>LNFM01008972.1_pt1 | contig 14810 bp, 12 predicted proteins | sample 596031 | NCBI WGS metagenome assembly LNFM01 (sample SAMN04254537, study PRJNA301005) | activated carbon metagenome | isolation source: dual media filters at the Ann Arbor, Michigan drinking water treatment plant | place: USA: Ann Arbor
CTTCAAAAACCATCGGTATCCGCCTTCCATGTCGTCATCTGAAAATCGACGACTCAGCTCACGCTGCGGCGGGGGTTATGCAGACCTTCCCTAAGGAAAATTTATGTTCAAAACACTCCGTACCCTCGCGCTTGTGTGTGCCGCTGGCCTGTCGTCCATGGCAATGGCCGCCATACAAACGGTGACGCTGGATGTGCCGGGAATGACGTGCTCATCCTGCCCGATCACGGTCAAAAAGGCCTTGTCCAAGGTGGATGGCGTTCAGAAAGTCAAGGCCAGCTTTGAGAAACGCGAAGCCGTTGTCACGTTCGACGACCAGAAAACCTCGGTCGAAAAGCTCAGTCTGGCGAGCGCCAATGCCGGTTATCCGGCTACGCTGAAGGTGGTGAAATGAGCATGGAGACGCTTGATTTTCAGATCACAGGGATGACCTGCGACCACTGCGCATCGACGCTGCAGCAGGCGCTGGGCCAGGTGAGGGGGGTCCGGAGTGCAACGGTGTCCTATCCAGCGCGCCAGGCAACCGTTGCGCTCGATGCAGGAGTTCAAGCGGAAACGCTCATCAAGGCAATCCGGGCCAAGGGGTTCGATGCCACGCTGCAGAGCGCAGCCGTCAAGGAGCCTGCATTTCCTCTCGCACCGCCGACGTCCGTTCCAGGTGCGGGCGCTGCACTGAAGGTCGTCATCATCGGCAGTGGCTCGGCGTCTTTTGCCGCAGCATTGCGAGCCGCAGAGGAAGGCGCGACGGTCACCATCGTCGAAGCGGGTGTGGTGGGCGGAACCTGTGTCAATGTTGGTTGCGTGCCCTCGAAAATCTTGATTCGCGCAGCTCAAATGGCGCATCAGCAGGCTCACCACCCATTTCCTGCCATCGACAAACGCACGCCCCGGATCGACCGCGCGGCCTTGCTTTTGCAGCAGCAGAGCCGTGTCGAGGAGTTGCGCTACGCCAAATATGAAGCAATCCTCGAAACGAATGCGAGCATCACTCTGGTACGGGGCCGGGCTCGTTTTATCGATGCCCACACGATCGAGGTTTCGCATGAGGGTGCTGCTCCACAGCGGCTCATAGCCGATCGGATCTTGATCGCGACCGGGCGCTCCCCCATCGTTCCAGGATTGCCGGGCCTGTCTGCGACCCCGTACTGGACATCGACCACAGCGCTGCTCGCCGATCGGACGCCCGAGCACCTGGTGGTCTACGGCGCCTCGGTTGTTGCGCTCGAACTTGCGCAGGCATTTTTGCGACTCGGGTCCAAAGTGACGCTCATTGCACGCTCGACGCTGTTGTCAAAGGAAGATCCGGCGATCAGTGCCGGACTTCAGTCGGCTCTGGAAGCCGAAGGCATGCGGATTCTGACCCACACGCTGATTCAAACAGTGGGCCACGACGGTACCGATTTCCACATCGACACCGGCACCGAGAAGCTCAAGGGCGATCGCTTGCTGGTAGCGACGGGCCGGCAAGCCAATACGGCGAACCTGGGGTTGGAGCTTGCGGGCGTTGCCGTGGATAGCTCTGGCGCTGTCGTGATCGACGAACACATGCGCACCTCGGTCGCCCATATCTTTGCCGCCGGGGATTGCACCAACCAGCCGCAATACGTCTACGTTGCGGCCGCCGCAGGAACACGTGCGGCACGCAACATGATGGGGGGCAATGCGGTGCTGGACCTGACGGCCATGCCGGCAGTCGTCTTCACCGATCCGCAGGTGGCAACCGTGGGCTTGAGCGAAGACCAGGCAAGAGCCGAAGGCTTCGAGGTTGACAGCCGGACCCTGGCGCTGGAGAACGTACCGCGCGCGCTAGCGAATTTCGACACCACCGGCTTCGTCAAGCTGGTGTCCGACAAGACGACCGGACGGCTGATCGGCGCCCAAATCCTGTCGGCCGAAGCGGGCGAGATGATTCAGACGGCGGTGCTCGCCATTCGCAACCGGATGACGGTGCAGGAACTGGGCGATCAGATGTTTCCCTATTTGACGATGGTGGAAGGCCTGAAGCTGTGTGCCCAAACATTTTTCAAAGACGTGAAGCAGTTGTCGTGCTGCGCTGGGTGAATGCACATGACTACCAACAATTTCAGTTTGAGGATGCAGGGCTTCGTTGATCGCTGAAGCAGGGAAAAGCACCCCATTGAAGATTCGTGGCTGCGTCGCATGGGACCTTTGCATTTTGTCCATATCGACTTCCGGGGTGTGTTCCGCTTTTCCGTCGCGCGCTACGCCAGAGCACTTTTGCGACTCCCGAGTCATCGCGAAAGACCGGCTGATCCTCGACCAACAAACCAAATCCATCAGAAGAGGCTCAGAGTCGTTTGCCGAAGCCCATCCGCCCTTCAAAAGACGTTTGGGCGCTTGGGAACGCGCGCGGATCAGCGGCGACCAAAAGCGATGCCGTTTAAATGACAGAACTGTAATCATTTGGTCAGAGTGCTGACGGCATCTTCTGCATACAGTCCACCACACCGAAAAAGCGAACCGTTGGTGCCCCAAAACCTGAGAGCGATGACACCGTGAGATTGAAGAGAAAGAAGCCCACCGCCACGCTTCACAATCTGGACATCTTGGGCTGTAGCTGCTGCTAGTCTGGAACGTGTCCCGACTAGCAATCAATGGGTTCTCACTCTGATCTTCAATCGACGTAAAGACATCCTTAGCCCAGCGCCGTTTCTTCAACTGAGAACCCATCGTGCAAGCGTTCGCCCCCGTCATTCGCGAAGTCACTCACGTCTGCGGCGTCACGTCGAGGACCGCCGTTTTGCGCGGCCGCCTTTCTGGGCTAAGGCGATGACACTATTCAGCTCGCTGCGGCGTCCAGTCATTCGCTCGATGATTGGCGTCTTGATGTTTGCTCAAATGGCCATCGCGGCGTACGCCTGCCCAAACCTACCCAAAGCAACACTTGCGGGCGCAGGCGCGGCCATGCAATCGCAAGTACAAGAGGTTATGCCCGCCGACGCCAATCACTTGATTCAGGCCAGCCCGGCCATGGGAGCAGCCAACGCTTCGCACTCCAAGCCAGTGGACTGTGAGGAGGTTGATGTAGAGGCTCCCAACCTCTGTGCTGAATATTGCAAACAAGGTCAGCAACGCGCCGATCACACTCCGAATTCGGCGATTGCACCGGTAATTCTCACTGAGCTGTACAGCCTGATGCAAAGCACGGCGGCGCCTATGGCCGAGGCTGCCTATTACGTACCTGGGATGCTTTTGCAGGCTGAGGGCCCTCCGCACGCGATAGAGCACTGCTGCCTTCGAACCTGATCTCCCCCGAATAGCGAGCTAAGCATGGCAGTGCGGCCTATGCTTGTCGCGTCGGCTCGGCCTTTTGACGCTTGCCTTTGGCAAGGCGCCAGACGGCTGAAGAACGACGCCCCTCATTGTTTGGAGATTGGTCATGTGCCTCAATAAAGCTATTTGTCGACAGCGGAGCCAGTCGGCCATTCGCAGTTCATTACTGGCTGCGTTGCTCGGTATCGCCTTCAGTACCGGCGCCTTCGGGCAAACGCCCGGTGCCGGTGCTCTGTCGCTGCAAGACGCTTTGCAGCTTGCACGGGACCGTTCGCAGCAGTTACCCGCCCAGAATGCCCTTGCCACGGCGTCGCGCGAAATGGCCGTCGCTGCGGGTCAGCGACCCGATCCCATTTTGAGAGCAGGAATAAACAACCTGCCGGTGAACGGCGAGGATCGCTTCAGCCTGACGCGCGACTTCATGACCATGCGTTCCGTGGGCTTGATGCAGGAACTCACACGAAGCGATAAGTTGAGGGCTCGGTCGTCACGCTACGAAAAGGAAGCCGAAGCGGCCGAGGCAGGTCGTTCCCTAGCGCTGACGAAGCTGCAGGCCGGCACCGCGTCCGCTTGGCTGGATCGGTATTTTCAGGAGCGCATGCGCGAGGTGCTGCTTCAGCAGCGCGACGAGGCGAAGCTCCAGATCGAGGCGGCAGATGCAACATACCGCGGGGGCAAAGGCAATCAGGCGGACGTCTTCGCGGCCCGCTCTGCGGTGGTGCAAATTGAGGATCGTATCGTCCAGGTGGATCGACAGATCGCAACGGCTACCACCGCGCTTGTGCGCTGGATCGGAACGCCGGCGACGGCTTCCCTCGGATCCCTGCCGAAGTTAGATCGGGTCGCACTGACCCCACAGGATCTGGAAACGCGCCTGGCCCACCACCCGCAGCTCCAGTTGATGCTCAAACAAGAGGAAACGGCGCAAGCCGAAGCAGAGATCGCCCGCACCAACAAGAAGTCGGACTGGACGGTGGAGGTGATGTACAGCCAGCGCGGCTCCGCCTATTCCAACATGGTGTCGGTGAACGTATCGGTGCCGCTGCAGTGGGACCAGAAGAGCCGGCAAGACCGAGAGCTGGCATCCAAGCTGGCCATGGTCGAGCGCATGCGCGCTGAACGCGAAGAGGCGACCCGCAGCCACGTATCGGAAGCGCTGGCAATGCTGCAAGAGTGGCGGAGCGATCGCGAGCGCCTGGTCCGTTTCGACAACTCGCTCATTCCGTTGGCGGCCGAGCGTACGCGGGCTGCGATCGCCAGCTACCGGGGAGGCGCCGCCCCCCTCTCTGGGGTGCTGGAGGCGCGTCGCGACGAAATTGATGTCCGAATGGAGCGCATCCGCCTCGAGATGGATGCCGCGCGCCTGTGGGCGCAGCTGAACTATTTGATCCCCGAAGGCCATGCAGCGAGCGCAACGAGCCCTTGAAGACCTGAACACCGGAGAAATTTTCATGAAACTCAAACTCCTCGTCCTTGGACTCGTCACCACCGGTGTGCTCGTCGCTAGTGGCTACGGGCTGTACTCGCTTGGGAAACGCCAGGGCAGCGATGGTTCGGCCTCACCGACGCCAGCGGTCTCCAATGCACCTGGTGACAAGATGGACCCCTCTTCAGAAAAGAAGGTGCTGTATTGGCATGACCCGATGGTGCCAACCCAAAAGTTCGACAAGCCGGGCAAATCGCCATTTATGGATATGCAATTGGTACCGGTCTACGCAGGTGAATCCGGCGACGAAGGAACGGTTTCCGTAAGCCCTCGCGTTCAGCAGAATTTGGGAATCCGCACCGCCGAGGTGACGCGTGGCGAAATGACGTCGCGCGTGGAAGCTGCAGGCAGCATCGCATTCAATGAGCGAGACCAGACGTTTGTGCAAGCAAGATCGACAGGCTTCGTCGAAAAACTGTTTGTTCGCGCCACGCTTGATCCTGTGAGGAAGGGCCAGCCCCTCGCTGAGCTGTACGTCCCGGACTGGATCGCTGCGCAGGAAGAGTTTCTCTCTGTGCGCCGCATGCAGGGAACAGATCTGGCGGTGCTCGTTGACAGCGCACGCCAGCGCATGCGACTGGTGGGTATGACGGACGACCAGATCAAGCTGGTTGAGCGCGCTGGCCGGGTTCAACCCCGCATCACTTTGGTCGCGCCCACCAGTGGCGTGATCGTCGAGCTGACGGCGCGTGAGGGCATGACGGTCATGCCGGGTTCACCGCTGTTTCGCATCAACGGCCTGTCGACGGTGTGGGCTATCGCGGATGTGCCAGAGAGCCAGTCGGCGCTGTTGCGTCCAGGGACGGTTGTGGAAGCTCGTTCGCCGGCACTGCCGGACACGGTGTTCAAGGGCAAGATCCAAGCAGTCCTACCGGAAGTCAACCAGGGCACACGCACGATCAAGGCCCGCATCGAACTGGCGAACCCCCAAGGGCGGCTTGCCCCGGGCATGTTCGTGAGTGTCGCGCTGAACGCAAAGCCTGAGCAAGGGCTGATGGTCCCGACCGAGGCGATCATCCAGACCGGACGCAGGCTGGTGGTCATGATCGCGGAAGGCGATGGCAAGTTCAGGTCGGTGGACGTAGAGATAGGCAACGAATCCAACGGTCAGACCGAAATCAAGCGTGGCTTGCAGGCGGGCCAGATGGTGGTGACCTCCGGCCAGTTCCTAATCGACTCCGAGGCCAGCCTCCGGGGTACCACCACGCGCATGGAAGGCACAGGCCAGACTTCTGGTGGTGAGGCCGCAGGTAGCGCCGCCGCATCCAGCGAGCACAGCGGCAAGGCCAAGATCGAATCCATCGAGAAGGACGCTGTCACGCTGTCGCATGATCCGATCCCTTCTATGAAGTGGAGTGCCATGACGATGGACTTCGGCAAGCCGGCTGGCGGCATTCCTGATGGCCTCAGACCTGGCCAGACCGTTGACTTCGCGTTCACGATGAACAAGGAAGGCCTCCCGGTGCTGACGCGGATAGAACCCGCTGGTGCAGGCGCAATGTCCATGCCCAGTTCGGGCACCAAGGACACGATACCGATGGGCGCAATGGGACAAAAGCAATGATCGCCAAATTGATTCGCTGGTCGATCGTCAACCGGTTCATGGTGTTGCTGGCAACAGTGATGATCAGCGCCTGGGGCGTGTACTCGGTGATGCGCACTCCGCTGGATGCGCTGCCCGATCTCTCGGATGTGCAGGTCATCATCCGAACCAGTTACCCGGGGCAGGCGCCTCAGATCGTCGAGAACCAGATCACCTATCCGATGACCACAACGATGCTCTCGGTCCCCGGGGCAAAGACGGTGCGTGGTTTCTCGTTCTTTGGCGACTCGTTCGTCTATGTTCTGTTTGAAGACGGCACAGATCTGTATTGGGCCCGCTCTCGGGTGCTCGAATATTTGAACCAGGTTCAATCCCGCCTTCCACCCAGCGCGAAGGCGTCGCTTGGCCCCGATGCAACAGGAGTGGGCTGGATCTACTCCTATGCGCTGGTGGACCGAAGCGGCAAACACGACTTGGCGCAACTCCGCGCTCTTCAGGACTGGTTTCTTAAATACGAACTGAAGACCGTTGCCAACGTCGCAGAAGTGGCCTCGATCGGCGGTATGGTCAAGCAGTATCAGGTGGTGCTCGATCCGGATCGGCTGCGCGGCTACAAACTGACGCACAGCGAAGTGGTGGAGGCAATTCAAAAATCCAACCAGGAAAGCGGAGGCTCGGTCCTCGAGTTGGGTGAGGCCGAGTACATGGTCCGCGCCTCGGGCTATCTCAAAACCCTTGAGGACTTTCGCAAGATACCGCTTTCGACCACCGACGCCGGCGTATCCGTGCGTCTGGGCGATGTGGCCCGAATTCAAGTCGGTCCAGAAATGCGGCGTGGCATCGCTGAGCTCGACGGCGAAGGCGAAGTTGCTGGCGGCGTCATCGTGATGCGCTCCGGTAAAAATGCGCTGGAGACAATTCAGGCGGTGAAAGACAAGCTTACAAGCCTGCAGTCCAGCCTGCCAAAAGGCGTAGAGATCGTGCCGACCTACGACCGCTCTACCCTGATCGATTCAGCGATCCAAAACCTTTCGTTCAAACTGATCGAGGAGTTCCTCGTTGTCGCGGTGGTGTGTTTCATCTTTTTGTTTCACCTGCGCTCGGCCTTCGTTGCCATCGTGTCGCTGCCCATCGGCATCCTGGTCGCTTTCATCGTGATGCGGTATCAAGGCGTGAATGCCAACATCATGTCCCTGGGTGGCATTGCAATTGCCATCGGTGCCATGGTCGACGCGGCGGTCGTGATGATCGAGAACGCCCACAAGCATATTGAGAAGTGGCATCACGAGCACCCCGAGCAGAAGCTCAAAGGGGAGACGCATTGGCGCGTGATCGGTGATTCAGCCGCTGAGGTCGGACCGGCACTGTTCTTCTCACTGTTGATCATCACGCTGTCGTTCATTCCCGTTTTCACGCTGGAGGCGCAGGAAGGCCGACTGTTCGCGCCGTTGGCCTTCACGAAGACCTACGCGATGGCGGCCGCCGCAGGGTTGTCGGCGACGCTGATCCCAGTCCTCATGGGCTATTTGATTCGGGGAAAGATTCCCGACGAGAACAAGAACCCGCTCAATCGCTTCCTGATTGCGGTCTACCGCCCGCTTCTCGATGCGGTGCTCAAGGCGCCGAAGCTGACGATCGGCGTGGCGGGGGTGCTTCTGGTGGCCAGCCTCTGGCCGCTGCAGCACATCGGCGGCGAGTTTATGCCTGCGCTGGACGAGGGCGATCTTCTGTACATGCCCTCGGCACTGCCCGGACTCTCGGCGGGCAAGGCGTCTCAGTTGCTGCAGCAGACCGATCGCCTGATCAAGACCGTCCCGGAAGTGGCCACGGTGTTTGGAAAGGCAGGGCGGGCCGAGTCCGCGACCGACCCCGCGCCGATGGAAATGTTCGAGACCACCATCCAGTTCAAACCGCGCGATCAGTGGCGTGCTGGCATGACCCAGGACAAGCTGGTGGAAGAGCTGGATCGCATTGTCAAGGTTCCGGGCCTGTCCAACATCTGGGTGCCGCCGATCCGTAATCGAATCGACATGCTCGCCACAGGTATCAAGAGCCCGGTGGGCGTAAAGGTTGCGGGGGCCGACTTGGCTGAGATCGATCGGGTGACCGCACAGATCGAAGCCGTCGTGAAGAACGTGCCCGGAGTATCGTCCGCGCTCGCTGAGCGTCTGTCTGGTGGCCGGTACGTCGACATCAACATTGATCGTGATGCTGCGGCTCGGTTCGGAATGAACGTGGCGGATGTGCAATCCATCATCGCATCTGCAATCGGTGGCGAAAACATAGGCGAGACGGTCGAAGGCTTGTCCCGCTTCCCGATCAATGTGCGGTATCCCCGCGAGTACCGAGACTCGGTTGAGCGGGTGCGGCAGCTGCCGATCGTGACCAAACGCGGTGCCAGCATCTTGCTGTCGGACATCGCGAAGATCGAGGTGGTCGATGGTCCGCCGATGCTCAAGAGCGAGAACTCACGCCTTTCGGGCTGGATTTACGTCGACATTCGCGGTCGTGACCTGCGTTCGGCCGTGAAGGACATGCAGCGTGCCGTGGCCGAACAGGTGACGGTGCCTGCCGGCTACTCGGTCTCCTGGTCCGGGCAGTTCGAGTTCCTTGAACGCGCCACTGCCAAGCTGAAGATCGTGGTGCCATTCACGTTGCTCATCATCTTTGTGCTGCTGTACCTGACCTTCAAGCGTTTTGATGAGGCTGCTCTGATCATGACCACGTTGCCTTTTGCGCTCGTGGGCGGTATTTGGCTGCTTTACCTGCTGAGCTACAACCTGTCGGTGGCGGGTGCGGTCGGCTTCATTGCCCTCGCAGGCGTGTCTGCTGAGTTCGGCGTGATCATGCTGCTGTACCTCAGGCAAGCGTGGGATGAGCGAATTGCTAAGGGTACGACGAGCAACGATGACCTCCTGGATGCGATTCGCGAAGGTGCAGTCCTGCGCGTGCGCCCCAAGGCAATGACCGTCGCCGTAATTCTGGCTGGGCTGTTCCCGATCATGTGGGGATCGGGCACGGGCTCGGAGGTGATGCAGCGGATCGCTGCCCCCATGGTCGGCGGGATGATCACAGCGCCACTGCTGTCCATGTTCGTGATTCCGGCGGTCTATTTTCTGATGCGCAAGAAGCGGGAGAAGCGGGAGAAGAGGGAGAAGCGCGCGGCGAAGACGGGATTTTGGAGGCGCAGCGGTGCTGAGGCGTGAAACTCGCAGCACTTGTTCCACCTGCTTGGCTGCTGGGGTATCTCTGTTCCTGGTCTTACTATCAGGTACGCGTCAGGCATTCCAATCGCGCGCTGTTGAGGTGCGGACGATGGATGACACAGTGCCGCAATGGGGGATAACGCGAAATCCGATATCTACAGTGTTGGAGGTCATGTTTTGTGCGCGGTGTGATGCCGCTTCTGCAACAGTCGTACAGAACATCAGCGGGCAGGGTGGATTGCCGGAGAAAGCTCCGTGGCAGGAACGCTTGAGCTCGTTTCCCGACATCACTCTGCCCGCAGCCACCGGAGGTGGGCGGGCGAGATTGCCTGTGCACATTGCGTTCTGCCGGTGGCTCCATTGATCAACGGTTCGTTTTTAGAGACATGAGCACCACGATTTACCAACACTTCCAAAGAAAGGAAAAAGCAATGAAAACCAAACACATCGCATTTGCCGCCGTGTTTTGCACGGCGCTTGCACTGCCCGCGCTGGCACAGCCCTCCGCGCCGATGCCCTCAGGCGCGCGCGCCGTAGGTGCGAGCGCATTGGCCGTCGGCACGATCAGGGGAATAGATGCCGCTCAACACATCTTGACCATTGAGCACCAAGCCATCCCCCGTATGAACATGTCCGGCATGACGATGGACTTTCAGTTGGACAAAAGTCTCTCACCTGAGGGCTTGCGCATTGGTCAGCCGATCGCCTTCATCCTCAGTCCGTCGAGCGACGGAATTGCCATCACCGAGATGCAGGTCATCCGTGCTTCGGAATCCACGCTGGGCGCATCGATGCCTCGCGGCAACATGAAAGATCACGACATGTCCGGCATGAAGATGAGCGGCATGGATAAAAAAATGATGACCAAATGCCACGAGATGATGATGAAGGCCCAATAAGCATCTGCCGATTCGTTTCAGCACAGGCCGCCGAACGGCGGCTTCAACCAATTCACCCCAACTTGCATTCAGTCAGGAGTTCTCATGAAAAAATTCACATGCAATTTTCTCGTCGCCGCCGTCTTGGTCCCCGCCGCCGTGCTGGCGCAACAGAAAATGGATGACATGAAAGGCATGGACATGTCCGGTTCAAAAGACATGAACATGCAAAAGAAGGCCGGGGCAGTGGGTGTCACTCACATAGCCATGGGCGAAGTCAAGACCGTCGACGCCAAGAGTCAAGTGGTGACGGTTGCGCATGAGCCGGTCAAAACGCTCAAGTGGCCGTCGATGACGATGGGCTTCGTTATTAGAGACAAGATGCTGATGGAAAAAATGGTCGTCGGCTCAAAAGTTCAATTTGAGTTCGTTCAAGAAAATGGCAAGTACATCGTCACCTCAGTGAAGTAGAGGAAATGTCAGAGCGACGATCCGCCGGGGGGCTGGCAAATGGGCAACGTCGCAGTAATGCTCAACTCGCTCTGCGGGTCGATCCTCTCCTACTGGCTTTTCGGGAGTCTCACCTGGTCTGAAAATGATCTCTTCAGTTACATGGTTCTCACGTGCAGTAGAAGAGATGCAGGGACGGCGCGGCCGGTTGGATCCTAACTCGTGCCAGAGCGTGATACCGATACTCCACTTTCGCAGGCCACGTCCGCCTTGGCCATGCCGCCCCGTCGGTTGCTCAAGCAGAGATGTCGCCATGCTCACACTTTATCTTGGTACCAATGCTCGAGGATGCGCCGCATCTTTGGCAGGATTGGCTGCGACTGAGGTCAGAGAAGCAAGCTGCTCTGCCGGAAGAGTGACGGATACGCTCCGGTGGAGCTGGCACAACCCATTCCCATGATGATCCATTCAACGCCTCCGAGCCGATGACCATAAACGGAAGGAAGCCATCACTGAACAACATCAGGAACAAAAGGCATAGGTCCCGGGAGCCACACCATTCGGAGGCACTGGGTTATCTTGCGTAAATAGAAGCTCTCGGTTTGGAGCTTCCGCAAGACCCTTCAAAATCATGAAAATACTGTTGATCGAAGATGAAGCGAGTGCTGCGGCATACCTTAAACAGGGCCTTACCGAAAGCGGCTACACGGCAGAGATTGCAACCAATGGAAGCGACGGCCTGCACGCGGCCATAAACGGAGACCACGATCTGGTAGTCCTGGACGTGATGCTGCCCGGCATTGATGGCTTTGCGGTGCTCTCTGCACTTCGAACGTCCAAGCAAACGCCGGTGCTGATGTTGACTGCGCGTTCCAAGGTCGATGACAAGGTCAAGGGATTCGATCTCGGCGCCGACGATTACCTTGTGAAGCCATTCCAGTTTCCAGAGCTGCTGGCGAGAATCCGCGCGCTCCTCAAGCGGGGGACTAAAGTGGCGAGCGACGACGTGCTGCGCGTCGCGGATATGGAAGTTGATTCCGTCAAACACCGCGCGACGCGTGCCGGCCAGCGCATCGACTTGTCGGCCAAAGAGTTCGCCCTGCTGGTGTTGTTCGTTCGCAGGAGCGGCGAGGTGTTGTCGAGAACGCAGATCGCTTCGCTGGTCTGGGACATCAACTTTGATTCCGCTACAAACGTGGTAGACGTGGCGGTGCGCCGTCTTCGCATCAAGATCGACGACCCCTTCCAGACGAAACTGATCCACTCAGTGCGTGGCGTGGGCTATGTCTTCGAGCCTCGGCCATGAGGATCAAAAGCCTTTCTGTTCGGCTCGCGCTGTGGGTCGGCCTGTTGGGCCTAATGCAGGGTGCCGGCGTTCTGTGGTTTTCCTATCTCACGATGCAACAGGAGTTGGGTTCACAACGGCGACTTGTGCTGCGTGACAAGATCGATCACGCCCAACAGTTGGTCGGCATTATGCCCAACGATGAGGCCATTCGCGCAAAGGCCTACGAGCTTGTGGACCTCGTCACTGGTCACGCCGAATTGCATCTTGCAATCGCCCGCCAAGGGTCACCCGAGCTGACGGTTGCGTTCAGCCCTGAAGCCGCTGAATCGCTGAAGCGATTAAGGGAAGACACTTGGGGCACCGACGCATTCCTTGAATGGCGTTCGCAGAACAGCGACGCGCCGATGCTGTCGCAGGCCGCCGCTGTGCAACTCAAGAGCGGTGAAACATACGAGATTGTTGTGACAGTTGAGCGCAGCGAGGATCAGCGTTTGTTACGCAATTTGCTGTTCACCGCGATGGCCGCGGCACCCTTGGGCTTGGCGTTGGTGGTTGGCAGTTCGCTGGCGATTGTCGTTTTTAGCCTGCGTCCGTTGCGACGCTTTCAACTGACCGCCACCGACATCACTGCCAGCAACCTTTCGGCGCGCATTGATTCCAAAGGCCTGCCGACCGAGCTCCAAGGACTTGGCCAAGCATTCAATGGCATGCTGGAGCGCCTGGACGATGGCGTGCGCCGATTGTCCGAATTTTCAGAGGATCTGGCGCATGAGCTCCGTACGCCGCTGGCAACGTTGCTCGGGCGCACCCAGGTGGTGTTGTTGCAGCCGCGCTCAGTCGAGCAATTGACGGACCTGCTTGAGGACAATGTTGACGAGCTTCAGCGGCTGGGACGCCTTGTGTCTGACATGCTGTTTCTGGCGCAGGCCGACAATGCGCAAACCGCCCTTGAGCGCGACGAACTCAATCTGGTCGAACAAGCGCGCACCGTCGCGGAGTTTCTGCAGCTGCTGGCCGACGAGCGCGGCATTGAGATCTTGGTGGAGGGTGGGGCGCGCGTATTCGCTGACGGCGGTCTGGTGCAACGGGCAATCACCAACCTGCTGTCCAACGCCGTGCGGCATGGTGCGCAGGGCATTCCGGTGACCCTAAACGTGTTCCATTCCGACGATTATGAAGTTGCGCTGAGAGTGACCAACTTCGGGGAACCGATCCCGCGTGAACATCTGGAGCGGCTCTTCGACCGCTTTTATCGCGTTGACAGTTCGCGTGCCCGAGATCTCGGCGGCACCGGACTAGGGCTCGCCATCGTCAAAGCAATCATGAGTCTTCATGGCGGGCGGGTTACGGCCAAAAGTAGTGTCAATGGCGAGACATGCTTCACCCTCTACTTTCCTCGAGGTCACAAGAAACGCTGACCAAACCCAAGGCTCAAGTATTTTGCGCGACACTCCGCACTCTAGTGTTCTTACCTCCGAGCGAGACAAAATCGCCCGCTCGGAGGTTGCGAAAAGGGCCGTTTGGTTTTGGTCAGCTTCGGATGTTTCAAGGACGATAAAGGGCGTTGCGGCCAACATAGACCTTGTAGTCAGTCGCGCTGAATCCGGAGGGTGCAATTTTTGCCAAATCCAACGAGCGGTTTTGAGCGCCATTGAAGGTCCACGCAAACTGGTTGGTCCCATCTGCCCGAAAAATCACGGTTTCGCCGTAGTTGACGTTGGCGTATCTCGTAGCCTTCAAATCGACTACACGGGCAGTGGCGCTAACACTTGCAGGCTGGCCAAAAACCGATTCGCCGTTGCGAAATGTGTCGGCAACAGCACTGCCAAGGGTGGACGCTACCGCTACTGCGATGGCGGCTTGACGAAGGATCTGAAGGTTGTTCATGGAAGCTTTCATTGGTTGGTCAGGTGGCCTCATTTCTGAGGTGGAAGTAGCCGTAGCGGCACTGGGATGAACTGTAAATATCTGACCCAAACAAGACGGCGTCCGGACAATGACAAATCTGTCATTCTCTTGGTCTAGCGGTGCTGCGGGTGTGTCGCTCGACCAGCCCTTGAATCGGGAGCCAATGCAGACTCGAGGGGGAGAGTGTTCCAATACAAAGCAAACTGGGAAAAGAGGCATTCAACGGGGATCTGCTGTCGAGATCTACGTTGTGTCTGCTGCATGTGTGACATGGATCCTGATCTCCCTTGGGTCTGTACTGAGGCAGCTTGCGGGACTGCAGCCCAGCAGCAAGCGCCAACAAATGCCCCAGCTCAGGAAATACCGGGCCAAAGTCAGGGTGACCAAGGGCAAGTGACAGCGAGCTGGTGTGTTCGATGACGAACCGACCGACGTAGGGTCCGGTCGCACACTGTTTCGACTTGGTCGTACCTTGCTCTGAACTCTTGATGTGAGTCAAAGCAGTTCTGGTGGCCATGGTTACCTGCTGATGCTCGCTGTACGCTGTTGCACTCAATGCACATAAAGACCATGGAAGGCGTGGCGACCATTCGCTGGACTCCAGGCTTACCCACATCGACAGGAAATAGGCGGATCAACATGAATGCACACCAACATCACGGCAGCAGTGCGCTGTCCGAATCGGCCTCACCAAAGGACCTGAAGGACCCCGTGTGTGGCATGACCGTCACTGCGCAGTCTGGTCACATGTTGACCC
>LNFM01008974.1_pt1 | contig 14809 bp, 14 predicted proteins | sample 596031 | NCBI WGS metagenome assembly LNFM01 (sample SAMN04254537, study PRJNA301005) | activated carbon metagenome | isolation source: dual media filters at the Ann Arbor, Michigan drinking water treatment plant | place: USA: Ann Arbor
TGGCGCATTGGGAGCGTCTCTATCCGGGCGATATCCTTTCGGTTCAATATGAGCAGCTTGTGAAAAATCCGGAACCGGAAATCAGGCGCGTTCTGTCATTCCTGAACCTGCCTTTTGAACCCGCCTGCCTGGAGTTCCATCAATCAACAAGAGCGGTAAGGACCGCCAGTGTCTGGCAGGTCCGCGAACCGCTTCACGACCGGTCAATCGGGCGCTGGAAGAACTACGAACAGTACTTCAGGTCCCTGCCGCCGCATCCGGCGCTGAGCGCCCTGCTCGCGATTGAATCAGCAGGCAAATCGAACTAGCGCAGTCGACACCCAATTGCCGGACCCCATCCATGACTGACACGACCGCGATTCTCGCCCATCTCACCGCCGAACAGGACGCCAGTTCCGGCGTGGAACATGGCATCAAGGCCGATGAGTGGGAGCGCCTCGTCTCGCGCCTCGGCCGCATGCCCAACCTCGTCGAACTCGGCATCTATTCCGTGATGTGGAGCGAACACTGCTCCTACAAATCCTCCCGCCGCCACCTCGCAAAGTTCCCGACCAAAGGCCCGCGAGTCATCCAGGGCCCGGGCGAGAACGCCGGCGTCATCGACATCGGCGATGGCCAGGCCGCCATCTTCAAGATGGAGAGCCACAACCACCCGTCTTACATCGAGCCCTACCAGGGCGCCGCGACCGGCGTCGGCGGCATTTTGCGCGACGTCTTCACGATGGGCGCGCGCCCGATCGCGCTGGTCAATGCGCTGCGCTTCGGCGACCCCAGCCACCCGAAAACGCGCCAGCTCGTCTCCGGCGTCGTCGCCGGCATCGGCGGCTATGGCAACTGCGTGGGCGTGCCGACGGTCGCGGGCGAGACGCAGTTCGACGAAGGCTATAACGGCAACATTCTCGTCAACGCGATGGCCGTCGGCCTCGCCGATCAGGACAAGATCTTCTACGCGCGCGGCGCCCTGCCCGGCTTGCCAATCCTCTACGTCGGTTCGAAAACGGGCCGCGACGGCATCCACGGCGCCACGATGGCCTCGGCTGAGTTTACCGAAGGCGAAGAAGACAACCGCCCGACCGTACAGGTCGGTGATCCGTTCACGGAGAAGCTGCTGATCGAGGCCTGCCTTGAACTGATGGCGACCGACGCGATCCAGTCGATCCAGGACATGGGTGCTGCAGGCCTCACCTCCTCCTCCGTCGAGATGGCGGACAAGGGCGGCGTCGGCATCGAGATGAACCTCGACGCGGTGCCGCAGCGCGAGACTGGCATGACCGCCTACGAGATCATGCTGTCCGAAAGCCAGGAACGCATGCTGATGATCCTGAAGCCCGGCAAAGAAGCACAGGCAAAAGCGATCTTCGACAAGTGGGACCTCGACGCCGAAGTCATCGGCATCACGACGACCACGGGTCGCCTCGTACTGAAACAGTTCGGGCAAGTGGTCTGCGACATCCCGGTCGCACCGCTCGGCGAAGACGCGCCGAACTACGACCGTCCGTGGACGGAACCGAAAAAGCGCGCCGCCTTTGACGTTACGAAGTTTCCGGAGCCAAAAGACTATGGCGCGGTGCTGCTGAAGCTGATGTCGACGCCGGACATGGCCTCCAAGCGCTGGGTCTGGGAACAGTACGACCGGCACGTCATGGGCGATACGCTCGACAGCTCCCAGTCCGGCGGCGACGCAGCCATCGTGCGCGTCCACGGCACCAACAAGGCGCTGGCGATCTGTTCCGACTGTAACCCGCACTATGTGGCCGCCGACCCTTACGAAGGCGGCAAGCAGGTCGTGGCGGAAGCCTACCGCAACCTCTCCGCCGTCGGCGCGCTCCCTATCGCGATCACCGACAATCTGAACTTCGGCAATCCCGAGAAGCCCGCCACGATGGGCTATATCGTGAAGTCCATCGAAGGCATGGCGGAAGCCTGCCGCGTCCTGGATTTCCCGGTCGTCTCCGGTAACGTATCGCTCTACAACGAGACCGACGGCAAGGCGATCCCGCCGACCCCCGTGGTCGGCGGCGTGGGCCTGATCGAAGACCTGTCGAAGACCGCCACGCTGAAAGGCGCGCAGGACGGCGACGCGCTTATCCTGATCGGCGAAGCGCCGGGCCATCTCGGCGCCTCCCTCTATGCGCGCGTCTGGCTCGGCCTGAAGGGCGACGATCTCGGCCCGCCGCCAACGGTAGACCTTGAGTCCGAAAAGAAGAATGGCGGCTTCATCCGCAGCCTGATCAATGCCGGCCTCGTCAATGCCGTGCACGATGTCAGCGATGGCGGCATCGCCTGCGCGGCGGCCGAGATGGCGCTCGCCTCCGGTATCGGCGTTCGCCTCGTCGGCAACCGCGAGCCGGACGACAAGCGCGATGAAGCCTGTCTTTTCGGCGAAGCGTCAGCGCTTTATCTCGTCGCTGTCAGCGAAGCACAACTCAAGAAATGGGATTCCCGCGGGTTTATGCCGGGACGCCTCGGCGTGTTCGGCGGCGACGCAGTGGTGCTGGAAACCGGCTGGGGCAAGGAGGCCCCGGAGTTTGCAGTGAAGCTCGCCGACCTCCGCGCCGCCCACGAAGGCTGGATGCCGGCATACATGAACGCCGTCGGATAAGGAAACGCCCTCTCCCGGTAAACGGGAGAGGGCGCTATCGCCGGCTATAAGTTCCGGGTACGGATCAGAACTTCCAGCCGACACCCAGCATGGCACCGCTGGTATCGGTACTGTCGAACGAGTAGTAGGTGTAGTCGCCCTTGAGGTAGAGGTTGTCGGTGAGGCCGTACTGCAGGCCGGCGCCGAAGGCCGGACCATCAGCCGAGTCTTCCACGTTGATGTTGAGGCCGCCCGGCGTCTCAAGCGACGCATCGAGGTCGACATAGGCATAGCCAGCCCGCGCATAGGCGCCGAGACGCTCCGTGAGCGGAAGCTCTGCCTTGCCGTAGAGGCCAACAAGATAGTTGAGCCCCAGATCACCTGACGCCGCGATCACGTCACCGAGATCGCCGTCATTGTTGTCGTCGAAGTTGAACTCGTCTTCGTCGGTATTGAAGTCGAAATCACCATCCTGGATGCCGGTGGCCAGTTCGGACTCGATGCTGAAGTACGGGTTCAGCTTCACGCCGGCCCGTGCGGCAATGCCGTTGGTATCCACGCCGCTGTCGGCGCCGTCCGGCTTGATATCGAAATACTGGTACCCGCCTTCAAGATAGAAGCCGGTATCCTGGGCATGGGCGGAAGCAGCCAGGGCGGTGGCGGCCGTGGCGATGAGAAGGGTTCGGAACATGGGTTCTCCTTTAAGGAACGCAACTGAAGTTCAGTGCCTGCCATTCGGGCAAGACAACCAAGTAACGGGCACCCCGGCGCGTTGGTTCCGGCTCAAATGTGCGCATACGGAGCCTGTTGCCGAGAGGCCACAGTTCATAAAGCCAGCGTTAACTGAGATTCCGGAAAACCCTGTGAATACAAACGAAAGCGGCGAGCCTTCCAGCCCGCCGCCCCGAAGATTTATCCGTTTCCGGATTATTGCACCCGGTACATCAGGCCGGAACGAGATAGTCCCGCTTGCCGATCTGCACGCCCTGCGTGCGCAGGAGGCCGTAAGCCATCGCCGCATGGAAATGCAGGTTGGTCAGGATGAAGCCGGAGAGGTATTGCTCGCCCGTCATCGGCATCGTCGCCTGCCCCATCGGAATCTGCAGCGTGGTCTTGGCGGTCGCATCGATCGCCGCGTCGTCGATAGCGTTGACGTAGTCGATCGCCTTCTGGCAGCGCGCGATCAGCTCCGCAAAGGTCTGCTCGGTGTCCGGGAAGTTCGGCATCTCTTTCCCCGCGAGACGGGCGGCGCCCCGGGCGGCCGTGTCACAAGCGACCTGCACCTGCCGCGGCAGGGCAAACATGTCCGGATAGAGGCGCTGGGAAAGCAGCGCGCTCTCCTCGCATTTCAGCGTGGCGGCATAGGCCTCGCCCTTCGCGAGAATGCCCTTGAGGGCGCCGAGCGTCTGGTTGGTGGCAGATTTGAGCTGGTAAGAGACCGAGGTCATTCAGGCGTTCCTTCTGGTTGATCGGGTTCGGCCGGCGGGCGGCGTAGGGCGTATATCTGGGGAAGCTGTGCGTCCGCCGCCAGTGCGACAGAGACCAGCGTGTCGGCGGCGCGGACGTAGAAGTCCGGGGTGATGGCGGCGAAGTCGTCCGAGGGTTGGTGGTAGCCCGGATGGTCTTCCACCCCGAAATAGAGGTGCGGGATCCCGGCGGCATAGAAGACCGCATGATCAGACTGGGTCGTCCAGTCGTTCGGCCCGTCCTCCGGCCGGTCGTGGCCCATCAGCAGCTTGACCGGCGCCGTCTCCGCCACACCTGCAATAAGGTCCACGAGCTCCGGCGTGTGGAAGGTCCCCGAAGCATAGAGTTCGCCCTTGTCCGAGCGGCTCACCATGTCGAGGTTGATGTTGAGCGCGGCGCGGGAGAAGTCGATCTGCTTGCTCCGCATCAGCGCGCGGGCGCCGAGGAAGCCAACCTCCTCCCCGTCCAGCGCAACAAAAAGGATATCGTGCTTCGGCGGCTGGCGCACGAAATAGTCGGCCATCGCAACCAGCGCCGCAGAACCGGACGCGTTGTCATCGGCGCCGTTGTAGATCTGCCCCTCGCGGATACCGAGATGATCGAAGTGCGCGGTGACGATGATCATGGGGCCGGCGCCAGGCGTCTCGCCGGGCACCCAGCCGATCAGGTTGGCACCGGGGCCGGGATTGTCGAGCCCCTCGCGCGGAATGATCGCCACCGGCTGTTCCCAGCCGCTGTCCAGGTAGGGCGTCAGGCCGATATCCTCGAAGCGCTTGCGGATGAAGCCGCGCGCGGCCTCGTTGCCGGGGGTGCCGGCGCCGCGGCCTTCGAGTGCGTCAGAGGCCAGCACATCGACCAGATGCAGCATCGGCCCGGCACCCACATAGACCGGCTTGTAGGTGACCCCGGGCAGTTCATCTTCCTTGAGGCCCTGTGACAGCAGGAACCAGCCAAGCAGGATTGCCGCGAAGCCGAGGAGCGCCGCGAGGGCAAAGGCACGTTTTGAGGTCAAGGAGGGCTCCGGCGCTCGAGTCGCGATGCTTGACCCTAGCCCGTCTGGGCGCCATCTGCCTAGCCAAAGCCTTGAAAGGACACGTCACATGGGCATGAGCGAAGACACGCTGATGAAATTCCTGCGCGAGGGGTTCCCGGACGCCGAAATCACGCTGACCGACCTCGCAGGCGACAACAACCACTGGCAAGCCGAGATCGTCAGCGCGCAGTTCGCGGGCGTCCCCCGCGTGCGCCAGCACCAGATGGTCTACGACGCCCTGCAGGGTCATATGGGCGGGGTGTTGCACGCCCTGGCCCTGAAAACACGGGCACCCTAGGCGCCCGCCAGATTGACGCAGCGGCCGGTTCGCTGTCAGGTGCGGCAAACTCCAAGGGAGGGCTCCCCACCATGTCGAATCTGATGAAATCGGTCAGCGCCGCTGCGCTCGGCCTCCTGCTGGTCTCCTGCACCCCGTACCAGGACCGGGTAGACCCAGCAGCCATCGCCGCCGAAGAAATGGCGATCGAGGCGCGCACCTTCATCTCCAAGGTCGAAACCGAACTGGCCGCGATGAACAAGGAGGCCGCACAGGCTTACTGGAACCAGGCGACCAATATCACGCCGGAAACCAATGCCGCCGCTGCCGAGGCAGGCGCGAAAGCCACCAAGCTCGCCGTATCATTCGCCAACGAGTCCAAGAAGTTCGACGTGTCGGTCCTGCCACCGGACCTCGCCCGCAAGATCCGCATCCTGCGCGGCGGCATCACCATCCCCGCTCCTTCGCGTGAGGGCGCAGCCGAAGAGCTCTCCAAGCTGACGACTGACCTGGACGCCGCCTACGGCACCGGCAAGTTCGAATACCAGGGCAAAATGATCACCCTGGACGAAGCCTCGACGATCATCGAAACCTCGCGCAATCCGGACGTGACGAAAGCCATCTGGGAGGGCTGGCACTCGATTGCACCGCCCATGAAGGATAACTACGCCGCGATGGTCTCGCTCGCCAATGAAGGCGCCCGGGAGCTCGGCTATCCCAGCCTCGACCAGATGTGGCTGTCCGGATACGACATGCCGCCCGAGCAGATGGAAGCCGAAGTCGCGCGCCTCTGGGGCCAGGTCGAACCGCTCTACAAGGAGCTGCACTGCTACACCCGCACCAGGCTGAACCAGAAATACGGCGACGCCGTGCAGCCGGCCACCGGCCCGATCCGGGCAGACCTGCTCGGCAACATGTGGGCGCAGCAATGGTCGAACATCTATGACGTCGTCCAGCCGCCGACGGCGCCCCTGAAGTATGACGTCACCGAGCGCCTCGTTCAGCAGGGCTATACCCCGATCAAGATGGTTGAGACGGCTGAAGCCTTCTTCGTGTCCCTCGGCCTCGACCCGCTGCCGCAGACGTTCTGGGAACGCTCGATGATCGTGCGTCCGGAAGGCAAGGAAGTTCAGTGCCACGCCTCGGCCTGGAACCTCGACGACGAGGAGGATGTCCGCATCAAGATGTGCACGGAGGTGAACTCGGAAGACTTCTACACCGTCCACCACGAACTCGGTCACAACTACTATCAGCGCGCCTACAAGGACCAGGATTTCCTGTTCAAGAACGGCGCGCATGACGGCTTCCACGAAGCCATCGGCGACTTCATCTCGCTGTCGATCACCCCGGAATACTTCAAGCAGATCGGCCTGATCACCGCCGAAGAAATGCCGGCCCCGGAATCCGATACAGCCCTGCTGATGCAGACCGCGCTCGACAAGATCGCGTTCCTGCCCTTCGCCATCTCGGTCGATAGCTGGCGTTGGGGCGTGCTGGCCGGCGAGACCCCGCCGGAGAACTATAACCAGTCCTGGACTGACATCCGCCTGAAGAACCAGGGCATCATCCCGCCCGGCCCGCGCCCGGCCGATGCGTTCGACCCCGGCGCCAAGTACCACATCCCCGGCAACACGCCCTACCTGCGCTACTTCCTCAGCTTCATCATGCAGTTCCAGTTCCACAAGGCCGCCTGCGAGCAGGCCGGCTGGGAAGGCCCGCTGCACCGCTGCTCGATTTACGGGAACAAGGAAGTCGGCGCCCGCTTCAACGAGATGCTGCAAGCCGGCAATTCGCAGCCCTGGCCGGACACGCTGGAGAAGTTCACCGGCACCCGCGAAATGGATGGCAGCGCGATCATCGAGTATTTCGACCCGCTGATCGTCTACCTGAAGGAAGAGAACCAGGGCCAGACCTGCGGCTGGTAAACCCACCCCGGGCGGCGCGCCAACCTTGACGCCGCCCGGCCTCCACCTCACATGTCAGGCAGATCCGGAGCCAAACCATGACCGACCAAGCCACCCTCGACGCCATCGACAAGGCCGTAAAACAGAACGACGTCGTCCTCTTCATGAAGGGCACGCCGACTTTCCCGCAGTGTGGTTTCTCGTCCACCGTGGTGCAAATCCTTGATTACCTTGGTGTCGAATATGTCTCGACCAACGTGCTTGAAAGCGCCGCTGTCCGCGACGGGATCAAGCAATACACCAACTGGCCGACCATTCCGCAGCTCTACGTGAAGGGCGAATTCATCGGCGGCTGCGACATCGTCAAGGAAATGTTCGAGAACGGCGAGTTGAAGGACCTGCTCGCCGAAAAGGGTATCGAGCTGGCCGCGAGCTGATCTGCTGCACGTGACGGGGCGGCTTTCCCGCTGCGCGGTTTCGCGCTAGCAGGGCCGCCATGTCGATCACACCCCCCGCCCTCGCCCCGATCAAACCGGCCAAGACGCCGAAAGTCGGCATTGTTTCGCTCGGCTGCCCGAAGGCACTCGTCGACTCTGAACGCATCATCACTCGCCTGCGCGCCGAGGGCTACCAGATTGCGCCCGACTATGCCGGCGCCGACCTCGTGCTCGTCAACACTTGCGGCTTCCTCGACTCCGCCCGTGACGAAAGCCTCGCCGCCATCGGCGAAGCAATCGAGGCAAACGGCAAGGTGATCGTCACCGGCTGCCTCGGCGCCGAGCCCGAAGTGATCCAGCGCGCCCACCCCAAGGTGCTCGCGGTCACAGGTCCGCACCAGTACGAAGCAGTAATGGACGCGGTGCACACGCACCTGACGCCGCCGCACAATCCACACCTCGACCTCGTGCCCGAAAGCGGCCTGCGCCTTACCCCGCGCCATTACGCCTATCTGAAGATTTCCGAAGGCTGCAACAATCGCTGCTCCTTCTGCATCATCCCGAAGCTGCGCGGCGACCTCGCCTCCCGCCCGATCCATCACGTCCTGATGGAAGCCGAAAAGCTCGTCGCCGCCGGCGTGAAGGAACTCCTCGTCATCAGCCAGGATACCTCCGCCTACGGACTGGACATCAGGTACAAGCCGGAAACCTGGCGCGGCGCCGAATACGAGACGCGCTTCCTGGACCTCGCCAAAGGCCTCGGCAGTCTCGGCGTCTGGACGCGGATGCACTATGTCTATCCGTACCCGCACGTCGACAATGTGATCCCACTGATGGCCGAAGGCCTGATCACACCCTACCTCGACATCCCCTTCCAGCACGCCTCCGCGCCGGTTCTCAAGGCGATGAAGCGGCCGGGCAATCAGGACAAGGTACTGGCCCGCATCGCCAAATGGCGCAGCGACGTGCCGGACCTCGCGATCCGTTCCACTTTTATCGTCGGCTTTCCCGGCGAGACCGAAGAAGACTTCCAGATCCTGCTCGACTTCATCCGCGAGGCGAAGATCGACCGCGCCGGCTGCTTCAAGTACGAGAACGTCGCGCATGCCGAAAGCGGCAAGCTCGCGGGCCATGTGCCCGAAGACGTGAAGGAAGAGCGTTGGCACCGGTTCATGGAAGTGCAGGCCGAAGTGTCCGCCGCACGCGCGGCGGCGCAGGTCGGCAAGAAACTCGATGTGATCATCGACGGCGCTGACGACCAGTCACCCGGCGGATGGATCGGCCGCTCCAAGGCCGACGCGCCGGAAGTCGACGCCGTGGTCTATGTCACCAGCAAGAAAACCCTGCAGTCCGGCGACATCGTCCGCACCAAGATCACCGGCGCGGACGATTACGATCTTTACGGCGAAACCGGATAGCGGCTGAGCCGCGCCCCGGCCTCCTTCGCTTCTGCAATCCGCTGCGCCATCACCTTGTCCATGTTTCCTGAGACCCGCCTCAGCGTCTCGTCATCGGCGAGTTCCGGCCGCCCGCACCCATAGGGCGGCGCAGGCGCATACTCGAGCCCGAGCGTCAGCGCCTTGGCATATCCCTCCCCGGCGATTTCAGCGAGCATCGTGAAAGCAAAGTCGATGCCCGCGGTCACTCCGCCGCCGGTGAAGATGTTCCCGTCACGGACGACCCGTGCCGGATCGGGGATCGCGCCAAACTCGGTCAGCAGGCCGCGCCAGGCCCAGTGACAGGCGGCGCGCTTGCCTTGCAGCAGGCCCGCAGCGCCTAGGATCAGCGATCCGGTGCAGACCGAGGTGATGTATTTCGCGCCCAGCGCTAGTCGGCGCACTTCGGCGACAAACTCTTCGTCCAGCGCGGTTTCGGTGGCGGCCGATCCACCCGGCACGCAGATCAGGTCGCAGCGTTCGATCTCCGACAATTTCCGTGTACGGCCGATCACGAGGCCGCCTTCGGCCTCGATCTCGCCGCCGTCGCGGCTCGCCACGATCGTGGTGGCGCCCGGCAGGCGGGAAAGCACCTGATGCGGACCGGTGAAATCCAGCTGGGTGAGATTGGGATAGATCGCGAAAACGGTGACGAAAGGTGTCTGGCTCATGGCGGCCTCCTTGCTGACAGGTGATTTGTCGCCTAAATGCGGTTTGGCAGAAAGGAAATTCTTCCCATGGTTTCCGCCAAACTCCGAACCCGCGAAATCGGCATGCTCGTGTTCGACGGCTTCCAGCTGCTCGACGCTGCCGGGCCCATCGGCGCGTTCGAAATGCCAGTCCGGGGAATGTCCCCGCCGCCTTACCGGCTGTCGCTCTACTCGCTGGAGGGTGGCCCCGTGCGGGCTTCCTGCGGCCTGTCGATGATGACCGAAGTCCTGCCCCCGGGGCTGAAGCTGGACACGCTGATCGTCTCCGGCGGCGAAGGCACGCGCGAGGCGATGTCGGATGAAGTACTGCTCGAAGCGATCCGCGATCTCTCGCAGCGCACCCGGCGCACCTGCTCGGTCTGCTCAGGCTCTTTCGTCCTCGCGGCGGCCGGCCTGCTGAAAGGACGCAGCGCAACGACCCACTGGCGCCGCTCAGAAACCTTTCGGCGCGCCTTTCCGGATACCAATCTGCAGGCCGACCGCATCTATGTGCGCGACGGCAAGTTCTGGACCTCCGCGGGCATCACCGCCGGAATAGATCTCGCCCTGGCGCTGATCGAGGATGATCTGGGTGAGGAAGTTTCGCGCCGCGCAGCCCGCGAACTGGTCGTGCACCAGCGCCGTGCCGGCGGTCAGTCCCAGTTCTCCGTGATGCAGGACGTGCGCCTCGCATCCGGCCGGTTCGACGAGCTGATCGGCTGGGTACGGACGAATCTCGCGGCCTCTCTGGACGTCGATACGCTGGCAGCCCGCGCCGCCATGAGCCCGCGCAACTTCGCCCGCGTCTTCCGCGCCGAGACCGGCGCAACCCCTGCACGTTTCGTGGAGAAGCTGCGCCTCGAAGCCGCGCGCCAGAGTGTCGAGACCACCACCCTGCCCCTGCAAGCCATTGCGGCGAAGACGGGCTTTGGTGATCCGGAGCGGATGCGCGTCGCCTTCATGCGCGCCTATGGTCAGCCGCCGATGGTGCTGCGCCGTCAGGGCCGCACCAACAGCCCTGTTTGATCACGGGTTTCGGAAATTATCGAAAAACAATGATTGACATATCGTATTTCGATAATCCATAGAGGTTTCACCGCATACGGGAGGACCCCAAATGAACAAGACACTCACCGCCGTCGCCACGATTTCGCTACTGCTGGCGCCTGCCGCGCTCGCTGAAAGCAAATCCTTCTCCGCCTCTGACTTCTCGCGCATCGAAGTCGAAGGCGCGATGAACGTCGTCTACAAAACCGCGCCGCAGACGTCCGTGAAGGTCGAAACCAGTGGCGGCGATTTCTCCGATGCCAGGATCGAGAATGACGGGGACACGCTCGTCGTCTCCCGCGTCAGCGCCGGCAAGAAAGGCGGCTTCTTCTCCTGGGGTAGCCGCTCGCTCAGCGTCTCGGACGACGGCAAGACCGTGAAGGTCAACGGCAAGAAGAAACCGGTCTATACTGTCTACGTCACCGGCCCGGACCTCGAAGGCGTGAAAGCCTCGGAGTCGTCGCGCTTTGAATCGGCCACGATCAAGGCTTCCACGTTTGAAGCGAGCGCCTCTTCCAGCGCCGCGGTCACGCTGGCCGGCACCGCGACGTCGGCGTCGCTGTCCGCCTCGTCCTCGGGCGAAGTGGAGGCAGCCGGGTTTGCCGTCGGTACACTGAACGTTTCAGCCTCATCGAGCGGTGACGCGGACGTGCTGGTAACCGGTACCGGCGAGACCTCGATCAGCGCATCGTCCTCGGGCGACGTCACGCTCAACTCCGCCGCAGCGGCAACCTTCGATGTCAGCGCGTCGTCAGGCGCCAATGTCGAGCTTTCAGGCAGCTGCAACGCCATGACCGTGTCGGCCTCTTCCGGCGCAGATGTGGAAGCCGGTGACCTGCGTTGCGCCAGCGTCACGGTCAGCGCCTCGAGCGGCGCCGATGTGGACGCCTTCGCAACGGGCGCAGCCACGGCCAAGGCGTCGAGCGGCGCGGATGTGACGATCGCCGGCAAGCCGGCCACTCAGGACGGATCGAAATCCAGCGGCGGCTCAGTCAGCTTCACCGGCTAGCCGAAATCAAAGGACTCGGGCTTCAGGCCCGGGTCCTTCCATTTGAGATCCATCCCCTCCAGCGCGCCGCGAACCACCCGGGCGATGGCGGCATTGCGCCGGGTGCGGCTGTCCGACGGGATGATGTACCAGGGCGCATGGCGGGTGGAGCAGCGCTGCACCGCGAGCTGGTAGGCCGCCATGAATTCCGGCCACCGGGCCCGGTCATCGAGATCGACCGGATTGAATTTCCAGAGCTTGTGCTGCTCCGCGAGGCGTTCCTTCAGCCGGATCCCCTGCTCCTCGTAGCCGACATTCAGCATGAATTTGAGGACGACCGTTCCGTTCTCGCTGAGGTGTTTTTCGAACGCGTTGATCTGCTCGTAGCGCTTCTCGACCTCGTTGAGCGGCGCAAATTCTCGCACGCGCACCACCAGAACGTCTTCATAGTGGGATCGGTCGAAGATGCCGACATTTCCCCGGCGGGGCACTGCGTTGTGGACGCGCCAGAGATAGTCGCGTGCGAGTTCCTCACTGCTGGGCGCCTTGAAGGCTTTCACTTCCATGCCGAGCGGGGTCGTGTCCGAGAACACCGCCTTGATCGTGCCGGACTTTCCCGCCGTGTCCATGCCCTGGAGGATCACCAGCAGGGAGCGCTTGCCTTCGGCGTAGAGCATGTCCTTCAGCTCGTTGATGACGGCGGCGTCCTTTTTGAGGCTGGTCTCCGCTTCCGCCTTGTCCGGGAACACATCCCGGCCGGAGGTGTCGCGCACCGACAGGTCAAACGGCTTGCCGGGTGTGGCGATCAGCGCCTTGCGGACGGCAGCGATCGAGGGAATGGCCATGGCTCAGGATCCAAAATGAAAAGGCCGCACCAGTCTGGCGCGGCCTTTCCGAAACTTCAAGGAATTCAAGTACCTTACGAAGAGTAGAATTCGACCACCTGGGCCGGTTCCATCTTCACCGGGTACGGCACATCCGACAGGACCGGAATGCGCTTGAACTCGGCGGTCATCGCTTTCGGATCGACTTCCACATAGTCCGGAATGTCGCGCTCGGCGCTGCCCAGGGCTTCGAGGACGAGGGCGAGGTTGCGCGACTTCTCGCGAACCTGCACGACGTCACCGGCCTTCAGGCGGGCGGAGCCGATGTTGCAGCGCTTGCCGTTCACGGTGACGTGGCCGTGGTTGACGAACTGGCGGGCGGCAAAGATCGTCGGGACGAACTTGGCGCGATAGACGATGGTGTCGAGACGCGACTCGAGGATGCCGATAAGGTTCTCGGCCGAGTTGCCCTTCATGCGGGCTGCATCTTCGTAGATTTTCGAGAACTGCTTCTCGGTGATGTCGCCGTAGTAGCCCTTCAGCTTCTGCTTCGCCATCAGCTGCATGCCAAAGTCGGAGACCTTGTTGCGGCGGTTCTGGCCGTGCTGGCCCGGCTTGTAGGCGCGTTTGTTGAAGGGAGACTTGGGGCGGCCCCAGATGTTTTCACCGACGCGACGGTCGATCTTGTACTTCGCGCTATGGCGACGTGACATGGCAGTACCTCAATTTTCAGCGCGGGCCGGTGGGCTCAGCTCGTTCGAGCCCACGATTACAACGGCGGCACCGCACCACCCCGTCATGAAGTTGCGGGTAAAACACCAATCTGATGCTCGCGTCAAGCGCAGCGGCTGCTAGTGTGGGGGCATAAACAGGGAGGAATACATGGGACAGGTAAACGGTAAAATTGCAATAGTTACAGGCGCTTCCAGCGGAATCGGGCGCGCAGCGGCGATTGCGCTCGCCCGCGAGGGGGCCAAAGTCATGGCCACGGATGTTGATGAGGCGGGCCTGAAAGAGACCCAGGCCCTCATTTCCAAGGCCGGGGGGACGGTTGCCGTCGCCAAACAGGACGTCATCGACGAGAAGCGCTGGGACGCCATTTTCGCTGAAACGACGAGCCTGTTCGGCACGCCCAATGTGCTGGTCAACAATGCCGGGATCGCGATTGCCGGGGCCTTGATGGACTATTCTCTGGCCGACTGGCAGCGCCAGATGGCGGTCAACACCGACTCGGTATTCCTCGGCACCCGCGCCGCGATGCGGGCGATGAAGACCGGCGGCGGGTCGATCATCAACCTGTCCTCGGTAGCGGGCCTGCGCGGCTCGCCGGGGGTTGCGGCCTATTGCGCCTCAAAGGGGGCGGTGCGGCTGTTCACCAAGGCGGCAGCCGTCGAGTGCGCCGCGCTGGGGCTGAAGATCCGCGTGAACTCGGTCCACCCCGGCATCATCGACACGCCGATCTGGCAGAAGGAAATCACCCGCGTCACCGAGACGATGACGGCAGAGCAGGTCGGCGCGCTGACGGCGCATTCGGGTGGCAATTCGCTGGACCCCAACATCGTAGCGCTCGGCGGCACGCCGATGGGCCGCGCGGGCCGGCCGGAGGAAGTGGCCGAGCTGATCCTGTTCCTCGCGTCGGATGCCTCGAGCTTCACGACCGGGCAGGAACATGTCGTCGATGGCGGCCTGACGGCGCGGTAGCGCGCGGGGGTTTTTGCCTGAAAGTTTCCTGAGTGATCATGCACGGAGTATAACTCCGTGCACTGAGGTGTGGCGGAAGGATTCGGGAAGTATTTCGCAAGCGCTTGAGGGTGCTGGATTTTATTTTCCGGGAGGGGCGGATTTTGTAGGCGCAAGGGCGGCGGTCTGCCCCCGCCAGAGCGCGCCAAAGCCCTGCAGGGCGTGCACTCCGGATGCTGATTTCTTCTCAGTCTTTCTCATTCATTCTCATTTTTTACCACCTGGTGCCGGTTTGATATCGGCCAGATACCGCTCATCCCCGCGAAGGCGGGGATGAGCGGTTTAGAGAATTCCCCCAAAGCAAAAGGCCGCCTCCTTTCGGAAGCGGCCTTTGTGTTTTGGGCTGCAGGGCAGCTTACTTCTTGATTTCCGACACGACGCCGGCG
>LNFM01008975.1_pt1 | contig 14808 bp, 13 predicted proteins | sample 596031 | NCBI WGS metagenome assembly LNFM01 (sample SAMN04254537, study PRJNA301005) | activated carbon metagenome | isolation source: dual media filters at the Ann Arbor, Michigan drinking water treatment plant | place: USA: Ann Arbor
CAAGAACTGGGGCTGGTCGCTCGGCTACACCGCGGAAATGCGGGACGACGGCGACACCGGCAGCCGCTTCGGCGTTTCCCTGCACTCGGGATTCTGACCGACCGGCAGTTTAGCCTTCCGCCAAGGCCGCGCTATCAGCGCGGCCTTGTTCTTTGCGGGCCACCCAGAAACGGCAGTTGTCGGAGAAATTGCGCACTTTCGGCGTCTCGCTGGCCAGCTCGTTGCGGGTGGAGTCATGCACGTGGGTCCAGCCGGTCGCGGCCAGATCCGCCAACACTTCGTTGCGATCCGGCAGGTGCATGAAGGTGTTGCCATTGTGGTCGGTGAAGTAGCGGTCACCGAACTCCACGAGCCGGCGGTTCTGCTCTCCCTTGGCCCAGCGCTCGGCCTCCATCGCCCATTCCTTCAGGTCAGCGGGATCCTCGCGGTCGTGCGTGGTGAAGATGAAGGGCGCGCCGCACCGGGCGAGCCGGTGCAGCCCCCGCAACGCCTGGCGGCGGTTCTCGCGGCCGGGAATCTGCATCAGGCCGTTGAACAGGAAGAGCACGCCGTCAAACGGTTGGTAGTCTATTAGACTACCAAGGGCCAGTTGGGTCGCGTCGGCCTGGAGGAAGTTCAGGCCGGTGATGCCCTGCTCCCGGGCGAGGTTCTCCGCCTGATCGAGCAGCTCGGAGGAAAAGTCGAAGCCGGTGATGCGCCGGTAGCCTTGGTGCCAGAGCCCGACGGCCACGCGACCCGCGCCGCAGCCGGCCTCCAGCAGGCGCGCCTGCTGGTCGGGGAGGTATTGCTCGATCAGGCGCAGCTCGGATTTCCAGAGTCCGATGAAATGCGCGGCCCGCGTGTAGTGGAGCACGGTGTTGATGCTGTTGTAGTCATCGCGCACCGTGTCGCCCGTGATCTTGGCTATCGAATCACACATAGACCAACAGTCCTGTCATTCTGAACGAAGTGAAGAATCCACGGCAACGAGCCTGATATCATGTTCGAACACATGGATCCTTCGCTGCGCTCAGGATGACAATCAAGATTTCCTCCGCCATGTCGCGATGAACATGCCGTTGGCGTTGAGTTCGTGCGGCCAGAGTGTTTGCGCGGAAACGGGCTCCAACCCGGGATGCGCGACCGTGAAGGCCGCGGCGACGGCGGTTGTCTCGGCGCGGGTGAGGGTGCAGACAGCGTAAATCAAACGGCCGCCGGGCTTGAGCGAGCCGGCGACATGGTCGAGCAGCTGCGCCTGCACGGCGGCGAGTTCATGGACATCCTTGGGGGCCGTCGTCCAGCGCGCGTGCGGGTTGCGCTGCCAGGTGCCGATGCCGGTGCAGGGCGCGTCCACGAGGATGCCGTCGAACTTGGTTTTCGTCGGCAGCCTGGTGCCGCCTTCCCATTGCGCGGCGCGAAAGTTGAAGACTTGGGCGCGGGCCGCGCGCGCCTTGAGTTTGCCCAGCCGGCGCAGCGAGCGGTCGCTGGCCCAGAGCAGGCCCTTGTTCCGCATCAGGTCGGAGAGATGCATGGTCTTGCCGCCCTCGCCGGCGCAGGCATCCCACCACGTCTCACCCGGTTTGGGTCCGGCGGCGAGGCCGACCAGCTGCGACGCCAGGTCTTGGATTTCGAATTCACCGGCTTGGAATTCCGGCGTGCGGTAAAGATCGGTGATGCCGGTGTAATGCAGGGCGTCGGGCGATTGCGGGGCCGCCATGCACTGGCCGAGCCTTTTGGCCAGTGCGGCGCCGGTGCCGGCTTTGGCGCGAATCCAGAGCGCGGGCTCGCGTTGCAACTGGCCCAGCCACGCCGCCGGCAGAGCGTCCATCTCATCCTTGAGCCAGTCCGGCACGGCCTTCGCCGCGAGGGCTTCCGGTTTGAAGCTGGCGGGGTTGGTGTCGAAGCGCCTTTGCAGCTCAAGGGCGGCGGCGAGTTGTTTTTGGGCCGAGTCGTTTTCGTCGAGCCAGCGCCACCAGCGGTAATGGGTGAACACCGCCCGGCTGATGCCCCGGCGCTCGGCGGGCGCGGTGAAATGCCGGTGCTGGGTCAGCGACTCGCGCAGCGCCTGGTCGGCCGGCGTGCCGGCCTGCACCAGTTTGAGGATGCGGGCGGCGTTATTGAGGATGCTTGATTCGGCCATGATCAGCCGCGGTTGCTCCATCTGCGTTGTTCCTTCAGCTCCAGGCGGCGGGCCTCGATCTGGGTGCCGGCGACGGCGGGGTGCGCGCGCAATTCCTGAAAGACGGCGGGCGACACCCGCCAGTTGAGGCTCGGCGCGGTCTCGGCGATGGGCGCGGCGCGGCCCGCAAAGACAAACGCCAGCTCGACGCGCGTCTCACCGCCGGAGGCGTTGATCGCCGCGCGGAGTTTCTGAAGAAAGTCGGGCAGCTCGGGGTGCTCGGGCCGGAGGAGCCAGGTGACCTTGCGCACGGCGCCGGGCAGGTAGGCGTCGAGCGGGTAACACTCCTTCACGTTGAGACGCGCGCCGTCGGTGCCGCGCATGACCGTGCCGAGGATCACGACGGGCTGGTTTTCGCCGAGACTCTTGCCGTGGTTTTCAAACGCCTCGGCATACATGTTCACCGAAAGGGCGGCGCGCTTGCTCGCGAGGGTGAAGAAGGCCCAGGGCCGGTTGTCTTTCCGCGAAAGTTTCTTGGTGATGCCGCTGACCATGCCGCAAAGGCGGAACTCGATACGGTCGCCCTCGGCCAGCACCTGCTCCTCCGAGTGGGTGGTGATGGCCTCGGCGAGTCCGGCATAGGCGTTCATCGGGTGGCCGGAAATGTAGAATCCAAGCAGCTCCTTCTCAAATTGCAGCCGCTCGGCGGAGGTGAAGTCGGCATGGCGGCTGGAACCATTGCGGGGTGGGGGCACCCCGCCCACATCGGCCGGGGCTTCTTCGAGCGTATCGAGGAAGGAGTGTTGGCCGGCCGCGACATCGCGCTGGCGCGCGGCGACGGAGGCCAGCGCCTCGTCGATCTGCGCGAAAAGCACACCGCGTTTCTCACCGGCGAAGTCGAAGGCACCCGTTTTCACCAGGTGTTCCAGCACGCGCTTGTTGATGGCGCGGCCGTCAACCCGGGCGGTGAGGTCGAGGAAATCCTTGTAGGGGCCGTTTTTCTCGCGCTCCTCGATGATCTTCTGCGCGGCGGCCTCGCCCACGCCCTTGATGGCGCCGAGGCCGAAGCGGATCTTGTCGCCGACCGGCGTGAAATTTTCGCGCGACTCGTTGATGTCGGGGCCGAGCACCTGCAGGCCCATGGCCCCGCACTCGGCGACGAAGTGCGCGACTTTTTCCGAGTTGCCAAGTTCGTTGGCCAGCACGGCGGCCATGAACTGCACCGGGTAGTTGGCCTTCAGGTAGCCGGTGCGGTAGCTGAGGAGGGCGTAGGCGGCGGAGTGGGATTTGTTGAAGCCGTAGCCGGCGAATTTTTCCAGCAAGGCGAAGATCTCCAGCGCCTTCTTCTCCATGATGCGGTTGGTCTGCAGCGCGCCCATGACGAAGACACTGCGCTGCTGCTCCATCTCCTCGGCGTTCTTTTTGCCCATGGCGCGGCGCAGCACGTCGGCGCCGCCGAGCGTGTAGCCGGCGATGCGGCGCGCGGCTTCCATGACCTGCTCCTGGTAGACCATGATGCCGTAGGTCTCGCGGCAAACCTCCTCGAGCAACGGGTGCGGATATTCGACGGTCGCGGGATCCTTTTTGCCGCGGATGTATTGCGGGATGAGGTCCATCGGGCCGGGGCGGTAGAGCGCGATGAGGGCGATGATCTCCTCGATGGAATTGATGCTGAGCTGGCGGCAGAGCGCCTGCATGCCGCCGGATTCCAGCTGGAACACGCCGGTGGTGCGGCCGGTGTTGAGCAGGGCGAAGGTCTTGGGATCGTCGAGGGCCAGGGACTCGATGTCGAACTTCGGATCGGCCGTGCGCCGGATGGAGTCGACGGCGTCCTGAATGATCGTGAGGGTGCGCAGGCCGAGGAAGTCCATTTTGAGGAGCCCGAGCTTTTGCACCGGATCCATCGCATACTGCGTGGTGATGTCGCCCTCCTGCAAGGTCAGCGGCACAAAGTCGCTGAGCGGCCGGTCGGCGATGATGATGCCGGCGGCGTGCTTGCCGGAGTTTCGCACCATGCCCTCCAGCACCAGCGCCTGCTCGATGATCTGCTTCGTGGCGGGGCTGGCGGCGATGGCGTCGCGGAGCTCGGCGGATTTGTCGATGGCGGTCTGGAGCCCGATGTTGAGCTCGTCGGGGATCATCTTGGCGAGCCGGTCGGCCTCGGCGTAGGGGAGGTTATGCACGCGCGCCACGTCGCGGATGACGGCCTTGGCGCCGAGCGTGCCGAAGGTGACGATGTTGGCGACGCACTCGCGGCCGTATTTGTCGCGGACGTATTGGATGACCTCGTCGCGGCGGCGCATGCAGAAGTCGATGTCGAAGTCCGGCGGCGAGACGCGCTCGGGGTTGAGGAAGCGTTCGAAGAGCAGGCCGAAGCGCAGCGGCTCGATGTCGGTGATGCCCAGCACGTAGGCGACCAGCGAACCGGCGCCCGAGCCGCGGCCGGGGCCGACGGGGATGCCGTGCTGTTTCGCCCACGCGATGAAATCCCAGACAATGAGGAAGTAGTCGACGAAGCCGGTCTTGGCGATGATGCCGAGCTCGTAGTCGAGACGCTCGACGAGCGTTTGGGCGAGTGCGGTGTCCCCGGCCTTGGCGGGCTTGGCGTAGTCCACGCCGTAGCGTTGCTGCAGGCCGTCCACGCAAAGTCCCTTCAGGTAGCCGGGTTTGTCGGTCTTGATCTCGGGCGGCAGCGGATACTTAGGGTAGCGGTTTTCGCCGAACTGCAGGGTGAGGTCGCACATCTCGGCGACGGCCGACGTATTGGTGACGGCTTCGGGCACCTCGGCGAAGACCCGCTGCATCTCCTCGCGGCTTTTCAAGTAGAATTGCGGCGTGTCGAAGCGCATGCGGTCGGCGTCCTCGAGCTTGGCGCCGGTCTGGATGCAGAGCATCGTGTCGTGCGGCGAGGCGTCGCTGGCGTTGACGTAATGGACGTCGTTCGTGACGACGACCTTGAGCCGGAACTCCTCGGCCAGCTTGAGGAGCAGGGGGGCGATGCGGCGCTGTTCCGGAATGCCGTGGTCCTGCAGCTCGATGATGAAATTCTCGCGACCGAACATATCCACGAAGCGACCGGTGGCCTTGCGGGCGTCCTCCCAGCGGTTTTGCAGCAGCATCTGCGGCACGAGCGCGGCGAGGCAGCCGCTGAAGGCGATGAGGCCGCCGGCGTGCGCGGCGAGCGTGTCGAGGTCGGTGCGCGGCTTGTAGTAGAAGCCCTGGAGGTGGGCGTCGGAGACCAGCTTGAGCAGGTTGGCGTAGCCCTGCGCGTTTTTCGCGAGCAGGCCCATGTGGTAACGGCTTTTCTCGCCTTCGGCCCGGGCGGTCTTGTCCAGCCGCGAGCCCTCGACGAGGTAGATTTCGCAGCCCACCAGCGGCTTCACGCCCTTGGCCTTGGCGGCGAGGAAGAAGTCGATCGCGCCGAAGAGCACGCCGTGGTCGGTGAGCGCGACGGAGGTCTGGCCCAGTTCGGCCACGCGGTCGATCAGACGGTCGATGCGGCAGGCGCCGTCCAGCAGGCTGTAGTCGCTATGGACATGCAGATGGACGAAATTTTGGCCGGCGGAACCCACGATTGGTGATGGGAAGGCGGTGGGTAGGCTCCCGCAAGCCGAAAGCCTAGCACCGGCTTCCAAACTGTCTTGTCATTCTGAACGAAGTGAAGAATCCACGGCATCGAGCATGATATTAGCGGCGAACGCTTGGATTCGCTGCGCTCAGAATGACCGGAGGCGGTGGTTGGCTGGTTTGCGGGCGCTCCGTAAAGTTGCACGCCGGCGGAGTTTAGCTTGGATTGCCGCTACCAGCCCATCCGCCAGCGCCTAGGTCACAGCGTGATGAACCCGGCCTGACCGAGCTGAGTTCAAAATTGGGGTTGACGGTGGCCGGAGCGGCTGGCTTCGTGCTCGTTTTCGCCAACACCAACCTGTCCCTTTCCCATGTCTATTGAGATCAAGATGCGCAAGAACGAGCCGATCGACCGTGCGCTGCGCCGCATGAAGAAGAAGCTCGAGCGCGAGAACATCATCAAGGATGTCCGCATGAAGCGCTACGCCGAGAAGCCCTCGGAGCGCCGCCGCCGCAAGGACAAGGTCATGGCCTTCACCGCCATGTTGCGCCGCCGCTACGCCGAGTAAGCCGCCTCTCCCTCCTTCTCTTTGACCGGCCGGATTTCCTCGGATGTCCGGCCGGTTTGCTTGGCCAGTATTTCGCTGTAGCGGCGCTCTATGACCGCCGACGCTTGGAAACGGCGCTCGCAGAGCGCCGCTACAGGATCAGGCGCGCCAAGCCCCCGGCTTGATTTCACTCCCGCCTCCTGTCCTAGTGGCCACCGTCGCATGAAGCCGAGCCTCGCCCTTTCCACCTGCTGGTGCTCGCACCGGCATCAGGACGGCTATGCGATGCTGCGGGAGATGGCGGGCCTCGGTTTTGAGTGGGCCGAGCTGAGCCACGGCATCCGGATCACCTTGGTGCCGGGCATCCTGAAGGCGGTCGAGGAGGGCGTCATCAAGATCGCCTCCTGCCACAATTTCTGCCCGTTGCCCGCCGGCGTCATGCACGCCGCGCCCAACCTCTACCTGCCGTCGTCGGCCGACGCCCGCGAGCGCGACCAATGGCTGCGTCACAGCAAACGCACCATTGACTTCGCCCACCAGGTGAAGGCGACGAAGGTCGTTCTGCATCTCGGTTCGGTCGAGTTCTTCTGGTTCAACCCGGCGGGCAAGGTGGAAGCCCACCTCGCGGCTCATCCCGCAGCCAACCTGTCCGCCGACGCCACCTACCAGCAGCTGCTGGCCAAATCCCTCGCCAAGCTGAAGGCGCGGATGCCGGCCTACTGGGACAACACCAAGGCCGGACTCGTTCAGCTGCTGCCCTATGCCGAGGAGAAGGGCGTGCTGCTGGGGTTCGAGAACCGCGAGAAGTTTGAGGAGTTGCCCCTCGATGCCGACCATCCCGATCTGATCGCCTTCATGGCCAAACCCAATGCCTGCGGCTACTGGCACGACACCGGCCACGCCCAGATCAAGCAGCACATGGGTCTGCTCAACCACCGCGAGCACCTCGAAAAAAACGCCCCCCACGCCATCGGCTTCCATCTGCACGACGTCAGCGCCGAGGGCCGCGACCACCACGCCATCGGCTCCGGCAAGATCGATTTTGAGATGGTCAGCAGTTTCTGGCGGCCCGAGCACACGCTTGTCATCGAGCTCAGCCCGCGCCTTACCCCCGAGGAAGTGTTGTCGTCCAAGCAGCGCGTCGAGCAGCTGGTCGCGAAGCGGTTTTTGGGGTAGGCCGCGCGACACGCCGCCCGGCGAGTGACTTGACACCCCGGCCCAACTGAGCCTCTTTGAGCCCATGGCCACCACCCTCCTTCGCACCCGGGTTGACGCCCGTCGCGCCGCCGCCGCCAAGAAAATCCTCGCCAGCCTCGGCCTCGACGCCACCACTGCGGTCAACATGCTCTTCGCCCAGGTCATCGCCCGGCGCGGGTTGCCTTTCGCCGTGCAGGAAGATGGCGATGCCTATGCTCGGACCGAATACGGCCTCACTCCCGCCGAGATGGGTGCCGCCGCCAAGCGCATCCGCCTGAGCATCGCTCGCGAACGCAAAGCGGGCACCATTCGCCCGGTGAAGTCGGCTGATGATCTCCTTTGACTCCTCGGCGCGCTTTCGCGCCTGCCTCAAAAAGGAAGGCTTGGACCGTCATGCGGTGTTTGCCGCCATGCAACTAGCCGCCGGAGCTTGGGGGCAACCTCACTTGCATAGTGGGCGAGGGATACGCCGACTTGCCGGTGGAGCTTACGAGTGCCGTCTGGATCGCGACACTCGCCTGCTCTTTTTTCTCGAGTCCGGTAATCTCCTCTTCGACTTCGCGGGCAACCACGATCAAGTGCAGGCCTACCTGAAGAACCGGCGATGAGCCCGCGCCTCACCCCCGAGGAAGTGTTGTCGTCCAGGCAGCGGGTGGAGGAGCTCGTCGCCGCACGGTTCGGGCGCTAGAGCAGTTTAAGTTGAGTTGTAGCCGCTGGAAAAGGTGGAGCGTGCTGACCTCAGCGCGCTTGCCTTGGAAAACGCCCTGAGGTCAGGGCGTTCCACCCAAAATCTGGCTACACTATTATTTTAAACTGCTCTAGAGGCTTCAGAGAATTTCTGGGGGCGTGTTTCAAACCCTGTGGGAGGGGGCTTTACGCCCCGACACTGCCTGTGGTGTCGCCATCCAGTCGCGGCATAAAGCCGCTCCCACATCTTTTGCAAGCACCCCCCCGGCTTCTAGCCTAACCCGGATATTTCACACGGGGATTGATTGAACGGGAATCGGGCGGCTTTGCGGGGATTATTCCGCAAAGTCGGGGCGGTGGGGGGCAAAGCGGGGCGGCACCGGCGATGCGCGGGACAGAAGTTTTCTTTTTTGCGGAGCGGGCCATGCTCCCGCAGGCCGGGCACTGGGTGGGTGCCGGTTCTGGTCGGGATCGGGCCAAAACGTCAGCCCGGGGCTGGACACAAGCGGCGCCAGGCGTGGGCGAAGAGCGCCTGCACCGGGGCGGATTCGGCCAGGCGCACGCGGAGGCGGCGGACCGAGACCTCCACGCGGGCGGCCAGCTTGCACAGCCGCAGGCGGATCGTGCCGACGGTGGCCTGCGCCAGCGCCGTGCCCGTGAGCGCCACCGCGCGGAGCCGCTCCATGAGGACATAGGCGAAGGCCGACAGCCACAGGCGCAGTTGATTGGCCGCGAAGCCGTGGCTGGAGAGGCGTTCGCCAAAGAGGTCGCCCTGCTGTTCCTTGATCCGGTTCTCCATCTCGCCCCGGGCGCAGTAGACTTGTTCGTAGAGTTCGTCGCCCCGGCGGGTGAGGCTGGTCACGATGAACCGGGGGTTGGCCTTGTCCCGGAGCCACTCGGCCTTGCCGATCACGCGGCGGGCGCGGCTCCAGGTGTCCAGCGTGCGGTAACTGAACTCGGCGAACACCCGCGCGGTGCCGCCGCAGAGCACCGCCTGCTCGCGGGCGCGGGCCAGGGCGGGAGCCAGTTTCACCAGCAGCCGCTCGTTGCGGGCCAGGCCGATGACGTAGTCCACGCCGTGGGCTTCGCACCAGGCCAGGATCGCCTCCCGGCAGAAGCCGCTGTCGCCGCGCAACACGATCCGGGCCTTCGGGCCGCGCCGCCGGATCGCGGGGATGATTTTTTCCAGGGCCGCGACCGTGCCGTCGCTGGCGTCGCGGTCGGCCGTGCGCAGTTGCGCCCAGACCAGGGCGTCGCCGATGAACGCATACAGCGGCAGGTAACAGTGGCAGTCGTAGTAGCCGTGGAAGAACGCGCCTTCCTGTTTGCCGTGGAGCGGATCGTGCGTGGCGTCGAAATCGAGGATGACCTCGCGCTGGCGGCGGCGCAGCGTGCGCACGCCCAGGTGGAGCAGCAAACCCTCCAGCCGGGCCGGCTCCGGCGCGATCTTGTGGTAGCGGCTCGCCGGCCGGTCCACCGTGATCTCCAGCCGGTTCAGCGTCGGGGCCGAGGCCAGCGGGTCCTCGACCTCCCGCTTGCCGACCGCCAAGGCCAGGAGCGGATCGGTCCGCAGCGTCCGGTGGTCGTTGAGGTCTTCATAACCCAGCGCCAGCCCGAAGATCCGCTGCGCCACCAGCTCCGGCACGGTGTGGGTGACCAGCTCCGGCTTGCGCCGGTCCTGAAAGCACGCCGCCACCTGCCGGGTCAGCCCCAGCGAACGGTCCAACTCCCGCAGGAGCAGCACCCCGCCGTCGCTGCTCAACTGTCCTCCGCTGAAATCGGCCACCACTTGGCGCGAGCCGAGGGCTTGAAATTGGAACGATCCCTGCTGACAGTCTGTCGAAGGCCGGGCGTTGGTCTCTGTCGGATTGGATTGTTTCACATCAACCACTTCAGCAGGAATCACGCCCGGTCTTCATCTCCCGTGTGAAATATCCGGGCTAGCCCACCCGCCCGGTTAGGGCTTGTTCGCTTTGAGCTGACGGGCGAAGGCCGCGAGGGTCGCGGGGCTGACGTGGTGCTCGATGCCCTCGGCGTCGATCTCGGCCGCCTTCTCCGGGATACCGAGCGAGCACAGGAAAGCCACCACGATGCCGTGGCGGTGATGGCAATCCGCGGCCAGCACCCGGCCGGAATCGGTCAGGAAGATGGCGCGGTAGGGCTGCACCCTGACGTAGCCCTCGCGCTGCAGGCGGGCCAGAGTGCGGTTGACGGTGACGTGGGTGACGCCCAACCGCCGCGCCAGGTCCACGACCCGCGCCTCGCCCTGCGAGGCGGCCAGGTCGGCGATGGCCTCGACGTAGTCCTCGGCCGTCTCGGAAGCATGCTCACGCCGGGTCTGCCGCAGGCTCTCGGCCTGCAGTGCGGAGGGGCGCACGGTCTTGGCGGCGGGGCGGGGGAGCTTTTTCACGGTGGGCACCAAGTCATGAAAGGCGGGGCTTGACAAGTCGAGTTCAAAGTGTAGCCAAAGCTACATTATGTATAAATCACTACAAGCCGCGGCGGCCGGGCGGCGGCGGCCCGCCCGCCCGTCTTCCCTGGGCCCGGCGGTCAACCTCCCCGCCTGCGCCCGGTGGCTGCTGGCCGTGGTGGGATTGGCGATCGTTGCCGGGGAAGCCCGCGCCATTCCTTTTTATGCGCGCAGCCAGGGGCTGAGCTGCGTCGATTGCCATTCGCTTCCCCCGAAACTCAACGCCCGGGGGGAGACATTTCTGGCGCGCGGCTATCGGCGCGCCGAGGAAGTCGGGCGCGAGCCGGCCTTCCCGATATCCCTCTGGATCACGGGCCGACGGGAGGAGAGAAGCGCGAACAATCTCCAGGATGTTCTGCTGCCGAAGGTGGAACTCATCAGCGGCGGTCCGGTCGCCGCGCTCCCGCTGTCTTACTTCGTCGAATGGCGCGTGGTCAGCCTCGAGCTGCAGAACAACGGCACGTTGCGCGACCGGAGCGGACGTTTTGAAGATGTCATCCTCAACTGGGAGATCGGTGACAATCAGGTTTTGCGGTTCGGACAATTTCGCTCGCTCAATCAATACGATGTCTCCTTGCGTCTGTCGGTAAGCGAGCCGGCCGTGTTCGGCACCGGCTTGCCGGGTCAGACGGCGGCGGGAGACTCCCGCATCACCGGCCTGCGATCATTCGCGCCGTCGGGCCGCTCGCCCGGCCTGGCTTACACCTGGCAGACGATGCCCGGTCCGGCGCGCAGCGACGGTTTGTTCAGCACGATCACCCTTCCCTTTGTCGGCGAACTCTCGGCGCCGTTGAGCGCGAAAGCCCGCCAGGCGGCGAGCTTTGAGCTCGAAGGTCCGGCCAAGGGCTTGTTCCTGGAGTCGTTCTTCCGCCGCGGGCTGAGCTCGCTCGGCGCCCACGCATTTTTGGACAGAGACCGCTGGCTCTTTACCGGGGTCGGTCGCATTCAGCGGGGCGATTTCTCCGGGACCGCGGCTTTCGGCGTGGACGATGCGCCCGGCCGCTCCTCGCGGAGCCGCTACAGTCTGGAGTTGGAGCATCTCTTCGATCGCTTCGACACCTTCCGGGCGGCGGCCGGATTCCGGGTGGAGCAAATTACGGGGGCGGGTCGCGATCCGGCCTACATTCCGTATCTCGCGCTCAGCGGCCCCAACACCTCGCACACTTTCGTGCTCCAGCTCGAAGGTCGCTTTCAAGGCGACACGCGCACCCTTTTGATCGATCTCTCCAGCCTGTTCTAACGGCGACCGGGTGCGAATTTCTCCGAAGGCATCTGAAAAAACATGACCAAACATCGGCTTTCTTTCCCCCGAATGATCGCGATTCCCGCGCTGCTCGCCATCGCGACGGTATCCGTCATGGGTGCTTCTGGCGCGGAGAAACGCGTCGCGAACAAGAGCGCATTCACGCTCTTCAACCCGACGCCCGCCGATCTGCTGCGCGACTTGTCCACCGACCGGCCGGACCAGACGGAGAGCCCCTACACGGTGGATGCGGGACATTTTCAGATCGAACTGGATTTCCTCAACCACACCTACGCCCGCGACCAGTCCGGCGGTGGCGATGTGCGGATCAGAGACCTGAGCGTGGCTCCCATCAATCTGAAGCTCGGCCTGCTCAACCAAGTGGACCTGCAGCTCGTGATCGATCCCCATGTGCGATCAAAGGTCGAGGACCGGGTGGCCGGCACGTCGGCTCGAGTGTCCGGCTTCGGCGACGTGACGACCCGGGTCAAAATCAATTTCTGGGGCAATGATGGCGGACCGACCGCCTTTGCCGTCATGCCTTTCGTCAAGTGGCCGCTGCCGGCCTCGCGCGTCCGCAACGGCGAGACCGAGGGCGGCATCATCTTCATCCTCGGTTTCGAGCTGCCCGCCGGCTGGGGCTCGGCGGTGATGACCGAGGTTGATTTCGTGAGCGACGGCCTCGGTGACCACGACACCGAATGGATCAACTCCATCACCTTCGCCCACGACATCACGGCCAAGTTCAGCGGCTACCTTGAGTTCTTCACCGTCACTGGCAGCGCGCCGGGCTTCAAATGGCAGGGTCAGCTCGATGTCGGCCTCACCTACGCGCTGACTGCGGACACCCAGCTCGATCTCGGCTGCAATTTCGGCGTCACCCATTCCGCGCCCGATTACCAACCCTTCGTCGGATACTCCCGTCGCTTCTAAACATCTTGTCGTTCATGAAATTCTCATTCCTTGCCCGCCTCTCACGCGCCATCTCGCTCGGCCTGCTGGTCGGCGGACTGGCGGTCCTCGCGAATGCCGCCCAACCCAAGAAGCGCATCGTGACGACCTTCACGATCATCCAGGACATGGCCCAGAACGTGGCCGGCGACGCCGCCATGGTGGAGTCCATCACCAAACCCGGCGCGGAGATCCACGGCTACGAACCCACGCCGCAGGACATCGTCAAGGCCCAGAAGGCCGACCTGGTGCTCTGGAACGGCCTGAACCTGGAGCGCTGGTTCGAGAAGTTTTTCGGCAACCTGCGAGGCGTGCCCGGCGTGGTCCTGACCGAGGGCATCGAGCCCCTCAGCATCGAGGAGGGCTCCTACACCGGCAAACCCAACCCGCACGCCTGGATGTCGCCGCGCAACGCCGTCATCTATGTCGAGAACATCCGCCGGGCGCTGGTGCAGCTCGATCCGGCCAACGCCGCCACCTACAACGCCAACGCCGCCGCCTACACGGTGAAGTTCACCGCCATCGAGGAGACGGTCCGCGCCGAGCTGGCGAGAATCCCCGCGCATCAACGCTGGCTGGTCACCAGCGAGGGCGCGTTTCCCTATCTCGCGCGCAACTTCGGCCTGCAGGAACTCTTCCTCTGGGCGGTCAACGCCGACCAACAGGGCACGCCCCAGCAGGTGCGCAAGGTGATCGACGGCGTCCGCGCCCACGCGATCCCGGTCGTGTTCAGCGAGAGCACCGTCAGCGACAAGCCCGCGCGGCAGGTGGCGAAGGAGACCGGCGCGCGCTACGGCGGCGTGCTGTATGTGGATTCGCTGACCGGTCCGGACGGCCCGGCGCCAACCTACCTGCGGATGATGGAATACAACGCCCAAACGATTGTGAAGGGGTTCACCAGCCCATGAAGATCACCTGCCACCTTTGATGCCGCTTGCGCCAGCCACCCATGAACGCACCTTCCGAACCCATCGAGCTGCAGGTCAACAACGTCACCGTCAGCTATCCCAACGGAACGGTGGCCTTGCGCGATGCCACCTTCCGGCTCGTCGGCGGCGCCATCTGCGGGCTCGTGGGCGTGAACGGCAGCGGCAAGTCCACGCTGTTCAAGGCCATCATGGATTTCGTCCGGCCGGTGCGGGGAGACGTGCTCATCTCCGGCCGGCCGGTGAGTGAGGCCCTCAGGGCAAATTTGGTCGCCTATGTGCCGCAGTCGGAGGAGGTGGACTGGACCTTTCCCGTGAGCGTGTGGGACGTGGTCTTGATGGGCCGGTATGGTTACATGAATTTTCTGCGCCGCCCGCGGGCGGAGGACCGCCGCATCGCGGAGGAGAGCCTGGTCCGCGTGGGCATGCTCGAATTCCGCGAGCGCCAGATCGGCGAACTGTCAGGGGGCCAGAAGAAGCGTGTCTTCCTCGCCCGGGCGCTGGCCCAGCGCAGCCGCGTGATCCTGCTCGACGAGCCCTTCACCGGCGTGGACGTGAACACCGAGACCACGATCATCGAGCTGCTACGCGAACTCCGGGCGGCCGGCCATCTGATGCTGGTCTCGACGCACAACCTCGGCTCGGTGCCGGAATTTTGCGACCAGGTGGTGCTGATCAACCGCACCGTGCTGGCGGCGGGCCCGACCGAGGAGGTCTTCACCGAGGCCAATCTGGCCCGCGCCTTCGGCGGCGTGCTGCGGCACTTCCGCTTTGACGAATCCACCGTGCAGAAGCACGACGGCCGGGCGGTCACCCTGCTTACTGACGACGAGCGCCCGCTCGTCTTCGGCAAGGGCGGCCATCTCGAATACAGCCGGCGCGAGGGCCACGAGAAGGTCGTCAAGCAGCGCGCGGAAACCGAGGACGACAAGTGAGACTGATTTGTCATTCTGGGACACTGCAGCAAGCCGCCGGGCATGCGTGGAACTGGCCGATGAATTTTTCAAAGCAGTGTCATTCTGAGCGTAGCGAAGTTACCGAGCCGCAGGCGACAGGGCTCAAATCCAGAATGATGTGCGCCGGCGGTTGTGCTGCTGGATTCTTCACTTCGTTCAGAATGA
>LNFM01017214.1_pt1 | contig 14808 bp, 16 predicted proteins | sample 596031 | NCBI WGS metagenome assembly LNFM01 (sample SAMN04254537, study PRJNA301005) | activated carbon metagenome | isolation source: dual media filters at the Ann Arbor, Michigan drinking water treatment plant | place: USA: Ann Arbor
ACACCGCGATCAACGAGTTGAAGGCCAAGCATCCCAAGCCGGTCACGGCTGTTGTCGAGACCCTTGGTGCATCGGCGGCTTACATGATCGCGCTCCAGGCCGATCAGATCGTCGCTGGCAAGTACAGCCTCGTCGGCTCGATCGGCGCCGTGCTGATGAACTGGGACGTCTCGCGCGCGCTCGAGCGCTTCGATGTGCACCGCAGGGTGTTCGCCTCCGGCGAGCTCAAGGCGGCGCTCGACCCCTTCGTGGCGTCAACACCCAAGGCCAACGAGTGGGCTCAGATGATGGTCAATCAGATTGGTCTGATGTTCTCGGAAGAGGTCAAGGCCAAGCGCGGCGCCAAGCTGAAGGATGGGCTGGTCTACAACACCGGCGAGGTCTGGAACGGCGTGCAGGCCAAGGAGGTCGGTCTGATCGACGTAGTGGGCACCGAAGACACGGCCATCGCGGCGATGGGCGGCGGCAAGAAGCTGGAGCCCGAGTACTTCGGGCCCGACAAGCGCCGCGGGGGGATCTTTGCGTTCTTCTCGGAGGCTGTCGAATCCGCGACACGGGTCACGTTGCAGGAGTTGGCTGTGCAGTCGATGCGGCTGCAGTAGGTCGCTCGACGTGATCTCGCCAGCGTCATCACGGGCGACGCCCAGCTTGGACGCCATCCAGCCAACCCTCGTGACGCCGAACCCGCTGTGCTGTGAGGTCACCTCCAGCATCCGGCCCAGTTCGGCCGAGCCGATCTACAGGCAACTGGCCGACCACGTGCGCAGGCGCGTCGTCAGCGGGCAGATCAGGGCTGGCGACGAGATCCCCTCGGTGCGTCAAATGGCGCTACTGCTCGCCGTAAACCCGATGACCATCTCCAAGGCGTACGGGCTGCTAAAGGCCGAAGGCCTGCTCGAGAAGCGGCGCGGCCTGACCATGCGCGTGGCGCCACAGCACCAACGCGCTCAACCCGCCGCTTCGCGCATCGAACTGCTGCGGCCCGTGCTCAGCCGCGCAGCGTCAGAAGCGCGCCAATTGCAGCTACCCACGCACGTTGCCATGGGTCTCTTCGAGGAACTCCTGAAAGAGGACCACACGGCTACTGCAGCGGCGCGTCGGTGATGAAGCCGCGCTTCACCAGTTCGCTGGCCGACGATCCACGGACGAAGTGGCTGATGAGTACCTGGGTGGGCTCGCCAGTCACTTCCTCGCCCGCCTCGATCATCGCGTCGTGAATGATGGCGAACGCCGCAGCAAGCGTAGCGCGCTGCTCCTCGGTGAAGTCTTTCTGGAATGTCATCGGCTGCTCTCTGTTACGTGGTCGATGCTACACAAGGCCCCCTATAAGGAAGGACGAGCGATGACCTGCTACGGGTTGACACCGAAGAGCGCCGAGGCGGCGGTCAAACTGCACGGCACGATCTTCTTCGACGGGAATCTCAACCCGGTCAAGCCCGTCGAGGGGCAATGGTTCTGCGAGTTCGATCTTGTGATCCCTGAAGCGCGCGAGCCGTTCTTGCGCGACGAGGCGCTCGTCGAGTACCTGGGACCCGCAGAGTCCCTCCGATCGGAAGCCGCAGGCTTCGCGCGCGCTGGCGAGCATCGCGTCATGCCGGAGCACTCCGACTGCGATCGGCCGCCGCGGGGCGTTGTCCTGATCGCGCAGGGTTGACGGGCGAGCGCCTTCGTGCAAGCTGCATCGCCCGGCTATGAAAAAAGAGAGGCCGCACGTCCCGAGGGAATCGTGCGGCCAGTCTTACTCAGTAGAGGTCTCCTCGGTCGGTCATGACCGCCTGGACATCGGGAAACCGGAGACGACATTCCTCCGTGTTGAACCCCGACCCGCGATGGACGATCCGGCGCAGCCGGTAGTCCTCCAGCATGCGCTGGTCACGCTTGTAGTCCCAGAAGAGACGATCATCGCCGGTCGAGAGCGCGCCGCGAACGTTGACGCGCCGCGTCAGCGCGGTGTCGAAGTCGGCCAGGTGCTCAGCCGCAGTGCCGAACCGGCCCCAGAGCCAGCCCTTGGCATCCGGCCGCTCGATCGCCGCCCGCCTTAGCCACTTCCAAACCTTGACGTAGGCCCCGGGCTCGGGAAGCCGCAGGGCATGGCCCGCAGCGTTCACGATGCACTCCCGGCGTCCTTGAGTGCCTCCAGGCAGTCGAGCCAGATCTCGTCGCTGTCAATGCCGAACCGCACGGTGCCGCGCCCGGCACTGACCGCTTCGTTCACCGCGGTCTGAAGCCGCCCGAGGTCGAGGTGCACCGTTTCCACGGCCTGAAGCCCGTGTTTCGGGTACGCGCTGAACCAGAAGCCCCGGCAGCCGACCACGAGTACGTCACACGTCATGCCGTGGTCGCCTTGCCACCAGGGCATGCACCAGCTCTCGATGTAGGCCAGGCCGTGTTGGCTGATGAGCTGGTCGTGTTGGGCGATCAGGTCCACCAGCGCCTGATCGAGTGGGATCTGCATCCACAGTGGCGCCTCGGTGTGCTCGCCCGCCGAGCCGATGCCAACGAACAACTGGAACGTCCGGCCACCGAGGTCAATGGGCTTCCGGTCTGGCGCAGCGAGCTTTCGGGCGAGGGTCGCCCTGGTGGCTGCGGCAAGGGGCTCGTTTACGGCCCACTCGACGGCCCGTAGCGCCTGGGTAGCGAGCGCCTCGGCAGCGTCTTGCAGCTTGCCGTCGAGGATGGCTGCGTCGACCTGCTGGCCCACGTTGATCGACGTCGACGAGACCGTTTGCGCCACGACGTGCGCGCTGCGGTGCTCTCCGGCCCCGCCAAACTCGAAGAGGCGCGGCTTGTCGCAATGCCACCCACATTCAAAGGACGCGGACAGCAAACCGTGGCCGTCATCGAAGAGCATCGCCAGATCGAAGAGGTCCTGCAGGTCGGCATCCTGGTCGAAGTCGATCGCGTCGATGATCTCCTGCACCTGGTGTGCGCAGCCGAACTTCTCGGCCATCAGACCAAGCAGCTCCTCGATCGCGATGTCCTCGTCGCTCAGCTCCGGGAGCTGCAGGCCGAGGTCCTCGAACTGGGCCGTGATCTCGTCGACGATGGAGTCCCAGCTGGTGCTGGACTGTTCCGAGATCCTCGCGATGTAGGCCTCGCTGCCGCCGGGGTATGTGGTGTCGAGCTCGAAGACGGTGAACAAGGCCTTGATGACCGGCGTGGCGTTCACCGGGCCGCGGAATTTCAGGACGCCTGTGGCATCCGAGTAGGTATTGGACATGGAATCCCCTTGCAGAGGTGGTCGTGTGACCGGGATGACCTGCCGTGGACAGGTCGCGCTTGCAAGGGTCAGTAGTGCGTTGCGGGCGAAGCACGTGCGATGGCTGCGGCCCGCTGCGGTGAACGCCTACCGCAGGGCGCCACAGTATTTGCTACAGGCGCCACAGCTGTGCCACTGGCCTATGGGGACCTCATCGACGCTGACCTGGTAGGTTAGGCAGCAGTGGCACTTCCGCAGGGCGTCGTGTCAATCATCAAGTGTTGTGAACGCTTGCCGTTGCATCATCGCCGTCGGCCTTGAAAGTGGTTCTTCGCAAAGGAAAGGACCTCGACTGGTCCCAGCACGTGAATGCCGGCCCCTTCGACGAGTTGGCGGGCGTCAGGCGACTCCGAACGCGGAGCATGTACGAGGAGAAAATCGAGCTTCATGGATGTCGCCTGCGCATCCAACAGCGCAGCTTCGATCACCGTCTTTCGCTCAAGCGTGCGACGAGCGTCATCGATCGAAAACTTGCCAGACTTGCACTCCACGACCACCAGCTTGTCGTCGGTCGATATGAGGACATCCAATTCGCCTTCGAACCTGCCCTTGGTCTCGCGCACGGTTGAGTACTTCAGTCGCGTGACGATCTCGTGAGGCAACTCCAAACGCTGCAGCATGTCGGAGAACAAATACTGAACGTATGCCTCGAACCAACCGCCCAGGACAAACTGGAAGAGTGCCGGGTTCAGCGGATCACCAAGCAGCACGCGACACTGAGCCGTCGTAAGAAAATTCTCCTTCTCAAAACCCTCCCAGCCATTCTTGATCGGAGCCCAAGCTTCTGGCTCCGTGATCTTTTTCCGACCGAAGGCCTTGCACATCTGGGGCTCGTCAATGCTTGGCGCAGAGTAGAGGCCCCAGCGTTGCAGCAACTTTGCGAAGCGCTTTAGAAATCGATTTGGCGCGACGACGTCCCGACCGTCAGCTGTCTTCTGCTTCTCGCCGCGCTCGTTGATCCAAAGGTAGTGGCGCGCGTCGCGATCCTTGGCTGTGACGTTGAATCGCCAGTCGGCCCAAATAGGCTCATAGCCATTGAAGTCCTGGCCGAGTTCGCGCGCGAAGGCCAACTCATCGGAAGAAAACTTATACGAGGAGATCGCGTCAATGCGGCCACGATGCAGGTACTTGAGCGCCTGACTTGACTGCTTGAACAACATCTCAAGTGGAGTGCCCTTGACCGGCCCGTCAGGCACTGACGCCCATGCTTCCGAAGCGCGAAGGAGAGCTTGACTGTTGAATTCGATTGCGGTCAGGTCGCGGACGTTTTCGCTGATATCCGCCAGAGCAACGTCAGCCTGACCAAGCAGGTCAAGAGCAAGCTGGAACTTGGCCTGTGCGTTTTTCGGCAGCGTACCCGACTGCGCGGCGTACACCCGGTCGAGCTCCGCTCTGATTCTTTGGCACTCGGCTATCAGGTTCAATTTTGACGACATCCCTACCCCCTTGGTGGCGGCTGCAATGATAGGGACCCTGGGCTGCGGCCAAAGTCAACTGCCCGGGCAAGCAGGCGCGACAACTCATGCAGACCCTCGACTTTCCTTGTGGCGCGATCCTCGCCAAGTCCCTGTCAGGTCTCACTCACACGCCAAAGCACTTGATCCGGCGCCCAAAGCCTACGATCGACGGATGAGCGACAGAACCCTGAAGCCACGCGCCATGCTGGTGGCCCTATTGGCGGCAGCAGCCACGGCCTTTCTGTGGCCCTTGCCGGCGCATGCCTGGGGCGCCGAGGGTCACCGGCTCATCGCAAGGTTCGCGGCAGCGCAACTCACGCCGGCTGCGCGGCGGGAGGTGGCCGCGTTGCTCGCTCTGCCAGGTGACGACCTCGAAGCAGTCAGCGACGGCCTGGCGGACGTGTCGACCTGGGCAGACGAAGTCCGTTCTCCGAGTACGGCGCCGTGGCACTACGTGAACTACAGGCGCGCGGCAGCAGACCAGGGTGACCAGGCGGGCGCCGCGGCGCCGCGGCATTGCGGCTACGACCCGTCACAGCAGTGCATCGACGGAATGTGCGTCGTGTCAGCGGTACGGCGGCAGGCGAGGGCGCTCGCCACGCCCGCGCCCGACGCTGATCGGGCGCGTGCCTTGCGGTACCTGGTGCACTTCGTCGCCGACGTTCACCAGCCTCTGCACAGCGGCTTTGCCGACGACCGTGGAGGGAACTCCTACCAGGTCCAGGCGTTCGGGAGAGGCTCCAATCTGCATGCAGTCTGGGACTCCGGTCTGATCGCCGCGTGGCCAGGTGGAACAGAGGCGCTCCGCGCCGACATGGCTTCTGCCCGGCCGCCGGCGGGCGCAGATCTGGACCCAGAGTCGTGGTCCGGGGAGTCCTGTGTCGTCGTGTCGTCAGTGGGTTTCTACCCAGACGGCCGACGAGTGGGCCGCGAATACCTGGAGCAGTGGGGCGCGACGCTGGTGGAGCGGTTGAGCGCCGCCGGGTGGCGCCTGGCCGGGCTGTTGAACGGACTGCCAGCGTCGCGCTGAGCTTTACGCCGCGAGCGGGCGCCTACACCCGTGGCGCCGCTGGCGGCCATCACGCGGCACAGCACGCGGACAACGTTCACGCCAACCTTGAAGGCGCGCCAGTGCTTGCACGGCACGACAAACGTCCAAGCCCGTCAGCGCCGGCCCTCGTGCCTCGCTCGAACTGCTGCTTGGTTCGCGGTGAGTTGCTGACGTCGACGTTCGGCCTTCTGAAATTCATCGGACTGACCTGCCTGCTGCTTGTGCTCGCAACGAGGGTAGGACGAGCACCCGTAGAAGGGGCCGTACCTGCCGTTGATCAGCCTGAGCATCCCCCGGCCGCAGCTCGGGCACCGGCTCGCAGCCGCTGGGTCTGCACCCAAGTCAGAAGAAAGCCCAGCCGCGACCGCGAACATGGGCTCCATGCCCGGGTCCTCGATCAACTCTGTCAGGAACCTGGACCCGCGGTACTGCCGCCCGATCAGCGCAACCTTGTGCCGCGCCCGCGTCAGGGCGACGTACATCAGCCGCCGCTCTTCAGCGAACCGGTCGGATTCCGGTTCCGGCATCACCAGGTGCAGCAGCGGTTCGTCAGCCGTCTCCGAAGGGAAGCAGTAGGCGCCACCCTCGGTTAGGCCCATCACAGCCACGTAGTCCGCCTGCAGACCCTTGGAGCGGTGCATCGTTCGCACCTCGATCGATAGGTCTGCCCGCAGATCGTCGAAGGACGGGATATGGTCCATCAGCGCCCGGTACCTACACAGCACAAACACCGAACGCCTCTCGCCTGCTGCATGCGCCTCTGCCGCGAAGGCTTCAAGGGCCTGCCGCAGCCGCTGGACCGCCTCAGGTGCTTGGCTGTAGAGCCACGCCTGAACGACCTTGTCGCGCTCCCTGTCGACCGCCCGCACCCGCTTCACGAAGGGGTCGGTGGGCTGTGAGACGAACCGGGTCGCCAGATCGGCAATGCCTTGGTTCGACCGGAATGTCTGACTCAGAAACAGGACCTCGCTGCTACCGAAGACCCTCGCGAAGTTCCGGAAGATGGAAACGTCGCTGCCGGCGAACCGATAGATCGCTTGCCAGTCGTCGCCAACTACGCAAAGCTTGCAGTCCGGCTGGGCTTCGAGCATGGCCTTCACGAGCATCGCCCTGTCGTTCGAGATGTCCTGGAACTCGTCCACCAGGATCAGCTTGAAGGGAAGTTGAACTCGCCCATATGCGACATGTCCGCGAGCTCGGACGATCATGTCCTCGAAGTCGATCACGCCCGCGGCCGTCAGGTGTTCCTCGTATGCAGCCAAGATCCTGCTGGCCAGACGTGCAAACAGCCCGGATCTGAACGGGTTCTTGCTCTGACCGGCTTTGCGCTCCATGTCTTCCAGCTTGACCTGGTTCGACTTGGCGTGCTTCAGGAAGGCCGGCACGACCCCTGACATCAGCCTGTCGTAGTCGGCGCCCTGGCTGTCGCACAAGGCCGCGTTGACCTCTGCGGCTGAGCGTGGTTTCAGGGGCTGCCCCAGGCGTCCTAGCTCGGCGGCGAGGTGCTCGAAGAGCGTTCCCGTCACGAACTGGTGGAAGGTCGTCTCGATCAGCCGCGTCTTGCACTCCCTATGCATGTCGCGCTTCCACGCCATGCTGCGCGAGTATTCCGGCTCGAATGCCCGCGGCGGCCGTCCTTGCTCGTCGAGGGCGTAGTGCTCCAGGTATGCGTCGATGGCAGGCAAGTAGAAGTCCGGGTGGTACTGCCGATGCGTTTCTGTGGCCGTCAGGTGCTTGTACTTGGCCTCGTACTGATAGTCCACGCCTTGCAGGAACAGCCAGTTGGCGATCGCCAGCTCGCCCTGCGACTTCACAGCCTCGTCGCGCATCGTCAGGTACGCGGTCGTGTCGGCCGCCCGCTGGCCGGTCATCGCGATGTAGCGGTCCCACTCGTCCCTGGTGTCAAACTCGTGCGGGTCCCGAGCCGGCCGCAAGCAGACCGACCGGAACAGCGTCCAGTCCGCAGCGAAGCCGGGATCGCGCTCGAGCAAGCTGTCAACCAACCTCTTCAGCAGTTGCGCCATCGCCGAGTCGCCGGCTGCGGCCTCGTTCAGCACGCTGGGCTTGACGCCTTCCGCCTTGGCCAGAACATCCTGCCCCAGTCCGTGGAAGGTGCGCACGACGATCGACTTGCCGCCCAGCAGCGGCTTCAGGCGTGCATTCACCCGCACCTCGATCTCCTTGACCGCGTCCTTGTTGAACGCCAGCACCAGGATCTCTTCCGGTGTGGCGTACCCGCGCTGGACGGCGTAGCCGGCCTTTCCGACGATCACTGATGTCTTGCCCGAGCCGGCCGCTGCCACCACCAGGTTGCGGTCTTGCATCGTCACCGCAGCGATGCGCTGCTCTTCGGTCAGGGGCCGGCTCTCGACGGTGTCGAAGTAGTCCTTGAAGGCTTCCAGCTCGGCGCGCACGAAGGCCTGGTTTCGCTTCTTGGCTGCGCCAGCCAGGTCCGCGATCAGTTCGACTGCCGGCGTTCGTTCAGCGCCGCCGAACGCTTCCTGGAACATTGGGTGGCTGACGGCTTCCCGCAGCTGCGTGAAGCCGTGGCGTTGGGCCCAGGTGGTGAGCTCGCGGTGCCCGAGATAGCGTTTCGTCTTCGCGATGACTTCGAACTCCCTCGCCGCAACCGCGCATGCTCTTGGCGCGTCTGGGGCAGCCGCCTGGACCGCTCCCACAACACTCTTGCGCAGTGCCGCATCGATCTTCAGGCGGTCGTCGCGGGACGCGTCGATGACGATGGGGCCTCTGTCCTTGACCGAGATGGTGAGTTCATCCCAGACCAGGCCATCACGCACCGATAGGCCGGTGATCGCGATGAATGGGATCGGGGCGCCCTGGTCGACGCGCAAGCCTGTCTTGGTGAGCTCGAGGTCCCAGGTGCCGTGGTCGGTCAGGGTTTCGCCCCAGAAGCCAGACTTAAAGCGCACAGGTGGCTCTACTTGTCCGAGCCTACGGGGCCTCGTCTCATTTTCTGGCTGGCCCTGCGTCGCCAGGCTGACATACCGGCGCCGCCGAGGCAAAGGATGGGCAGGATGTACTGGCCGACGCCGGCCAATGTCTTCCAAAGGGTCTGCGTGACCATCGCGGCCACTTGACCCGGCTGGGCGACGACGACTCCCTGCTGAGACGCAACGCTGTGAAGCAGCAGGTAGCTCACAAGCGCCAGGACGACGCCGGCCCACCAAGGCAGCATCGCCACGATATCCATGATGTCCTCTGCGGGACTGGTCTTGCCGCGTCTGGCCATTCCTTGCTCTTCTCCGTGCTCAGTCGCCAGGGCCAGCGCCCTTGAGCTGCAGGCCGCTGCCCGACTCCGGTGCCGCCGTCGGCTGGCTCGCCGAAACCGGCTCAAGCCTTGGGCGCTCCGGCGCCAGTTCGCGGCGCGCCGCCACGCGATGCGACCGATAAGCCTGCGAGTAGACCATGAGCCAGGCCCTGGCCAGGGCAGGGGGCCAGAAGCGGCTCAGCATCAACAGGTCCTCGACCGGCCGGGCACTGCTGGCGATCAGGCGCGAGGTTGTGCTGCCGCCGTGGACGCGATGCCTCACCAGCGGCTCGGGCAGGTACGCAATGAGGCCTGGTCGCGCTGCGATCCTAGTTCCACGTCGAAGCGGAAATCCTCCAACTGCTGCCGGTTCAAGACCACGGATGAACAGCAAACGGGGTTGCCCCAGGAGAGCATGCGCCGGCGGATGGACGGGCCCCAGCGCCAGGTCTCACCGCCAAAGGCGCGCCACATCAAGAAGCGCTTGACCGTCAGCACGACCGACCGCTGTTCGCGGCCGTCGCCGTCCAGCTTGGCGTAAGACGAGCTGGCCATGAGCAGGCCCGGGTCGCTCGTGAAGAGCTCAAGCATCTTCGTCGCGAACTGGGGGTGATAGGTGTCGTCCTGGTGGCAGATGGCCACCAGTGGCGCACGCGTCGTGCTCAAGGCGAAGTTCCAGTCAGCCCCGATGCTGCAGCGAACGGGATTCACGGCATACCGGGCACCGAAGCACGCGGCTGCTGCTTCGAGCTCGGGGGAGGGCGTGGACGTGGCAACGACGATGCCAGCCCGACCCGACCGGACAGCCTGTTGCTCGACGAGCGAGCGCAGGCAGCTGACCAGGTGAGGCGACTGCCCGAAGGCGCTGACGACGAGTTCGAGTTTCATGGGGACTCCTTGTTGACCTGCCACAACCGGTGTGGGCCGTCCACCCTGAGCAGGTGCAGGCATGCGGGCGCGTCGCCGTTGAACGTGCTTTCGACGACGTACTCGAAGGCGTCGAGCTGCAGCAGTGCGACGCAGTCCAGGCGCCCCAGGCTCAGCTCCATGACGAGCTGCCGAAAGGGCGGGCGCGTGCCGTTGACGTCGAAGATGGGCGTGATCACGCTGCGCGGATTGGCCGCGGCAGCGAAGTAGCTGGAGGAGTTGAAGGACGTGAGTACACGGCTGCCGGCAGGCACGGCGAGGTGTTAGGGGCCTCATTCCCAGCATCACCAGCATTGCCAGCCCGGCGAGGATCCAAGGGCGCGCTGCCGACGACGTGCGGACGTCGCCGGCGATCATCAGCATGGCCAGCAGCAGCAGGGACCAGATCGTGGGCGCGTAACGCACGTAGTCCGGCAAGCAGAAGTAGCAGGCCACCGCCAGGCAGGCAACGATGGTCGATCTGGCGGCTGCTGCAGCGCCTGAGTTCCCGCACTTCCAGGCCGTGACGACCAGGAGGCCCATCAGGCCAAGCACCAGAGGACTTCGAGTGCCCTCGGTGAGCGGCATCATTTCGCCGATCGGCCTGGACGCCTCGGCGTGGTTCTGGACGACCTGTCCGAGAAGCGTGACGGTGTGCAGGACCGTTCCGTCGCTGTAGTGCCACCAGAAGGCCACTGAGGCCGCGACACCGGCGAGCGCCACACCGAGGTTTCGCAAGAGGCGACCTCGCCACGGATCGCCATGCCGCCCCAGCAGCATGGCGCCGACGGCATACACCGGCGCGAGCCAGTACGTTGGCACCAAGAGCAGGAAGAAGCCGAGCCATACCAGGCGCGGCAACGCCAGCGCCGAGATGATCAGGCCCGTGAAGAGCACCTCAGGACGACCCAGGTTCAGCCGCAACCAGAGAAAGCCGACGAGGATGGCTGCCGTTGCCGCGAAACGGATGGCGCGGTCGGGATGAGCCCTGTTGACGGCTGCCACGACGGCCGAGCCGACGGCCACGAAGATCGCCGCACGAACGATGCGAGACGTTGTGAGGATGTCGCCGGTAGCTGCGTGGACCGCGCCCACGGCCCAGTCGAAGCCGATCCAGTAGCTCCAGTGCTGGTCGACGAAGTGATTGCCGTAATGCGAGGCGTAGTCGTAACCCCAGCCGCGCGCGAGGATGTGCCGCAGCAGCTCATCCATCGGCAAGTGAGCGGCGAAGAGCATCCAGGTCGTACCGGCAGCGACCAGGAACCCAGGAGCGAAGCGCAGCAGCGTGTCGGCGTGATCTGCAACCGACTGGCGCGCGGGAAAGAGACGGGCGAGCTGTCGTTGCCCGAGCACGAGGACCAGAGCGCAGCCGACCAGGAACATCACCGGGCGCACCAGCATGGCCGCTGACAGGACCAGGGCCGTGCCGATGAGCACCGCCCGGCCGCGTGGGCTGTTCGCGTAGGAACTCACCGTCCGGGGGCCTTGAAAATCGCGCAGTGGCTCAGCCCGTGCTTTGCGGTCTCGCCCGCACGGCGCTGGCGGCTCAGGCGCTCCAGAAAGAACCGACCGATCCAGCGGCCAGATCCTGGCCAGCGCGACATCACGGCTCGCGCTGCCGTGTTGACCAGGCTGTCGCGAAAGATCACGTTGCCGGCGCCGTCGAGCGTCGGTGGCTTTGTCGCCGCCGCTGCCTGGGCGTGCCCGCGGTAGAAGGGCGTGAAGTCGACGAAGGTCACGGTGGCGCCTGCCGCCCAGGCCAGGCGGCGCAGGGACGAACGCGAGAACCACCAGAGGTGCACCGGCGCGGGATCTGTGTGCCACGCCCAATGGGTGGGGTAGATGTCCTTGTTCGGGGTCGTCAGGATCAGGTGGCCGCCAGGGCGCAGCAGACGCATGGCGTGGTCAACGAACTGCTGCGGCTGCTCCAAGTGCTCCAGCAGCTCCGTAGCCACCACGCAATCGAAGCTGCCGGCCTCGTCGGCCAAGGCGTCGACCGTGGCCGCCCGGAAGTGGGCGCCGAAGTTCTTGGTGGCGGACCAGACCGCCACCTCGGAGAGGTCCACGCCTTCCGCGTCCAAGCCGGCCTGGCGCATCGCGTGCGTGAGGTAGCCCAGGCCTGACCCGACCTCGAGTACCCGGGCGCCGGGCTTCACGACGCGCCTGAGCGCTTCTGCCACACCCCAGTACACGTCTTCCAGGGCTGCCAGGTCGGCCAGCGCATGTGGACTGCCCAGCGCCAGGCGCTGCAGTCGCTGGTAGCGGTCGTACCCCGGTATGCGCGCGGCGTCCCTGTAGATCTGCTCGTACACGGCGCCGTCACACCGTAGCGGCCACGCGAAGCGCGTGTCGCACGAGGGGCACTCATGCACGTCGAACCGCCAGGGCGATGCGTAGCCGTGGTGCGACTGCAGGACCACTTGCGTCCCGTCGCCGCACAACGGGCACGGCGTGGACTCCTGAGCCTCTACGACGTGGCCATGAGGCTCACGCCTGCTGTGATCAGGGCGAGCCCGGCCAGCTGCGGGTACGAAAGTCGCTCTTTGAAGAAGATCCATCCCAGCACCGCCATGAAGAGGTAGAAGAACGAGCCCGAGATCGCCGTGGCCACGGCCAGGCGCTCCCGCGAGACGACAACGACCCAGAGCGCGTAGCCAAGCACCTGCATCGACAGCGCGCACCAGACGAGGGGTGAGCCGAGACAGTGGCCCGCGAGGCGCGCCACATCGGTCGCAGCGCCCGGCAGAGCGGCCCCGGCCAGGCCTCGCTTCAGCAGGGCGTGGCTCGCGGCCGTGTTGACCGTGAACGCCAGGATGAGGACGATGGACATCGGTGACGTCATGCGGGCACCCGCAGCACGAAGGCATGGTTGGACGACCAGGGCCGCAGCAGCCACTCCGCCTCAAGGCGAAAGTGCGGCGCAGCATGGGAGATCTCCGCCAACCACTCGTCCCGGCGTCTGTAGTCCACCCGGTCCCCGGTGACGAAGCGATCGCTGGCCCAGCCGGCCCAGTACGCCGGCGTCGGCTTGCGCAACCACTCCTTGACCACGAGACAGCCGCCAGGGCGGACGAGGAGTGCCGCCGATGACAGCACTCGGCGGCGAGCCGCCGCCGGCACGTGGTGCAGCACGTCGCACAGGATGACCACGTCTGCGCTGAATGCTTTCGCTTGCGCGAGCGCTTCTGCGGTGGTCTGCAGGAAACTCAGCTTCGACAGGCTGCCATGAAAGAGCCGCCCCACAGTGTCGGCCGTGTCGATGCCGATGAACTGGGCCTTGGGCAGCCGCAGGACCAGCTCGGAAATGAGCGCGCCTTCACCGCACCCCACCTCGACGACCGTGTGGATGCTGCGGCCCTGGCTGAGACGAGCGAGCCGTGCGGCGAAGTCCGCGACGTCAAAGAACAGGGCCCTGTAGGCGTCGGCGAGCACCGGCTCCAAGGGCCCCGCCGCGCGGCGGACCGCTGCTCCAATCCCCATGCCGGCCTCAGGACTGGGGGACCGCGAGCGCCGTCGCCGACGCTTCGCTTCGGCGTGTCGCGCTGCGGCGCAGGCCCAGCACCCCGACGAACATCGCGCTGAAGGCCACCTGCGTCCCCGCGACGACCAGCGTGACGGCTGGGATCACCGTCCGCATGCCGACCGCCGGATCCAGCTGGCCCCACCCAGTCGCCGTCCAGGCCGCCACCGACGAGACCGTCAGGATGGCGCCTGCAGCCACCAGCGCAACGCCGGTCAGGATCCCGGCCTCGACCGGCACGAGCTCCATGAAGGCTTCCGCCGCTCGTGACCGCGGCAAGATGCCCTGCTCGACAGCGAACAGCTTGGCCAGCAGGCCGAAAAGGATGAGCTGCAGCCCGACGATCGCGGCGCCGGCGCAGAAGAGCATGGTGTGGACGTCGAGGCCCACGGCACCGTAGACGAGCATGCCCGGCATCAGGGCCAGCTGCCCGAAGACTCCGAGCATGAGCAGACATGCGCCCGGGAACACGAACAGCCACGAGGGGCTGTAGAGCAGCATCAACCTCAGATGGCGCCAGCCGTCGCGCCAGCTGCGCAGGTGCGGCGGGCGCCCGCGGCCGTCCGGCCTCAGCGTCGTCGGGACCTCCGTCACTCGCAGGCCCGCCAGGCTGGCCTTCATCACCATCTCGCTGGCGAATTCCATCCCTGGACAGCTCAGGTGCAGCCCGAGCATCGCCTCCCGGTCGAATCCGCGCAGGCCGCAGTGGAAGTCGCCCACGTCACAGCGATACATCAGCCGGCCCAGGCCGCTCAGGACCGGGTTGCCGAGCCAGCGATGCAGCAGCGGCATCGCCCCAGGTTCGATCCCGCCCTTGAAGCGGTTTCCCATGACCAGCTGCGCACCGTCCCGCAGCGCCTGGACGAAGAGATCCAGGCGCTCGAAGTCGTAGCTGTCATCGGAGTCGCCCATCACCACGTAGCGACCTGCCGCGGCCTGGATGCCGGCGATGAGGGCCGCCCCGTAGCCGCGGGACGGTACCGCGACGACGCGGGCGCCCAGCGCACGGGCCAGACCGGGGGATCCGTCGGTGGACCCGTTGTCCGCGATCAGGACCTCGCCGATCACCCCCGAGGCCGCCAAGAAGCGCTTCGCCTTCTCGATGCAGGTTCCCAGGGTCCGGGCCTCGTTCAGGCACGGCATCAGGATCGTCAGCTCGATCGCCGCCGCCTGACGGAAACGTGGATCTGCGGACGCAGGGTCGAGTGCGAGTGCGGCTTGCATGGCTCAAGGCTGGTGGTGGGCGCCGCGAGCCTAGAGCGCGAAGTTCTTAACGGCAAATGGGCGGCGGGAGGTGGATCCCGCCACCTCACGAGTTCTGGTGGTGGTGGCGCAACGCATGGGCGA
>LNFM01008976.1_pt1 | contig 14807 bp, 11 predicted proteins | sample 596031 | NCBI WGS metagenome assembly LNFM01 (sample SAMN04254537, study PRJNA301005) | activated carbon metagenome | isolation source: dual media filters at the Ann Arbor, Michigan drinking water treatment plant | place: USA: Ann Arbor
CCAAGCGCCGTGCCGTGGATAGCGGCGACGACCGGTTTCGGGCAGCCCTCGATGATCGCATTGACCTCGCTGAGCGGCACGCCCTTCGGCGGCTTGCCGAATTCGGTGATGTCGGCGCCGGCGATGAAGGTGCGCCCCGCGCAGTGGATGACCACCGCCTTCACGGCCGGATCGGCGCCCGCCTTCTGCACGGCCTCGGCAATGCCGGTGCGCACATTGGCCGAGAGCGCATTGACGGGGGGCGAATTGACGGTGACGACGGCGACATGGCCCTCGGTGGCGAGGTCGACGACTTCGTTGATGGCGGTCACGGGCGAACTCCTGGCATGGCGATGAAAGGGGGGCGGTCAGCGCGGGCGCTGGCCGGCGAAGGGAAGCGTGGAGGACAGGCCGCCATCGACGGGGAAGGCCTGGCCGTTGACGTAGCTCGCCTCGTCGCTGGCGAGGAAACAGGCCATGGCGGCGATCTCCTCCGGCTGACCGGGGCGGTTCATGGGGTTGAGCTGGCCGAGCTTGCCCTCGCTGCCGCGCTTGCGGGCATGGTCGAAGATCGGGACGGTCATGCCGGTCTCGATGAGGCCGGGGCAGACGGCGTTGACGCGCACGCCGGTGCCGTAGAAGGCGTTGGCCGACGTCTGCACGAGGCTGACGACGCCGGCCTTGGAGGCCGAATAGGGAGCGCCGCCGGCATTGGCCTTGAGGCCCGCCACCGAGGCGGTGCAGACGATGGCCCCTCCCCCCTGCGCGATCATCAGCGGCGCGACCTCGCGGATGGCGAGGAAGGGGCCGATCAGGTTGACGCGCAGGATCTCCTGCCAGGTCTCGACGGTGAGGTCGAAGAAGGGCGTCAGCCCGCCGGAAATGCCGGCATTGGCATAGATGGCGTCGATGCCGCCGAACTCCGCGACGGCGCGGGCGACATAGGCCTTCACGTCGGCCTCGGAGCCCGCATCGGCGGCCATGGCGATGGCTTTCGCGCCGGTGCCGCGGATCTCGGCCGCCACCGCCTCGACCGCCTCCGCCGCGCGGTCGACGAGGAGCACGGAGGCTCCCTCCCTGGCGAAGAGGCGGGCGCTCGCCCGACCGATGCCGCTCGCCGCACCGGTGACGATGGTGCGCTTGCCCTGCAGCCTGCCCATGGGGTCCTCCCGAGACCGTCTTCGCCCGTTAGCGGGCCTTGTCCTCAGCCGCCCAGGCCGACAGCACCGCGCGCATGGCGGTGACGAGGGCAAGCGGCTGGTCGATCAGCACGTGATGCTGGGCTTCCGGAATCTCGATGAAGAGCGAGCCCGCCGGCGCCTGCTGGCGCACGTAGTCCTTGATCTCGTCCGGAAAGAGCACCGAATCCGAGCCCCAGGTGATGGCGAGGCGGCATTTCGCGGCGGCGAGGTCCTCCGAGGGGTCGCGGCGGGTCATGCGCGACCACATGAAGGGGTCGAAGCGCCAGGTCCAGCCGCTCGACCCGTCAGCCTTCTTCACCTCACGCAACGAGCGGCGGGCGATGGCGTCGACGATGTAGAGATTGTCGGCCGTCTGCGCCGGCATGAGCCGGAAACGGGCGAGCGCCTGTTCGAACGTGTCGTAGACGAGGGTGTCGCGCGGCTCGCGCGAGGGCGGGCGGCCGAAATCGCGCTTCGCCCGCAGCTCCTTCGACAGGAAGGGCGAATCGATGGTCATCAGCCCGCCGATGCGCTCGCCGTGGGTGGCGGCGAACGCCATGGCGGGAAAGCTGCCGAAGGAATGCGAGACCACCACCGGCTTCACCGGCCCGTCGGCGAGGCCGGTCGCGGCGATGGTGGCGAGCATCTCGCCCATCAGGTCGTCCATCGTATAGGCGGGCCGCCAGTCCGACCCGCCCATGCCCGACCAGGACGGGGCGACGACGCGGTGAGTCGCGGCGAAGAAGGGCGCGAGATGGCTCCACCAGTCGGCATGGGCCGAGCCACCGTGCAGCAGCATGAGGCCCGGCTTGCCGCGCTCGCCCCAGGCGAGCGTCTCGATGGTGACGCCGGCGCCCTGGTGGGTGAAGCGCTCCGGCTCCACCGCCACCGCCCGGTCGAACCAGGCGGGCGCCGGCGGTTTTGCCCCGGCGAAGGCGGCCAGTGGGGCGGGGATCGGCTCACTGGCCATGCGGAAGTCCCGATGAATGAAGGTCGCGGCCAGCATTCACCCCGCACCCGGCCCTCGCAATAGGCCGAACGGCAGGAGCGGGATGCGGCCGCGACCGAATGTTTGTCAGCCGGCCTTCTTCAGGTGGCCGAACATGATGGCGCGGGCCTCCTCGTCCATCTGCGCCTTGAAGGTGAAGCGGTCCTTCAGGGCGACGGCACGGGCGGCGGCGGGACGCGCGGAGACGGCGTCGTGCAGCTTCTTGACGTTCGGATAGCGATCCCAGGCCCCGTCGCCGAGGACGAAGGGCACCATGCGGATCCAGCCCCACAGCGCCATGTCGACGATGGAATAGGCGCCGCCCACCATCCACTCGCGGCCGGCGAGATGGGCCTCGACCACCTTCAGGTGGCGGTCGGCCTCGTACTGGTAGCGCTCGTGGGCATAGGGCACCGGCTCGGGGGCGAAGTGCCTGAAATGCACCGCCTGGCCGAAATAGGGGCCGATGCCGGTGGCGACGAACATCAGCCAGGACAGGAGCTCGCCGCGGGCCTTCGCGTCCGAGGCGGCGGGAATGAACTGGCCGCTCTTCTCGGCGAGATAGAGCAGGATGGCGTTGGAATCGAAGACGACCGCGTCGCCGTCGACGATGGCCGGCACCTTGCCGTTGGGATTGATGGCGAGATAGTCGGGTGCGAACTGGGCGCCCGTGCGGGTGTCGACGGCGACGGGCTCGTAGGGGAGCCCGCTTTCCTCGAGGAAGAGCGCGACCTTGGTCGGGTTGGGCGAGCCGTTGAAGTAGAAGCGGATCATCGGGGGCCTTTCGGGGGCGTGGTTGCGGCTCAGCCGGCGGACATGGTGAGGGGCGGCCCGATCTCGTCCGGGATCGGGCAGACATAGGGCGCGGCTTTGGTGCGGCGGGCAAGGTCCGCCTTGGCGGCGGCCATCAGCTCCGGATTGGTGAGCACGGCCGCGCCGGTGGCGGCCATGGCCTTCGCCACCTGCACCATGGCCTTGTGGGCAGCGGGCGCCTTGCCCTGGGCCACCACCTGCCAGGTGTGGAAGGGCGTGCCGACGGCCACCGTCGGCGCATGGGCCTGTACGGTGGGAACCACCCAGCTGACGTCGCCGACGTCGGTCGAGCCGATCAGCGGGTTACGCTTGGCGTCGAGCGGCACGGTGAAGTCGGCGAGCGGCTTGTCCTCCGGCTCGAGGCCGATGGTGCGGTAGACGCTGGCGATGTCCTGGGGCGTCAGGGTCGCCTGGATGCGCTTGGCGAAGGCCTTGTCGTCCTCGTCGAAATGCGGGGGGCCGAGGTCCTCCATGACGCCCTGGAGCGCCTGCTCCAGCGGCGTGTTGCCGAGGATGTTGGAGACGGCGGAGATGATCTTCACCTCGACCTTGGTCTCCGTCATCAGCGACGCGCCCTGCGCGATCTTCTTCACGCGCTCGACGAGCTCGAGCATGCCGGGAAGATCGCGGGCGCGGATCGAGTAGCGCACGCGCGCGTGGGCCTGCACGACGTTCGGCGCGATCCCGCCGGTGTCCAGGAGCGCGTAGTGCACGCGCGCGTCGGAGGGCATGTGCTCGCGCATGTAGTTGACGCCGACGTTCATCAGTTCGACCGCGTCGAGGGCGGAGCGGCCGAGATGGGGCGAGGCGGCGGCGTGCGAGGCCTTGCCGGTGAAGATGAAGTCGGCGCGGGTGTTGGCGAGGGAGAGCGGCGGGGCGACCTCCCACCAGCTCGACGGGTGCCAGGTGATGGCGACGTCGGCGTCGGAAAAGGCCCCGGCGCGCACCATGAAGGCCTTGGCGGCGCCGCCCTCCTCGGCCGGGCAGCCGTAGTAGCGCACGCGGCCGGGAATGCCGTTCTCGGCGAGCCAGTTCTTCATCGCGGTGGCGGCCAGCAGCGCCGCGGACCCGAGGAGGTTGTGGCCGCAGCCGTGGCCGTGGCCGCCGGCCTCGACCGGGCGATGCTCGGCGACGCCGGCCTCCTGGCTGAGGCCGGGCAGCGCGTCATATTCGCCGAGGAAGCAGATGACCGGCCCGCCCTCGCCCGCCTCTCCCATGACGGCGGTCGGGATGCCGGCGACGGCCTCGGTGACGCGGAAGCCCTCCGCCTTCAGCTGGGCGGTATGCTCGGCACAGGAGCGCGCCTCGGTGTAGCAGACCTCGGGCATGCCCCAGACGCGGTCGGAGAGTTCGATGAGGCGGCCTGATGCCGCGTCCACCTGCCGCCACAGGTCGCTTCGGTTGTCCATGATGCCCTCGAGGGTCGAATGAGAAGCGCGCATAACACTGCCGCACCGCCGCGAAGTCCAGCGCCCCGACGCATGGCGGATGCGTGGCGGGCGCGAACGGAGCGGGCGGTTGTTGCGTTTGATGTCAGGGCCGCGGGATTTGTTCGCGGCAGGCCCCTGGACCCCCTTCCCTCGCCCTGCCGGCTCGCCGGGGGTGACGGAGAGAGCTTTCGGCCAGCACTGCTGTGGGGGGCAACGCGCCGGTTCAAGGCTCGGCTGCGCTGCATCAGCCAAGTGCAGGGCGCTGAAGACCGAGCGGAACGAGCCTCGAAGGACGCACCTCGCCGATGCAGATGCCTGCCCCCCTCAATCCGCGAATCGCGGCGGCCGCTTCTCCATGTTGGCGGCGATGGCCTCTACCTGGTTGGGCGAACCGAGGATCGCCTGCTGCTCCACCGATTCCATCATCAGTCCCTCGGCGGGGGTCGAGACCGTGGCGGCGTTGAGAAGGCGCTTCGCGGCGCGGACGGCCGCCGGGTTCTTCGCCGCGATGTCGCGCGCCGCAGCGAGGGCGGCCGCCCGCGGGTCGGCCTCGATGCGGGTGACGAGGCCGAGCGACAGCCCCTCCTCGCCCGTCACCACGCGGCCGGTATAGGTGAGGTCGCGCACCACGTCGTCGCGGCAGAGGTGGCGCAGGAGCTGCGTGCCGGCGACATCCGGCACGAGGCCCCACTTGATCTCCATGACCGAGAGCTTCGCATCCGCCGTCGCGAAGCGCAGGTCGGCGCCGAGCGCCACCTGCAGGCCGCCGCCATAGGCGACGCCGTGCACGGCGCAGATGACGGGAACGGGCAGCTCCCGCCAGCACCAGGCGGCATATTGCGGCCGGTTGGCGATGCCGTGGGTGCGGGTGACGAGGTCTGAGAGGCTGCCGTCCCCACCTGCCTGCATGGCGGCGAAGGAGCCGAAGTCGAGCCCGGCGCAGAAGGCGCGTCCCTCGCCGGAGAGCACCGCGGCGCGCACGCCGGTCGTGTCGCGGACGAGAGCCGCCGCCTCGATCAGCGCGTCGAACATGGCGTGGTCGAGCGCATTCATCTTGTCGGGCCGGTCGAGGCGGATGTCGGCGACACCGCCTTCGATGGTCACGGCGATGCGGTCGCGGATGCGGCTGGTGGTCATGGCGAAGCTCCTCGGCCGGCATTGTCCGTGCCGGACCGGGGGTCGCAAAGCCCGCCGTTCGGGAGGTCAGTCCCCCAGCGGATTGATGTCGCCGGCGAAGGCGAGAAGGTGCGGGATCGACGTGATCGCCTCCCCGCCCGGCGTGCGCAGCGACGAGGACGCAGGATTGAAGACGGCGATGTCGTCCGGGCGGTCGGCGTCGCCCGAGAAGATCGAGACCACAGAGGCGCGGATCAGGGCGAGGAAGGTCTCGATGACGATGCGGGAGCCGACCGGGCCGAGGGTGTCGCCGCCGATGTTCTCGGCCTCCTTGAGGATGTAGAACCAGAGCGGCGTCTTCTGGTGGAATTCCAGCTCGGCCAGCACGCGGCGGGTTTCGGCGGGCAGGCCCTGGAGGACCTGCGCCGGAGTCAGGGCCTTGGCCCTCGGGTCGCCGGCCGCGGCGATGGCATCGGCGACGTCCTGGCCCGACGGCAGGCCGAGCCGCGAACCGCGGACCAGGTTGAGGGATGCGAGGTTGCGCCGCTTCGCCGTGCTGGTGGGACCGGGCACCGTACCGTCCCCGCCGGGGAGGTTGCCGAGGACCGGCGCGAGGTGGGTGTCGAGCTTGCGGGCAAAGTTCAGGGGGATGGCGCCGCGACTGAAAGGCTTCAGCCCCGCCACGCTCTCCATCTCGAACATCCGCCGCCAGTCGGCGAGCCAGTTGGACGGGAAGGTGTCCATGTCGATGCCGAAGATCGGACGCCGGCCGATGTCGCCCGACAGGTGGGTGAAGAGGAAGAAGAAGCGGAACTCGAAGGCCGGCTGGAAGATCTTGTTCCAGCCGTAGGTCTCGCGGACCATGGTGTGGCCCATGCGGAAGGCGGCACCGGAGAATTCGAGCGGCATGGGCGGGATCTGCGTCGAGGACACCTTGAAGACCAGCGGCCGCGGCGTGACGAAGCGCTGCCCCGTCAGGTCCGCGACGCCGAGGATGTCCTTGAAGGTCACGGGATCCACGAAACGGCGGACGAAGTCGTTGAGGACGATCCACTGGTAGTGGAGCGTGACGAGCTTGCGGGCCTCAAGGAAGACCGAAGCCGGATCGACACCCGTGTCGCCGCGACCGAGTGCTTTCACCGTCTCGTTGTGGAACTTCAGAAAGGCGAGGTGCAGCTGCTGGATGATGAGGTTCTCGTCGTTCCGGCCGTCGCCGATGATCGCCTTGCCCTTGTCGGGCCCGGCGGCCTGCCGGGGCACGTCGCCGCCCGGGAAGGCCTGCTCCGAGGGCGCCGGCTGGCCAGGGGTCGGGGTGGTGGTGCCGAGCCGGAAACGAAGACCGTCGGCCTCGAAGAGCTCCGGCTTGCCGGCGTCGGGGGCGCCGTAGAGGCTGTCGAGGTCGAGACTCGGCGAGCGGCCCTGGCGGATGTTGTCGGCATCCTCGCCGACCTCGGGCGCCACCGAGGGATCACCCGACTGGTCGAGCGTGATGTCGTGGTCCACGAACTGGCCGAAATAGGTGTAGCCCGCGGGAATCGGCCCGTCGGAGAGCTGCTCGACCCGAGTCATCTCCTCGCCGAGGCGGATCAGCGAGGCCTCCGTCGGCCGGAACCGCGGGAGGTTGCCGAAGATCCGCCCGAACCGGGCACCCCTACCCTCCGGCGGAATGTCGTTGCGCGGATCGACCTGCCGCTCGCCGACGATCTCGATCGTGCCCTTCTGTCCGTGATGCATGGCGGCGGCCCTCCGATTGGGTGAACGCAACCATGAGTAGTACCCACTCAGTTTACATTAAATCTAGGATTGTTACTGATACATGACTACAACCTGGGCGATGCAAAGCCGGGAGCCGCTGCCAGTGCCGCCGCGAGGTCGCCCCGCGGCGTGACGGCGACGTCGTCCAGGCCCAGCCAGCGCGCCATGAGCCTGAGCTCCGCCGCCAGCGGCTCGACCACCGCGGGGGCCTGCGCCCCCTCTTCGAGATGCGCGGCGAGGACGAGGAGGCGGCTGCGGGCGCGGTCGGCCTTGAGGTCGACGCGGGCGGCGAGCGTGTCGCCGAGCAGGAAGGGCAGGACGTAGTAGCCGTGGGAGCGCTTGTCGGCCGGCGTGTAGATCTCGAGGCGGATCCGGGCGCCGAACAGGGCCTCGGTGCGCTCGCGCTGCCAGACGAGCGGATCGAAGGGCGCGAGCAGGGCGCGGGCCTCGACCCGGCGGGGCATGCGCGCGTCTTTCGCGAGATATGCGGGGTTGCGGAAGCCCGCGACCGTGACGGGGATCAGGTCACCGCTCTCGACGAGCTCGGCCACCGCTTGGCGGGCGCCGGCGACGCCGAGGCGGTAGTAGTCGCGCAGGCAGCGCTCGGTGGCGATGCCGAGGGCGAGGGAGGAGAGGCGGACGAGCTCGCGCAGCGCCTCGGGCTCCGGCGGGGTGGGCGTCTCGACCACAGCCCGCGGCAGGACGCGCTCGGTGAGGTCATAGACCCGCTCGAAGGCGCCGCGGCGGGTGGCGGTAGTGACGATGCCGGCCCAGAACAGCCATTCGACGGCGCGCTTGCCCTCCGACCAGCCCCACCAGCCGCCCTCGCCGCGGTGGTCGTGGGACAGTTCTCCGGCGGCCTTCGGGCCGTCCGTCTCGATCTCGCGTCGCACCGCCTCGATCAGGTCGGCGCGCTCGCGGCCGAACTGGGCGAGGCCCGTGTAGATGCCCTCGCCGCGGCGGGCCCGCTCCATGCGCCAGCGGAAGAGGGGCTGCAGCGCCACCGGCAGGTAGGAGGCCTCGTGGCCCCAGTATTCGAACAGGGCACGGCGGCGGCCGCCATAGGCGAGCGCGTCGAGGTCGGCGGTGTCGTAGGGACCGAGGCGGGAGAAGCCCGGCAGGGTGTGGGCACGGGCGACGACGTTGACGGAATCGATCTGGATGACGCCGAGACTCTCGGCCATGCGCTTCAGCCGGCGTCGCTCGCCGGCATGGTCCTCGCGGCGCGACAGGCCGTCGAGGTCGAAGCCCTGGGCGGCCACGGCGATGCGCCGGGCCTGGCGGAGGGAGAGCTTTTCGGGTCGAGGAGGCATGGGTCACCGTGGGGCCGGCCCGGTATGGACCGGGGATAATGTGCAGGCCACCCGAAAGCTGGCAGCATGGGGGCATTCCCGCAAAGCCCGATGATCCCTCACCCGGCGCCTCGCGGGTCTGCCATGCTGACGGAATGCGGCGTGCCGCCTGTCCCCGAACGGCGAGCCGGGTTTACTCTCGCCGCCCGCCATCGAACCCGCCGAGGAAACACCGTGACCCAGAGCCCGCCCCGCACCCGCCGCCCCCTCGGCCGCACCGGCCTCGCCATCGCCCCGCTGGTGTTCGGCGGCAACGTCTTCGGCTGGACGGCCGATGAGAAGACCTCCTTCGCCCTTCTGGACCGCTTCGTCGACGCCGGGTTCGACGCCGTCGACACCGCCGACGTCTATTCCGCCTGGGCGCCCGGCCACGTCGGCGGCGAGAGCGAGACCATCATCGGCAAGTGGATGAAGGCGCGCGGCACGCGCGACCGGATCACCCTCATCACCAAGGTCGGCTCGCCCATGGGCGAGGGCAAGAAGGGCCTCTCGGCCCGCTACATCCCCGAGGCGGTGGAAGCCTCGCTCAGGCGCCTGCAGACCGACGTCATCGACCTCTACCTGTCGCACTGGCCGGATCCGGAGACGCCCTACGAGGAGACGCTGGAGGCCTATGCGAAGCTGGTGAAGGCCGGGAAGGTCCGCGCCATCGGCTGCTCGAACCTCGACGCCGACCAGCTGAAGGCCTCCCTCGCGGCGGCGAAGGACCACGGCCTGGCGCGCTACGAGGTGCTGCAGCCCGAGTACAACCTGCACGACCGGGCGAAGTTCGAGGGTCCGCTGGCGGATCTGTGCACGGCGGAGGGGATCGGCGTCATCACCTACTTCTCGCTGGCCAAGGGCTTCCTGTCCGGCAAGTACCGGTCGGAGGCGGACCTCGGCAAGAGCCCGCGGGGCGAGCGCGGCGTGAAGCCCTACCTCACGGAGCGCGGGTTCCGGATCCTGAAGGCGCTCGACGAGGTGGCCGAGGCCCATGGCGCGAAACAGGCGGAAGTCGCCCTCGCCTGGCTCATGCAGAAGCCCGCGGTCACCGCGCCGATCGCCAGCGCCACGACGCCGGGGCAGATGGAGAGCCTGATCGCCTCGGCGTCCCTCTCCCTCGGCGCCGAGGACATGGCGAAGCTGGACGCCGCGGGCGCCGCCTGACCCTGAGGCGTCCGGACGAACGGAGGTATAGGGAGACCGCCTACCAGTGACGGAGCGCAGAAGCGCGCCTCGCCGCATGTCCTGTCCCTTGTCTTCGCGCGACGTCCGGTGCAGAAACGTCGTGCAACACTTCGTCGCACCTCCGCCGTGCGGCGAAGTCTTTCGACCGACTGATGATGCCGCCGCCTTTCACCGTTTCCGTCGCCGGCAGATCGACGCGGTCTGCCGGAAAAACCATGCCACGATTGTGATATGCCGCTCCGTCGTCTTCTCACCGGACTGGTCGTCGTCGCCGCCGCCCTGGCGTCGGGGCCGTCGCGGGCGGAATGGCGGGTGCGCGAGTTGCAGGAGTCGAGCGGGTCGGGGCCGTCCATCGAGATCTCCTACCGCAGCTCCGGCGAGCGGCTGACGCTGCTCTGCAGCGCCGGCGCGGCCTTCGTCTCCTTCTCGCCGGGCTACCGGCTGCCCGAGGTGCCGGACGGCCTGTTCGAGGGCTCCTACAGCGTCGACAACGGGCCGCCGAAGCCGATCCGCTGGCGGGTCACGCGCAATTCCGCCTTCGTCACGGCGCGGTTCGCGACGCTGTTCCTCGCCGACATCGCCGGGGCGGCGCAGGTCTTCATCAAGTTCCCCGCCGTGGAACAGACCTACGACGTGACGCCGATCTCCCGCCACGCCCGGCGGCTGAAGTCGATCTGCCTGCTCGACCCGTAGCGGGGCCGCGGCGCCGAGGATTCGTTTACCAACGAAGGCGATCGGCGTGTTTCACTGTATCCTTTAGGGGAATTTTCAAGCGCGGCCTGTAGCGATGGGGAACATTCCCCACTGTCGCGAGGCCCCATGACCGCCCAGAGACTGATCCGGACCCTCGCCGCCCGTCTCGGCCGCGCCGGCCAGGACACCTCGGGCGTCGTCGCCGTGCTCTTCGCCATCTGCGCCGTTCCCGTTTTCCTCGTCATCGGCGCCGGGATCGACTTCTCGCGGCTCTCGGCCGCCCGCACCGCGGCGCAGGCGGCCGCCGATGCGGCGGCGCTCGCTGCCGCCTCCTCGCGGCTGGAGACCGAGGCCAGCATGCGGCTGGTGGCCAACAACAACGCCACCGCCAACCTGCGCGGATCGAACGCGGACGGCTCGCGCATCACCGAATTCGCCTACCGGCCCGACCAGCGCGAGGTGACGCTGAAGGTCAGCGGCACCATCGACACGACCTTCATGGCCCTGGCGGGCATTTCGCGCCTCGACTACCAGGCCGAGGCGAAAGCGATCCGCGGGCTCAACGGCACGACCGAGCTCGTCCTCGTGCTCGACAACACCTGGTCGATGTCGGGCGACAAGCTGGTGTCCCTGAAGCAGTCGGCCGAAGAGCTCGTGACGACGCTGAAGTCCGACCCCAACGCCGACGTGAAGATCGGCGTCGTGCCCTATGCCGACTACGTCAACGTCGGCACCGCCAACCGCAATGCCAGCTGGCTGAACGTGCCGGCGGACTACGACACGACGAGCCAGCGCACCTGCACGACCAGGACGACGCGCTCGGTCTGCACCCGCGGCGCGGCGCGCACCTGCACCCGCGTCGTCGACGGCCGCTCCGAGACCTACGACTGCACGCCCTCGACCTGCCGGGACGAGACGGTGCCGCCCTACGAATCCTGCTCGGGCGGCGGCACGACCCGCTACCGCTGGTACGGCTGCGTCGGCTCGCGCACGACCGGCACGCTGCGCCTCAACGACACCCAGCCCACGGTCCGCTATCCCGGCTATCTGGCCACCAGCCAGAACTGCCTCAACCCGATCGTGCCGCTGACCTCCAACGCTTCGACGGTGACGACGGCGATCCGCGGCATGGTCGTCAACGTCGGCAGCTACCGGCCCTCCACCTATATCCCCTCCGGCCTGATCTGGGGTCTCAACGTGCTGTCGCCCGGTGCTCCCTTCACCGAGGGTGCCGCCTACGACGCGGCCAACCGCCGCCCGCGCAAGGTCATGGTGCTGATGACGGACGGTGCCAACACGCTGCGCTTCAACGCCGCCGACGGGCGCCATCTGGCCCCCAACGGCAACGCCGCCAACCAGGCCGCCCAGATCGCCCAGACCTACACGGACATGAACGCGATCTGCACCTACGCCAAGCAGCAGAACATCGAGATCTTCACGGTGGCCTTCGACATCGGCAACGATGCGACCGCGTCGGCGGCGATGCGCAACTGCGCGACCTCCCCGGCCCACGCCTTCGACGCCCGCGACCGGCAGTCGCTCTCCGACGTGTTCAAGAACATCGCCCTGTCGCTGCAAAACGTCCGCATCACCCGCTGAGGCACCCGCCTTTTTCTGCCCGCTCGAGGAACCCGACGCGCCGTCGCGCGTTGGGGTGCTGCTTCGAGGCGGGGGACCCCTTTTGAATCGCGTGCAATTCCTCGACGGCGGCGGCGCCATGGGAGCCGCCATCCGCGATTTCGACTGGTCCACGACGCCGCTCGGCGCGATCGAGGCCTGGCCGGCCGCGCTGCGCATCGCGGTCGGCATGATGGTGAGCTCCCGCTTTCCCAAGTGCATCATCTGGGGCCCTTACCAGATCACCCTGCACAACGACGCCTTCGGCGAGATCCTCGGCGACAAGCCCGCCCCGCTCGGGCGGCCGCTGCAGGAGGTGTGGAGCGAGGTCTGGCACGAGATCGGCCCGCTGGTGGAGCTCGCCTATTCCGGCGAGCCGGTGTTCCTGCAGGATCTCGGCCTGTCCATCGACCGCAGCGGCAGGCGCGAGGATGCCTGGTTCACCTTCTGCTACAGCCCCATCCGCGACGAGCTGGGCCAGGTCTGCGGGATCATGGACACGGTGATCGAGACGACGGAGAAGGTGCTGGCGGTGCGCAACGCCCAGCTGATCAACGCCGAGCTGTCGCACCGGATCAAGAACACGCTGGCGATGATCTCGGCGGTGGCCAACCAGACGTTCCGCCATGCCGACACGCTGGACTCCGCGCGCGAGCGCTTCACCGACCGGATCGCGGCGCTGGGCGAGGCCCACTCCATCCTGATCCAGCAGGAATGGACGGCCGCGCCCATCCGCGCGGTGATCGAGGGAGCACTCGCTCCGCACCGGCCGGGAACGGGCCGCTTCGCCCTGTCCGGGCCGCCGGTGCGGCTCTCCTCGCGCCAGGCGCTCTCCCTCGCCCTCGCCGTCAACGAGCTGGCCACCAATGCGGCGAAGTACGGCGCGCTGCGCACCGAGCACGGCACCGTCTCGCTGACCTGGGAGGCGGCGGGGGAAGACTTCCGGCTGGTCTGGCGCGAGACCGGTGGCTGCGCCTGCAGCGGACCGCGGCACAAGGGCTTCGGCTCGCAGCTCATGGAGCGGATCCTGCCGGCGGATTTCTCGGGCCGGGCGGAGATGACCTTCGCGCCGGAGGGCCTGCGCTACGAACTCACCGGGCGGCTGGCGAAGCCGGAGGCGTGAGCCGCAAGGCCGACGGTCAGGGCCCGTCGGCCCGGGCTGCCGCATCCGCGACCTCGGGGGCCTTCGGCGCGATGATCCGATAGGCCAGCACCACGGGAGCGCCGGACCGCAGCACCGCATCGGCCTCGACCAGGCCGTCGGGCTTCAGGCCGGGAGAGAGGCGCCTCAGCCGCGCGAGAGCGCCCGCATCGTCGGGCTGCCAGACCAGCAGCGCACCCTCGCGCGCCACACGGTCCCGCGTGATCCAGGGCGACAGGCGGACGTCGCCGTCGAACAGGATCTGCGGGCGCGCGGGTGCATAGAAGGCGACGTTGCCGGCATGCCAGCGGTCGCCGGCGACGATGCGCAGCGGCAGCCCCGTGCGCTCGCGCCACAGCGCCTCGAGCTGCGAGGCGAGGGACTGGGCCGGATAGAGCGTCGGCACATGGGCGGCGCCCATGGCCAGCCGGACGTAGTGATGGCCCGCATTGAGCACGGGCAGGACCAGGACGACGGCGATGACGACGGCGCTCGCGAGGCGCAGGCGGCCGATGACGAGACGCGGCCCGATCAGCGCCACGGCGGCGATGCCGGAAAAGGCGAAGAGCGCCGTGCCGCGGCCCTGACGGAACTCGCCGCCCACCGCGAAATTCGTGACGAGGGCGACGAGAATCGGCGCGAAGGCCATGACGAGAAGCAGGGTCCGCTCCCGCTCGCCGGCGTCGCGCCCCTCGATGACCAGTTCAGGCCGGGGCCGGGATGCGCCCACGCCGACGCCGATCGCCAGGAGGGCGAGGAGCCCGGCATGGACGAGAAGCTGGGCGCCGAAGAAGCAGAGGACGTACCACAGGCGCATGACGACGGTTTCGGCCGTGGCATCGGTGGACAGGACGTGGACGAGCGAGGACCCGCCGGTCTCGACGATCCAGGCGGCATGGGGCGCGACGAGGGCGAGGCCGAGGACGAGCGCGAGCCAGAAGGCCGGGCGGCGCAGTTGCGCCCGTCCTTCGGGCAGGGCGAGGGTGAGGACGACCAGCACGGCCACCAGCAGCAGGCCGACATATTTGGCATAGACGGAGAGCGCGACGACGACGGCGAGGGCGAACCAGAAGGCGGTACGGCCCTGGACCACGGCCCGCCACCAGAAGAGGCCGGTGAGGGCCCAGAGCGGCGCCGACAACGTGTCGGGCGTGAAGGTCGCCATGGGCGGGCCGTAATAGTGGATGCCGGCGAGGGTGAGGAAGGCGGCGATCACGCCCTGGCCCGGGCCGAGGATGGTGACGGCGAGGGCCCATACCGCCCAGAGCGTGACCAGCACGCAGATCTGCGCATAGAGATAGGCCAGCCAGGAGGCGCCCGGCGCGAGGTATTCGCTCAGCCCCAGCACCCACGCCTGCAGCGGCGGATGCTTGAAATAGCCCCAGTCGATGCTGCGGCCCCAGAGGAAGCCCTCCACCGTGTCGCGCGGCAGGGTGAGGAAGCCGATCGCGGGAGCCAGCACGGCGACGAAGGCGCCGAGCGCGGCGAGTGTCCAGAAGACAGCCACTCCGCGGCGCGCCAGCAGGGCTCCGATGGTCTCGCCGGACACCGGCACCGGTCCGACGAGATCGGCGC
>LNFM01008977.1_pt1 | contig 14806 bp, 14 predicted proteins | sample 596031 | NCBI WGS metagenome assembly LNFM01 (sample SAMN04254537, study PRJNA301005) | activated carbon metagenome | isolation source: dual media filters at the Ann Arbor, Michigan drinking water treatment plant | place: USA: Ann Arbor
CGCCGCCGAGCACGGCTTCGGCGCACGGGAGGTCGCCGCCCTCGTCGGCCGCACGCGGGCGGAGGACGCGGCGCGGGCGGTCGATTTCGACGCAGCCGTGACGGACATGCTGGGGTCATCGGGGCTCACCCAGCGAAGTTCGTCCTTCACCCGTCGCGAGGTCATCCAGGCCTTCGCCGATGTCCATCCGCACGGCGCGCGGGCCGGGGTCCTTGAGGACCTCGCCGACGAGGTTCTGCAGACCCACTGCGTCCCGCTGCTGCAGTCCCGGGTCGACCCGGGACGCGGCTACCAGGAGGCCCTCTACTCCACCCAGGGCATGCTCCAGGCAGAGGTCCGACTGCTGGGGGCGGCGACTGGCGTCGACCCGCGCGGCGGCATCCGTGCGGACTCCGAGACGGTCGAAGCGGCGATTGCGGCGCGTCCGACGCTCGGCGCGGACCAGGCCGCCGCGGTCCGCTACCTCTGCTTGGGGGAGGCGCGGGTGCGGGTCATGGAGGCACGCGCGGGAACGGGGAAGACGTTCGCGCTGGAGGCGGTCCGCGATGCCTACGAGGCGTCGGGCATCCCCGTGATCGGGACGGCCTGGCAGGGACAGGCCGCCGACGTCCTCCACCGCGACGCCGCCATCCCCGCCCAGACCGCGGCGCTCCTCCTCGATCGCCTCGCCCGCGGGGATGAGGATGCGATCCCCGCCGGTGCGGTCATCGTCTGCGACGAGGCGTCGATGATGCCGACGCGCGCCCTCGAGTGCTTGGCGATCGAGGCGGCCCAGCGGTGCGCACGGCTGATCCTCGTAGGCGACCGCGCCCAGCTTCCCGCGATCGACGCGGCCGGCGGCTTCGCCGCGCTCGCCGACCGACTCGGCGCGGCCGAGCTCGTCGAGAACCGCCGTCAGCGCACCGACCTGCAGCGTCAGGTGGCCGATCACCTTGCCACCGGCGAGCCGGCTGATGCCCTCGCCGTCCTCGGTGAGCACGGACGCCTCCACGGCTTCGACGACGCACGCGACGCGCGATCCGCGCTGATCGCCGCGTGGGCGGAGACCTCACTCTCCGACCCCGCGGGTGCGCTGATCCTCGCCCACGACCGTCACGACGTCGCGACCCTCAACCACATGGCTCGCGAGCGCCTGGACGCCGCCGGCCTCCTCGGCCCGACGCGCCTCATCGCCCAAGGGCGGGAGTGGGCGGCGGGCGATCGGCTGGTGTGCCGTCGCAACGACTACCGCATCGGCGTCCGCAACGGCACACGCGGAACGGTGATCGACATCGACAGGGGGACGCGGGCACTTCGCGTGAAGACCGACGAGGGCGTCGTCGTGGACCTGCCCACCGAGTACCTGGAGAACGCGCACCACGGCTACGCGATCACCGGCCACATCAGCCAAGGCGCGACGGTGGACCGGACGTACCTGCTCGCGACGCCCGAGCGCGGCGGCGCCGAGTGGGCGTACGTCGCCTCGACGCGCCAACGCCTCGACCTCACCGTCTTCGTCGCCCACCACGAACCCGAGCAACTCGAGGCCGCGCTAGCGCTGACGTGGGGACGATCTGACGCGAAACACCTCGCCCTCGATCTCGCGCAGGGCGACGCTCGCGAACATGCGATCGCCGCGACAGCCGGCCAGCTCGATCGACTGCTGCCCGAGCGCCTCGTCGGGTGCCTGCGCGATCTCCAGGAGCGACGCGACCGTGCTCGGGCAGACGCTTACAGTGGGACCGATGAGTTCAGGAGGCGGGTGGTCGTCGAGGCTCAGCGGCTCGGCGAGGAGGTTCGAGCCGTCGAGGCGTCCGCAACGGGATGGGCGGCGCGGTCCGAGGTCACCCGGCCGTCGGCGCACGTCCTGTCGGCGCTCGGGCCGCGGCCGACCGAGACCCCCGAGCGGGTCGCGTGGGACCGAGCGGCCGTCGCGGTGGGCGCCTACCGTCACACCTACTCGATCTCTCCCGACGAGCAGACGCTCCTCGGCCCGCGACCCTCTGCCGCCGACGCGCGGTCAGCCTGGGACGCGACCATGCACGTAATCAGGGACGCCCATCAAAAACTCCAGCGACCGGGGCCGGCGTTGGAGCGCACGACTGACGTCGAGCGCGTCCGCTCGCGTTCGCGCTGAGTCGGCCCCCAAGATGCGCTTCGGTCCGGCTGCGAAGAGGCTGCCGTGGCGTGGCGGATCCTCGCGATCGCCCGATCAGGCAGCACAGCACCTCGGATCAGCACGTCGCGAGCCCCTCCACAGCCAGCGAGTTGGACCCCGCGGCGGCACGGACGGCCCCGACCGCTCGGCGGATGAGGTCGGTCGGGCTCGGCAGCATCCTGACGAGAGGCGCCCCGTCGCCGACTGCATTCGCCGCGCGGGTACAGCGCACACGAGCGTGACGCTTCAGGGCGGCGGGCGACCGCCTTTCGGACCCTCAGCGGCCGAGGTCAAGTTGCTCCCGCGGCTACAGCGTCGCGCTCTGACCGATCGTGGCGGTGAGGCCCACGAGGAGGAACCAGAGCACGACCCCGCACCAGCTCAGGATGAGCCCCGCAGCGCCCCAGAGAACGCCCACCCGCGCGAGGTAGGCATGGCCTGCGTCCGCCGGTGCCTGCGATCGGCTCCTGGCCTTCGTGCTCAGCACCAGGCCGGTGACGGCCATCACAAGTGCGGCGAGCTCGAGCGTGATGACAAGAAGCAGCCATGAGCCGGCACTCAGGTGCTGTCGAAGGCCCATGTGCTGAGGGCCCCGGTGACAGCCAGCAGGACCGAAGGGATGGAGAGCGCGAGCCCAGCCCGCGCCAGCCTCCCAGGCGAAGCGCCCAGCCGCTGGTCCCATCCACCGACACCAGGCGGAGAATGCTCTCGCGGAAAGATGCGGTGTGCATTGCACGTCCGGTATGGCACGTAGCCCGCTGGAGCGCGCCCCTCGACCGGACAGTCCGGAGCGGACGTCGGGGAACCACTACTCGGTCGGGCTAGTTGTAGTCGCAGGCCGGGAAGCCGACTCCTAGGCTCCGGGTCACCCGAGCGCCCCCGGATGAGACGCTCAGCCGGATCCGGCAGACGCGGTCGTTGCGAAAGACGAAGCCCCCCGGGAAGACCGTCGGCCGGGCTCGGCCCCGCTCGTCCGTGCAAGCGATGAGGACGACGCTCCTCGGGAGGGCAGACCAGGCGACGTCACCCGAACTGAGTTTCTGGTTCAGTTCGTCGCCGTAGACGAGCCGTGCCGCCCCCCGGGGCGCGATCGTGATCCGCGCGCGACCAGCCCCTCCAAAGAGGGCCGCTCCTAGCTTGGTGGCGGCCGCCCGAGGCGCACCGCGCACCGAGTAGGGCTGAGGCTGCACCGAACCCAGTAGGGCGAGCGGCGTGAAGACGAGCCGACCCAGGCGAAGGGCCTTCGGGTTGGCGAGCAGGCGGCGCACGTTCGGAGACTCCCGCGCCTCACACACCCGGGTGACCTTCGTGGGGGCGGGGCCGGCGGCGTCTTGCTCAGCGGAGACGGGCTTGATCGACCCGTCAGGGGCAGGAGCACTGTCAGGGGCCGACGTGGACGCGCTCTGGGCATCCGAACCCGTGGAGGAAGCCATCGCCACGCCGGCAAGGAGGCTGAGGCAGGTGAGCAAGAGGACGAGGGACCCGAACGAGTTCCTCACATGGCGGCCACCCACGACAACTGCGCGCCGACACCAACGGCTCCTCACACCCGGCCCCCGTTACGACGGGCCAACGAGGCGGATTGCCCACATCAGGGGAGCGTAGGCCTGACCACGCCATGACGCGAGGCTGGGGGTTGGAGTACACGGGGAGGCGGGCGGCGTGAGCTGGAGTAAAGGAAAAGAGCCGCCCGATCGTCTTGAGAGGGACGATGCCTGTTCCCAGCAATCCGGCCGGTCACCTCTTGGCCGCATCCTTTGCAGGAGAGCCGGACGCGGCGCTCGAGGACCTCTACCGCGAAAAACACGCGCAGTTCCTGCGGGTTGCCCGCGCGATCACCGCGGATTCTGATTCGGCCTACGAGAGCGTGCAAGAGGGCTTCGCGCGCGCCTTGCGTGGCTCGGAGGGACTGCAGCGCGTCGGCGCGCTCGAGCCCTGGGTGTGGCGCATCGTCGTCAACGCGGCAAGAGACCGCCGTCGCGCCGACGCGCGTCGCCACCACCGCGAGGTCGGCGAGGCTGCACTCGAGAGCGTCGCGGCGCCCGATGCGCCCGTCGCCGATCGCGCGGTCCTGGCCGCAGTCGCCGCGCTCCCCCGAGCGACAGCGCCTGGTGCTGTTTCTGAGCCACTACGCGGATCTTGACCACCAAGCGATCGCGCGAGCTCTGTCGATCCGCCCCGGGACGGTCGGCGCGACCCTGCACGCCGCGCGCGCGTCGCTGAGACGACGCCTGGAGGAGACGACGTGACCGACCACGATCCCTTCACAGACGAGGTCCTCGACCGTTACCAGCCCGCCGTGGGGCGTGGTGGAGACTGGGACGACGCGAAAAGCCGGGCACAGTCGGGCAACCGCCCCGAACGACTGATCAAGATGGCGAGCCGGGTCCTTCTGGGCGTCGCGGGGGTGGCGGCTGTCGCGGGCCTGCTCGCCCTGCTGATCATCGAGGGGCCGTCATCTGATCCGGTCGCCACGCAGGTGGGCGATCCGGCGTCGGCGCTCGTCTTCCCGATCGTCTACCCCGACCCCACGTACGGCATCGTGACCCCCAGAACGGAGCTTGCCAACCTGCGAGGGCAGGTCGTCGTGCTCGCATTCATCGACGACGCCTGCGAGCAGTGCGGAACCGCCGCCGACATTCTCAGGGCCGCCTCCCATTCCCGGGCGACGCCGTTGGCGGTCGTCTCCGGAGTCTCGGTTGAGAGGGCCCGGCGCTTCGCGACGGCGCCAATCACCGTGATGGCGCCTCCGACCTCTTCGACGCCGCCTCGTGGACCAGGTCCCGGGGATGTGACGGTCCCGACGAAGGCCTATCGCGGCCTTTCCACCGCCGCGGACCCAGACGGCTCCCGCGCGCGCGCTCTCGGGGTCGAGCGCCTGCCTACCACCGTCGTGATCGACCGCCACGGCCGAGTCGCCCGTCTGTACGACGAGGTGCCGACGACGGAAGCGCTCGGCTCGTACCTCGAGCGGATCGCACGCCAGGCGCCGCCGCCTGACGTGCCGTTTGCTCTGCCGCCAGAGCCGGAGCTCGCGGTCTTCTCCGAACCCACGACGGTCTGGAACGGGGTTCCCCGGTCCTGGGTCCCCGGGCGGATCGCCTGCCCCTACGTTCCGGGCAGCTTCCGCGTCGCCGCCAGGGGACGCGACGGCGAGGTCCTCCTGCTCGGGCAAGGCCTCGGACGAAGCCTCGTGACCATCGCCCGGTTCGGCGGCACGAATGGCAGCAGCATCGGCTGCGGCGCGCCGCGTACGGAGGCCGCTCGCCAGCGAGCGTTACGGCAAGCACGCGCGCGTGGATTCGTCAGTCTGAACACGGGCTCGACCCGCGGTCGCTTCTCGCTGGCGCTCGTGATTCTCGACGGCTACGACCGGATCGTGATCGATGGCGTCGAGCGACCGGTCGAGCTTAACGGCTTCATCGGCTCCTTCCCGACCCAACCATCCCGGGTCGTCATCAAGGGGCCTACCGGAGAGCGAAGGATCCGTCTCGGGCCCGTCCGATGAGGCTCGCGATTACTGGGTGGCCTGCTTCGAGGAGGGGTCGGGGCGTCCGAGACGCTAGGCCCCCAACTTCCGCCCGGCGTGAGTGCGGGAGATTCGCCCATCCGGCGCGGTTTCACGGCGCGGCCTCAAGAAAGGTCGGCGACGATCCACGGGTCCGAGCGCGCGTGGTCTGCCGCCTCGGAAAGTCGCTCGGGGAGAGCTCACCGGTGAGAGCCGCCCCGTAGCTCGGTACGTCGACGAGGTGAAGGTCCACGAGCACCAGGTAGCGATCGGCCATGTGAACGCTCATCACCTTGCCGGGCCGCCGCGCGGCGCGCAGTCGTCGCTCGACGGACTCCGCCTCGCCACCGAAACGAGCTGCGGCGCGCCGAGCAAGCTCACCGAGCGGGACTCCGCGACGCCTCATCTGCGCGTCGACCACGCCCATCACCTCATCGCTCCGGAGCCATCGCGGCGCGATCGCCGGGGATCATCTCATCCTCGCCCCTCAATCGACGGGTCGGCACACCGGCGCCCTCCCATTGATGACGCACAGCGCGGGCGAAATCATCCCGCCACCCGCGCGAAGTCCGATCCCCCGTCACGCATAGGCTCGCCGTCAACTCGCACGCGCGAGGCACCGACTAACCGAGGGGGACCCATGAGGATCGGACGAACAGCACTTGTCGCAGCGGTGGCCGGCGCGACTCTCGCGGGGACCGCAGGAGGCGCACACGGCGAGACGATCACGGCGATCGGAACGGCGCAGGCCAGGGTCATCGCCCCGGCACCGCTCACCAACGCCAAGATCGTCAGGGCGGTCGCTGTGGCCCGCAGGGCCGCCGTGCCCCTCGCCTTCGCCGCCGCCCATGCCCAGGCGACGCGCTTCGCGCTGGCGGCGGACCTCCACCCAGGCGCGGTCCTCGCGATCGAGGAGACCGGTCCGAGCCCCTTCGGGGGCTACTACTTCGGTCCGACGACGGGGCGCTTCGGTCCGAACCGATACTGCGGGCGGGTGCAGAGCGTGCGACGCGCACCAAGAGTGGACGGTCGCCGCGGCCGAGTCATTTCACGACGGACGGTCACCCGCTGCTTCAAGCCCACCGTCGTCGGCCTATCGGTCTCGGTGACCTACGCCGCTACCCCGGCGGCGCCTGCGCCGACGACGCCGCCGGCCTGACGTACGGCGCGTGCTCACGGCCGGCGCGACGGCGATCACCATGGAGCTGTTGCTACGGGTGGATCATCGCTGCGCCCTTGACCGCTCGGCAATGAGAGCGCCGAGGAGAAGACCACGGCCCCCGGCTTCGGGTCTCGGGTGCGTGTGGTCAGACGGTGTACCGGCCGTGCCGCGTGTCGCGGAGAAGACTTCCGCGATGCGCGCGGGCCGTACCGGGCGTGCGGGCCGGGAGCCCGCCGTCGTCGCACTAGCGAGCCGAGAGAACCTTTCCTCTCCGCCGAGCTGGCGGTACCAGGATCCTCAATTCCGGCAAGCATGTCCCTGACCACGTCCCCGACATGCCGCCGGTGGCAGGCTCGCGCTCGGGGACTCAGCGCGAGCCTGCCTCAAACCCAGTAGCTATCTCGTTTGGTACCTGAACCGCACTCCTCCACACTGCACCATGAGAGGGGCGAAAAGTTTCGTGCTCGTTGCCCGCTCTAGGCATCCGTAACTTACCGCTGACGTTCCGATTCTGAGCTGCTGCCGTCTCAACCGAGGATAGTTGAGCGGCGGAAGCGGACGGCCGGCTGCATCGATCCAGCCGGAGCTCCAGTTGTTGCGAGCCCCGCCCGCACGGCTTTGGAACGTCCGGCGCCAAGACAGAGCTGCTGCGCGCCCTTCGTTACAAGCTTTCGTCGAGGCGGCACGGCGGACTTGCAACTTGTCCACTCCGCCTGTCCCAGCGAGACATCTGGCCCATTGACCGGCGCCAAAGGTCCGAGAACCTGCTCGACTCGCTTTCGCGATGAAACTATATCGCACCGTGTATGTGGCGTAAGGGAGTCCGAATCTGGTTCCGCCTTCGTTGACCGTGTACCCGCAGTACGTCCAGCGTGTGCGCTTGCCCTCAACGCTCCTAATAACTCTACTCCAGGTCTGGGTAGACGGGACGTAGTCATAAAGCAGTTGCTCAGCGTCCGTTGGCCAAGGGATACGAGGATCGGTCACGCGGGTACGTTGTCCAGGAACTCGGTACACCGTAACGCGCGAGTCAGGATCGGCACTGGTTTCCATCCACGAAGCCACTACGGTCTGTCCCAGACTGTTCCTTGACTGAGTAGCTCCCAAGGCGAGCGGCGCGGTCACGGGAGCCTGGGCGCCTGCCACGCCGCCCGCATACAAGACGGCGCACAGAGTGATCAAACAAAGCACATTCGTCTTCATGTTTCCCTCCACTGCCGCATGACGCATGACGCCGCCCTCTACGGCGGCGGGATGATGCCCGGGGTGAGGGGCGTGATACTGCCGTTGACGCAGTAGTGCGTATACAAAGCTGCGAACTTTGCCATCGCGGGTAGTGTTTCGGACGCCAAAGTGGCGCTGTCCTCCCACAAGTAACGGCCTACGCCTCCGTCAGTGTTGTTGCGCAGCATCAGATAGCGATAGCCCGACAGATCTGCATAGACGTAGAAGATACGGTCCAAGAACCGGAGTTCGGGAAAAAGGGGCGGGGGCTGGTCGCTTCCAGCTCCTGAGCCATCTTAGGCACCCATCGCGGCGTGCCGTTCCTCGTCCGTTCATTGCGCGCGCCGCCGAGCCTGCAGACCACTCGCGACCTAGCCAACGGGGCGGCGGTAGCTACCCGCCTGCGACGTGCCCGGCGTCCTTGACGTCGTACCAAGGAACACTTACGGTTTTGCGTATGAAGATGAGGAGGGGCGGACTACCGCCAATAATTGTTGTGGGGCTACTAAGTTGGGCTGGCGCGGCGACCGCCGCTGAGCCGCCGACCGCAAGGTGCTCCGATGTCTCTGTCGCCTCGCAGGACCCAGCGACGCCGAGCACCACTTTCGCCATACCTCCTGGTGGCAGCTGCCGCGACGCGATGCGAAGCGACGGCCAGCGCGTACTTGAGTTGTACTACCCCGATGGACGGCTGTGGGCAGAGTGGCGGTATTCACCTGTCGACCAGGGGTACATCTTCTACCTTGCCGACGGCACAACGGTTTACATGTCGCCGAACCAGACGCCCTTCTGGATGCCAGCCGGCCGCATCGCTTCAGGCCCTCGCAGCATTCGGATTCCCGGCGGCCCAACGGCCGAAGGCTACGGGAGTGTGTGCCCGCGCGGTCTCCCCTCGATATCAGCCCGAGCAGGAAGTCCGTTGAAGATCACAGTTCAGTTCCGTCCGACCCGAGTGTGGGTCGCCGATCGCCGTGGTCGCATCGCGCGGTTGCCAGCGCGGCGAACAGTATCTTGGGACAGTCCGCTCCGTCCACTCAAGCCGCGCATCGTTGCGGTCGGGTTCCGCGACGATGCCCAGCCTGCGAGAACCGGTTACTACAGGTTCTGCTTACGGCCCACGAAGTAGTCGGTGAGCTTTCGAAGGGCCTCGGGCGGGCGCGTGCTGCTGTCGCTTGCATGCCGGCCTAGCCCGCCCGTTCGTTGCCTAGATCGCGAGACGAGAGGAAACCTCGAGTTGACGCCTCAGCTGGTTCATCTCCGTAGATTTGGACACCGTCTCCTCGTCACGGGCGCTGCTGTCGTTGGACTGGTAGCGCTAGGTCCGGGCGTTAGTGGGGCTACCGCTGCCCCTGCGCCGGGCACAAACGCCTCATCCGCGGACCGGATCCCGCTGACGAATGGAGCGACTGCCCCTGGCATTCCGCCCTTCGGTGACTTCCGTGGGGCGCCGCCAGATGTGCGTCTTCCCACCGGCGGTAAGGCTACGCTGTCGCCGGCGAAGATCTTCGGGGGGGAGCCCGTAGTCAGCCTGCTCCGAGCACACGGAACTCTTTACGCGCGAGGCACCCTGAGCGGCCAGGACACCTATGCAGACGTAGAACTCTACGACGGCTCTGGCCGTCTCTACTACGTCATGAGCGCCTATCGGGCGGAACTCAACTCGCAACCAGGCGCGAAACGTCGTCTGTCGCCGACCAGCCGGAAGCCGGCTCAGCCTGTCGGTTCCAAGAACGTCAAGAGGCTCAATGCCACTTGTGGTTCACAGGGCGGTCAGTATTCGGACCGCGGGTATCGGGTACCCGTGCCGTTCAACTGGTACATGAACATCGCCAGTATGCCGCAGGCATACTGGAACTCAGTTTTTTATGCCGCGGATAACTGGAACTCGCTCCAGAACTGGTGTAACACGGCGGACCAAAGCACCCTTGCGGTGAATTACGTAGACCAGACCTCGCGCTACTGGGCTCAGGACGGCGTGAGTGTGGTGGATTTCAGGCCGACGGTCGAGTTGGGGGGAGTATGCGCGGACAGCGTTGGTTGCGCCCAAGCGTATGTCAGCGGCGGTGTCGTGGTGGAAGGCGACGCTCGGTTCGACAGTTTCCGCGCGTGGAACTATACGGGTGGCCCAGTTAGTTCCAGTGCGTATGACGTAGAAGGAACAATGACACACGAGTTCGGGCATATTGTCGGCTTGGATCATGTCGGGACCAGCAACGAGGTCATGTACACGTTCGCTGTGATGGGCAGAACGAGTGACCGCAAGCTTGGTCGCGGAGACTCTAACTTCGCAAACCTCGCGTACTGACACGTAAAGCTAACCTAGCGAGGCGGGGGGCTAGGACTGTGGGAGGCGGCCTTCGGTCCAGTCGCTGATTCGCGCTCACGGAGGAGTGCCCGGGACCAGCATCTCCAGCTACGCAACCTGTTTGAAGGACCGGCATTCATGGGCTCCCGACGTAACGCGCTGATTGGACTTGGTATAGCTCTACTCACTGAGGCAGGCGCGGCGACGGCGATGGTCGTGAGCAGCGACACCTCGAGCAGCTCGACGGGTAACGTGGGCTCCAGCGCGGTTCCGGCCGGCGATGCCGCGAGCGTTGTGGTACTCGGCACAGCGCCGACCGTGGAGCTGCCAGCCGGACGCGACTACGCTGGCCTCGGTGTCGCAAATCCTGAGAAAGCGGTGATTCTCCGCGAGACCTCGGAATCCACCTACTACGCAGCCGCGGGCAAGGACGGAGAGGTCTGTTTGGTTGTTAGTCAGCCCGGGGCAGTGAGCGGCACCTGCAGTAGCTTTTCTGGCTTACCGTCTAGCGCAAATTTTGGTTGTCCCCCTAGCGACCTGGCCCAACGGAGTGCTTGAGGTAGGAGCCGTCGCTCGAGATGGCGTAGCGACCGGAACCGTCGGTGGCAACCGCACTCGGGTAGCCGACAATTTCTTCGTCACGAGATCTCGCTTGGCGACGCGCGTGTTGGTTTGGAGCGCGCTTCGGAGAACAGCCCGACTTACGTCGACTTCGGCGGCTTCATACCGCCAGCGGGCGCAATCGGGGTTCGGTGGGTTGCTTTCTCCGCTGTCTCAACGGACTTGGCTACACCGCAGGGGCAAGGCTGTTCACGTGCCGAGACGACTAAATGAATCAGTACCTGTTTCTCGACTCGGGTGGCGCACCGAGTCTGGAATCGTCGTCGCGGTTTTAGTGCTGACGATCGGGCCGGCAAGTGCAGTTTCGGTCCAAGGTTCGTCGCGACTTCCGCTGAAGGTGCCTCTGAGTTTGGGCGGTACTTCGGCAGGCAACTCAGTACTTCATGCGAGTGATGGGCAGGGGGTTGCAAGTCGTACGCGGTCGGACGCCCCCTGGCGCTTGGGTCGCCTCCCTGCAAACCACGGAACGATTCGGCAGGTGTACGCCCCTCTCGGTGGGTCGGCACGACGCGCCTATGCCGCCGCTAGCGTGGGATTGCTAGAGACCACCGACAGTGGTCGATCGTGGACATCAATCGGCGCTAGTCCTGGTCGAGTCGGCCGCGTTACGAGCGACCCTCGCAGGCCCCGGCGGCTTTTCGTTGCCGTGGACGGGCTTGGACGGGGCCTCGAGGGTGGCATCGCGACCAGCCCTGATGGCGGGCGCTCTTGGAGCGCGCTGAACGCGGTTTCGGCAGACCCGGTGCTGGTACCCAACGCGCTGGTAGTCCACCCGCGGCGCTCACAAGAGCTCCTTCTTGGCGCGGGGTCGGATGCACCCGGCGGAACCGGCCCCGATTCTGAGGCCCGAGGGATCTATCGCTCGACAGACGGGGGCCGGACGTGGAGACAGGCGCCGACTGCGACGCGACAAGTCCTCAGCGTCGTATACGCCGGTCGCCAGGCTCAGTTCGTATACGCCGCAACGGACGACGGAGTGCTCGTCAGCCAGGACCGCGGCGTGACGTGGCGCAAGTTGTCGCGGGGACTGCGCCCTTCGTTCGCGCCGAGAACGCCGATCACGGTTCGAGCGCTGGCGGTGTCACCGTCCTCCGCAACGGTCTTTGCGGGCATCGGCTCCGGGGTCTTCCGGATGAAGGCTGGCGGGACACGCTGGACAGGACCACTGCCCGCCTATCCAGAGGACGTACTGTCGTTGACGAACTGGCGCTCAGCGATCGCGGCGGGGGCGTTCTCTGGCTTGGTAGTGGCGCGGCCTGTGCCGCGTGGCGACCGCCGCAAGGCCTGAATCCCTACGAACATGAGTTCTTCGCCCGCCTGTTGTAGATGGGTTCTTGACGACGGAGAATGAGACGCTTTCCCTGGTGGCCCCGTGATCGACACAGCAGACGGGAGTTCAAGATGAAACGACAGCACTCTACCCTCGCCGTTTCAGCAGTCGCAGCCCTGCTCGCCGGCGTCTTCGCCGTGGCCGTAGGCTCGTCGAGCAGCGAAGTGGCGGAAGCCCCTGGTCCCGTGCCGGGGGCCCCGGTCCCCGAAAGCCAGCAGGTTCCACTGCCAGCAGAGGTGCCCATGCCAGGCGCCGACGGAACGGCGGTACGTGACGCCTCGGGAAACGTAGTGATGGTCCAAACCGCAGCGCCGGGCGACCCGAAGGCGGACCATCTCGCCACCCGCCGCTTGTGGCAGGAGTACGTTGCGGATGCCAAGCGAAAGGGCGTAGTTCCGGGACCGGAGGTGGAACCGGACCTCAGTGCGGCGAAGTGCATTGACGCGCGACCGTGCATCATGCAAGTCAACGGCGGCCCGCCTACGCTCATCCGAGCAGGCAAAGCACCCGTCGAAGTGGAGTGGCCGGAGCCGGGAGCCACAACGATAACCACCGCCGATGGTGAGGTGCTGGACGCCGCTGCTCTCGCCAGATAGGACGAGGCGAGCAGACCCGTCCCGACAGCGTTAGGTAGCGGTTGGTCGCAAGGGTAGAGGTGGCCAGCACGCTGCAAGACGAGGCTGGGGAGCCTAGGGCTCCCCAGCCTTCGTTCGTCCGGAGCACACCTCCTTCAGCGACCGAGCGAGAGGGATTAGGTTCGACTTTATGGCGCGAGGCTCGGAACCGGCTTCGGTCGGACGCGATGGGTTGGCGATCCCACGTGCGACTCGAGTTGGTGGACGACGAGCCGCCTATCGCACTTGGGCATCGCTCAAGGCAGGTGCCTGAGGCCTCCAGGTCGTCTGCATGCTGGCCACCCGTTGGGGGGCACGGTCTACCGCGCCGGCTGGGGTGTGGCGGAGGTCCTACTCTGATCTGCGGGGTGTGGCGCTCTCGAGACCGCAGCTAAGTCACCAGAGTCAGCACGAGGCGACCAAGAGAGACCGCGACTACCGACGCAATGACCACCGCGGCGGCTTTCGTCGCAGCGTCAAAATCACTCCACACAACAAACCGTCTCTCGTTCGAGTTGCGTTCCGCCGTCGGCCGGCCGACGACGAGATCGCCGAGGTGCCGCTCCCAGCGTTGAGTGGGTGACGGAATGCCGGCTCCCAGCCACGCAGCGATCACGTGACCGCGTCGGCCGACGCCAATCTACATCCTGCTACCCCGCGACTAGCGTCATCTGGGGGAACGGACTTTCCACTCCAACGGGAGCCTCCGGGGAAAGACCGACGCGCGGGAGCGGCAGCATCCTCCTTGTACCGCCCGCCATCACCTCGGCTTCGGAGACATCGGCAGGAACGTTGAAGCTCGCTAGTCTGCCCGACCGACTTACGACAGCCGCATTCACCCTTACTTCGGCTGAGGCACTCGGCAGCGCAACGCCTGCCGTGTACCCCTTATTCGCGCGCTCAAGGAAAACCGCGACGCCCTGACGAGTGGCTCGCTCCGCTGTGTCGCAGTTCATTCCCGATGTGTCGTCATTAACGGCCGCGATGCACGACAATATCGTTCCGGCGCCGGGTTGAGCTACCTGACCGGTGTAGAACGACAGTCCGTTGGAGTGTCCCAACGGAACCAGCGTTCCTTCGACGAAGATCGACGTCAGTCCCGGCCCGAGCTTGAAGGCAGGCCGGGGTCGCTCACTTGCGCCGAAACCGATCGCTGCGCTCAGCAGCACGTAGATGGCGGCAGCCAACGCGACGCCACTTGCGGCGACTGCGACCCCGCTACGGCCTTTGAAACGAGGCACTCGGAGAAGTCCTCTCATTCGTGTGCCGTCCGCGCGCAGTTAGCATTGATGGGATTCGGATGCTCACTCCAGTCGGTGTAGACGACAGCTTGATCGTTGCTGCAGCCAGCAGCCGTGACGGTTAGCCCGGCCACTAGGCAGGCAGCGGCCACGAGAAAGCTGTGGGCGCGGCGGCGCATCTGACCGAACGATAGACCCCAGGGACGAAGCACCAGGGCCGCTTCTGGAACGCGAGCTTGGTTCAGTGATCAGGATCGGGCGGACCGGACACAATCGCCCTCACAGACCTCATGCTCGACCTGGGGAACCATCGCAAGGGATCAAGGCCTGGGCGCCGGAGTTGCTCAAGGGGCGGGGGCCTGTTACGAGGCTCGGTGCCGATCTACGACACTGGGGCAATGGATCCGCTCTCGCGTCACACTAGGACAGACGTGGACCACAGACGTGCCTACAATCGCTCAGATGCTCGACAGGACGTCGCTGACCTCGTAGCGGGAACCCGTCGCAACGACGTGGGCGCCACAGAAGAGCTTGCTCGGCGAGCGCTGACCGCGGCGCTTCGAACCGCTGTTGCCATGCTCGGTGGTCGCCAGGAGGCAGCGGACATCGCTCAAGAAGTCGCGATCGATGCGCTTCGAAGTCTCGACAATCTGCGAGACCCAGG
>LNFM01008978.1_pt1 | contig 14806 bp, 15 predicted proteins | sample 596031 | NCBI WGS metagenome assembly LNFM01 (sample SAMN04254537, study PRJNA301005) | activated carbon metagenome | isolation source: dual media filters at the Ann Arbor, Michigan drinking water treatment plant | place: USA: Ann Arbor
CGCTCGCGCTCATCCGCCGCGGCCAGGGCATCGGCGCCATGGACGCGTTGCGTGATCTCGTCGAGCAGATGCAGGCCGCCGAGAATGTCCGCCTCGTCTCGCTCAACCGCAACGAGGAGCGGCGGCGGCTGCTGGCGAGCATCGGCATAGTCGTGGCGCTGGCGGGCCTGGCCTTCGCCGCCTGGCAGCAGCTGCGCTTGCGCCAGCGCCGCAGCGCGTCCCTGGCCGAGAGCAATGCCGAGCTGGAACGGGTCGTCGGCGAGCGCACCCGGGAGCTCGAGAACGAGCGCCTGCGCATCGAGGCGCTGCTGCGCGACGTCAATCACCGCGTCGGCAACAATCTGGCCATGATCTCGGCGCTGCTGAACGTGCAGAGCCGTCAGAGCAAGGATCCCGCCGTTGCAGCCGCCCTGACGCAGGCGCAGTCCCGAATCCAGGCGATCGCGGCCGGCCAGAGGCGGCTGCGCCTCGACATCGAGACCGACGAGATCGACGCCCGGCCCTATATGGAGGATCTGCTCGAGGAGATCGGCAAGGCCACCGAGGGCCGGCCGATCGAGATCGAACTGGCGATGGACGACATCAGGCTGCCTGGCCGCGATGCGGTGTCCTATGTGGTGATCGTCAACGAACTCGTGACGAACGCGATCAAGCATGCGTTCCCGGACGGCGTGCAGGGCCGGATCGTCGTGCGCTTTGCCCCCTGCGAACTCGATGGCGCTCCGGCACTGGCGCTTTCCGTCGAGGATGACGGCGTCGGCATGCCTCTCACGGCCGGCGCGAAGGGGCTGGGCCAGACCGTGATCGCGAGCCTGATCCGCAGCATGCGCGCCGTCATGGCCGCAAACGCGCTCGTGCCCGGCCACGCGGAGCGGCCGGGCACGAAGGTGACGGTGACGTTCCCGAGGCGGGACTGAGAACCGGTCAGACGGTCTCGATCGCGTTCGAAACGAAGCTGGCGATCTCGCGCGTCGAGAACGGCTTGCGCAGGAAGCGGACGTCGCGCAGCGGACGGGGCACGTCGTTGGGCGTCGAGCCCGATACGAAGGCGAAGGGTGTGCCGTTGGCAAGCAGGCTCTCGGCCACGCCGAAGGTCTTGCCGCCGACGACGTCGATGTCGAGCAAGGCGCAGGTCAGGCGCGACGCCGCCGCCCGGCGGGCATCTTCCACGGATTCGACGATGATCAGTTCGGCCTTGTCGCCAAGCTGTTCGGCGACGGCCGATTCGATGTCCATCGCGATGAACGGATCGTCTTCCACGATCAGGATGCGGATATTTGACATCTACCAGCCTCCCTTTCCTCAACGGTAACAGGTGTGATGTGCCCAAGAGATGTGATGTGCTCGGGTAACGTCACAGCTTTGCGCTTGGTTCCCGAAATCACGCTTAATCGACGTGCGATTTCGTCGCATTCGATTCAACTTGCAGGAACAAGGTTAGCGAAACGTGAGCCTGCCGGCTCGTGCGGCCGTCAGCGCCGGCCCCGCGACGGCGCGAGCGTCAGCTCGAACCCGGTCACGCCCAGCGCCACATTGATCCCCCGCGAGGATTGCAGCGAGAGCGGCTGAAGCCTGACCTCGTTGTCGGCGCCGCCGATCAGAGCCGTCGCGGCCGCTCCGGTCCCGACCGAGGCGCCCGCGCTCGCCCCGGCATAGCGCCCGTTGAGCGCGCCGAGCGGTGCACGGGCATAGGGGCCATAGACCCGCCAGGACATCGTGCTGCCGCGGATCGACCCAAGGTCAAGGCCGAAGCTGCGAACCGTGCCGACATAACGCTGCGTCGGTCCGCGCCGGGGCGTGAAGCGGCAATCCATCGAACGCTGCGAGGTCACCACCAGACCAATCGCGCTGCCGACGGCGCAACTGAGCCGACCGGCCGGCGCATCGGACTGCGCATGGGCGACGCCCGACGTCAGGACCGCCGCCGCTATGGTGAGCGCGGCGAGGCTCCCCTTGGCAAAAAGGCCTGCCTTGGCGCGAAGGCCTGCCTTGGCGACGCCAGGTTGGATCGGCCGGTTCGACATCTCAAATCTCCTGTCTCGATAGTTTCCGGAAAACGCCGCAATCGCTCCACAGTTCCTGTCATAACGTGGAACCCGACCGGATATGTGGCGTTGCAGATCAGGAATCCGGGTGGAAGGCTGATAATGATCCTTGCGCATAGCCGAGGCCGTCAGCCTCTGCAGAAATCTGCTCAGCCTGGGTTGCATGCGGCGATCCTGTCGGGCTGTGGCCATGCACCCATTGCGCTCCGGTTGTGGGAGCTGGAGGCACTGATCGCGGCTGGCTGCGACCTGACCGAGGCGTTGACCGTGATCTCTGCGCGTCGGGAGCGCTCCGTCGAGAAAGGTGTGCGCCCCGCGCTCGCGGCAGCGCATCGAGTTCGCGTCCTTTAATCCCTTAACCGTAATCACTGGCAGAACCGGCTGGCGTTGGAGCGTCGCGCCTGGATGTCGAGATGCAGATGGTTGGCGTGGGCCGCATCGGAGCCAGGTCCAAGAACCGTCATGAAGGCCCCGCAGGCCGATTGTCTGACAGCCTCGATGAAGGCGAGTTGCCGCGGCCCCGCCGGACGTTCGACGCTGATGGTGATTGTCTTTCCGCCGTCGTCCGAAGTCGCCGCGCCTCTTGCCTCGCTTGCGGCTTCGGGACGCTCCGCGCCCTGCAGCACGAAGCTGAAAATGTCGAGCGCACGCCCGGTTGCATGTTCGCTGAGCGGGCCGGCTTTCGACCGGTTGCGCCGCCGGCATTCATGCCCGCCGCCGACGCGCAACCGCGTGACGCGCTGCGAGAAGTGCCCCTTCGCCAAAGGCTGCAATCCGGTCTGGGCCCACCGCGCCAGCGATGCGGCAAGGTCGCAGGCCATGGTCGCGGGCGGGTCGAGCGCAAGCGTTTCCGACGCTTCTCCCTGTCGAAGCGTCAGCCTGCGGACGATAACGGGCTCTTCGACATGGCAACCCGCCTCCATCCCGGCATGCAGCTTCGCTGGATCGATCGGCGATATGCCGTCGCCATGGCTCGCCGAGAGCCCGACCGTGCATGACATCGAAGCGGGCGGGGGCGGCATCGCGCTCTCGATTGTGCCGCCATCTTTGGCCGCTCCGACCAGAGCGGTTTTCGGCTCGGCTGCGGATGGCGCGCCAGAGGCTGGCTGTTCAACAGCTTTGCTGCGCGGAAGGCTGGCCGGGCGGCGTGGCGGCATCGGCGCTGGTTCAGCGACAGCCGCGTCCGGGCGAGCGCCCTGAGCGGCAGCCGGAAGCGGCAGCGCGATCATCAAGGCCGCCAGACAGCGGCAAAACCGCCTCACGCGCCTCCCCCGCCTGGCATCGGCTCAGCCGTCCAGAGCGGATGCGCCGGCAACTGCCGCGGTGGCTGTCGCGGCCAAAGCCAGCGACAGCGCTTCGCCCGCCAGAACGTCGCTGGGTATGAGCCCGCCGAACAGGGCGGTCGCGATCGATGCACCGGCGACAACAGTCGCCACGAACGTCATCACCATGGGTGTTGCTCCTCTGCAAGACGTGTCCGCCGCCCCAGAACCTCCTGCTGAAACATCATCGGCACGCGATTGTTCCCGGTCGCGCCAGAACGCGAAAAGGCCCGCGACGCGGGACGCGTCGCGGGCCTTTGAAGACGCGTTTCGTGGCGTCAGGCGGCCTTGCGGCCGGCGCGGCGGTCGAAGAACAGCGCCTGGCTGATCGCGGCCTTCACAGCCTCGGGCTGGAACGGCTTGGTGATCAGGAAGGCAGGCTCCGGCCGGTCGCCGGTCAGCAGGCGCTCGGGATAGGCGGTGATGAAGATCACGGGCACGTCGATGGAAGCCAGGATCTCGTTGACGGCGTCGAGGCCCGAGCTGCCATCGGCAAGCTGGATATCGGCCAGAACGAGGCCGGGGCGCTTCTTGGCCACGAGCGCGATCGCCTCTCGATGCGTTCGCGCGACGCCGGTGACGGTGTGGCCAAGTTCCTCGACCATGGTCTCGATGTCGAGCGCGATGATCGGCTCGTCCTCGATGATCAGGACGTCGGTCGCAACCTGCTCGGCGATCTCCTGACCGGCGGTCTGGACGAGGCCGGCGGCTTCCGAGGGGCTGACGTCGATGATCTGAGCGACCTCCTCGATCGAGAAGCCCTCGACGGTGCGCAGCAGGAAGGCCTGTCGCGGCCGGGGCGTCAGCGCTTCGAGGTTGCGCTCTGCCGAGGAGCGGTCAAGCTCGGCCTGGCCGCCAGGTGCGACGTTGAGGCCGACCGACGACCAGAGCTTCAGGAATATGTTGTAGAGGCCGACGCGCGGGTTGAGATCGCGCGGAAACGATGACGGATCGAGGATCAGCGCTTCCAGCATGGCGACGACATAGGCGTCGCCGCCGGCCTGCGTGCCGCTGAGGGCGCGTGCAAACCGGCGCAAATAAGGCAGATGGGGCGCAATTTCTTTGGCGATCGACATAAAACCGTCCTTTGTCACGTGCGCGGAAATGAGCACTGGGCGCGGCTTCCTGACAAGCAATTTATTTTGCATTTTTGCGGGAACCTTTGCCGGAACCGCCAGTTCATGTGCCGTATGAGTGCATGCTTTGTGAGTGGCGAAACGTCGGCGGGTCGATCATCCGCCGGCATGTGTTGACAATGACCATTGGTGTGACCTGCTGGAAAAGCGGGCGCGCCTCGGGCGCGAGGGCGATGATGAGCACTATCGAGACGGGGATGGCCGATCCGGCCGGGGGGCAGGACGAGGCCGAGATTTTTATGGATCCCAAGGTCCAGGAATCGATCGGCCGGTCGCTGAAGGCGCATTACGACGATATCGTCAACGCGCCGGTGCCCGACAAATTTCTGGTGCTGCTCGCGCAACTCGAAGCGCAGGAAAACCGCGCCGCCGGGGACTCCGCCGATGAGCGCCACTGAGTTCAAGGACGGCCTGATCAAAGAGATTCCGAACCTGCGCGCGTTCGCGGCGTCGCTGTCGGGCTCGATGCAGCTCGCCGACGATCTGGTTCAGGACACGCTGCTCAAGGCCTGGGGCAATTCGGAGAAGTTCGAGCCCGGCACCAGCCTGCGCGCCTGGCTCTTCACCATCCTGCGCAACACCTATTACTCTCTCTACCGCAAGCGCGGGCGCGAGGTGCAGGACAGCGAGGGCACCTACGCCGAGCGTCTCGCGGTGCGCGGCAATCAGGAGAGCCATCTCGACCTCGCCGATTTCCGCAAGGCGCTGGCGAAGCTGCCGGAGGAGCAGCGCGAGGTGCTGATCATGGTCGGCGCGACCGGTCTGTCCTATGAGGAGACCGCCGAGATCTGCGGTGTCGCCATCGGCACGATCAAGAGCCGCGTGAACCGCGCCCGCACAAAGCTCGCCGAGCTTCTCTCCATCGGCGGTCTCGACGATCTCGGGCCCGACCGGCAAAGCGCCGCCGCGCTGCAGCGGGCTGGCTCGGAGATCGTCAACATCTGATGCGCATGATCACAGGATGAGACTGACGCGCTTCAGTACGGTAAGGGGGCGGTTGCTGGCGCTTCTCGTCGCGATCGCGCTACCGATCGCCTGCCTGACGGCCATCGCAGCCTTCACCACCTATCGCACGGTCAATGCGGCCATCGCCCTGTCGCAGGCGCGCGCCGCGGATGATTTCGCGGTGCGCACCCGGCTCTGGTATCGCGGCGCATTGCGCACCCTGCTGGCCTCGGCCGCCGCCATCCGGGAGGGCGAAGGCGTGTCTTCGGATTGCGGGGCGACGGCGCGCGCCGTGCTCGACAGCATCAGGGGGTTCGAGGCGGTGCTTCTGACCGTGCCCGGCGGGACCTGCGCGGCGTCGAAGGTGGCAGCGGTGAGCCCGGCCGATCTTGCGAGGACGACGGTCGAGCTTCAGACGATGCCGCCGATCGCCGCGTGGGGCGGGCCCGAATCCGCCGATGTCCGCTATGGCCAAGCCGTGATCGGCGGGATTTCCTATCTGGTTGTCAGCGCCCGCGCCGCCAATGGCGCGGGCGGCCTTTTCGCGGTCGACCCCGCCTTGCTCGACCAGGTCTATGATCTCGGATCGGCAGGCGAAGGGATGCACGTCGCGCTCGTCTCGCGCTCCGGAAACATCGTCGTCGCGCGCGGTTCCGGTGAAGCGGATGCGTCATGGCTGCCGTCGCGGACGCGGGTTCCCGACCAGCAGATGCAATGGTCGGCGCCCAGCCGCTCCGGCGCGACACGCGCCTATGTCGCCCGCATGGTCGCCGACCCCGATCTCTATGTCATCGCCTCCTTCGACGGCGCGCCGGAGCGCGCCGCCTTTATCCAGTTCCTGACGCTGCTGATCGCGCCGCTGCTGACACTTGGCCTGCTCTGCCTGGTCTATCTGCGGGCGATCGACCAGCATTGCGTGCGCTGGTTGCGCGGCATCGAGGCGGCCGCGCGGGCGCGTTCGACGCTGAGCAGCGCGCGGGCGGTCGTCGCCGACGACATGCCGTCCGACATCCGCAGCGTGGCCGAAGCCTTTAACGGCATGGTCGATGAGCAGGAGGTTCGCCAGCGCAAGCTCCAGACCGCGCTCGACGACAACCGCTTCCTGGTCCGCGAACTGCACCACCGGGTCAAGAACAGCCTGCAGGTGGTGCAGAGCTATATCGGCCTGACCAAGCGCGACTATCGCGGCGAGGCGAGGCTGGCGCTGTCGGACGCCGAGTGTCGCGTCCATGTCCTGTCGGCCGCCTATCGCTTCACCCTGGCCGATGGCGAGATGCAGCCGGTCCGGGTCGACCTGTTCCTCGATGACGTCGTGACCATGATTTCGAACCTGCTGCGCAATCGCGACCAGTGGATTTCGGGCACTTTGGACACGCAGGCCGCACTGTCGGTCGATCGCATCATCCCGCTCGGCTTCCTCATCGTCGATGTCGTCTCGCGCGCCTTACGCGACACGCCCAGCATCAGCATCGCGGTCGCGGCGCGCGACCATGACGAGGGCGGCATCGAGATCGAGATCACGGCCGATCGCGATCTGCCGCACAGCGAACCGCCAAAACTCTTCGCCGGGCTGATCGCCCAGATCGAGGCGGTGCAGACGGTGGCGCCGGCGGGCCGGGCGCTGGGCGCCTGGCGCATCGGCGTCTCAGGCTGAGAGCTGGCTTCAGGCGGGCGCGTCGATCATCTCGATCGAGACGCCGACGCCGAGGCCCAGAAACGAGCCGGTGAGCCCTGTGAAGCTGCCCGAAACCGGTGACGCGTCCTCGGGCACGCGCGCCACAGCGACGCGCAGCAACTGGCGGTCGGCGACGAGGTCGTTGGTCGGATCGAACTCGACCCAGCCATCCCCTGGAATGAAGACGTCCGCCCAGGCATGCGTCAGCCCCACAGCCGAGACCAGCCCGGCCGCGTCCGGGGAGCGATCATGGATGTAGCCGGTGACGAAACGCGCCGCGAAGCCCATCCGTCGCGCCAGTTCGATAAAAAGCCACGCATAGTCGCGGCAGGAGCCGGCGGCCTGCCTGATCGTGTCGGCTGGATGCTGCGTGCCCTCGTCATAGCGCAAAGCGTAGCTCAGGCTGGTGTAGATCCCATGCGCCAGGTCGCGCAGAAGATGACCCGAGCCCTGTCCGATGCGGGCGCGAAAATCCGCCAGCCACTGGTCGAGAATGCCGTCTGGATCGGCGGCGGCGAGGTCGAGATAGGGCGCCAGCACAGCGCGCTCCGCCTCGCTGTAGACGACCCCGGTGATCGCGCCCGTCGTTTCGATCTCGGTTCGCGGCAGGGCCGAGCCGAAGCGCTGGATCACCAGTTCGCTGACGATGTCGAGTTTATCGGCGACGCCTGCGAAATTCGCGATCGCGACGGAGTTGCCATAGGCGTCGTGCATCCAGCGCAGCCGCGCCTGCGGCGAGATCGTCAGCGCCGTATCGACGACGCGCAGATCGAAGGAATCGCGCGGCCGCAGCATCAGCCGGTGCGGCCCGAACTGGACCGGGCCGGCATAGTTGTACGTCGTCGCATGGCGGATGCGCAGATACATAGTGGTCCTCGGGAAACGGATCGCGTCCGCTAATGTGGAATGCCGGTGTGACAGGCCAAAAAACAAGCCGCCCGAAGGCGGCTTTTGGAAGTGTCGCGCGAGGGAGCGCTGGAGCCTGAACGCCGGAAACTCCGACGGGTTCCAGCCGCGCTCAAAAAAGTCTCAGCGCATCACATTGTCTGACGAGACGGTCAGGCGCGCCTGCTGAGAACTCGGGATGGCGCGCTTGACGCTGGTCACGGTGCGCTGTCCCGGGTTGACGGCCGCGAACTGCGCATCCGTCGGGATGTTGCGTTCGATCTTGGCCTGCTCGACGGTGGTGGAACTCTGATCGGCGGGAACCTGGAGGCCGGCGCCCAAGGTCAGCGTCGCGACAGCGATGCCCATGAAGCCGAAGAAAAGGGCGGCGCGTTTGATGGGGGCAAGGCTGTTGGTCAACATCTGTCTCTCCCGTCGCCGTGACCGGCCGCCAAAGGCCGGTTTCATGGAGAGTTAACGTCGACCCCAAGCATAGGTTCCGTTTCGGGGCATAGACGCCCTGGAAATGCCGGTTTCGTGAACGCCGGCTCTTTTCCGTTGCCGGAGCTCAGGTCGCCGCGTCATTGGCGGCCTGCTTCGTCCGGAACAGGCGCCACAGTGATTTGCCGAGCCTTCGCGAGGTTAGCTGCGCTCCTGCAAGCCGCTTCTCCAGCGTGATCTTGCGGTCGTGATACTCTTCAAGGCCCGGCCTGTGGCCGACGCTGATCACGGTCGCATGCGCCAGTTCGGCCTCGAGAAGTCCCAAGAGCGAGTTCTGGCTGTCCTCGTCGAGCGCCGAGGTCGCCTCGTCCATGATGATGATGTCGGGCCGCTGGATCACGAGTCTGGCGAAGGCGACGCGCTGGCGTTCGCCGCCCGACAGGATGCGGTCCCACGCGTCGGTCTCGTCGAGGCGCTTGGCCATGTAGCCCAGGCCGCAACGCTTCAGCGCGGCGACGATGACCTCGTCCTTCACCGGCAGTTCGGCCTCCGGATAGAGCAGCACCGTGCGCAGCGAGCCGATCGGCAGATAGGGTTTCTGCGGTACGAAGGCCATGGATTTGCCGCGCGGCACGGTGATCGAGCCCGAGCCCCAGGGCCAGAGGCCCGCCAGCGCCCGGATCAGCGTGCTCTTGCCGGTGCCGCTCTCGCCGACGATCAGCACCTTCTCTCCGAGCCCGATCACGGTCGAGGCGTCGGTGATCACGGCGCGGCCGTTGCTGTGGGCGATCGAGAGGTTCTCGAGATGGATCGCGCCGTCCTCGCTTTCGCCGAGCTGGATGCGGGTGTCGCCTTCCATGATCGTGCCGAGATCGAGCGCCTCCAGCGCCTCCTGCAATTCATCGACGCGGCTGACCGAGGCGAACCACTCCGCCAGCCTGACGAAATTGTCGACGAACCAGATCAGCGCCGCCTGTACGGCGCTGAACGCGGCGACGACCTGCATCACCGCGCCGAGCGTCACCTCGCCCGACAGATATTTCGGCGCGATCAGCAGCAGCGGCACGATCGGGAAGAGCGCGCCGTTGGTATTGAGCACCAGCGCGATCACGCCCTGCTGACGGATGACCCTCAGCCAGGCCGAGACGACGCGCCCGTAGTTTTCGCCGACCGAGGCGCGCTCGTCGGCGTCGCCTTTGATCAGGGCGATGCTCTCGGCGTTCTCGCGCAAGCGCGTCATCTCGGCCCGGAACTGCGCTTCGGCCTCGTTCTTGGCCGAAATCTTCCCGACAAGCGGCCGACCGGCGAAATAGGCGGCGAGCGAGGCGATGACGGCGTAGAGAATCGCCGCGAGCGCCATATAGCTCGGGATCACGATCGCGACGCCGCCGAGCGTGAACGAGGCCGAGCCCGCGACGTGCCACAGGATCGCCGCGAATGTCGCGGCCGTGACAGCCGCGCTGATCAGGCCGATCGCGAACTCGACCAGCGGCTCGATCGCGAGCCTGACATCGTCGGCGATTCGGTATTCCGGCGCCGTCTGCTCCCTGGCGATGAATTGCAGCCGATAATAGCGCTGGTCGGCGATCCACCAGCCCGCCAGCCGCCGCGTCAGGTACTCGCGCCAGCGCGTCTGTAGCAGCATCCGGCTGATCACCAGCGCCGATAGCGTCAGCGACGACACGACGACCAGCAGCGGCAGCCAGGCGACCACGCTCCACACGGTCGCCGCGTTGCGCGTCTCCAGCGCGTCGAAGAACAGCCGGTTCCAGGCGTTGACGCCGACGGCAGTCGCGATCTGCGCCGCGACGAAGACCAGCACCGTCAGCGTCAGGAACCAGGCCCGCCAGCGCGTCGGCCCGCCCCAGAACGGAAGTGCGACCGCAAAGAAGCGGCGCATGCGCGAGCGCGCCGGAAGGCTTGGCTGGTCGGTCATGCGCGCGGGGCTCCGGATATCATGACGGCGCGTATCGTGTCGGCGGCGTCAGATGCGCGATGAGAACCGCGCAAAGCCGCCATTGGTTCCTTTGCAGGCCTCCTCCTTGCCAGCATAATGTTGCAATGCACAAGTCGCGATACTACGTCATTTGACCTTGAGCCCGATGCCGGAAGGCTGGCAATCTGCCGGGCGGTTGGGGGAAGGACGTCGAGGCATGACGGTGAGCGCGAAAGAGAGCCGTCTCGGCGTGCCATGCCTGGCCTGTCCGCTGCGGCTGAAGCCTGCCTTCAAGGACAAGCCCGACGACGAGGTCCGCTTCATTCAGGCGATGAAGGTGGATCATCGCCTGGTCCAGGCGGGCGGCGACATCATCCACCCGGGTCAGGAGGATGCCGAACTCTACACGCTCTTCTCCGGCTGGGCCTTTCGCTACAAGTCGCTGCCGGACGGCCGCCGCCAGATCCTGAACTTCCTGCTTCCCGGAGACCTTGTGGGCCTGCAGGCCTCGCTGCTCAGCGCCGCCCAGCACGGCATCGAGGCACTGACCGATGTCGAGCTTTGCGTGTTTCCGCGCAAGCGCGTCTGGGATTTGTTCGTGCGCATGCCGAGCCTGTCCTACGAGATCGCCTGGCTCGGTTCGCGCGAGGAGAGCCTGATCGACGAGAACCTGACCTCCGTAGGCCAGCGCAGCGCCAGCGAGCGTATCGCCGCCATGGTGATCTCGCTCTATCGCCGCGCCGATGCGCTCGGCCTCGTGGTGGATGGCAGCTTTGCGTTTCCGCTCTCGCAGCAGCAGCTTGCCGACGCGCTCGGCCTGTCGCTCGTCCACACCAGCAAGACCTGGTCGCGGCTGCGCCGGGCCGGGCTGTTCTCGGTCGCCGGCGGCCGGCTGACGCTCATCAATCCGCGGCTGACGGCGCGGATGGCCTCGCTCTTCGAGCAGGAATTCCGGCCGCGCCCGCTGATCTGACGCGCAGGCGCGCATCCGCTGAGGGACTTGACTGGACCTGCAAGGAACTTACTGGACCTCAAAGCGTCTTGACCCCATATGACAGGTCGGTAACGTCATGTTTCCGTCATTGTTGCTGCCCGTCGCAGCGGCGTCAGGGGTCAGATGTCTCAACTTGTCCGGCAGGGGCGCGCGCGCCCGCTTTCGCTCTCGGCGCGGATCGGCCAGTCCAGCATGGCCACGCGCATCGAGGACGAGGTGCGCGTCACCGCGGCCGACCTCGTCGACAGCGTCGCCGAGGTCAGGCTGAAGGTCGCGGCCGTGCGCTACAAGGTCGAGGACGAGGTTCGCCATACGGCGGGCCGCCTCAAGACGCGCGTCAGCAAGGCTGCGGGCGAGGCCAAGACCAAACTCGGCGACGAGGCCCGCTTCATCCGCTCCTGGCTCGACGCGCCGATGCGCACCGGCTCGGTGACGCCTTCGGGGCCGGCCTTGGCGCGGCGCATGGCGTCCTTCGTCGATCCCGAGGTTCCGGGCCCCGTGATCGAGATCGGCCCCGGCACCGGCCCGGTCACCGAGGCGTTGGTCGAGCGCGGCATCGACGAGGCGCGCCTGATCCTCGTCGAGTACAGCCCCGAATTCTGCACGCTGCTGCGCCAGCGCTTTCCGCGCGCCACCGTGGTCGAGGGCGACGCCTATGGCCTGTCGACGACCTTGGCCGGCCATCTCGAAGGCAAGGCGGTCGCCGTCGTCTCCAGCCTGCCGCTGTTCTCGCGGCCGCCCGCGATGCGCAGCGCCTTCGCCCGCGACGCCTTTACGCTGCTGGCCGACGGCGCGCCGCTGATCCAGTTCACCTATTCGGTGATCTCGCCGGTGCCGCGCAAGGGTTCGGGGCTGAAAGCCTTCGTCTCCGACTGGGTCCTGCGCAACATCCCGCCGGCCCGCGTCTGGGTCTATCGTCGCGCGAACTGAAGGCGGCGGCCTGCTTCGGCCGATGACGTGCGCCGAGGCGACGCGCGCCCCTCTCGGCAGCCCGGGTGCAGACGGCTTGACCGCGCGTCCCCGGACGGGCTTGCTGCGCGCGCGCGACCCGGAGAGGGGACACTGCCGTGACCGATATCGCGCGGCTCGTCCGCGACATCGCCGATGCGATGGCCGTGGCTCCCGAGCGCGGCGAGGTCGCGACCTATATCCCGCCGCTCGCGAAGGTCGATCCCGGCCGCTTCGGCATCTGCGTCGTTTTGGCGGACGGGACGGCCCATGCCGCCGGAGACGCCGACGAACCCTTCTCGATCCAGAGCGTCTCGAAGGTTTTCGCGTTGACGCAGGCGCTCGGCAAGATCGGCGACACGCTCTGGCGGCGCGTCGGCCGGGAGCCGTCGGGCACGGCTTTCAACTCCATCGTCCAGCTCGAGCGCGAGCAGGGCATTCCGCGCAATCCCTTCATCAATGCGGGTGCGCTCGTCGTCGCCGACGTCAACCTCGCCGGCCACGAGCCGCGCGTCGCCATCGGCGAGCTTCTGCGCTTCGTGCGCTATCTCGCCGACGACGATGCGATCACCATCGACCAACATGTCGCCCGCGCCGAGCAGCAGACCGGCTTCCGCAACGTCGCGCTGGCGAATTACATGAAGGCGTTCGGCAACATCCAGCACGCGCCGGAGCTGACGCTCGGCGTCTATTTCCATCAATGCGCCATCGCCATGAGCTGCCGGCAGCTCGCCATGGCGGGGCGCTATCTGATGCATGGCGGGCTGCTGGAGCCGGGCGGCCCGCGCGTCGTCTCGGGCCAACGAGCGCGCCGCATCAACGCGCTGATGCTGACCTGCGGCCACTACGACGCCTCGGGCGATTTCGCCTTCAGGGTTGGTTTGCCGGGAAAATCCGGTGTCGGCGGCGGCATCCTCGCGATTGCGCCGGGGAAAGCGTCGATCGCGGTCTGGTCGCCGGGCCTCAACGCCAACGGCAACTCGATGCTGGGCACGCAGGCGCTGGAGAGGCTGGCCGAGGCGACGGGGTGGTCGGTGTTCTCGGCTTGAGAGAGGGACGAAGCAGACGACTCAGACGGCGGGCCGGGGCGATGCGGCGAGGACGACGCCCAGGACGATCACGAAAATGGCCGCGCCGCCCAAGCGGCCCGGCATTTCGCCGAGAACGGGGATCGCGATCAGCGTCGCCGCGACCGGGATCAGCGCGATCACGGCGGTCGCCGCGCCGGAGCCGAGCCGGGCGACGGCCCGGTTGAAGGTGACGATCGCGACCGCGCTCATCAGCACGCCCTGATAGCCGCCCTGCAGCAACAGCTCCTGCGTCGAGGCTCGGCCCATCTGTCCGAGGCCAAGCCAGAGATAGGGCGGCAGGAACAGCAGCGCCGACCACAGGCAGATCAGGGCCGCCGCCTGCAGCGGCGTCAGCGCGGCCTTGCGGAACATCAGCGTGTAGATGGCCCACATCGCGGCAGCCAGCGCGAGCGCCGCCAGTCCCGTTGGATTGAACGCAGCGCCGGCTGCCGCATAGCTGGCCGTCAGCGCGACAAGCCCGCCGCTGATCGCGCCGTACCCGAGAAGCCTCGGCCAGCCCGGAAACTCGCGCAGCGTGGCCCAGGCGATCAAACCGGCAAAGACCGGCATCAGGGTCGGCGCTGTCGAGGCCGCCTGGGCTGCGCTGGTGAGCTGCAGGCCGAGCGCGACGAGGAGAGCGAATGGCGCTCCCCACAGGATCGCGAAAACCAGACCGAGGCCCCAGTTCCGCAGCGAAAGACGGCTGCGTATGAGCACGGGCAGCAGGACGGCCGCCCCGATGCCGTAGCGGATCGCCGTGATGTCCCAGATATTGAGTTCGCGCGTGACGCTGAAGCGCGTCACGACAAACCAGCCGGAAAAGATCGCAACCGACATGCCGGCCCAGACGAAGCCGAGGAGCTTGCCGGCGTTGTCGGGCGATTCTCTCGACGCCATCGCCCGCTTTCGTCAGTGGTCGTCGCGACGCGATCGTTCAGGTGTCGACCGTCGCGTTCAGGGCGTTGCTCTGGATGAACTCGCGGCGCGGCTCGACCACGTCGCCCATCAGCTTGACGAAGAGGTCGTCGGCCTCGTCGTTCTGGTCGTTGCGGACGCGCAGCAGCGAGCGCGCGTCGCGGTCAAGCGTGGTCTCCCAGAGCTGGTCGGGGTTCATCTCGCCCAGGCCCTTGTAGCGCTGCAGCGAGACGCCCTTCTTGCCGATGGTCGAGATTGCCTCGAACAGGTCTGTCGGGCCGTTGACGACATGGTCGTCGCCCTTGCGGCTCAGCACGCCGGGCTTTGTGTAAGCCTCCTGCAGCGAGGCTGCCGCAGCGTCGAGCTTGCGCGCCTCGGCGCTGGCGAGCAGGCCTGCATCCAGGCCCGCGACCTGCTTCACGCCGCGCACCATGCGCGAGAACAGGAAGCCGCCATCGGCGATCCGCCCCTCCCAGCCGCGCTCCAGATCGTCG
>LNFM01008979.1_pt1 | contig 14801 bp, 16 predicted proteins | sample 596031 | NCBI WGS metagenome assembly LNFM01 (sample SAMN04254537, study PRJNA301005) | activated carbon metagenome | isolation source: dual media filters at the Ann Arbor, Michigan drinking water treatment plant | place: USA: Ann Arbor
CGCTCGACGAACAGATCCTGGCTGTCGAGGTTGGTGGTGGTGAAGCCCCAGCCGATGGTGCCGTTGTGGCCGAGCACGATGGCGGGCGAACCGGGCGCGGAGGCACCACGGATGTCGAAGCCCGGCCCGACCAGACGCGCGAGATACCAGATACCGGGGAAGGTGAGCGCCAGATGCGGATCGTTGGCGAGCAGCGGCTTGCCAGACACTGCATGGGCGCCCGACAGCACCCATTCGTTCGAGGCCTCGCGCTTGCGCGTCGCGACATTGTCGGTGGCGCGGAAAAGGCGGTCGAGGTCGATGCCTTGTGTCGCGGCCCGCACCAGCGGCAGCGTGGCGTCGCCATTGTCGCCCGACGGCTCGATCAGGAATTTCACGCCGTCGTCGCCGATCTTGCGCGCGAGTCGGAGCCGCAGCAGTTCCGCGCGCCAGTTGCCGTCGAGGCCCAGCGCCATCAGCTTGCCCCATACCAGCGAATCGGCGGGCCGCCACGGCTCGGGCCGGTAGCGGCCGCCCGACAGCAGCTTGAGGAGCGTGAGTTCGAGCCCGTACTGCTGGTCGTCGTCCTTCAGCCAGGCGTTGACGCCGGCGGCGTAGGCTTCGAGCTGGGTCCGTGTGCCGGGCGAGAGGGCGTTCACGCTCTCGCTGGCCTGACGGTAGAGGCCGAGGCCACGCATGGTGCGGTCGGTGTCGATCAGGCTGCTGCCGACCACCAGGGGCGGCACGATCTCCGAGAGGCGACCCTGGCCCAGCCGGCGCGTCATCTCCATCTGCCAGAAGCGGTCCTGGGCGTGGACGAAGCCGAGGCCAAAGGCGGCATCCTCGATGGAGCCCGCAATGATGTGCGGCACCGCGTTCTTGTCGCGCTGGATCTCGACCGGGGCCTTCAGGCCGGCCACCTCGAAATGGCCGCTATAGGGCGGCAGCGCGCCGCGGACCTGGAAATACGCGCCGATCAGGAAAATCAGGACCGCGAGCGCCGCGCCGGCCACGAATTTGGCGAGGCCGCCTGCGATACGCAGAAGTGCCCGCACGATCTCAGCCGCCGACGTAGGCGAGGATGGCCTGGCGGTCGCCGTCGAGGTCGGGCGCGGCGGGCCGCGTCTTCGGGTCCTCGAAGGCGGACATCTTGATCGGATTGCCCGCGAGCGTCAGCGTGCCGCCGCTGCCGTCCGGCACCTCGACCAGCATGTTGCGCGCGGCGACCTGCGGATGGGCAATCGCCTGCTTGATGTTGTTGATCGGCCCGCACGGCACGCCGCCCTTGGACACGACGGCGATCCAGTGGTCGGTCGTGTTGGTCTTCAGCACCGACTCGATCTCGTGCTTCAGCTTCTTCTGGGCCTTTTGGCGAAGCGCGTTCGACTTGTACGCGGGATCGGTCGCCATGTCGGAGCGGCCGAGCGCCTCGCACATCTTGATGAACAGGCTGTCGTTGCCGGCCGCGATGATCATCGAGCCGTCGGACGTCGCGAATGCCTCGAAGGGCGTGATGGTCGGATGGCGCGCGCCGAGCGGGCCGGGAATTTCCTTCTCGACCGTGTAGCGCATGATCGCGTTCTCGAGCAGCGCGAGCTGGCAGTCGAACATCGCGATATCGACCTTGGTCGACTCTCCGGTCTTCAGGCGATGGACGATCGCGGCATTCACCGCGACGGCGGTGTAGAGGCCAGCGCCGATGTCGCCGATCGACATGCCGACTCTGGAGGGCGGCTGGCCTTCGTTGCCGGTGATGCTCATGATGCCGCCCTGGCCCTGCATGACCATGTCGTAGGCGGGATCCTTGGAGTTCGGGCCGGTGTGGCCGAAGCCCGAGGCCGAGGCGTAGATCAGCTTGGGGAACTTCTTGTGCAGCGTGTCCCAGCCGTAGCCCAGCTTCTCCATGGTGCCGGGCCGGAAGTTCTCGACCACCACGTCGGCCTTCTCGAGCAGCTTCTCGAAGATCTTGCGGTCGGCGTCGCTCTTGAGGTCGAGCGCGATGCTTTCCTTGCCGCGGTTGACCGAGGCGAAGTAGGTCGACTTGCCGTTGACGAAGGGCCCGTAGGCGCGCGCATCGTCGCCTCCCTTGGGCGGCTCGACCTTGATCACCCGGGCGCCCATTTCAGCCATCAGCAGGGTGCAGTAAGGGCCGGCCAGGATGCGGGACAGATCGATGACGACGATGCCGGCAAGCGGGCCCGACAGGGGGCCTTTGGAATTCTTGGTCATCTTCATTTCTTAGCCAGTGGGCCGCCGTGAATCCAGCCACACATTGGCCGCGGCAGCGGCGATGACGATGCTGCCGCCGATCAAGGTGAGGTCGTCAGGCTTTTCGCCACCGAACAGCCACACCCAGATGGGGCCGAGGACCAGTTCGAGCAGGCCAAGCAAGGCGGCCCGGCCGGCCGGAATGCGCCTGAGGCTTGCCATGTAGAGGAGGAGGCCACCCAAGAGCTGGCCGGGGCTGAGCGCAAGGAGCCAGGGCACCTGCGACCATGTGACAGTCTCGGGATGGGCGAAGGGGAGCGCGACCAGGCCCGATATCACACCGGCCAGCCAGATCGCCGGCGCCATGCCGACATCGCGACGATGGCGGACGACCACGTAGTTGCCGCTCATGCAGAGCACGACGATGAAGGCCACGGCCATGCCGGCCAGGGCACCTGCCTGCAGGGAGCCCGCAACGCTGATACCGAGCCCGACCACCGCCGCCACCATGGCAAGCACGGTATGGCTGTGCAGCCTCTCGCCGAGGAAAAGGCGGGCCGCGATCGCGGTGATGAACGGTGTCGCCCCGAACATGATCAGCACGTTGGCCACGGGCGCCAGACCCAGCGCCAGGATGAAGGCCACGAAGCTGCCGGCCAGCAGCACCGCGCTCAGCAGCAGCGCGGGGCCCGCGTTGCGAACGTCGATCCAGATGCGCCGGTACTGCCACAGCAGCAGTGGCAACATCGTGACCACGAGGAAGGCCGAGCGCCAGAACGAGACATCCCAGGCGGGCAGCTCGATATGGCGCACGATGACGCCGGCGGTGCTGAAAATAGCAGCCGCGGCAATGGCGTAGGCCGCGCCCAGCGCCGCGGAACCTTGCGAAGAAGCCTGCGTTTTCATATCGAAGAAGTTGTGAATACGGATTCGACGTGCCCCCGTCCATCGATTCCCTCGATCTGCCGCCCTTCAAACCACGGTTTCCATGGTGGGGAGCGGACTTGCAGACGATCTACAACCAGCTGACGACGCCCAAGTCGGATCTGTCGCCGCACCGTAGCGAGCGGCTGTGCTTCGCCATGGCCGATCGCACGGGCGATATTCTGCTGGGCATGCTCGACCATCCTGCGGAACCGGTTGATGACCGGCCTTTGGTGATTCTTCTGCATGGCCTCACCGGTTGTGAGGACAGTCCCTATATCCTGAGCTCGGCGCGTCACCTGCTCGAATGCGGCTATCGCGTGCTGCGGCTGAACGTGCGGGGCGCGGGTCCCTCTCGGCCCTATTGCGGCGAGCACTACCATGTCGGCCGCACCTCGGATTTCCGTCGCGTGCTTGCGCAAATTCCCGAAGAGGTCACCGACAACGGCATCGTCGCGATCGGCTATTCGCTGGGCGGGGCCATGCTGCTGAAGTATCTCGGCGAGGAGGGCTCGTTCTCGCCGCTGCGCGGTGCCGCCACGGTCTGCGCGCCGATCGACCTTGCGCGCACCGGCCAGCACATGTGCAAGCCGCGCAACTGGCTCTATCACACGTATATCCTGAACGGCATGAAGGCCGAGGCTTTGGCGGACGGTGCCCGGATCTCGCCGGAAGAACGCGCCATCGTGCGCGCCGCGCGCAGCGTCTGGGAGCACGATGAACATTTTATTGCGCCGCGCTACGGCTTCCGCGGCGCCGAGGACTATTACGATCTCTGCACGCCCTCGCGGTTCATGCCCGAGATCCGCGTGCCGACCATGGTGCTGGCGGCGTGCGACGACCCATGGATTCCCGTCGACCACTATCGCGAATTCAAATGGGACGACAATCCGTGGCTTCTGCCGGTGATGCCGCCGACCGGGGGCCACATCGGCTTTCACGGCGATGCCAGCCGCAAGCCGTGGTGCGATCTTGCGGTGGAGAAATTCGTCGAGCGGATTGCTACTATGGAGGCGTGAGCCTCGCATTCGACCTGCCTCCCTTTCGTTCGCGCTTTCCCTGGTGGGGCGGCGACCTGCAAACGGTCGCCAACCGTCTGCGTCCAGCGGCCCGGACCAGCATGGCACCCCATACGAGCGAGGGGCTTTCGTTTCTTCTCGAGGACGGCACAGGCGACACCTTGCTTGCCACGCTCGACCGGCCGACGGAGCCGCGGGCCGGCACACCGCTCGTCCTCCTGATCCATGGGCTGACCGGCGCCCAAGACAGTCGTTACATGTGGAGTATGTCGTGGCTGATGCTCGAACGAGGCCACCGCGTACTGCGCCTCAACCTGCGCGGCGCGGGACCGTCGCGGGCATTGTGTCGTGAGCACTACTATGCCGGCCGCAGCCAGGATTTCAGGGCGCTGCTGGCGCTTCTGCCGGAAGAGCTCACGCGGGACGGGCTGGTCGCCGTCGGCTATTCGCTGGGCGGCGCGATGCTGCTGAAGTATCTCGGGGAGGAAGGCGCAGCGTCGCCCCTCAAGGCGGCGGCCACGGTCTGCGCGCCGATCGATCTGGCCATCACCTGCCGCAACATGATGCGTCGCCGCAACAAGCTCTATCATCATCACATCCTGAGCCAGATGAAGGTCGAGGCGACCGGTGAGGGCGCCGTGCTCTCGGCCGAGGAGCGCAGCGGCATCCTGCGCTCGCGCACGGTATGGGAATACGACGACGTCTTCATCGCGCCGCACTACGGCTTCGGCAGCGCCGAGAATTACTATGAGCGCTGCAAGCCGCTGCGGTTCATGGCCGGCATCCGCGTGCCGACGCTGATGCTGGCGTCGGGCGACGATCCGTGGATACCGGAAGCGCTCTATCGCGGCTATGATTGGGCGGGCAACAAGGCGCTCGTGCCGCTGCTGCCGGGGGCAGGCGGCCATGTCGGCTTCCACGGTGCCGGCAGCGACCAGCCGTGGAGTGACGTGGCCATCGCGAGGTTCTTCGACCATGGGTGAGACCGATCCGATGATCCTGCTCGTAGGCATTGTCAGTTCTCTCGCGGCCCTCATCCTGGCGTGGCGGGCCTACCGGAGTGCGTCGGCCGAGCAGGAGGAGCGCAAGCGGGAGAAAGAGGAGCGCGACCGCCGCTAGCTGATCGTGACGGGCTCTTTCGGCGGGCCGTCGCGCAACAGCGACTTCAGGCGGGCGCCGAGGTCATTGGGCTCGAAGCGTTCGTTGGAGGCGGCAATCTCGTCGGCCGTCCACCAGCGATGACCCCGAGTCCACATCCGCTCCTTTTCGTCGAGGCCGGACGTGTCGACCTCGTTGCGATCGGTGCGGGCGAGAAAGAAGCGCTCGCGATGCATGACATCGGTGCCGCGCCAGCTCATCTGGCGCTCGCGCGTCCACACCCAGTGCGGCTCGTCGATGACGGGTAGCTTGGTTTCTTCGCCCGCCTCGCGGACGGCGGCCTGGGCGAAGTCCTCGCCGGGGTCGACCATGCCGCCGATCATCACCCAGAAGGGATCGAAGAACGGCTTGGCCGGATCGAACACCTTGGGATCGTGGACGTTGAACAGGAACAGGCGGTCCTGCGGATCCAGCAGGATCAGCCGCGCCGACGGACGCTCTTTCATTTCGCTTTGAGCAATCGCGCCGCGTCGACCGCGCCGTAGGTCAGGATGCCGTCGCAGCCGGCGCGCTTGAAGCCGGTGAGGGTCTCGATCAGCACCTTCTTCCAGTCGAGCCAGCCGCGGTCGGCGGCGCCCCGCAGCATCGCGTACTCGCCGCTCACCTGATAGGCGTAGGTCGGCACACCGAACGTGTCCTTCACGCGCCGCACGATGTCGAGATAGGGGAGGCCCGGCTTCACCATCACCATGTCGGCGCCTTCCTCGATGTCGAAGCCGACCTCGCGCAGCGCCTCGTCGGAGTTGGCGTAGTCCATCTGGTAGGTTTTCTTGTCGCCTTTCAGCGCGCCCGAGCTGCCGATGGCATCGCGGAACGGATTGTAGAAGGCCGAGGCATACTTGGCGGCATACGACATGATTTGCTCATGCTGATGGCCCTTGGCATCGAGCGCCTGGCGGATCGCGCCGATGCGTCCATCCATCATGTCCGAGGGCGCCTGAATGTCGGCGCCCGCCTCGGTCTGCACGATGGCCTGCTTGACCAGGGCCTCGACCGATTCGTCGTTCAGAATCCGGCCGTCACGCACGATGCCGTCGTGGCCGTCGCTGTTGAAGGGGTCGAGCGCCACATCGGTCATGATGCCGATGTCGGGGACCGCCTTCTTCACCGCCGACGTGGCACGGCAGACGAGATTGCCGGGGTTGTAGGCCTCGCGCGCATCGGGCGTCTTGGATTTGGGATCGGTCTCGGGGAAGATCGCGATGGCCGGAATGCCGAGATCGCGCGCTTCCTTGGCGGCCTCGACGAACAGGTCGAGGGTCAGGCGGTCGACACCGGGCATCGAGTCGACGGGGGTGCGGGCGTTCTGGCCCTCCTGCACGAACACCGGCCAGATCAGGTCGTCGACCGAGAGTTTGTGCTCGGCGACGAGGCGTCGTGACCATTCCTCGCGGCGGTTGCGGCGGAGCCGTGTCGAAGGATAGCGGCCGAGGGTCGTGGAGCGGTTGGGCATGAGCCGCCTTATCGCGCGAACCGCGAAAGGCCGCAATGCGGCTTGTTTGCCCGCTTTGTTTGACTGGAATGGGACCGCCGATATGATCGCGCCGCAATGGATTTAACCCTCACCGAAGATCAGCAGGCGTTCCGCGACACGGCGCGGCAATTCGCGACGGATCGAATGTTGCCGGAGGCGGCGCGCTGGGATGCGGAGAAGATCTTCCCGGTCGAGATTCTGCGCGAGGCGGCGGCGCTCGGGTTCGGCGGCATTTATGTGAAGGACGACGTCGGCGGCAGCGGGCTCAGCCGCCTCGACGCCGCCCTCATCATGGAGGAGCTGGCCGCGGCCTGCCCGAGCACCGCGGCCTACATCTCGATCCATAACATGGCCGCCTGGATGATCGACGGCTTCGGCGACGATGAGCAGCGCCGGCGGTTCCTGCCCAAGCTCTGCACGATGGAGCATTTCGCGAGCTATTGCCTGACCGAACCCGGCGCCGGGTCGGATGCGGCGGCGCTGGCCACGCGCGCCGAGCTCAGCGGCGACCATTATGTCGTGAACGGCACCAAGGCCTTCATCTCCGGCGGCGGGCGCAGCGACATCTATGTCGTGATGCTGCGCACCGGCGGGAAGGGGGCGGGTGGTATCTCGACGCTCGTCGTCGAGGCCGGGACGCCCGGGCTCTCGTTCGGCAAGCAGGAGAACAAGCTCGGCTGGAACAGCCAGCCGACGGCAGCGGTCATCTTCGAGAACTGCAAGGTGCCAGTCGCCAACCGGCTGGGGCCGGAGGGCCACGGCTTCAAGATCGCGATGGCCGGGCTCGACGGCGGACGCATCAATATCGGCGCCTGCTCGCTGGGCGGCGCGCGCGCCTGCCTGGAGACGGCGTCGCGCTACGTGGTCGAGCGCAAGCAGTTCGGCCAGCCGATCGCCGATTTCCAGGCGACCCAGTTCAAGCTGGCCGACATGGCGACCGAACTCGACGCCGCGCGGCTGCTGATCTGGCGGGCGGCGGCGCTGCTCGACGCCAAGTCGCCGGAGGCGACGCAAGCCGCTGCCATGGGCAAGCGCTTCGCCACCGACGTGGGCTTCAGCGTGGTCAACGACGCGCTGCAATTGCATGGCGGCTACGGCTACTTGAAGGACTTCCCCATCGAGCGTTATTTGCGCGACCTCAGGGTGCACCAGATCCTGGAGGGCACGAACGAGATCATGCGCGTGATCATCTCGCGCCGACTGCTGATGGGGTGAGTTCCGTAATGTCCGACGCTGAAATCCTGTTCGAGATCAAGGATGGCCTGGGTCTGATGACCCTCAACCGGCCCAAGGCGCTGAACGCGCTGTCCTACGGCATGATCCTGGAAATGGAAAAGATCATGCCGCAGTGGGAGAAGGACCCGACGGTCAAGGCCGTGGTGTTGCGCGGCTCGGGCGACCGCGCCTTCTGTGCCGGCGGCGACGTGGCCGGCCTCTATCGCGAGATGCGCGACGATCCCGACGGCACGGTGCGGCGCGACTTCTTCCGCGACGAGTACATCGTCAACCGCCGCATCTACCGCTTCGCCAAGCCGTGGATCTCGCTGATCGACGGCATCGACATGGGCGGTGGCGTCGGCCTCTCGGTGCACGGCTCGCATTCGGTGGCGAGCGAGAAGTTCCTGTTCGCCATGCCGGAGACCACCATCGGGCTCTTCCCCGACGTCGGCGGCGGCTATTTCCTGACGCGCCTGCCCGGTGCGCTGGGCACCTTCCTGGCGTTGACCAGCCACCGGCTGAAGGCGGCCGATGCGCTGTGGGCCGGCATCGTCGATGCCTATGTGCCGAGTGCTGCCATGAACGAGCTGCAGGCGGCGCTGGGCGCGGCCGATCTGTCGGGGCCCGACGCCAACCGCAAGGTCGACGCGGTGATCGCCCGTTTCGCAGGCGATGCCGGCGCGCCGACGTTGCCGGCCATGATGCCCGACATCGACCGCTGCTTCTCCGCCGAAACGGTGCAGGAGATCGAGGCCAAGCTCCGCAAGCACCCGGGAGAGTGGGCGCAGAAGCAACTGGTGGCGCTGCTGAAACTCTCGCCGCTGTCGATGGCGATCACGCTGGAGCAGCTCAAACGCTGCGCCAACCGCTCGTTCGAGGATTCGATGACCATCGAATACCGCATGTCGCAGCGCTGCATGCAGAAGGGCCACGACTTCTTCGAGGGCGTGCGCGCCCTGCTGATCGACAAGGACCAGAAGCCGCAATGGAACCCGCCGACCATCGACGGCGTGACGCGGGAAATGGTCGAGTCACACTTCAAGCCTGTGTCGAACGACCTGTTCTTCGACTGACGGCGCTAGCAAGGAGGACACCATGGCGAAAATCGCCTTCATCGGTCTAGGCAACATGGGCGGCCCAATGGCTGCCAACCTCGCCAAGGCGCAGCATCACGTGACGGCTTTCGACCTGTCGGACGCCGCGGTGAATGCCGCGGTGGAGAAGGGCGCCCACAAGGCGGCGTCCGCTGCCGAGGCGGTCAAGGGCGCCGAGATCGTCGTCACCATGCTGCCGGCCGGCAAGCATGTGCGCGAGGTCTACGAGAAGGACGTGCTCCCCAATGTCGCCAAGGGCACCCTGCTGATCGACTGCTCGACCATCGACGTCGACAGCGCCCGCCATGTCGCGACGCTGGCCGGGAAGGCGGGCATGGAGATGATCGATGCGCCGGTGTCGGGCGGTGTCGGTGGCGCCACGGCGGGCACGCTCACCTTCATGGTTGGTGGCGGCGACGGCGCCTTCGGCAAGGCGAAGCCGATCCTGGAGAAGATGGGCAAGAACATCGTCCATGCCGGCGCCAGCGGCAACGGCCAGGCGGCCAAGATCTGCAACAACATGATCTTGGGCGTTTCCATGGTCGCCGTCAGCGAGGCCTTCATGCTGGCCAAGCGGCTGGGCCTCGACGCCCAGAAGATGTTCGACGTCGTGTCGACCTCGTCGGGTTCGTGCTGGTCGCTTGTCAACTACTGCCCGGTGCCGGGCCCGGTGCCGGCCTCGCCCGCCAACCGCGACTACCAGCCGGGTTTCACGGCGGCGATGATGCTGAAAGACCTGATGCTGGCCCAGCAGGCGGCGAACGCCGCCGGCGCCAGCACGCCGCTGGGCGCGGAAGCGGCGCAGCTCTTCAACATGTTCGTCAACAGCGGCAATGCGGCCAAGGATTTCTCCGGCATCATCAGGATGCTGGACGGCAAGTGAGGCCTAGATGATCACGCTCTACGATCTCGCATTCGAGGACGATCGCCGTCCCAGCCCGTTCTGCTGGCGCGCCAAGTTCGCTCTGGCGCACAAGGGCCTCGACTACACCAACGTGCCGATGGGCTTCACGGAGAAGGAGAAGATCGCCTTCGCCGATTCCAAGACCGTGCCGGTGATCAAGGACGGCGACAAGCCGGTCAAGGACAGCTGGGCCATCGCGGTCTACCTCGACGAGATGTATCCGGAACGGCTGCTGCTCAAGAGCGAGATGGGCCGCGCCTACGCGCGCTTCATCAACGGCTGGGCCGACGTCGTGGTGAATGGCGCGATCTTCCCCATGGTGGTGGGCGACCTCTATGACCGGGTCCGGCCGGAGGACAAGGAATACATCGCCGAGTCGCGGGGCGCGCGGCTGGGCACCAAGGACTTCACCTCGTTCCAGGCCCAGGCGAGAGAGAAGGGACTGGCGGCATTCCGGGCGGCGCTCGAGCCCGCGCGCCGGGCGTTGCGCGAGCAGAAGTTCCTGTCCGGCGCCGAGGCTGCCTACCCGGACTACATCCTCGCCGGCACCTTCATGTGGCCGCGCACGATCAGCCCGTTCGAACTGCTGGAGGCCGACGACCCGGTCCATGCGTGGCGCGAGCGCATGCTCGATCTGTTCGACGGGATGGCCCGCAAAGCGAAGGCGGCGTAAGAGTCGAGCAATCCCGGGAGAAAGCCGTGCCGGATACAGACGTAAAACCCTTCGATCCGGCCGAGCACCGCTTCGGACCGACGCACTGGTTCGAGGATCTGAAGATCGGGCAGAAGTTCTACATCAACTCGCGCACCCAGACCGAGGCGCTGTTCTCGGCCTTCCAGCTCGCCAGTGGCGACAATCACCCGATCCACTACGACCGCGAATACTGCAAGGCGCTCGGGCACCGGGACATGCTGGCGCACGGGCTGCAGGTCGCGATCCAGGGCGCGGCCGGCGGCGGGATCTTTCCCCACGTCGTGGGCGAGGCGCTGATCGGGTTCCTGGAACAGTCGTCGCGGTTCCTGAAACCGGTCTATGTCGGCGACACGCTCTATCCGATGCTGACGGTGAGCGAGCTGAAACCGGGCCGGACCACGGGCGTTGCCGTCCTGACACTCACCATCCATAACCAGAAGGGCGAGCTGGTGAGCGACGGCGAGCACAAGTATCTGATAAGGAAGCGGCCACAATAGAAGGAACGGGACCATGATCGGCGTCATCGCGAAACTGACCATCAAGCCCGGGACCAACGCCGACTTCGAGGCGACAATGAAGGCGTTGCAGGCCAAGGTGCAGGCGGACGAGCCGGGCAACAAGCTTTACGCCCTGCACAAGACGGCCGACGTTAATGTTTACGTCATGCTGGAACGCTACGACGACCAAACGGCGCTGGACGCGCACCGCGCGGCACCGCACTTCAAGGAACTGGGGCGCAAGCTCGGCGACTATCTCGCCGGCCGCCCCGACGTCCAGGTGATGCAGGAAGTCTGAGGTCCGGACCGGGCGTCAGGACGGATCGGCGAGAGGCACAATGGACGGCTTTTTTCACCGCCATACGAAGCCCGGCACGGCTCCCGGCACGCTCGAGGGTCGCGCGCCCGTCACCGACGAGGCGCTCGACTTCACGCTGGTCGAGTATACGCCAGACGATGTCCAGGTCGTGCACAACGTCGAGGTCGACGAGTGCCGCTTCCATCTCGGCACGCCCGGCCATACCTGGATCGATGTCGCCGGCCGCCCCAGCTCCGACATGCTGCGCGACCTCGGCATGGCCTTCAACCTGCATCCCCTGGCGCTCGAGGACGTGTTCCACGCCAACCAGAGGAGCAAGCTCGACCTCTTTGAAGGCCAAGGTTTCATCGTCCTGAACGACCCAGCGTACGAGGACTGCGAACTGAAGAGCCGGCAGGTCAGCATCTTCTTCGGCGACAATTACGTGATCTCGTTCCACGATCACAAGGCCGATATCTTCAAGGCGGTGCGCGACCGCATTGAGACTGCGGGGTCGAGACTGCGCACGTTCGGCATCGACTACCTCGTCTATGCGCTGATCGATCTCGTCGTCGACCGCAAGTTCCCGCTGATCGAGGCGCTGTCGAGCCATATCGAGGAGCTGGAGGAGGAGGCGCTCGGGCATCCGACGAAGGAGACGCTGGCACACATCCATCAGGCACGGCGAGCGCTGGTGGCGTTCCATCGCATCCAGTGGGCGGAGCGCGAAACGGTGCTCGCCGTGATGCGGCCCGACGTGCCCTACATCATGCCGGAGACGCGGACCTACCTGCGCGACTGTTTCGACCATGCGGTGGCGGTGCTGGACCTCGTCGAGAGCTACCGGGAAATGACCAACGGCCTGATGGAAGTCTATCTCATGGACTCTTCCAATCGCATGGCCGAGGTCATGAAGACGATGGCGATCATCACCGTGTTCTTCATGCCGCTCAGCTTTCTGGCCGGCATCTACGGCATGAACTTCGACACGCAGCTCGGCAACATGCCGGAGCTCGGCTGGCAGTACGGCTACTATTTCTTCTGGGTGATGGCAGCGGCAATCGTCGGCACCATCTTCTTCTGGCTGAAGCGCAAACGCTGGATCTGATGGCATACAAGATATTCGGTTCCGAACTGTCGCCGTACTCGGTGAAGGTCCGTTCCTTCTTTCGCTACAAGAAGCTCCCCCACGAATGGATCCTGCGCTCGCCCGCGGTCCAGGCCGAGTTTCAGAAATACGCCAAGCTGCCGTTGGTGCCGCTGGTGGTGACGCCCGAGGGCGAAGGCGTGCAGGATTCGACGCCGATCCTGGAACGCTTCGAAGCTTCTACGCCGGAACCCTCGACCGTTCCCGGCGACCCCGCGCTCGCCTTCGTCTCGGCGTTGCTGGAAGAGTACGGCGACGAGTGGGGCAACAAGTGGATGTTCCACTATCGCTGGCGCTACCAGCCCGACATCTGGTCGACCGCGGAGCGCATTGCCGTCCAGATGATGGGCGCCCACGGCACGCTGGCCGTGGCGCAGGCCCGGGCGGCGGTGGCGGAGCGCATGATGGGCCGGTTGGGTTTCGTCGGCTCGAACGACAAGACGCAGCCCCTGCTCGAGGCTTCATTCAAGCAGGCGCTGGCGCTGCTCGATGCGCATCTCGCGGCGCGGCCCTATCTGCTGGGCGGCCGGCCGGCGATGGCCGATTTTGGCGTGTGGGCCCAACTCTACGAGGCCGCCACCGACCCGACGCCGGGATCGATCATGCGAGCCTCGGCGCCGCACGTGATGGGTTGGCTGCAGAGAATGATCGCGCCCCAGGCGGAGGGTGCCTTCGAGGCATGGCCGGCGCTGGCCCCGACGCTCATGCCCTTGCTCAAGGCGGAGGTCGGCACGCTCTTTCTGCCGTGGTCCTTGGCCAACGCCGCGGCGATCGCCGCGGGGAACAAGGCTTTCGAGATGACGCTGGCCGGTACGGCGTGGTCGCAGGAGCCGCAGAAGTACCACGCACGCTCGCTGGCCGAGATCCGCCGCAAGTACACCGCCGCCAAAGCGGCACCGGGCCTGGAGGCGATCCTTCGCGAAAGCGGCTGCCTCGGAGCGTTAACGGAGGCTTGAGACGATCAGTGTCGCCCCGGAGAGAATCAATAGCCCGAGGATGATGCGGTTGAACTGCGTATCGTTCACGCGGCCATAGAGGGCGAGGCCGATGCGCGCGCCGATCAGCGTGGTCGGGACCGCGATCGCTGCCCAGATGAAGAAGGTGCGATCGAGGAAGCCCGCGATGCCGGCCGAGATCAGCGCGAGCAGCAGGATGCTCATGTTGAAGGGCTGGTTGACGCCACGCTGCTCGTTCTTGCCGAAGCCGCGCAGCTGCGCCCAGATCGCCGGCGCCGGTCCACTGAGGCTCGCCATGCCGCCCAGCACGCCGCCGGTGAAGCCCACGGCCGCATCAGCGGCGCGACCGCCACCCGTAATGATCGGCGGGCGGCGCACGAACGCCATCCAGGCGCTGTAGAAGATCAGCAGCACACCCACGCCGATCTTGAGTGGGTTCGGCCGCACATGCTCCAGCAGCATCGTGCCGATCGGCACGCCGACGATGCCGGCGACCAGCATCGGCCACAGACGCGGCCAGCGAACGCCCTTCCAGATGGTCGGCAGGGATTGGACGTGGCCGGCGACACCGCAGAGCGCGGTGAGAGGCGCGGCGGTCAGCGGCGACATGGCCTGCAGCCAGAAGCCCAGCGCCACCAGCGCGTAGCCGGTGCCGCTCAATCCATTGACGAACCCTGCCGCGAGCGCCCCGGCGACGACGATCGCGATGTCGCCCGGGGGTGGCAGGTCCACGTCGTTTACGCTCCGGACGAGAAGGCCTGGATGCCGGTCATGGCGCGGCCGAGGATCAGCGCATGGACGTCGTGCGTGCCTTCGTAGGTGTTCACCGCCTCGAGGTTCATGACGTGGCGGATCACGTGATACTCGTCCGACACGCCGTTGCCGCCGTGCATGTCGCGCGCGACGCGGGCGATGTCGAGCGCCTTGCCGCAGTTGTTGCGCTTGATCAGAGAGATCATCTCCGGCTGGGCATGACCCGCGTCCTTGAGACGCCCGACGCGCACGCAGGCCTGGAGGCCCAGAGCGATCTCGGTCTGCATGTCGGCGAGCTTCTTCTGGATCAGCTGGTTGGCGGCCAGCGGCCGGCCGAACTGCTTGCGGTCGAGCGTGTAGTTGCGCGCCTGCTTCCAGCAGAACTCGGCGGCGCCCATGGCGCCCCAGGCGATGCCGTAGCGGGCGTTGTTGAGGCAGCCGAACGGGCCGCCGAGGCCGGCGACGTTGGGCAGCATGT
>LNFM01008980.1_pt1 | contig 14800 bp, 13 predicted proteins | sample 596031 | NCBI WGS metagenome assembly LNFM01 (sample SAMN04254537, study PRJNA301005) | activated carbon metagenome | isolation source: dual media filters at the Ann Arbor, Michigan drinking water treatment plant | place: USA: Ann Arbor
AGGACAAGTGGGCGCCGCTGTGGGTGGTGGACTTCCCGATGTTCGAGTACGACGACGACAGCAAGCGCTGGAACGCCGTGCACCACCCCTTCACGGCGCCCAAGGACGGCCACGCCGAGCTGATGAAGACCGACCCCGGCGCCTGCATCGCCAAGGCCTACGACATGGTGTTGAACGGCTGGGAGATCGGCGGCGGCAGCGTGCGTATCCACCGTGCCGACGTGCAGGCGCGCGTGTTCGAGGCGCTGAACATCACCCCCGAGGAGCAGCGCGTGAAGTTCGGCTTCCTGCTCGACGCGCTGCAGTACGGCGCGCCGCCGCACGGCGGCCTGGCCTTCGGCCTGGACCGTATTGCCACGCTGATGACCGGCGCCGAGAGCATCCGCGACGTCATCGCCTTCCCGAAGACGCAGCGTGCGCAGTGCCTGCTGACCGGCGCGCCGAGCTTCGTGGACGAAGCCCAGCTGCGCGAACTGCACATCCGGCTGCGCAACCCTGCGCCTGCGGCGTGAGCCGGCAGGGGCATCGCTCCCTGCTGCAGAATGAAGGGGCGCCCAACGGCGCCCTTTTTCCATTCCTGGTGCCCCTGTGAACGAGCCCCGCCCCTACAAGATTCCTCGCTCGGTGCTGGTGGTCATCCACACCCCGGCGCTGGAGGTGCTGCTGATCGAACGCGCCGACCGGCCGGGCTATTGGCAAAGTGTCACCGGCAGCCTGGACGCCGAAGACGAAGCGCTGGAATCCACCGCGCGCCGCGAGGTGCTGGAGGAGACCGGCATCGACATCGACGGCGTGGGCGGCGTGCTCACCGACTGGCAGCAGCACAACCGCTACGAGATCTTCGCCACCTGGCGCCACCGCTACGGCCCCGATGTCACGCACAACACCGAGCATGTCTTCGGGTTGTGCGTGCCTGCCGGTACGCCGGTGGTGCTGGCGCCGCGTGAGCACCTGGCGCACCAGTGGCTGCCCTGGGCGCAGGCCGCCGAGCGTTGTTTTTCACCCAGCAACGCGCAAGCGATACGCCAGCTGCCGCAGCGGGTCGGCATGATGACGAACTAAGGCGCCGCTCTCGGAGCCGCGGCGTCGCGCGACGCCGCGCTTCGCCACTGCAGAGCAGCAGTTTGTGTGCATTGCTTGGCATAGCGGGCACGGCAGGTGCGTTTGTGGCCCGGCAGTCCTTCATTGCGCTTCGCCAAGGCCGATAGCCTTTGGATGAGGGTTTATCCAAAGCTGAGAATTAACGCGGTGCGCGGGTTCACGCTCATCGAGCTGATGGTCGCCGTGGCGATCACGGTCATCGTGGCTGCAGTGGCGCTGCCCAGTTTCCTGTCGCAGCTGAAGTCGAGCCGCCGCATCGATGCCGTCGAGGCCCTGACGGCGCTGCAACAGGGGCAAGAGCGCTGGCGCGGTGTTCAGCCCAGCTATGCGGCCTCGTTGGGTGCCCTGGGCTTGTCGGCCACCAGCAAGTCCGGCGACTACAGCCTTGCGCTGTCTGACGTCACGGCCAGCGGCTACACGGCTCGCGCCACGGCCGTGGCCGACCGGCGCCAGGCCGGCGACACGGCCTGCGCCACGCTCACCCTCAGTGTTGCCAGCGGCACCATCAGCACCACGCCCGCCACCTGCTGGAGACGCTGAGCCATGCACAAGGTTTGCACCTCATCACGCCCTCGGTTCAGCCCGCAGCGCGCAGGCGCGCGCGGCTTCACACTGGTCGAGCTGATGGTCGGGCTGGCGGTGCTGGCCGTGCTGGTGTCGGTCACCGTGCCGTCGCTGTCGGGCATCTTCAACCGCATGCGCCTGACGGGCGTGGCCAACGAGCTGGCCTTTGATCTGCAATACGCCCGCAGCGAGGCGGTGCGCCGTCGTGCCGGTGTGCTGCTGCAGCCCACCACCGACGGCTACCGCATCACCAGCGGCAGCGTGGTGCTGAAGGACGTCACCTTCGCAAGTGGCTTGATCTTCGCTGAAAGCAGCGCCGTCACCTTCGACCAGCTGCGAGCCACCAGCACGCCCGTCACGCTGGACGTGCGCAACGACGCCGGCACCATGCGCGTGCGCGTCAACGCCCTGGGCCGCGTGGCGCTGTGCGCCGCCAGTGGCAGCCTGTCGGGGTACAGCACATGCTGAAACTGCCTGTCCGCCGCCGTCACCGTGCGCAGCACGGTGCGTCGCTGGTGGAGCTGATGGTCGGCATCACCGTCGGCCTGATCGTGGTGGCGGGCGCTGTCAGCCTTTTCGCGGTGCAGCTCTCGGGCACGCGCCGCACCATGCTGGAGGCGCGCGTGAACCAGGACATGCGCTCGGCCGCCGACCTCATCGTGCGCGACTTGCGCCGTGCCAGCTACTGGCAGAACGCGCTGGACGGCACGCGCGCCACGGGCAGCGGCTCGGCAACCACGCCCAACCCGTACCGCGCGGTCACCAGTGCCGGCGGGCAGGTGGAGTACGCCTTCTCGCGCGATGCCACCGAAGACAACACCCTCGGCGCGACAGAGCGTTTCGGCTTCCGCCTCACCAGCGGCGGCAGCCTGCAGATGCAGGTCGGCGAGAACCAGTGGAGCGAGATCGTCGACCCCGCCCTGGTACGAGTGCTGGCCTTCACCATCACGCCCACCTCGCGCGTGCTGCCGCTCGGCGAGCTGTGCGCCAACGCCTGCCTGCCCGGCACGCCCAACTGCCCCAGCTCCTCGGTGCGGCAGTTCGACGTGCTGCTGCGCGGCCAGGCCGTGGCCGACGCCGCCGTCACGCGCGAGCTGCGCATGGCCGTGCGGCTGCGCAATGACCAACTCAGTGGCCAGTGCCCAGCATGAAACCACGCACACACCACGCCATGCGCGGCGGCGGCACGCTGGCCGTCGTCGGCCTGCTGCTGCTGGCCACACTGATGGCGCTGGCATATCTCAATCGCGGCATCGTCTTCGAGCAGCGCACCTCGTCCAACCAGTGGCGCTCGACGCAGGCGCTGGAAACCGCCGAGGCCGGCATCGAGTGGGCCACCGGCATGCTCAACACGCCCTATGACATGGGCGCCGACTGCCAGTTCCTGGGTTCGGCCAACGTGTCCTTCCGCAAGAAGTACGTGATGACGCAGTGGAACGACCCGACCTCGCCGTCCAGCGACGTCGTGGCCGCGGCGGCGCCGCCGGCGTGCCGCATCACCGCCGCCGGCCGCAGCTGCAGTTGTCCGGCCAACACCACCACCGCCGCGCCGACCATCGCCGGTGAGGGTGCCAGCTTTTCGGTGCGCTTCGAATCCGTTGCGGGTGACGCCGAGGCGGTGCGCGTCACCGCCTGGGGTTGCGCGCCCACCGACGGCGGGCAGGTCTGCAACGCCGGCAACGCCACCGGCACCGACGCGCACGCCAAGGTGCAGGTGGTGCTGAAGCTCAAGCCGGTGCTGCGCGCTGCGCCAGCTTCGCCGCTGACCTGCGGGGGTTCTTGCGCGCTGAGCGGCTCCTACAACGTCAACAACCGCGACGTCGCGACCAACGGCACCCTCATCAACGCCGGCACCGCCATCACCACCGGCCCGGGCGTGTCGCTGGCCACGCTGCCCGGCCAGCCCGCAAGCAATGGCTTGATCGGCAGCGATGCCTCGCTGGCCGGCATCTCCAGCACCGACGCCACGTGCAGCAACTCGGGCATGTTCAAGGCCTACTTCGGCAGCACCATCGAGCAGTACCAACAGTCGCCGTCGACCAAGACCCTGAGCTGCAGCAGTGCCAGTGATTGCACCAACCAGCTGCGCAACGCCTACGAGGACGGCTGGCGTTCCTTCTCTTTCGCCAGCGACCTGCAGCTGTCCGGCAACCACACGCTGGGCAGCGCCGCCGACCCGGTGACGCTGGTCACCGCCAACGAGGTGAACATCAACGGCACCTGGACCATCTACGGCCTGCTCTTTTCGAACAGTGCCGACGTCAACGACCTGGGCACCGGTTCGGCCACCATCGAAGGCGCGCAGATTTCGTGCGCCAACTACAACAACAACGGCAACGGCACGCTGAACTACAACCCCGACGCGCTGAAGAATGCGCGTCGTTTTTCGGCTCTGCTGGTGCGTGTGCCGGGCAGCTGGAAGGACTTCGACTGATGCGAACCCCACCCACGGCCGCACGTCGGCGCGATGCCGGTATTTCGCTCTTCGAGGCGCTGATCGCGATGGTCATCATGGCCGGCGGCCTGGTGGGCTTGCTGGCCATGCAGACGTCGCTGGTGCGCAGCGCCGACCTGGCCAAGCAGCGCGGCGAGGCCGTGCGCCTGGCTCAGCAGCAGATCGAGTCCATGCGCTCTTTCACGAAGATGGTGAACACGCCCGGGCACCTGGCCTGGGCCGATCTGGGCGCCGGCAACGATGCGGTGTCGACCAACACCACCTTCACGCGCAGCTGGGCCCTGGGCGGCAGCGCGGCCGACCCGCTGCGCGAGGTCTCGGTGACGCTGGCCTGGCAAGACCGCGCCGGCGCAGCGCACAGCATGACCCTGCAATCGGTGATCTCCAAGACCGACCCGGCGGACGTGGGCGCGCTGGGTTTCCCGCTGCCCGCCAACACCACCTTGAAGCGTCCCAAGAACCGCAATCTCAACATTCCCGTGCCTGCCAAAGACCTGGGCGGCGGCCGCAGCGTCTACCAACTGTCGTCGGCCTTCGCGGTGGTCTTCGACAACGATTCGGGATACGTCGTGCGCAAGTGCGACAAGGTCGTGCAGACCGAGGCCGACCTTGCGGAAGGCTGCGTGGTCTACGACGCGCTCATCCTGGCTGGCTACATCTCGAAGACGAGCGGCAGCTTCCCTTCGGGTTTGCGCATCAACACGGCGGGGCTGAGCGGCCTCGACAGCAGCCGTGCGGTGGAGTGCTCGGTCACCGATGCCGTGAACCAGTCCAATGGCAGCGCGATCGCCGGCTACAAGTTCTACCTCTGCATCCTGCCCGTGACGACGGGCGCCAAGTGGTCGGGCACGGTACGGCTGGCCGGCATGGCGAGCGGCACCGACTACGCGGTGTGCCGCTTTCAGTACAACGCGGCGGCAGGCAGCTCACCCAACTCGCGCAACGTGCAGCCGTATGTGAGCGTGGGCGACTCGCTGGACAGCCAGAGTTACGTGCTGTCCACCACCGGCAGTTGCCCGACGGTTGACAGCCTGGCCACGACGCTGCACCAGAACTGCACCACAGCCAATCTCGATCGCTCGGCGCAATGCCCGGCCACTTGACGCCGCACTGCAGCCTGCGGGCGATCAGCCACGCCCTACGGCCGGGCTAGGCCTGCCGGGGCGGGCACCGCGCCGCGCGGTGAAGCCGCGCGACAGCTCCGTGCAATCCAGCGGCCTGGCCATTGGCTACCATCCACCGGATGCTCAGCCACACGACCATCCCGAGACCCGTCCAACCCGCAGGGCGGGCGGCACCGCAGGCGTCAGGCGCGTGAAGCTCAAGCCGCTGCAGTCGTCGTTGCTGCCACCGGCGGGTGATCGCGGGCCCGGCGCGCTGCGCGTGGCCACCTACAACATCGCCAAGGGCGTGCGCGGCCTGGGCCCGCGCAAGCGCCTGGAAATCCACAATCTGGGCCAGGCGGTGGCGGCCTTCGACGCCGACCTCGTGTTCCTGCAGGAGGTGCGGGCTTTCCACACGCGCGAGGCGCGGCGTTTCGAGCGCACCCACTTCGGCTGGCCGGCCGAAGGCCAGGCCGAGTTCCTGGCGCCCGAGGGCTACGAGGTGGCCTATCGCAGCAACGCCGTCACGCGCCACGGCGAGCATGGCAATGCACTGCTTTCGCGCTGGCCGCTGGGCGACGTGGGCCACCACGATGTCAGCGACCACCGTTTCGAGCAGCGCGGCTTGCTGCACGTGCCGGTGGCCTGGAACGGCCGCACCGTGCACGCGGTGGTGGTGCATTTCGGCCTCGTGCACCGCAGCCGTGTGCGCCAGGTGCAGCGCCTGGCGAAGTTCATCGACGCCGAAGTGCCGCAGGACGAGATGCTGGTGGTGGCCGGCGACTTCAACGACTGGGGCGAACGGCTGGACGGCGCCATGGCCGAGCTCGGCGTGCAGCGCGCTTGCGCCCCGGGGGCCAGGGCCAGCGACAGCGTCACCTTCCCTTCGCTGGCGCCCGTCTTCGGGCTCGACCGCTTCTACGTGCGCGGCCTGAGCTGCCGCACGACGCTGGTGCCGCGTGGCAGCAACTGGGCCCGCATGTCCGACCACCTGCCGCTGGTGGCCGAACTGGTGGCGCCGGCCGGGGCGGGGGCCTGATGCCAGGCCTGGACCGGCTGCGCAGCTGGACGGTGGTGCCGGCACCGCGCTTCATCGACGGCAACCAGGTGGAACTGCTGCAGGGCGGCGACGAGCTGTTTCCGCGCATGCGCGCGGCCATTGCCGCCGCGCAGCGCGAGGTCTGGCTGGCCACCTACATCTTCCATGACGACCCTGCGGCCACCACGCTGGCGGTGGCGCTGAAAGAAGCCGCCAGCCGCGGCGTGGCCGTGCACGTGGTGGTGGACGGCTTCGGCAGCATCAAGACCCTGGCAGGCGTGCGTGCGCTGTTCGCCGACAGCGGCGTGCGGCTGGAGGTCTTCCGCCCGCTGGACCGCTGGTACGCCTGGCTGCAGCCCGGGCAGCTGCGCCGCCTGCACCAGAAGCTGTGTGTCTGCGACGAGCAGGTGGCCTTCGTCGGCGGCATCAACCTCATCGACGACCGCCACGACATGAACCACGGCTGGACCGACACGCCGCGGCTGGACTACGCCGTGCAGCTGCTGGGACCGCTTGCCGCGCAGGTGCACGCCACCACGCGCGCGATGTGGGCGCGTGCCCACCTGTGGCGCGACTGGCGCGACGAGGTCAAGGCCGTGGCGCGCAGCGCCCGGCCGGTGAAGAAGGCCATGAGCATGGTGCGCCAGCTGCGCGGTGTGCAGCCGTTGCCGGAAGGCGCCCGGGGTGCGCAGCCCGAGGGCGCGATGCGCGCGGCCTTCCTGGTGCGCGACAACCTGCGCCAGCGCCGTGTCATCGAGCGCAGCTATGTCGAAGCCATCCGCCGCGCGCAGCACAGCGTGGATCTGGCCGTGCCCTACTTCTACCCCGGCCGCAATTTCCGCCGCACCCTGCGCCATGCGGCGCGGCGCGGCGTGAAGGTGCGCCTGCTGCTGCAGGGCAAGGTGGACTACCGCATTGCCGCGCTCGCCGCGCACGCGCTGTACGACGAACTGCGCGCCAACGGCGTGCGCATCTTCGAATACACCCCGGCCTTCCTGCACGCCAAGGTGGCGGTGGTGGACGACCACTGGGCCACCGTGGGCAGCAGCAACATCGACCCGCTGAGCCTGCTGCTGAATCTGGAGGCCAACGTGGTCGTGCGCGACCGCGAGTTCTCCGCCTCGTTGCGCCATCGCCTGCAGCAGGCTTTCGACCTGTCTGTCGAAGTGAGTGGCATGCCGGAACGCACCGGCTGGCGGCGCTGGCTGCACCGCGGCGCGGTGGCCTGGGCGGCCAACCTCTACCTGCGCGTGGCCGGCATCACGGGCCGGTACTAGCCCGCCCGTGGAGTGGCTGCGCGGCCTTCACGCCATGCGCACAGCGGTTAGTCTTGCGCCATGCCACGCCGCAAGTCAGCGCCCGCGCAAGCCACCATCGACCTTGCCCTGCAGGGCGGCGGCTCGCACGGCGCCTTCACCTGGGGCGTGCTGGACCGCCTGCTGCAGGAACCAGGCCTGGCCTTCGACGGCATCTCAGGCACCAGCGCCGGCGCGCTGAACGCGGCGGTGCTGGCCACCGGCATGGCCGAAGGTGGGCGCGAGGGTGCGCGCGCCGCGCTGCAGGCCTTCTGGCACGACGTGGCCACGCCGCAGGCGCCGGGGGCTTCGTGCTTTGGCCACTGGACGGCCACACCCGGCGGCTGGCCCATGTTCGGCCCGCCAGGCCTGGCTGGCTTCAACCTCGACGGCAACCCCTTCTACGCCTGGAGCCAGCATTTCCTGCGGCTCTTCAGCCCGGCGCAGTTCAACCCCCTGGGCAGCGACCCGCTGCGCGAAGTGGTGCAGCGCCACGTGCGCCCGGCGGCGCTGAAGAGCGGGCCGCTGTCGCTCTTCATCACCGCCACCTCGGTGCGCACCGGGCAGCCGCGCGTGTTCGACCGCGAAGCCCTCTCCGGTGCCATCGCGATCGACGCCTTGCTCGCCAGCGCCTGCCTGCCGCAGATCTTCCGTGCCGTGCAGATCGAGGGCGAGGCCTATTGGGACGGCGGCTACAGCGGCAACCCGGCGCTGTGGCCGTTGATCTATGAAACGCGCGCGCTGGACGTGCTGCTGGTGAAGATCAACCCGCTGGCGCGTGAAGGCGTGCCCGACACGCCGGCGGAGATTGCCGACCGCGTCAACGAGATCACCTTCAACGCCGGGCTGGTGGGCGAACTGCGCGCCATCGGCTTTGTGCAGCGCCTGGTGCAGCAGGGCCGGCTCGACCCCGGCGACTACAAGAACCTGCGCCTGCACATGGTGTCCGACGACGACGGCCTGGCGCCGCTGCACCCGTCCAGCAAGCTGAATACCGACCGGCGCTTCATCGACGCGCTGCACGCCCTGGGCCATGCCGCTGCCGAGCGCTGGCTGGCCGCCCACCGGCAAGACCTGGGCCGGCGCTCCACGCTGGACCTGCAGGCGCAGTTTCTCGCGCCGCGCGGCCCCGCGGCAGGCGGCGCATGAAGATGGCGGCAGCGGGCGACCTCATCGTTCAGCGCCCGGAGGGCCTGTACTGCCCGGCGGGCGACTTCCACATCGACCCCTGGCGCCCGGTGGCGCGCGCCGTCATCACCCACGCCCATGCCGACCACGCGCGGCGCGGCCACGGCGCCTACCTGGCCACGGCCGTCAGCGAAGGCGTGCTGCGCGCGCGCCTGGGGGCCGCCATCACGCTGCAGGGCCTGGCCTACGGCGAGGCGGTGATGGTCAACGGCGTGCGCGTGTCGCTGCACCCGGCGGGCCACGTGCTGGGTTCGGCCCAGGTGCGTGTGGAACACGCCGGGCAGGTGTGGGTGGCCTCGGGCGACTACTTCACCAGCGGTCACACCGATGACGTGAACAGCACCTGCGCGCCTTTCGAACCGGTGCGCTGCCACTGCTTCATCACCGAAAGCACCTTCGGCCTGCCCATCTACCGCTGGCGGCCGCAGGCCGAGGTGATGGCCGAGATCGTCAGCTGGTGGGCCGCCAACGCCGAGGCCGGCCAGGCCAGCCTGCTGCTGGGCTACAGCTTCGGCAAGGCGCAGCGCCTCCTGGCGGGCGTGCAGGCCGGCGTGGACGCCGGCCTGGGCCCCATCGTCGTGCACGGCGCGGTGGCGCCGCTGAACCAGGCCTACCGCGCCGCCGGTGTCGCGCTGCCGGCCACCGTGCTGCTGGACGCCGTCACCGACAAGGCGCTGCTGAGACGTGCACTGGTGGTGGCGCCGCCGGCCGTGCTGGGCAGCGCCTGGTCGCGCAAGCTCGGTGGCCACAGCGACGCCTTTGCCAGCGGCTGGATGCAGTTGCGCGGCGCGCGCCGCCGCCAGGGCGTGGACCGCGGTTTCGTGCTGTCGGACCATGCCGACTGGCCGGGCCTGCAGGCGGCCATCGCGGCCACCGGCGCCAGCCGCGTGATCGTCACGCACGGCTACGAGGCGGTGATGGTGCGCTGGCTGCGCGAGCAGGGGCTGGAGGCCGGCAGCTTCCACACCGAGTACGGCGAGGCCTTCGAGGCCGAGGACGGCGAAGCCCCTGCTGCGCCTGCCGCGCCTGCTGCGCCCGCGCCTCAGTTGTTGTCGGGCTGACCCACCAGTTGCACGTCCAGGCGCGGCTCCTTGAGCTTCGGGTCGACGCGGCTTTCGACAAAGATGCGCTTCGGGTCGACGCCGCGGTCGCTGAGGTACTTGCGCAGCGCCTGCAGGCGTGCTGGCGTCAGGTCACGTTCACCCATGTGGCCGGTGCCGTCGATGTTCCACGGCCCCACCGGGATGAGCAGCGCTACTTCGACCTGAAGGCCCAGCGCGTTGATGATCAGGTCGGTGAGCTGGGCCTTGGCGCTGTCGGTGAGCTGGTCGCCCTTGAACAGGCCCTTGGCGGGCAGCGAGACCGTGCGCGACTTGTCCTTCTGGTCCACCAGCGGTGTAGGCAAGGGCACCACGGGCTGGTCGCCAGGGGCCGGGCGTGGCGCGCCCTGGGCCCAGGCCGGCGGTGCGGCCACCACCGCGGCCATGACCACGGCGATGAGCACGGCGATGAGCACGGCCGAAAAAGGCGCGGCCAGCGAAAAGGTCCGGGCTGCAACGGGCTGTCTCATGGGCTTCCCTTCAAGTGCCTGCAGCCATTGTGCATGCGCGGGCGTCGATGCGTCTGACGTGCATCATGCCGGCATGCGCCGTTTTGCCGAGCTTTACCAGGCCCTGGACGCCAGCACCGCCACGCAGGACAAGGTGCTGGCGCTGCGGCGCTATTTCCAGACGGCCCCCGGTGCCGATGCCGCCTGGGCGGTGTACTTCCTGGCCGGTGGCAAACCGCGCCAGGTGCTGCCCACCGCGCTGCTGCGCGAAACCGCCTGCCAGCAGGCCGGCATCGATGCCTGGCTGTTCGACGAGTGTTACCAGGCGGTGGGCGACCTGGCCGAGACCATCGCCCACGTGCTGCCGCCAGGCACAGGCGCTGACGACGCCGGCCTGGCGACCTGGATCGAAGAGCGCCTGCTGCCGCTGCGCGGCCTCGCCGCTGCCGAGCAGGCCGAGCGCCTGGCCGCCGCGTGGCGGGTGCTGGACACGCCGGGGCGCTTTCTGCTGGTGAAGCTGATCGGCGGCGGCTTTCGTGTCGGCGTCAGCAAGCTGCTGGTGCAGCGCGCGCTGGCCGAACACGCGGGCCTGGACGCCAAGCTGATGGCGCAGCGCCTGGTGGGCTGGACCGATGGCCGCGGCACGCCCAGCGCCGCGCGGTTTGCTGCCTTGCTGGCGCCGGCCGGCACCGAGGCCGCGCCCAGCGGCCAGCCCTACCCGTTTTTCCTGGCCCATGCGCTGCAGGTGCCGCTGGCCGATTTCGACACCGTGCTGGGGCCGCCGTCCGGCTGGCTGGTGGAGTGGAAGTACGACGGCATCCGCGCCCAGGTCGTCAAGCGCGCCGGCCAGGTGTGGCTGTGGTCGCGTGGCGAAGAGCTGATCACCGAGCGTTTTCCTGAAGTCGTGCAGCAGGCTGCGGCCTGGCCCGAAGGCACGGTGGTCGACGGCGAGCTGCTGGTCTGGCCCGCCGGCAGCGAACACCCGGGCTCGTTTGCGCTGCTGCAGCCCCGCATCACGCGCAAGACCCTGCCGAAGAAGCTGCTGGCCGAAGCGCCGGTGGTGCTGCTGGCCTACGACCTGCTGGAAGAACACGGCGTGGACCTGCGCCCGCAGCCGCAGCAGCAACGCCGCGCCCGGCTGGAGGCACTGGCCGCGGCGCACCCGTTGCGGCTGTCGCCGGCGCTGACGGCGCCCAGCTGGGCCGCCCACGCGCAGCTGCGTGAAAGTGCCAGGGCGCGCGGCGTGGAAGGCTTCATGCTGAAGCAGCAAAGCGCCGCCTACGGCAGCGGTCGCACCAAGAGCGACGGCACCTGGTGGAAGTGGAAGCTGGAGCCGCTGGCCGTGGACGCGGTGCTGGTCTACGCCCAGGCCGGCCACGGCCGCCGCGCCAGCGTCTACACCGACTACACCTTTGCCGTGTGGAGCCGCGCCCCGGCCAGCGCGGCCGAGGCCCAGGAGGTGCTGGACGCCATCGCCGCCAAGGCCCCGGCGCCGGAACGTGGCAGCGACACGCTGCAGCTGCTGCCCTTTGCCAAGGCCTATTCGGGCCTGACCGACGACGAGTTCAAGGCCGTGGACCGCGTGATCCGCGCCACCACGCTGGAGAAGTTCGGCCCGGTGCGCAGCGTCAAGCCCAGCCTGGTCTTCGAGATCGGCTTCGAAGGCCTGCAGCGCAGCCCACGCCACAAGAGCGGGGTCGCGGTGCGCTTTCCGCGCATGCTGCGCATCCGCCACGACAAGCCCGTGCACGAAGCCGACACCCTGGCCACGCTGCTGGCCTTGAACCCGGGGGCGTGACGGCGCCGGCGGGGCCCCGTACAGTGGGCCTGACCCCGGCACATTGCCGGGCGCAGCCAGCACCAGCCGCGGAGCCCGCCGAGATGAAGTCCATGAAACATCGTGTCGCCAGCCGCCTGCTGGGGCTGTGCCTGAGTGTGGGCGTGAGCCTGGGCCTGGCCGGTGCCGCCCGCGCCCAGCTGAACGAGGCCCAGGCCGAGCAGCTGATGAAGCTCTCGGGGCAGTGGGAGCAGCTGGAATCGGTGGCCACGCAGATGCGCGACGGCCTGCTGCAGGGCCTGGCTGCCGGCCAGAAGCCGGCCAGCGCCGAGGTGCAGCAGAAGGTGAAGGCGGCCGCGACGGCGGCCTTCGACGTCGAGCGCATCCGCAAGGCGGCGCGGCGTGCGGTGGCTGAAAACACCCGTGTCGCCTACCTGCCCGAGCTCACCCGCTGGTACGAAAGCCCGGTGGCGCGCCGCATCAGCCAGGCCGAGGTGGAAGACACCGCGCGCGCCGAGGCCGACATCAAGGCGCGCACGCAGCGCGGCATGGCGCTGGTGCAGGCGGCCACGCCACAGCGCCAGGAGCTGCTGGTGCGTTTGGTGGAAGTGACGCGCGCGCCACGTTCCAGCGCCGACATCATCATCAACATGGGCGCGCTGCTGCCGCTGGCGCTGATGCGCTTCGACCCCGGCGCCAAGCAGGTGCCCGAGGCCGAGCTGCGCGCCGCGCTGGAAGACCAGCGCCCGCAGCTGATGCAGGCCTTCGAGACCATCTCGCTGGCCGGCTTTGCCATCGCCTACCAGGGCCTGCCTGACGACGCCCTGGCGGCGTATGCCAGCTTCATGGCCAGCGCCGCCGGCGACCACTACACCGACATCGGCGAAAAGGCCTTCGAGGCTGCCATCCTGGCGGCGATTTCTGCGCTCAAGCCCTGAGCGGGCAAGGGGCCGGCCACGAGCGCCAGTGGAAGTGCGACGAATAGGCGGCTTAGCACCCCGCTGATCGGGCTTAAGCAAAGGGCAGGGCTGCCTAGCATCGCAAGCACGCCCTAGAGAGGAGCCGCATGGACTCCAGCCTTGCCCTGACCCCGACCGCCGCAGCGGTGCTTGTCGCTGCCCCGCCCGCCGCCGCGCCCGTTGCGCCCGCCTCGCCCGAGGACGCGCTGCTGAAAGCCGCGCGCAGCGGCGCCCTGGCCTTGCCGGAACTGCTGGAACGCGCCAACGCGCTGCAGGCCAGCGGCCGGGCCGAGGCCTCGGCCGCGCTCTACGAGGCCTGGCTGGCACACGGCAGCTCGCCACTGCGCCACGTGGCGGCCTTCAACTGGGGTGCCGTGCTGTCGCAGCTGGGCCGCCCTGAACAGGCCGAAGCCGCCTATGCGGTGGCACTGCAGGCCCAGCCGGGATTTGCGCCCGCGCACCTGAACCTGGGCCACCTGTGTGAACGCCGCGGCGACGTCGAGGGTGCGCTGGCCAACTGGCGCGCGGTCTTCGACGCCGCCGAGCCGCCGACGCAGGAGCACCTGCTGCACGCGCTGAACAACGCCGCGCGCCTGCTGGAGATCCAGCGCCGCTACCCCGAGGCCGAGGCGCTGATGCGCCGCAGCCTCGAGCTGAAAGCGGCGCAGAACGACGTCATCCAGCACTACGTGCACCTGCGCCAGAAGCAGTGCGCCTGGCCGCACTACCTGCCGGTGGGCGAGCTCACGCCCAACCAGTTGTTGATGGGCACCTCGCTGCTGGCGACCATGGGCCTGTCCGACGACCCCGCGCTGCAGCTGTTGAGCAGCGTGCGCTTCGTCAACGACAAGGTGCCCAAGCCGCCCGCCGTGGCGCTGCACACGCAGATGCCGCCGCGCACGGGCAAGATCAAGGTCGGCTACCTCAGCGGCGACCTGCACATGCACGCCGTGGGCCTGCTGACGCCGGAACTCTTCGAACTGCACGACCGCGGCAAGTTCGAGGTCTGGGCCTTCTGCTGGACGCCGGAATCGGCGCAGCCCGTCTTCCAGCGCCAGCGCCAGCGCATCCTGAAGGCCATGGACCATCATGTGCGCCTGGCCGGGGTGGACGACACCACCGCAGCGCGGCTGATCGCGCAGGCCGGCATCGACGTGCTGGTGGACCTGCAGGGCCTCACCGCCGGCGCGCGCCCGGCCATCCTGGGCCATCGCGCGGCACCGGTGCAGGTGAGCTACCTGGGACTGCCCGGCACGAGCGCGCTGCCGGGCGTGGACTGGATGCTCGCCGACCGCTACGTGATGCCGCCCGAGCTGCTGCCCTACTGCACCGAAAAGCCCATCTACCTGCCGCACTGCTACCAGGTCAGCGACCGCCAGCGCGAAGTGGGCGCACTGCCCACACGCGCCCAGTACGGCCTGCCCGAAGACGCCTTCGTCTTCGGCAGCTTCAACAACAACCACAAGTTCACGCCCGAGATGTTCGGCGCGTGGATGCGCATCCTCGCGCAGGTGCCCAACAGCATCCTCTGGCTGCTGGCCGACAACGACACCGCACGCGCCAACATGCAGGCCGCCGCCACCGCGCAGGGCATCGCGCCCGAGCGCCTGCACTTCGCGCCGCGCGTGGCGCCGGCCGATTACCTGGCGCGCTTCCAGCTCATCGACCTGATGCTCGACACCTTCCCCTTCAACGCCGGCACCACGGCGAGCGACGCGCTGTGGATGGGCACGCCCATGGTCACGCGCGCCGGCCGCACCTACATCAGCC
>LNFM01008981.1_pt1 | contig 14799 bp, 25 predicted proteins | sample 596031 | NCBI WGS metagenome assembly LNFM01 (sample SAMN04254537, study PRJNA301005) | activated carbon metagenome | isolation source: dual media filters at the Ann Arbor, Michigan drinking water treatment plant | place: USA: Ann Arbor
ACTTATCCACAGTTGCTGGTAACAAAATCAGCAATCCGCCCTGGGTCAAATTTCAATCGGCAGGGTGGGTCAATTTTCCATCAGCGCCAACACCGAGATCACCGGCAGCCCTCAGAAGGCCTATGGAACCGAAGTGTTCCCGCTTCGTGTCGTCAGCGGGCGCTGCGCCGGCACCAAGGGCTGGGCGGGCGCCTCGCGCATCGAGGCGACAACTGCGACGCCCACCTCGTCGGGCGAAGCACTGCAGTTCAGCAGCTCCGACAGCCTGTTCGAGTCGCTGACGCCGAAGACCGTCAAGGCTTCCTGCCAGCCTCTGCGCGGCGATGCCGCACAGATTCTGGAGTCGTCTCGTTTCGCGGGCACCGAGGTTTACAGGATCACGGTGCTTTCGGGTCGCTGCCAAGGGGCAACCGGCTGGGTCGGTGCCGCGCGGCTAGAACGCGCTGCAGCGGCTCGCACGCAGTGACCCAAGTTTTCACTCTCAAGGGAAAGTAGAACGCAATGACAAAGATCTTCCGTGCTGGCATCGTCACTCTGGCCGCAGCGATTCTGACCGCATGCGGTGGCGGGGGCAGCTCAACCAGCTCCACCGGCGCCAACCCTACAAGCTACTGGACGATGGACTCGTACCAGTACATCAACGGCGGCAACTCCGCCGTCTCCACCAGCTCACCCAATGGCGTTCTCGTGACGACGGCTGTCGTCAGCACGGCGACGCTCAGCGGCGGAGACACCAGCAATGGCGCCTACTCGGGAAGCGCGCTGACGTTTGCCTTCAAGGGAACGCCGCTGACCGGCGTCTACACCGTGGTCCCCGATCGCGCCACGTTCGTTGCGGCCGACGCATCCACCGCACCAATCCTGGTTGATGTGACCGTGGGCGTGGCCACCACCACCGGCAGCACGCAATACACCGCGTCTTCAGGCCAGGTCCACGTTACCCGCGACACCTCCGGCACCTATCACTTCACCAGCGTGGCGGCGATGCCGGCGGCCAAGACCATCAACGTGCTGGGTGGCGTCGCGGGAGCACCGGCGACGATGACCTTGACCATCGTCGATGCCTACTGAAGCACTTCAGTGATGCGCGTATTCGCCCGCTGCAGCCCTGCGCCAGTCCCAGGGCGGTACTGGCGCAGCAGCAGTGCCAAGATCGCGCCACAGGCCCGCCTTGGCGGCCCTTGCCGTGCTCTCGGCCACGGCATAGCTCGCAGCCTCTTCACGCGGCTGCGAGCTGGCATAGCGCTTGTAGTGCCAGGCCAAGCCCAGTTCCACCATCCGCATGCCAACGTCCACCCCATCAACGCGGACCACGCACAGGCTGCGGCCGTACCGATCCGCCGCGCGGCAGTCCAGGCGCCCCACCCGGCCGAACGCAAGCTGTGAGAGCTGCTCGCGCGCCACAGCACCGAAGGCCTGCGCCTTTTCCGGCGCGTCGATCCCACTCAAGCGCACACGTCGGGGCGTCTTCGTCTGCCCGTCGACGAACAGCACGGTCAACGTGTCGCCATCGGCAACGCCGATGACCTTGGCGTCGAACTGCTCGGCCGCTGCCGGAAGCATGACAACCGAAAGCAACGCAAAACAGAGCGCTGCATAGCGAGTCTCACGCCGAAGAAGCCGCCTCATACAACGCTTCCAGGGGCGCCAGGGTCTGACGCACTGGTAATGATGAACGGTTCATCGTAAAGCCACATTAGGCAATCCGGCTCCGACCTGAACCACACGAAGGTTCCCCATGCCAGTTCAGGGAGGCACTTCTTGAACGCGCTATCGGCGCGATCTTCAAAGGCGGTGCCGAACAGGCACTGATCCTCTGGAAATCCCGACTGCATGATGTAGTGGAGCAGTGCATCGCGCCTGGCCTGGTTCATCGGGCCATCGCTGGCCACGACTTCAACGAACACCAGGTGAGTGTCCTCCCCGGTGTCACCCACGTTGGCCAAGATGATGTCTGGCAAGACCTTGCTCTGGTCAATGTCCAGGCCGAGGGCCTTGGCAGTCTTCTCGTCCTGATAGCGAACCTTGGCACCGCTCTCTGACAGCCACAGCAGGGCGGGCGCAGTCAGGAAGCTGGCCGCAAACTGTTCGACCACTGCCTTCGAGATGATCGAGGACGGCCCCGGCGACAGTTTGGCCACGGTGCCATCCGGGCAGTTCACCAACACCTCGTCATCGGACTTCATCTTGCCTGCTGCCAGCAGCGCCATGCGTGCCCGAGCTGCGGGGGTGAGGTGTTTCTTCTGCCAGGCGGTGATGGCCGCCTCTAGTGCGGCCCCGTCCAGGTCAGGATTGAAAATGCCCGCGAAGTCGGCTTTCAGGAAGTAGATCGGCAGGCTGGACGTGACCGCGACACCCGGCAGCTTTCCAACAGCGCCAACGTGCAGCAGGCCGAAGCGAATGGTTTCATCACGAATCGGCTCCCGTGTCGTGTCCGCATACCAGCGCGAGCCCTCTGGCCGGAAGCCTGGCTTCTTCGACTGAGCCAGCCACAGCATCCGCTCATCATCCGTGGTTCTCTGCGCTTGGTCTTCGGTGAAGAAGTAGACATGGCTGGGTCGAAGGCAACGATCAGCGCCGTCCACCATGCCACCGTACAGGAACACAAAGACGGTCTTGGCCGCCATCTCCCGGACGAGGTTCTTCCGCATCTCTAGGCCAGGCGTGAACAGCCGCTCAAGGCGCGAGTGAATGTCTGCCACGCTGGGCAGTTTGGGCAACGTCATGCAGCAACCTTCCGAGAAGCTGCGGACAGCCCCAATTCGGCCTCTACGGCCGCGTCTATCTCTTCGAGGGTGGGGAACTCGGGGACGCGGCAGCCGATGGCCTCGATGATGTTCATCGACGGCAGCGGCAGGGAGCGCAGCTCGCCCGCGTTGATCTGAGTACTTCCAGCGATGGCCCGAAGGTGGCGATCCACCACGCTGCTGGCCAGCAGCGCAGACAGCCCGCGTACCTCAGAATGGGACATTCGCCCGCCAGGGCGATGGATGTAGTTCAGATGGTTCTCAAGGCCTATGACGGCACCGGGCAGCGTGCCTAGGTAGGGCGCGCAGGTAACGCGGCGCTCATCTTCCTTCGGTGAGAACCGCCGCATGACTACCATCGGCGTATTAGCTACCAGCGTCCAGGCGTTGGCGGCAGTGGCTCGAACGTGCTCCAGCTTCTTGAAGATGGGCCAGTTGATGGACTGCTGGGTAACGTGCTGCATCCAGAGAAGCGGAACGGTGTCATAGCTCCCGTGGGCGCTGATGAACTCATGGCACCGGAACGCGATCACCGGGCCAGTGCTGACCTTCAGCCCATAGGTGGCGAGGGTTGCAGACCAGCCATCGAGCGGGCTTGCGCCCTCTGATGGAAGTGTCACCGTCGCGTGTTCATCGTCGGCGACGATCCGCTCTGCAGGCACGGCCTGCACCAAGGCTTGATCCAGGTCGGACATGCCTTGGCTGCGCGTGAACAGCACATTGAACCCGTTTTCTCGAATGGCTCGACCGGTGGCCCAGGCGATCACGGTTTCTTGCAGTACAGCGTCTTCCTCGAAGCTATCGCGCCGACTCTCGAACGCATGAAGGCTGTCCACCGTCAGATGGCGCAGCATGGTGTGACGAACCGCCTTGAAGTATTGGCCGTTCATCCAGCTACGCGGCACGATGAAGCACCAGCGGCCATTGGCGGGCGTCAGGCGTGCCGTTGCGGCCATGAACAGGCCATAGACGTTCGGCTGACCATAGACGGCGTAGCCGTGGCGGTGCGCCCTCTCGTCGGTGGTCTTGTTGAGCTTGAAGAACGGAGGATTGGCGATCGTTAGCAGGCCATCGACGGGCTCACCGCGCAACGCCAGTTCAGACAGCAAGAAGTCTTCGCCACGGACGACGTACTCGAACCGGACTCCTGCGACGGCGCAGACTTCGGTGATGCGCTGGCACAGGGCTTCCAAGGCCGGGATCAGCCGTTGATCCTGTTCGTACAGCAGGGCCTCGATGACGGTCGGTAGGTCGGGCTTTTCGAGCAGCGCCTCGACCGCCGCAGCAATCAGAACGCCGCCGCCCGCGCTGGGCTCCAGCAGGCGGACGTGCTGATGGTCAACGGAGCGCACCAGGCGCTGCGCCATGAACTTGGCGATCTTCGGCGGGGTCATGAACTGGCCAGCAGCCTTTTGCTCATCCCGCGTGATCCCGGTAACGAAGGTACGACCCGCCTGGTGGGCGAACTCGACAAGAGAGAGCGGATTGGTCAATCCGCTCATGTCACTACCCTCTGACTCGTGGCAGCCTCGCGGCAAAGGGCCTGCATGTCGATCTCGCCGGCCGCAATCGACTTCAACGTCTGATCGTCGAACAGCTCCAGCAGCCGAGCAGCACGCCGAGTCGCCTCCCAAACAGCTAAAGCGCGCCAATCATTGGACTCCGCCATTCTCAGCAAGCTCTCGGGATTAGCCTTGGCATAGCCACCAAGAACCTCTGAGACTTCTTTTTCCATCGTGTTCATCGCATACCTCCGATTGCTACATCTTGCCCCAAGCACTCATGCCGGCATGATGCGGCCCTGCAGCCGCGCCATGATCGCGTTGACATGCTCCACCGCCAGATTGCCGCGATGCACGTTGGGCAGGTACAGCTCGGCCCCCGTGGTGAACCGATGCGAGATCCGCACGTCGTAGCTGCGCAGCGCCCAGCTCATGAAGCCCTGCGTGTAGCCCGCCTGGCCAAGATCGCGCCACTGCACGCCGGTGATGCCCTTTTCCCACGGGAAAACGCCGGACTGCATCCATACCCCGTTCTCGTCGGTGAACAGACGAACCGAGTTGGTCAGCATGACCGAGTAGACGGTCCATGCGATCGCAGCGAGCAGACCGAGCACCGGCAGCCAGGCCTCGGTGTGCATGTGCGCGTAGCGATCCAGGCCCATCGAAAGCAGCGTGGCGGCGCCGCCGCACAGAAGGAAGCGCACCAGGAAGGCCCAGCTCTCGCGGACATAGGCCACCCAGCTCAGCCGAAAGGCCAAGAAGGGACTGCCCTGCCCTTGCTCGATCACCTGGCCGTTCATGTCCAGCGTCAGAGTACGGTTCTCGTTCATGGTTATCGCTCCATCGGTTTGTGCGCGCGGTGGTCGCTGGGTCGATCCAGTCGGCTGGTGGAAGGAATCATCACCTTGAGCTTCGCGGTGATCTCTTGCACGGTCTGTGACTGCGTGACGCCGCGAACTTCCTTCATGGCGTCGATGCGAATGCCCTTGCCGCGCTGCTCAAAGAACGACGTGAACTCCTTGCTGAACTGCAGAGACTGCGGCGGACGCGGCTGGAACACCTGCGCTTCGATTCGCTCCTTGAGCATGTCCGCGTTCACCTGGCTGATGGCGCCCTTCCCCACAGCCGCGTCAATGCTCGACTCCATGAAGGCCAGGCGCGCGGCCAGCTCGGTCTTGGCCGGCGCGACGATGCCCTCGGACTTGAGTGCAATGAAACTGTCGCTCTTGCCGCTGCCGCCGCCCTCGAAGCGCCCTCGGTTCGCATACTCGTCCTTGACGATGCTCGTCACCAGGTTCCGGCAGGTATCGACCATCTTGTCGATCTCCGGCGTGCTCCCCAAGCCCTTCGGCATCTCGACGTCGGTCAGTCGGCCCGCAAACACATTGACCAGCACCTCGGGCTCAACCCGGTAGGCGCGACCAAGCGCGGCCGTTCCTTCCTTGAGCATCGCAGCCTGTTGCGCAACGGTCGCGCCCTTGAGGGCCGTCGCCACCATTTCAGTGGCCACGTTCTTCTCGCGCGCCGTGGCCAACACGGCGTATTCCAGGGCCATGCGAGCCCCCATGAGCTTCCTCATGGCCGGGTCCGTGGTCTTGGCCGCCGCGTTCTGCTCTGCCTTCTCGATCGTGGCGCCGATCTTCGCTAGGATCGAATCGGCGGTGTCCCGACGCTGACCTTCCATGCTCTCGAAGCTCATGCCACACCCCCAGCGTTCTTGGCCATGTCGTCCAGCGCCTTCCGGCCGCCGGCGACAGTTGCCGTCTCGGCCGTGGCTGCAGCCATCGCCTGGTCGAAGTCGAAGGTCAGATTGACGAAGGCCCAATGTGCCGCGCGGTTGTACGTGAGAACGCCCTCGCCGGAGTTGATGAGGCGCTCGCACAGATCCTTCCAGGCCGGGTGCAGCTCGGGCTTGTTGTCCACCAGGTACAGACCCCAGCCGAGGATGTTGCCGGCTTCCTCGGGCTGCAGCGTCTCGTAGATCGGCAACGGCGTGCAGTCCTCGGTGTCCAGGTCGATGTAGCTGCGGCCCGAGTCGGTGACGCGCGCCAGCTTGCGAATGCCCGTCATCACGTCGTTGATGCGGATGTAGACGCCAGGCTCAAACTCCTTCAGCGCCGCAGTGTCATTACTCATGGTCAAGTCCTTTCGAGATCGGGTTTGGTTCTATTGTCCTGACGGACAGTTTTGCGGGCCTGCTGGCCCACAAGGCTTTCCGCTAGCTCTTTCGCCAATACCCGGTCGGCGGCATCGCCTGAGCGATGAAGCGCATCGATGATCCGGTCGTATGAGCTGGCCGCTCGCTTCTCCGTTTCTTTCCACCTGTCCACGCGCTTGGCGTTCGGCTGTGCCGGCGCCGGGTTCGTGGACTGGCCGCGTTCCTCCAGGCGCGTTACCGCCCAGGGCTTGTTCATGCGCTGCTGGTGCATGCGTGACGCCCGCCGCGTCGCCTCGGCCTCAACGCCACGCTCGCGCAGCTCGTGCGCGAAGCGCTCCCGCCACCGCTGCAGATCCGCCTTGCGCGGGTTCAGGCGCACACCGTCCATGCCCTCTGCCTTCACCGAGACGTGACAGTGAACCTGTGGCTCGTCGAAGTGCTGACCCATCGCCCACTGGTGGCCAGCGAACTCGATCTCGGCCGTGGCCTTGACCGCCGCATACACCGCACGCTCATCCGTGCCTTCAGGCATCGAGAACACGATGTTGAAGGCCAGCCGCACATCGGCTTCCTCGGGCATCTTCGGCCCGGTGTGTTGCCACTTCCACGCCAAGTCGTCGATCTCTTCCTGACCACGGTAGGCGCGGCCGTCCTGGTCGTAGACCACGCCCTCGCCATCCTCGCCGATGTACTGCAGATGCTTCCGCACCGAACGCATCGTGTGATTCTTGCCCGGCGTGATCTTCACCATCACCTGACGGCCGCGGCGGGCGATGCCCTGCAGCCGGGCGCGCACGTCTGCCTTGCTGCCCTTGCCGGGGTAGTCCGCCGGCTCGCGCGTGGCCATGGGCTTGCCGGTCCAGGTGGACGGCTTGCTCGCGCTCTTCGACGGCTTCTTGAGCTTTCGGCCGAGCTGCAGATCGTCCGTCCAACCCTTGAACTCGTCATCCCACGCGCGACCGACTTTCAGACTTTCAGTTGCCACCGCTGCGCTCCCTGCGCCATAGCGGCGCTGACATTCTCGACATGCTGCCGGATCTCGCCCTCGAGTTGGCCCAGCGCCTCGGCAATTTCACCAGCACTCTCCTGCCGGCGCAGCGCGGCCAGGTCCACGGCAACCTGCGCCATGTGCGCGTTGCTCTGCGTCAGCGCCTCCAGCTCGGCCTGGCCGTAGCTGGGCGCCTTGGCCAGCGCGGCGCGGACAGCCGCGACAACCCACTCTTGGAACGCGAAGCCCTGGGCCTTGGCCACGGCTTCGATCGCCGCATTCTCCGAAGGCGTGAAGTAGACCTCCCGACCCACCTTGGGGCCGCGATCGGGCTGCTTGGCCACCACCACACGCACCGCCTCGCCCGAACGGCTTGTAGCCAGTTCTAGGCCGTCTGCGAGGGCTCTTTCGACCAGGCTGCGCAGCGCTTTGCCGGGCACCAGGCTGCGGTCAGCGCACCACTGCACCCACTCGCGTTTCAGGTCAGGACCGAGCTGCACGGTCACTAGGCCGGCGGCGCGAGTCGATGAGGTTGCAGATTCATTCGTCATGGTTGAAAGTGTAGTACATCTACCGGCGCTAGCCTATCCTGCAATGTATTTTCTCTTTGAGTGTTCTTCGCATCGTGGCCTTCAGGCAACGTCTACCGGGTAGGAAGTGGGTACTAACCGGGTGCGTTGCGCGTACTGGATGAGCTGCGGGCGGGTCGAAATCGAGTGTCGAGCGGGTAAACTGCGGGTATGGAGCTGAAGCCGACCGAACCACCAGGACACGCACGACGCAAGTTGCGTGGGCTTGTCAGTGAGATTGCGCGTCTGCGGGCTGAGGGCTACACCATCCGGGCAATTCACGAGGCGCTGGCGGCTGCCGGCGTCGAAGTCGGATGGGCGACGGTGCAGCGGGAAGTGGCGCGACTTGCGTCACCCTCCCCGGCTGCGACGACGGCGCGGCAACCGGCGGCGCGGCCGGCGGCACCGCGCGAGGCCGCGAAAGCGGCGATGCCTGGGGCTTCATCGCGCCCGGCGGTCGATGTGGATAGCTACTTCGACCAGCAAACCACCAATCCACTGTTCAGGAAGAAAGGCAGCAAGGGATGAAAGTAGCCATCATCAATTTCAGCGGCAACGTGGGTAAGACCACCATCGCACGGCATCTGCTGGCACCGCGCATCAAGAAGGCCGAGATCGTCTCGGTGGAGTCGGCCAATGCCGACGAACAGGAAGCGGACGCCCTGCGCGGCCGGGACTTCGCGCACCTGCAGCAGTACATGCTGGCCAGCGATGACCTGATCGTCGATATCGGGGCGAGCAACGTCGAAGACCTGTTGACGCTGATGCGCAAGTTCAAGGGCAGCCACGAGGACTTCGATTACTTCGTAATTCCGGCGGTGCCGGACGTGAAGCAGCAGAAGGACACGGCCAACACGGCGAACGAGCTGGCGAAGATGGGCGTGCCGGCCGAGAAGATCAAGATCGTGCTCAACCGGGTTGAGGACGCCGACGCACCGGACAAGCAATTCACAGCGCTGCTGGGCTTCCTCGCGGTCAACCGAGTGGCGACCATCCACCTGGCCGCGCATCTGACGGACAACGAGATCTACCAGCGAGTCAAGCACGACGGCCGCAGCATCAGTGACTTGGCCGAGGACAAGACCGATTACAAGGCACTGATCGCCAAAGCGAAGGACCAGGCCGAGAAGATCGAGCTGGCCGACAAGCTCGCTGTGAAGCGGCTGGCCACCGGCGTGCTGCCCGAGTTGGATGCGTGCTTCGAGGCGTTGGCGCTGAAATGACCGGCAAACCGAGCAACGCGAGGGAGGCGCTGCTCGCTGAGCTGCTGGGCGATGTGCAGGAGCTGCTGGCTCGGCTGGAACAGGCCGACCAGAGCGCCAAAGCCACGGCAGCAGCGGTCACTGACGCCACCGCTCAATATCGCGGCCAGGTAGACGAGCTGGTGAGCAAGCTGCGAGCGGAAACCGCGAGCATCGTGCTCAAGACAACGGAGCACGCGGCGCAAAGCCTGGTTGGCCAGCAGCAGGCGACGCTGCAGAAGGCGGCGACGCAGGCCATGCAGCAGGCACTCAGCGAGCAAGTCTTGCGGCGGACACGGCGCGACTGGATGTTGGCCGTGGTCTGCAGCGCGCTCACTGGCAGCGCGGCAACGCTGGCACTGTTGGGCCTGCGTGCATGGCTGCAGGCCGCCTGAAAGGCCGGGCGCAGGCCCGGCCGGTGCCGCCTACAGCAGCCCGCGCTCCGCGAACGACGTGACTTGTCCACCAGCGACGACCAGGTGATCGAGGACACGCACATCGACCAGCGCGAGGGCAGATTTCAGCGTCTGCGTGAGGTACTCATCGGCGCGCGACGGCTCAGCAACGCCGCTCGGATGGTTGTGGCTCAGGATGACGGCCGCTGCGTTGAGCTGCAGCGCCTCCTTGACGACTTCACGGGGATACACCGATGCCTGAGTCAAGGTGCCTCGGAACAGCTCGCGGAACTCAATGACGCGGTGCTGTGCATCGACGAAGACGGCCGCGAAGATCTCGTGCGGCAGGTTGCCGAGTCGCAGTGCCACGAAGGCCTTGGCGTCGGCCGGGCTGGCGATGTTGCCCTGGCGCTTGATCTTCGCGTCCAGTGCCGTGCGCGCGATCGCGATGATCTCGTCGTCGGTAGCTGGCCGATGGGCGGCGCCGTCGATGTGGACGAACAGGCCGAAGTGCTGTGCGGTCATTGTGTGGTGCTCCGGGTAGTTGGCGGGATTGCCTGCTACCCCTGGATCGGTCCGCAGCGCAGCCGTCAAGGGTGAAACGGCCGCCAGGCCGCAAGAGGGGTGCAACCCCTCGCAGCCCTTGACGGCGAGAACGGACTGATACGCTGGGTGGACAGCAAGCCCACCACCCTCCCCCACTGCGGCCCTAGGCCGCACCGAGCCAGGGCGACAGCCCGGCGAGATACGCCGCGTTGCCGTTCAGGCAAGCGGCATGGGAATCCGATGGAATCACTTTCGGGCTCGAAAGTGCTGGCCAGGTGCCCGCCGGCCGTGCCGGCGCTGGCTTCAACTCAGCGCGGAGAGGATGCGGCCGGGGCCGCCCGGCGCTCGGCCAGGTAGACGCGAACCATCTGCATGATCCGGCCCTCTTCTTGCCCCATGAAGCGCGCGGGCGTCATGCCATTGCGAGCGGCAACCTTGGCCAACAGATTCGGGTCATCAAGCATCGCCCGGCGCACCACGGGAAGCGGAACACCGGAGGCCGGGACAGGCGCCGGCTCGGCCGGCGGCGCGGCCTTGACCGACGCAACACCAAGCAGCATGGCAGCCGCAGCGCACCGCAGCCACGCAGTGGCTGCCAGGCGGGGGATGCCCCGGTGGCGGGGGCGCCCAGCGCCCCAAGAACCGCCGCCTTCGGGTGGGTCGAACCCACCCGGGGGCGGAAGGGCCGCCGCATCGGCGGACCTGGTGGCCATCAACGCGACGCCCCGCCTTGCAGAGCTGCGCAGCGGCTGGCCAGCACGGCTGCCAGCAACTCGGCATCGTTGGCCGCGTCCACGGGATCGCGCTGCAGCGCGGCCTGCAGGGCGTCCTTCAGCCAGAAAGACGTGCTCGGCGAGGCGAGGATTTCCTGCGCGTCGGGCGTGGCCGGCGTCGCGTGGTAGGTCGGGCTTTGTTCGCTCATGATGATGGCTCCAATGTGCTGATGAAGATCACTCTACTTGACGGCCTGGCGCTCACACACGGGCCGGCCGACATGGTTCCACCACGCCAGTACACGGCCGAGGGTCTGCGCACGTTCTTCCTCGGTCGCGGTGCTCAGCAGGTTGTGCTGACGAAGCACGCCGGCCTGGTCGAAGATCTGCAGCGCCTCGGATGCGAGGTGCCAGCCATCGAGGGCGTTGATGCGTTCGCGCAAAGCACTGTCGTCCACCTGGGCGCGGATCGCGGCCATCGGGTCGATGTGGCGCACCTTCTCGCAGGCGTCTTGTATGTCGGCCAGCGTCCAGTGCTTCATGACCTTGAGCAGCAGCGCAGCGTGACCCATGGCCACCTGGTCGCGCAGCGCGCAGGCCTCGCGCTCGAGATCCACGGCGCGCTGCGCCAGCTCCTGCAGCTTGCCGCGCTCTTTCTGGATCGGGTCGCCCACCTCGTGCAAGTGGTCGATCCAGGGTATGAATGGGGTATCACCGGGCATCGTCGCTCCCTCCTGTGTGTTGGATGCTTTCGCCCGCGTAGTACGCCGGGCGGCGGGCCGTTTCCCGCGAGAAAAGTTCATCGGCGAACAGCGGCGCCTGCCGCTGCAGCCGCGCGGCCAGGTTGCGCTGACGCGCGCGGGCTTTCGCTTCCTTGCTCCAGCGGCGCATGGCACTCTCGGGCTGCTGGAAGTCGATGCTGACCACGTAGCCAGCGCCGGGCTTCCACAGGGCAGCCACAACCTCCGGGCATGGCTGGCCTGGCAGCACCTCGGCGGCGGCCAGCTCGAAGGCGCCGGGGCACGGCTTGTGCAGCAAGCCCCAGCGCAGCGAGTAGCGCCACATGAGGCCGGCCGGCATCGGGCGGCGCGTCCTGCTCATGCCGGGCCCACGTCGAAGTCGTCGCCTTCGCGGATGCCCTTGCGCTGCGGGTCGTCGTCGTCATCCGGGTGAATGCCGTACTTGCTCAAGGCGGCGCAGCGCGCGAGCGCTTCGGTCGTCTCGTGGACTTGGCCCAGCTCGACGCTGCCGCCGCTGCGATGCACACGCACGTTCCAGGTCTTCATCGGTTGCTTGGTCATGGTCGCTGCTTTTCAGTCGTCGCCGAGCTTGGACAGCAGCCGGTCGATCTGCGGAATGCCGAAGTCACGTTCCTCGAAGGGCCGGCCACCAGGCCGCAGGCCTTCGGTGCGAACGGTCTGCAGCGCCTCCTGCTTCAGCTCGCGCAGGCGGTGAAGCGCTTCGATCAACAGCAGTTCCTCGGACTCGCTCAGCACGTCGTCACGGGTGGTTTTCATTGCACGGCCTCGGCTCATGCGCGATAGCAGCGGCTCGTGAGCTTGCCGTCTACCGTCTTGAACACGACCACGCCGGCACCATCGGCCAGCTCGAACACCCGCACGGCGGGCGGCGTCACCACGCGAACGACCTGGACCACAGGCGCGGCATGAGCCGGCAGGGGCAGCGACTGGACGCCAGCGCTGGCCACCAGCAGAAGACCGGCGGCACCGGCCATCAGCGAGCCGGCCAGGGCCGGCGGCGCGGCCAGGGCCAGCGCGATCGCTAGCGCACCCAGCAGCAGATTCAGAGTCTTCATGGATCTCTCCTTGTCCGTTGAGGAAGCCGGGGACGGCTTCCGTTCTTGCCCTCGATCCGACTGATGAGGGCGCCGACGATCACGGCTTGGCGCATGTGATAGACCACGCGCCGCGCCAGGTGCTCCACCTCTGGCAGCAGGAAGTGATTGCGAACCGGGTCGCGGCGGTACAGCTTCGACAGCACCGCGACCCGAGCAGCAAGCACACGCCCACGTTCGCCATTGGCACGGGCAATGCGCTTGAGCTCGTCTTTCACACTGGCGCCGCCTTCAGGAAGGACCGCGCCAGCTCCTGCGTTCGATAGTTGATGTAGGCCTGCCAGGCTTCGAGGCTGGGCGTCCAGCGGAAGCCGCAGGACTTCAGGCGCTCGCGCGTCTCGGCGTCGGGCTTGCCGTCGAAGAACAGGCGCACGCGGTTGGCCGGCGGGTCCACTTCCACCCGCACGCCCTCCCCTTGCGCCTCCTGCACCGGCAGCGCGTGCATCTTCTCCAGGTGCTCCAGGCGCTCACGGACGCGGCGGATGTTGGCCCCGTTGTTCGTCAGTCGATAGGAGGGGAAGCCGACAGACTTGTAGTGCGGCGGGTTCAGCAGCTCGGCGGCCTGGTCAGGGGAAAAGCCGAGTTCGACGAGTGCGACGGCTTGCGCCTGGGCGCCGGCCTTCGCGTGCTTGCGAATCGCAGCGTTCGCCGCCTTCATGAGGGCTTGGCTGCGCTCCAGGCTGGCCAGCTCGATCGCCAGGCGCTCGATGGCATCGGCATCGCCGGCCATGATCGGGCGCAGGTCCGGGCGCAGCTCGCGCAGGATCTTGCGCTTCACACGCTCGCGGTAGTCGATCGCTTCGCCCATGCGCTTGTGCGCTGCCTCGTTCCACTTCTTGGCGCGGGCCGTGGGGAAGCCGGAGGGGCCGGTGATCATCCAGGAGATGCAGCGGCTGTGACTGTTCAACCAGGCGCTGTAGCGGCTGGCGTAGCCGGCGCGGTAGCGGGCGAACGCCTCTTCCAGCTTGTCCAGCGTGCCGCCCTTCTCGGCCTGGCGCTTGAACTCTTCGTAGTCGCTGGCCATCGTCTGCGCGTAGTCGTTGCGGTAAGACGCGGCGCGCTTCTCCGGGGAAAAGCTGGTGCCTTGGAAAGCCCGAGCCGCAACGGCGGCCGGAATGTCGTTGATGAGTTGATCTGCTTGCATGGTGGCTCCGAGTGAAGGAATGGGGTCGAAGGAGGCGCAGCGACTGCCGCCGCGCCTCGCGTCTCGATCACTCAGAAGCAGCCATCCATGGCGTTCTCAGCGTCGCCGGCCTTGCGCTCGGGGTACACCTGAGCCTTGATGTACGGCACGCCGGCACCGCTGAGGCGGCGCTTGCCGTAGAAGCGCAGCTCGAAGACCGTTTCGTAGTCCTCGGTCCCTTCGATTTGCACCGTCTTGCCGATCACGCCGTAGCGGTCGTTTTCCTTGCCCGGTGCCAGTTCCCACAGGCCATTGGTCTGGTTCTGTTCTTCCTGACGGAAGACGGCGCCGCCGATGTGGTTCTGACCCTGCGGGCCAATCGACAGGCTGAGGAACTCGCGGCCTTCCTCGGTCTTCTTGGCGAAGGCCGACACCGGGATCTTCACGCGCTTGGTGTCCAGGTGGCCGGTCATCACCGGGTAGACCTTGCCGGCTTCGACGTTGCGCGGGCTGTAGGGGAACAGGGTCAGCACGCCGCGCGTGTTGGCGTCGATGAGATCCACGAGCTGCACCTGGTCGCGGTGAGCGAACTGCTTTTCGGCTTCCGTCACCAGCTTGTCCATGTCCTCGTCGTGCGCAGGCGCAGCGGTGCGGGCGGTCTTGGTGTTCTTGGCGTTCGTCATGAAAGGCTCCTAGTGAGGTTGATTGGCAGGTGGCGGAGCTGCTATCTCCGGTTCATCCTGCATGGCGATGTTTCTGCATCACCATGGGGTCAACTATACTAGGGGAACTGTTCCAATGCAATAGTTAAAGTGCAACAGACAGTAACACTGAACCCACAAAGAGGCCCTCGACCTGGCCGAGCTGCAGCGCCTCGATGAGCGCGCGGACCTGGGCGAACCCCCTTCCTCGAAAGCCGTATTCCGGGCCTGTGCAGGCCACCGGCGCCGCCAGAGGAGCAT
>LNFM01018107.1_pt1 | contig 14799 bp, 8 predicted proteins | sample 596031 | NCBI WGS metagenome assembly LNFM01 (sample SAMN04254537, study PRJNA301005) | activated carbon metagenome | isolation source: dual media filters at the Ann Arbor, Michigan drinking water treatment plant | place: USA: Ann Arbor
GCGACCAGTACTACCTGGCCGAGAACTTCATGGCGATCTTCCAGCGCGACTACCGCCGCATCGCCGAGCTGCACATCGAGGCGGGCTGGATGCCTTCGCACATCCGCATCGACGAGCTCGAGGCGGCCACGCGCGCCGTCTGCGAGCCCTACTTCACCCGCCCGCTGAGCGAGATCTCGCTGGGCGAGGTGCTGGTGAAGCTGTTCAAGACCGCGCAGCGCTACGAGCTCACGCTGCAGCCGCAGCTGATCCTGCTGCAGAAGACCCTGCTCAACATCGAGGGCGTGGGCCGCCTGCTCGACCCCAAGCTCGACATCTGGGCCGAGGCGCGGCCGGTGCTGGAGAAGATCCTGCGTGAGCGCTACAGCCCCGCCACGCTGGGCGCCGAGTTCCGCAAGCGCCTGCCCGAGCTGATCACGCACGCGCCCGACATGCCGCGACTGCTGCACGACTTCCTGGCCCAGCAGGTGCGCGGCCAGCACAGCATCAACATGCGCAGCGAAGACCTCGCGGAACTGGCGCGCATTTCCAAGGCCGGCCAGCGCCAGACCATCTACGCCATCCTCGGCACCGGGCTGATGGTGGTGGCCGCGGTCCTCGTCGGCCTCGAAGCCGGCGGCCCGCGCCTGCTCGGCATCCCGGCCGCAGCCGGCATTGCCGGGCTCGGCGCATTCGCGGCATTCCTGGCGGCCTGGCCGCGTCGCTAAGCCATCGCGCTGGCGTCGACGCGCCGGCGTGACCTGCCGCGACGGACGGCCCCGGCATCACCGGGGCCGTCTGCATTCAGGGGCAGCCGAGCCCGCGCGTCGTGTTGAGCTTGTCCAGCTGCAGGATCTGCGTGCCGCTTTCGCCGCTGAGTTCGATCGTGGCGCGCTTGCAGGTCTCGAAGATCAGCTTCGCCGTGCCCCACACGCGGCTGGCCGGCGCCGGGAAGGTCTGGAAGCCGCCGCCGTCGAGCACGTACATGTCGATCGTCACCGGCACGTCCCAGGCGAAGGCCGCGGCACCCGGGTTGAAGTCTCCGTAGAGCCACAGCTGCTCGCCGTCGTTGTGGTAGCCGTAGAAGTACAGCAGGAACCGGTTCTCGTTGACCATGTCCAGGTTGAAGCCCTGGCCCGGCGTGCCGGTGTTGTACCAGCTGCCGGAAAGGTCGACCGGGAACGCCGTGGCCGCGGCCGGCGTGGCGTCGGCGACCTGGAAGCTGTGGCGCGTGGTCACGCCCTGGTAGGTGGCCTCGAACGCCCACAGCCCGTGCGGCGCATTCGACGGCAGTGCGAAGTTCCAGTACCACCAGGCACCGGCGTAAGTGGTGCTGGCGGTCTGGTTCCAGCTCGAGAACACGCTGCCGTCGGGACGCAGCACGCGGTACTGGGTGCTGGTGCCGCTGACCTGGTCGCGGTAGCCGGCCATCACGCTGAAGCTCTCGCCAGGCACAAAGGTGTTCTTGAAGTTCGGCGTGTCCACCGTGCTCGGGCAGCTGGCCATCTGCGGCGGCGCGCCGTGGGTGGAGAGGCGGTTGATGCGCGAGTCGTGGTAGGGCCGTGTCTCAGCGTAGGTCATGGTCGGGCTGGCGTTGCAGGCCCCGGCGTGCGGCTCGATCACCGCGGCGCCGACGGCATTGCTGGCGCGGAACTCAAGGTGCAGGTGCGGCCCGGTGGAAATGCCGGAACTTCCCACCTTGCCCAGCGGCGTGCCGGCCGGCACCGGCGCGCCGATTGGCAGCGAGGTGACCGAGCCGTTCTTCATGTGCAGGTAGCGCGCCACCGAACCGTCAGCGTGCTGGATCACCACGTAGTTCGGCGTGTCCGGCGCGTTCAGCGAGCAGGAGCGGTCATTGTTGCCGTCGCCCTTGGCCACCAGTGTGCCGGGCGCCGCGGCCAGCACGTCCACCGCGCCGGCGTCCATCAGCGTCCACGGGAAGGGCCAGATGAAGTAGTCGATGCCGCGGTGGTTGTAGCCGCCGGTGGTGTCGTAGGTGCGGGTGCCGCAGGTGTAGTCGAGCAGCTGGTTCGGGAACGCGGCGTTGAGGTCCACGAAGTTCGAAATGCCGTGCCATTGTTTCCCGGCGCCGTTCACCGGCCCCAGCGGCCAGAGCATGCCGCTCACCGCCTGCGTGCGCGGCGCCACGGCCTTGCCGCTGCGCTGCAGCGCGTCGAGGTTCTGGTTCACTTCGTCCACCAGGCGGCGATCAAGCTCGGGCGAGACGTGGTCGGCCATGTCGGCGGCGGTGAGGTGGCCGCCGCCATCGGGCGGGCGCGCGGTGCTGGTGCCGGCGAGCATGAGGCAGGCCAGGCCGGCGAGCAGGCGAGGTGTGGTCATCTTCATGGCATTCCCCTGGTTTCCCGGCGCCATCCTACGCCAGCGCCGCGACCATGCGAAAATCGCGCCCCCGCTGTCCGGACCCGCCGCCTTGACGCTCGCGCTGCCCGTAATCCTCGCCGATGACCAGATCGCGGTGGTCAACAAACCCGCCGGGTTGATGGTGCACGACAGCGCCCTGGCCCGCGGCGAAACCGACTTCGCCGCCGACCGCCTGCGCGAGCAGTTCGGCCGCCCCGTGTTCCTGGTGCATCGCTTGGACCGTGCCACCAGCGGCTGCCTGCTGCTGGCCTTCGACCGCGACAGCGCCTCGGCGCTGGGCAAGGCGCTGATGTCGCAGGACTTCGGGAAGGACTACCTGGCCGTGTGCCGCGGCTGGCCCGAGCCGGCCGAAGGCGTGATCGACCATCCGCTCGACGGCGGCCCCGGCAAGCCGCAGAAGAAGCCGGCGGTCACGACGTACGCGCGCCTGGCCACCGCCGAACTCGAGATCCCCAGCGCCCAGCACCCGACCTCGCGCTACGCGCTGCTGCGCTGCACGCCGCAGACGGGCCGCTTCCGCCAGATCCGCCGCCACCTCAAGCACCTCCACCACCACCTGATCGGCGACAGCAGCCACGGCGACGGTCGCCACAACCAGGCCTTCCGCAGGATGGGCGTGCACCGGATGCTGCTGCACGCGTACCGGCTGAGCTTCCCGCATCCGCTCGATGGCCGCCGCATCACGGCCATCGCCCCCGGCGATGACGAGTGGAACCGCGCGATGGCACGGCTGGGCTGGTCCGACGAGATGGCGACCGCGCTGCAGCCACCGTCGGCTACCTGAACAAGCCCGCCTTGGCCAAGCACCCGCGGCAGCGGCGATAATGGCCCTTCGCACGCCCCGGACCACCGCCTTGGCCAAGCTATATTTCTACTACTCGGCGATGAACGCCGGAAAGACCACCACGCTGCTGCAGAGCGCGCACAACTACCACGAGCGCGGCATGCGCACGCTGATCCTCACGCCGCGTCTGGACGACCGCTACGGCGAGGGCGTGGTGGCCTCGCGCATCGGCCTCAAGGCCCGCGGCACCATCTTCGGCCGCGACGACGACCTGCTGGCCATGGTGCGCGACGACATCGCCGCGCGCGGGCCGCTGCACTGCGTGCTGGTGGACGAGGCGCAGTTCCTCTCGAAGCGTCAGGTCTGGCAGGTCACCGAGATCGTCGACCGCCTGAACGTGCCGGTGCTGGCCTACGGCCTGCGCACCGACTTCCGCGGCGAACTGTTCGAAGGCAGCCAGTACCTGCTGGCCTGGGCCGACAACCTGGTCGAGATCAAGACCATCTGCCACACCGGCCGCAAGGCCACGATGGTGCTGCGCGTGGACGAGAACGGCCGCGCCATCTCCGACGGCCCGCAGGTGGAGATCGGCGGCAATGAGCGCTATGTTTCGGTCAGCCGCGGCGAGTTCAAGAAAGTGATGGCGGGCGAGGGCGTGATCGACCTGCAGCAGCCGCAGCTGCCGTTGGGTGAGCAATAGGGACGATTATCCTCGGCCACACCCGGACGCCAACTCCGCAATCTCATCCGCCAGGCGTTGCCGCTCCGGCTGGCCCAGGCTTGCCTCGGCCAACATCTTTTGCTGAAGCTCGCGGCCATCGCCGCTTCGGCCTTGCCGGCAGTAAAGGCGCGCCTGGAGGGCGCCGATGCGCCAATCCCACGCGTCGGTCGGGGTGGGGCGGGCGCGGGGCAGGTTGCGCAGCGCGGTCAGCGCCGCATCGGCGCCCGGCACGTTGCCGACGTCGATCAGCACTTGGGTTCGTGCGAGGGCGACGGGCAGGTGCTCGTCGCTACCCGCAGCGATGCCTGCGGCCAGCAGGCGCTGCTCGGCCGACGCCAATAGCGACAGCGCGGCTTCCGAGTTCATGCGCCCCATCGCCACCCGAGCCAGCAGCAAATCGGCGCGTGCCGCCTGCAGCGGGCTGTCCGCCAGGGCCAGCTGCTGGCATTCCAGCGCCAGCAGTTCGGCGCCGTCCGCCTGGCCCAGGGCCAGCCGCACCTGCGCCAGATCGCACAGCACCGACGAGCGCGGGCCGAGGTCGTTGCCGCGGCGGACCAGCTGCAGGCTGCGCTGGAAGGCGTCCTGTGCCTGCAGCAGCCGCCCCTGCTCCCACGAGAGGCGGCCGAGCTGCTGCCACGACGCGGCAACTTCCGGATGCTCGGGGCCGAAGCGCGCCAGCAGGCGCTCGTGCGCGGTGCGCAGCAGGCGCTCGGCTTCCTCAAGCTTGCCGTTCTGAACCAGCAGCGCGCCCAAGGGTCGCTGCACGCCGGTGCTGGCCGGGTGGCCGGGGCCGAAGCGGGTGAGTGCGATTTCCATCGCCTGGCGGTAGGACGATTCGCTTTCCACGCGGTCGCCGATCACCAGGTGCAGGCTGCCCAGCTCGCGCCAGATCTCGACGCCCAGCGCATTGCGGTCGCCGCCGCTTTCGCGCAGCAGCGACAGCGCGGCGCGCATCGCGATGATGGCTTCCGCGTGGCGGCCCTCGTCGGCGAGCAGACCGGCCAGGTCGGCCTGGCTTTCGGCCTGCAGCGCCTTGAGTTCGGGGCCGGCGCGCAGGGCCAGCGCCTGCCCGAACAGATCGCGCGCGACTTCGCGGCCGCCCAGGCGGCGATGGCAGCGGCCGAGCTGCGACAGGAACTCCGACACCTCGCGTGGCTGCCGCGCCGACTGCTGCTGGCTCACCGGCAGCCAAGGCAGCAGCGCGCGCACGCACACTTCCGGTTGGCCCAGCGCGCGCAGGCTGCGGCCGCGCATCGCGGCGGCCTCGATGCCGAGCCGCGCGGGCGCTTCGCCCGCCAGGGTGCCCAGCACCTGCGACTGGCGGTCGAGCAGCTCCAGCGCCTGGCGGTCATCGCCCAGGCCCTGCCGAAGCCGCACCACCAGGCCCAGCAGCTCGGCGCGCGCCTGCGGCTGGCCCAGCAGCTCGGTGTCGGCGCGGCGCACGCCGGCATCCAGCAGCGTGCGCACGTCGAGGCCATCGCCGTCGCCAGCCTGGTCGGTGTTCTCGAACAGCGCCACCACGAAGTCCTGCATCGCCTGCGCACGCTCGGCCTCGACGATCGCGCGCCGCGCCTGCCACGACACGAAGGCCAGCGCCGCCAGCAGCAGCCCGCTGACGAAGAAGCCCGCCACCAGCGCCACCGAATTGCGGCCGATGAACTTCGCGGTGCGATAGCCCAGGCTCTGCGGCCGCGCCAGCACCGGCTCGCCGTCGAGGTGGCGGCGCAGGTCCTGCGCCAGCGCTTCCACCGACACGTAGCGGTCCTCGGGCGCCTTCGCCAGCGCTTTCAGGAGAATGTTGTCGAGGTCGCCCGACAGCTCGCCGGCGATGCGCCGCGGCGCGGGCGCGCCGGCTTCGCGCGCCAGCTTCAGCGCACCCGTCGAAGGCCGCACCGGGTCGCCGGTGAGGATGGCCTCTTCGAACGCCGCATCCGTGGCGCGCGCCGGGTCGTAGGGCTTGCGGCCCACCAGCATTTCGTAAAGCACCACGCCGAGCGAATACACGTCGGTCATGGTGGTGATCACGCCGTTGCGCAGCTGCTCGGGCGCGGCGTAGTGCAGGGTGAAGGCGCGGGTGCCGGTGCCGGTGATCTCGGTGTTGCCGTTGGCGGATTCATCGAGCAGCTTGGCGATGCCGAAGTCGAGCAGGCAGACCTCGCCGGCCGGCGTCACCAGGATGTTGGACGGCTTGAGGTCGCGATGCACCACCAGGTTGGCGTGCGCATGGCTAACCGCCGCGCACACCTGCAGGAACAACTTTAGCCGTGCCTCGGTGGGCAGCGCCAGCTTGCGCGCGTAGTCGGTGATCGGTTCGCCCTGCACGTAATCGAGCGCGAGGTAAGGCTGGCCGTCGCTGCTCACGCCCGCATCGAGCAGGCGGGCGATGTGGGCGTGGCCCAGGCGCGCGAGGATCTGCCGTTCGCGGGTGAAGCGCGTACGCAGGCCGGCGTCGCCCAGGCCCGGGCGCAGCAGCTTCAGCGCCACGCGGCGGTCGTAGAGGCCATCCGCGCGCAGCGCCAGCCACACCTGGCCCATGCCGCCTTCGCCCAGCGGGCGCTCGAGCTTGTACGGCCCGATCTTCTGCCCGGGCTGCGGCGAGAACACCGCCGCATCCACCACCGACTGCGACAGGAAATCGGGCCGCTCGTCCTCCAGCGCCATCAGGCGCTGCAGTTCCGAGCCCAGGCAGGGGTCGGCGCGGGTGATTTCGGCGAGGCGGCGGTCGCGGACGGCGGGCTCGAGCTCCAGCAGCTCGTCCAGCAGCGCCGACAGCGTGGTCCAGCGCTCGGTGTCCACGGGTCGCCCGGGCTCAGCCCTGCAAGGCGGCCAGCAGGAACATGCGGGCCTTCTGCCAGTCGCGGCGCACGCTGCGCTCGGAGCGTTTCAGCAGGCCGGCGATCTCGGTCTCGGACAGGCCGGCGAAGTAGCGCATCTCGACCACCTGGGCCAGGCGCGGGTCGAGGTCGTGCAGCTTGTTCAGCGCGACATCGAGGCCCAGCATGTCCTCGTCCAGGCGCATGCCGCCGCCGGCGTCCTCGGGCAGGTCGGTGACGCGGTGCAGGTCGCCGCCGCGCTTCACGGCCATGCGCTCCACCACCACCGAGCGCATGGCGCTGGCGGCGTAAGCGAAAAAGTGGGCGCGGTCCTCGAACTCGGCTTCGGCGCGGCCGGCCAGCTTCAGGTAGGCCTCGTGCACCAGGGCGGTGGTGTCGAGCGTGTGGCCGTGCTGCTGGCCGCCCAGCTGGCGCCGGGCCATGCCGTGCAGCTCGCGGTAGAGCGTGGCCAGCACCCGGTCGAGCGCCGACTTGTCGCCGCCGCGCGCGGCACTGAGCCACTGGGTGATGTCAGCCGTTTCGTTCATGGTTCCCCGGGTCCCGTCTGCGCGGGCTGGGGAGACTATAGCCCAAGCCGGGCGGCGTCACCGCTGACAGCGGGAACACCAGGCGGTAGCGCGATTGCCCATCCGCCCATCCTTGATCGGCCTTCCGCAGGCCTTGCAGGGCTCGCCCTCGCGCCCGTACACGAACAGTTCCTGTTCGAAATAGCCGGGCGCCCCGTCCGGGCTCAGGAAGTCGCGCAAGGTGGTGCCGCCGCGGGTGATGGCGTGGGCGAGGATGGTCTTTACGGCCGCGGCCAGCCTGCCGTAGCGGTCGCGGCTCACGCTGCCGGCCGCGCGGCCCGGGGCGATGCCGGCCTGGAACAGGCTCTCGGCGGCGTAGATGTTGCCCACGCCGACCACGATCGCCTGGTCCATCAGGAAGGCCTTCACCGGGGCCTTGCGGCCGCGGCTGCGCTCGAACAGGTAGTCACCGTCGAAATCGTCCGACAGCGGCTCGGGGCCGAGGTGGGCCAGCAGCGCGTGGGTCTCGCCGGCCGGCTGCCAGAGCAGGCAGCCGAAGCGGCGCGGGTCGGTGAAGCGCAGCACCCGGCCCGAGTCCAGGGCCAGGTCCACGTGGTCGTGGGTTTCGACCGGGGTGCGGGCCGGCAGCACCCGCAGCATCCCCGACATGCCCAGATGCAGGACGGCGCTGCCGGGGGCGGTGTCGAGCAGCAGGTATTTCGCACGGCGGCGCACGGACAGCACCGATTGCCCCGGCAGCTCGCGCGCCACCTCGGGCGGGATCGGCCAGCGCAGGTCGGGGCGGCGCAGCACCACGCCGGTGATGCGGCGGCCTTCCACGTGCGGGGCCAGGCCGCGGCGGGTGGTCTCGACTTCGGGCAGTTCGGGCATGGCGGCATTGTAGTTCGCGGCCGGGCGAGGCCCGCGCGAATTGCCGGTTCAGTGGGGCAGGGCTAGCCTAGGCCGATGCGCCCCCACCCTCGCCCTGACTCGTCCCGCCTGCTGGCGCCCCTCCTGCTGCTGGCCCTGGCGCTGCCGGGCGCTGCGGTCGCCACGCCCCCGGGCCCCGCCGACCTGCTGCGCACCGCGGCCGAAACCCTCGCCGACCCGCAGGCCAAGGCCACCAATGACGCCCTGGATGCCGCCGCCGAGGCGGATCGTGAGGCCGCCGCCCTGGCCGAACGCCTGGCCGCGCTGCGCGCCGAGGCCGCGAATGCGCCCGCGCGCAGCCGCGAGCTGACGGCGCAGCTCGAAGTCGACCGCCAGCAATCCCTTCGCGAATGGCAGGCGCGCCTGCCCGCGCGCGCCGACGTCGAGACGCTGGAGATCGCGCTGGAACAGGAGCGCCTGGCGGCCGAACAGCTGCGCAGCCAGATCGAAACCCTCGCTACTGAAATGGCCGCGAGCTTCGCCCAGCCCGCGCGCAGCGGCCAGGAGCTGGCCGCGATCCAGTCGCGCCTGGACGAACTGGCGCAGCCGGCCGCCCCGACGGACGGCGAGCCCGACCCGCTGGTGCGCGCCCGCGCGCTGCGCAACGCCGCCGAGCGCCGCAAGCTCACCGCCGACCTGGCGCTGCGGCAGGCGCAGCAGGACCTGGCCGCCACGCGCCAGCGCCTGCAGGAACTCGAATTGCGCGCGCTGCGCCACCGCCTTGCCTTGCGCGAGCCGCGCCTGGCAGTGCTGCAGCGGCGCATCGCCGACCTGGGCCGCGAGGAGCTCGCTGGCCTGGCGGAGCAGCTCGTGGCGCAGGCCGACGCGCTGGCCACGCAAGACCCGGCCGTCGCCGAGGCCGCGCGCGTCAATCGCGCGCTCGGCGAGGAGCTCGTGGAAACCAACGAGGACCTGGCCCGCCAGCGCAGCGAGCTGGTCGGCGAGGAGGAGGCGCTGGCGCGTGACCTCGCGGGCCTGAAGGACGCCCGCACCCGCCTGGAGCTCGGCGGCCAGAGCGAACAGGTGGGTACCTGGCTATGGGCCGAGCTGCGCCGGCTGGAGCCCGAGGCGCGGCTCAACGATCGCCTCGATGAAATCCGCGAATCCCTCGGACAGCTCCGCCTGCGCCTGATCACGCTCGGCGAACTGCAGCGCGAGCTGGCCGACCTGCCCAACGCCGTGCGCACGCTGCGCCGCTTGGCACCCGGCAGCGAGGAGGACGCGCCGGAAGCTGCGGAAACCGCGCAGGACCCGCTGCCCGCATTGCTGGAGCAGCGCCGCGACCTGGCCGGCCGGCTCGAGCCGTTGATCTGGCGCCACGTCGCGGCGCTAGAGCAGTCCGAACGCAGCCTGCAGGCCCGGCTCGACGCCAACATTGCGCTGCGCACCACGCTCGACCGCCACCTGTTGTGGATCCGCAGCCATCCGCCGGTCGGCGGCGACTGGCTGGCCACCGTGCCGGCCGGCGCGCAGGACCTGGTGAAGCCTTCGCGCTTCGCCACTACCGCGATGCTGGTGCAGCGCGATTTCGCCGAGCGGCCGCTGGCCTACCTCGCCGCACTGCTGCTGGTGGCCGGCCTGTTCGTGCTGCGCCATCGCGCACCGGCGCGCCTTGAAGCGCTGGCGCAAGCCGTGCGCCAGGTTCGCCAGGATCGCTACCGCCGCACCTTCGAATCCCTGGCCTGGACCGTGGCCGGCGCGGTGCCCGGCGCGGCCGCGCTGTTCGCGTCGGGCAAGTTGCTGCAGGGCGTGGGCGACAGCGGCAAGTACAGCGATTCGCTGGGACTCGCGCTGCAGGCGCTGGCCCTGCCGGCATTCACGCTGGCCTTCCTGGCCTGGCTGGTGCGCGAGCGCGGGCTGGCGCACGCGCACTTCCGCTGGACCAAGACCCGCCGCGAGGCGCTGGCGCGCTGGCTGCCGAAGGCGAGGCTGGTGCTGTTGCCGCTGTACTTCGTGGTGGCGCTGTCCTTCATCCGCAACCAGGAACTGGCGATCTCGGTGCCGGGGCGCATCGCGATCGTCATCGCCAGCCTGTTCTCGGCCTGGGTGATGTGGGACCTGCTGCAGCCGGCGCGGCTGTGGCACATGCGCGGGCACGACCCGGAGCCCTCGGGCGCCCGGCGCGTGCTGCGCGCGCTGGTGCCGACGGTGCTGGTGGCGATGGCGCTGCTGGCGCTCGATGGCTACGTGTACTCGTCGGCGATCCTGCTCGATGCCCTGTTCGCCAGCGTGGGCACGGTGACGGCCGTGGCCGTGCTGCACGGGCTGCTGGCGCGCTGGTTCCTGCTGGGCGAACGGCGGCTTGCGCTGCATCGCCAGGACCAGAAGCGCGAGGCGGCCGCGCAGGCCGCGGCGGAAGGCACGGCCGACGCCGAGGATGGCGGCGAGGCGGTGCCCACCGATCTCGAACCCGAGATCACGCTGGAGACGGTGAACGCGCAGAGCCGGCGCCTGCTGCGCGCGTTCAAGCTGACGCTGCTGGTGGTGGGCCTGGCCTGGGTCTGGGCCGACGTGCTGCCGGCGTTCGCGCGCTTCGACGAGATCGCGCTCTGGCACGTCAGCGACACCGCCGAGGACGGCAGTTCGGTGCAGGTGGCGGTGACGCTGATGGCGGTGCTGCTGGGGCTGCTGGCGCTGGCGCTGACCTTCGTGGCGGCGCGTAACCTGCCGGGCCTGCTGGAGATCGGCCTGCGCTCGCGCGCCAACATCGATGCCGCCTCGCGCTACGCCATCACCAGCGTGGCGCGCTACGCGATCGTGCTGTTCGGCGTGGTGCTGGGCCTGGGCCTGCTGGGACTGCACTGGGGCCAGCTGCAGTGGATGGCGGCGGCGCTGACGGTGGGCCTGGGCTTCGGCCTGCAGGAGATCTTCGCCAACTTCGTGTCGGGCCTGATCCTGCTGTTCGAGCGCCCGTTCCGCGTGGGCGACGTGATCACGGTGAACAATCTCGACGGCACCGTGACCCGCATCCGCACCCGCGCCACCACGATCCTGGACTTCGACAACAAGGAAATCGTCGTCCCGAACAAGACCTTCATCACCGGCCAGCTGGTGAACTGGACGCTGAGCGACGAGACCACCCGCATCACCATCAAGGTGGGCGTGGACTACGGCACCGACCCGGCGCTGGTGCACAGGCTGCTGCTGCAGGCCGCGAACGAGAACTCGCGCGTGCTGCAGGACTGGCCGCCGCGCAGCTGGCTGCTGGAGTTCGGCGCCAGCACCCTCGATTTCGAGCTGCGCGTCTTCGTGGCCGCCATGACCGACCGCCTGGCGGTGCGCAACGAAATCAACATGCGCCTGATCGAACTCTTCCACGAACACGGCATCGCCTTCGCCTACCCGCAGCTAGACGTCCACGTCCGCGACCTGCCCGAGAGGCCAACGCAGGCGCGCACGGTGGAGGACCCGCGCGACCCCGGTGCGGCGGCGCGCGGCTGAGCCCGGTCACGGCCCACAAAACAAAAGGGCCCGCCGTCCAGCGGCGGGCCCTTCCTGTGGAGCGGGTCGCTCAGCGCAGCGCGAAGCGTGCTGCTGCGGCCGCGTAGTCGGCGCGACTGACCTCGGTCTCCGGGCCGAAGCTCGCCTGCAGCGTCGGCTGCAGGTCGAACGGGCCCTGTACCAGGCGGAAGGTGGCGGGGATCAGGCCCGCATCAAGCGCCAGCTGCACATAGCCGCGCAGCGCCGCCGGGATCTTGTCCTGGTCGGCCAGCACGTAGCGCGTCCCGTCGAAGGCGACCGTCACATCGCCGGTGTGGGCGCGGGCCGCATCCTGCAGGCCCAGGCTCTGCACCAGCACGTAGGCCAGCCGGTCGCGGCGGACGGTCCCGGTCGGGCCGAACCGGCCCTGCGCATCGGCGCCCAGCAGCGGGTCCTGGCGCTGGAAGGCGTCGCGCAGCACGCCACCGCGCCCGCCGACCGCTTCGGCGAACGGATACAGCGGCGACAGCGGGTCTACGTCCGGGAAGGTGGCGCCAGCGATGGGGTCGGACTGGCGCACGCCCATGCCCATCACCAGGAAGTCGGCCAGCTCGGCACGCAACAGCTTGGCGTCCGGGCGGTAGCGGCCTTGCGCGTCGGCGTCGAGCAGCCGGGCGCTGACGCCGAACTCGACGAACCCCCGGGCCGGGTGGCCGTCCACGTCATTGAGGCCGACGTAGCCGTCGGTACGGATCTGCTTGATGCGCGCAACCACCGTGTCCGGCACGCCGTAGCCGTTGGTCAGCTGCGCCGGGTCAAGCGAGGCTCCCGAGAGACCGCCGATGCCGCGCACCGAGAGCGTCCAGCTGCCTGGGACGCCGGGCGCGGCCACCGCGATGTTCGGGCCAAGCACCGGCAACGAGACGCCGGAACCGTAGCGCTTGCCGTTCGGGTCGGTCAGCACCAGGGCCACCGTGTTGTCGCTCACGTTGGCACTGGCGTTGACCAGCGTCACGCCCGCGGGCACATGGAAACTGACGGAGCCCGCATTGCCCACCGGGCTGAAAGGCACGCTCACCTGTTCATTGCTGGCCACCGACGTCATTGCCCGGGCGTTGAAAGTCCGGCGGGCGTTCACCGTCTGCCCAAAAGCGCCGAGGTCGAATGCGGCTTGGACCGCGGCATGGGCGTTTACGTAGCCCGCGCCGGCCTCCCAGGGGGCGCGGCCCGTCAAGTTGGTCGAGGTTTCCTGCAGGATCTGCTTCACGCCGCGCCAGTCGAGCGACGGATTCGCCTGCAGCATCAGGGCGACGATGCCCGACACGTGCGGTGCGGACATCGACGTGCCCGACTTGCGGCTGTAGTAGACGGCGTCGGCAGCGCCGATCTCCCCGATCTCCGACTGGAGCGACAGGGCGTCGAGCGGGCCACCGGCGGCGCGTGTCGAGTAGATGTTCGCGCCAGGAGCGGTCACGGTTGGCCGGTCTTCCCAGCGCAGCACTTCACCGTCCACGACCACCTCGCCGCCACGGCCGTTTTCGCCACGGGACGAGAAGGAGGCCAGGCCGCCTTGCTTGTCGCCGGCCGCGACGGTGATCACCCAAGGTGCCTTCTTGAACTGGCCGGTGATGGTGCCTTCGCCCGGGCCGGAATTGCCGGCCGAGAACACCACGACCACGCCACGGTCCGCCAGCGCCTTGGTGGCGACGTTGGTCGGGTGGTCGGGATTGAAGTCCGTGCCGGTGTCCGATGTCTGGCCGAAGGAGTTGGACACGACGCGGATGTTGTAGCGCGACTGCTGGCTGAGCGCGTAGTCGAAGCCGCCAAGCGTGTCGAGGATCAACAGTCCGGCGCCCGAACCATAGCCCACCAGGTCGGCGCCCGGGGCGACGCCCTCGAACTTGCCGCCGGGAGAAGCCGCGCCGGTCGCACCGACGATGCCGGCCACGTGCGTGCCGTGGCCGCCCGCGATGTCGGTGTTGGGCACGTTCTCCGTGCGCGTCACCGGCAGCAGGCCGGACACCGAGCGCAGGTTGGTCTGGGCCGCCACGTTCTGGACCACGTGGCGCGGGAAGGTCAGGTCCGGATGGGTGCCGTCGATGCCGGAGTCATTCACGAGCACCGCCACGCCGCGGCCGCTGATGGGCATCCCGTTCTTGCGCAGGGCCGGGTCACGGCGAAGCCGGTCCACGCCGGTCAGTTCGGTGGCCTCATGGTTCTCGTACTGAAGCTCGGCGTTGAGCCAGATCGAACGGACGTCATCCCAACGGTCCAGCTGCAGTACCTGGGCCTGGGTCGCGACCACGCCGGCCATGGGCAGCGATTCGAGCGTGATCCCGTTGAGCCCCAGGGCCAGCAGGCGATCGCGCTGGGCGGACGTCAGGGGCCCGTTCCCATCGAACGTGACGATGACCTCCCGGGCGGCGTCGAACTGGCCGTCGGCGATCAGCGCCTCGAGGTTGGGGTCCAGCGAGGCCGCCAGCGCGGCCGGGGTGAGGCCGAGCAGGGCGGCCGGCAGGGCGGCTGCGAGTGCGGTGCGGTACAGACGGGTTCGGAACATGGGTCAAGCTCCACGGGAACGGAACAAGCAGCATCGGCCTCACCCGCGCCGGAACCTACTCGGCATTACACCCACGGCCACGGGAGGGAAAACCCCCAGCGGCGGTCCGAGGCGGCGACGGGATGGCGATGGCGCTCGCAGTGCCTGGGCCGGGCCGGCTCCGACACCAGGAAGTGAACCTGACCCCGTTTTCCGGGACAATGCGCGCCCCTTGCCGTGCTTCCCGGACATGAACCAGCCCACGCCCCTGCCGCCCGCCCTGGCCGGCGATGACCTGATCGAGCGCCTGCGCGCCGCCGCCGACCTGCTGGAGGCGGTGGCGGCGAACCGCGACGTGCTCGAGGCGCTGCCGATGCCCGAGCAGAAGCGCCTGAAGGCGGCCGTGCACAGGTTCCACAACCCGGACCCCATCGACCACCGCAAGCTGCGTCGCGAGAAGAAGCGCGCCCAGGTGCGCGAGAAGAACGCCCACGACGACGCCGTGCTCAACGCTACCGGCATCCGCGAGCTGCGCAGCAAGCCGGTGTTCACCACCCCGAACTACTTCCCGCCGTCGCAAAAGCCCGTCGACCACATCACCGACGAGCCCGCGCGCGAGACCATCGAGCCGCAGCACTGCTACGTGTGCAAGGAAAAGTACACGCGCATCCACCACTTCTACGACCAGATGTGCCCGGCCTGCG
>LNFM01008982.1_pt1 | contig 14796 bp, 11 predicted proteins | sample 596031 | NCBI WGS metagenome assembly LNFM01 (sample SAMN04254537, study PRJNA301005) | activated carbon metagenome | isolation source: dual media filters at the Ann Arbor, Michigan drinking water treatment plant | place: USA: Ann Arbor
CCCAACGACTTGATGCACAGCACGCCTGCGGTCTGTGCCATGCCTTCGATCATCAGAACGCCGGGAAACACCGGGTTACCGGGAAAATGGCCCTGGAAGTGCGGCTCGTTGATGGTGACGTTCTTGATGCCGACGCCGTAATCGTCGCCCTGAATATCGATCACACGGTCGATCATCAGGAACGGATAGCGATGCGGGAGCATCTTCAGCACCGCTCCGATGTCGGCCGCATTGAGATCGCTGACCGGTTTATCCATGGCTTCGTCTCACTCGTCTGCAACAGGCTTGGCGACGCCCGGCGGGCGCGCCATGCGCTCTATCATTACCAATTCGCGGAACCATTGCTTCAAGGGTTTGGCCGGCATTCCCCCCCAACGCGCGCCGGCCGGAACGTCGCCGTGGGCAATGCTGGTTCCAGCCAGTTGCGCCCCTTCGCCGATCGTCACGTTGGTGTTGGTACCAGAGCGCGCACCCATGACCACGAAATCTTCAAGCGTCGAACTACCGGAAAGACCTGTCTGGGAAACCACCACGCAGTGCCGGCCGATGCGCACATTGTGACCCACCTGAACCAGGTTGTCGATCTTGGTGCCCTCGCCGATGGTGGTGTCGCGGATCGCGCCGCGGTCGATGGCTGTGCCGGCCCCCACCTCGACGTCGTCCTGGATAATGACGCGCCCGACCTGCGGCACCTTGAGGTGTCCCTTGGCGCTCATGACATAACCGAATCCGTCCTGACCGATCCGGCAACCGGGATGAATGATGACACGGTCGCCGATCAGCGCATTGGCAACCGTCGTTCCGGCGCCGATCGCACTGTCACGCCCGATTCTCACATGGCCATCTATGACCGCGTTTGCGCCGATGACGGTGCCGCTGCCGATCTCGGCTTGCGGACCGATCACTGCGCCCGGCTCGATGACAACGCCGGTCTCCAGACGCGCAGTCGGGTGCACATAGGCGCCGGCCCGTTCGCTTTGCTCGTAAAGCGAAGAAGGCCGCAGCGAATGCGGAAACATCTCGCGCGCAACCGTGACGAAGGCCCGGTACGGTTCCTTGACCACCAGCACCGCCACATGCGCGGGAACAGCCTTGGCGAGCGCGGCCGTGGTGAAACAGGCACCGGCATGCGTCTTGGCAGCGGCATCGGCGAAGAAATTGCTCTCCAGAAAGCAGAGGTCCGACGGACCGGCCCGATCGAGAGGACCGATATTGTCGATCCTGCGGGCATGCGGCGCCGGCGTCACCAGACTGGCGCCGGCAAGCGCAGCGATCTCATCGAGGGTGAGACCGCGGGAGTGACGTAGGAATAACGGCTCGCTCATGGCGTCGAGGCTGATCCGCTAGGACGAAATCAATAAGTCCCAAGAACTGCTGCGGGCGTCAATCCAAGGGCGGGAATCGCTTCCCGCCCTCAGGACTTCAACGCTGGTATCCCGCCGCCGCTGGCGGCCAGGATTAGAACTTGGTTCCGCCGCTGAAGCGGAAGATCTGCGTCCGGTCGCAAACTTCGGCACCGGAGGTGTTGGTGGCGCAGTACTTCGACAGCGGATAGGCCAAGTCGAAGCGCAGCGGACCGAGCGGCGAATCCCAGATCAGGCCAACACCGACCGACGAGCGGATCATCGACGCGTCGTTCAGACCAACCTGAAGCGTCTCTCCGGTCACCGACCAGGATGTCGGACCCTGGTAACTCCAGACCGAGCCGGCATCCGCGAAAGCCGCGACCTTGATGCCAATTTCCTTCGGCAGGAAATACAGCGGCGTCTGAACTTCCGCGGTGGCGCCCCAGTACATCGAGCCGCCAAGCGAGTCGTTGGTGTTGGACCCCGGCGTGATATCGCGCGGCCCGATGCCGTTCGGGGCGAAGCCGCGAACCAGATTCGGACCCATCTGGAAGTGGTCCAGCATGCGCAGGTCCTTGCCGCCCCACGAGCCGATGTGACCGCCCTGCACCTTGAGCACGCTGACGATGTCAGGCAGCACTTCGTAGTAGTTGCGAATTTCGCCGCTGGTGCGGAGGAAGTTCACGTCGCCGCCGGCGCCGGCGAGGTCCTGCTTGAGTTCGGCCAGCAGGCCGCTGGTCGGCATGCGGTTGTTGTCGACCGTGTTGTAGGCCAGCGAGTAGCCGACCAGCGACACGGTGACCGGGCCGCCGGACAGTTCGCGCCGCACGGCAAGAGAGGCTTCGCCATCCGAGTAGCAGGCGTTGCCTGGCTGAACGCCAGTGCCAATCCCCTGCTGGAACAAGCGCGCTGCATCTGAAGTGCGGCAGTTATCGTACTGCGTCGGCAGCGTGATTTCCTGACGATAGATCGAGTACCGCGGCGAGAACGAAATCTCTTCGGTCAGCGCAAAGCCGAGCCGCAAATTGGTGCCGTAGGTCTTGGTGTCGTACGACACATAGGACGAAGCAAGGTTCTGCTTCGCGAAGAGGTCGATGCCGCCGGCCATGCGGTAGCCGAGCAGATAAGGCTCGACGAACGACAACTCGAAGCCGCGCACACGCTGACCGATCTGAACCGATGCCTTGGCGAACTGGCCCCGGCCCATCAGGTTGCGGTCGGCGATGCTGACCTCACCGATGAAGCCGTCGGCGGTGGAATAGCCGCCGGAGATCGAGAATTCGCCGGTGGCCTGTTCCTCGACTTCGACGTTAACGACGACGCGGTCGGGCGCGGAGCCGGGCTCGTTGGTAATCTTCACGGTCTTGAAGAAGTTCAGGTTCTTCAGCCGGCGCTCGGCGCGATCGACCAGCGCCCGGTTATAGGCGTCGCCTTCGCTGATATCGAACTCGCGGCGAATGACGTATTCGCGGGTGCGGATGTTGCCGCGCACGTTGATACGCTCGATGTAGGCGCGCGGGCCTTCCTCGACCACGAACACCAGATTGATCGTGCGGTTCTCGAAATTGCGGTCGCCGCGGGGACGGACGGTGGCGAAGGCGTAGCCGCGCTTGGCGGCCTCGATCGTCATCGTCTCGACGCTCTTCTCGACCAGATCGGCATTATAAACATTGCCGGCGCCGATCTTGAGGCTGCTCCGCAGCGTGCCCGACTCGATCGCGCGCACGTTGGACACGACGTCGACGCTGCCGACGCGGTACTGGTTGCCCTCGTCGATGGTGAAGGTCACAACAAAGCCGCCCTGGGCCGGATCGTATTCACCCACCGCGGAGATGATGCGAACGTCGGCATAGCCGTTCTTGAGGTAGAACCGGCGCAACAGATCGCGGTCGGCCTCGACCCGATCCGGATCGTAGATGTCGCCGGTCTGCAGGAAGCTGAGCCAGTTGCTCTCGTTGGTTTTGATCACGTCCCTGAGGCGGCCGTTCGAAAACGCGCGCGCGCCCTGGAAGCGGATAAGCTTGACGCCGGTCTTTTTGCCTTCGTTGATCTCGAACACCAGATCGACGCGGTTGTTCGGCAGGTCGATGATCTTCGGCTCGACGCGAACGTCGAAGCGGCCGCTACGCTGATAGATCTCGATGATGCGCTGCACGTCGGCCTGCACGGTCGGGCGCGACAAGGTTCCGCGCGGCTTCGACTGCACTTCGACCCTGAGCTGGTCGTCCTTGGCCTTGCTGTTACCTTCGAAGGCAACCCGGTTGATCACCGGATTCTCGACGACGGAGACGACTAGCCGGCCGCCCACGTTGTTAATGCGCACGTCGGAAAACAGACCGGTGCCGTAAAGAGTCTTGAGCGCCTCATCGATTTCGAAGGCACCCAGCCGCCCCCCCGGGCCAGGCCGGAAATAGGATCGGACGGTATCCGCCTCAACACGGCGGTTGCCCTCGACCACGATCGAGCTGGCGGATTGGGCAGACGCGACCACCGACGACGCAATCGTCAGCGACCCGGCGCCAATGAGGAGACCACCGAGGACAACAGACGATAGCGCCAGCCCCCGAACCAACCGCACACAAAGTCTCATGCGCAACGCGCCCTCTTAATTCCTGCGGCCGCCCCCGCTGCCAAACACAGATTCCCGGGTCGACTTCGCATGCGTTGTACCGCGTTTTAAGCGCACTGCAAACGAAACCACCAACCCAAGTTTCCCTTTCCCCTCATAAAGTTGCCCTAGGGCAACGATTCAGGAAGCACCGGCGAAGAAGATGCCTTTTATGTCATTAAAGGTTGCAAATATCATCAACATCAGAACCAGCGCGAGTCCGACGCGGAACCCGTACTCCTGGGCCCTTTCCGACATCGGGCGGCCGCGTATGGCCTCGATTGCGTAGAACATAAGGTGACCGCCGTCGAGCAGGGGAATCGGGAAGAGGTTGAGCAGCCCGATCGACACCGACAGCACCGCCGTCAGATGCAGCAGCGCCGCAAAGCCGGCGGTGGCCACCTGGCCCGACACCTGGGCGATTCGGATCGGTCCGCCGAGTTGATCTGCTGCCTCCCGGCCGGAGAATATCCCGCCGATATAGGACATGGTGCGATCGACCACGAACCAGGTTTCCTGCGCCCCCATCCCCACCGCCTGGAGCGGGCCGACCGACTCGGTGCGGATATCGCCCGGTTGCATCGAGCGGCTGATGCCCAACACGCCGAGCCGGTGCACGTTACCGAAGTTGTCCTTCATCTCGCGGCGTTCCGGCACCGCCTTCAGCGTCACCATCGTCCCGCCGCGCTCGACCTCGACGTTGAGGGGTTCGCCGGCGCTGATGCTGACGATCCGCTGCATCTCGGAAAAGCTGTCGATCCGCACCCCGTTGATGCTGACCACCAGATCGCCCGGCTGGAACCCGGCCGCTGCGGCAGCGCTGTTGGGCTGGATGGTGTCGACCCGGGCGGTGGTAATCTGTTTGCCGGCGATCATGAACACGCCGGCAAAAATGATGATGGCCAGCAGGAAATTCGCGATCGGACCGGCCGCAACCACGGCGGCGCGCTTGCCGACCGATTTGTGGATGAAACTGTCGCCCCGCTCGGCCTCGCTCATGCCGCGGGCCGCCTCGTGGTCGGGCACGCTGGCGGCATTTTCGTCGCCGAAGAATTTCACATAGCCGCCGAGCGGAATAGCCGAGAGCTTCCAGCGGGTGCCATGGCGGTCGTTGAAACCGACGATCTCAGGGCCGAAGCCGACCGAAAACGTCACCACTTTGACGCCACACCAGCGCGCCACCAGGAAATGGCCAAGCTCATGAAAGAAAACGACAATCGTCAGGACGAACAGAAACGGCACAAGGTAGCCGACCGCGCCGCCGCCGAATGAGCCCAAGCCCCCCAGAATGTCACCCATCAGATCCTCGTTTCCGCGCCATGCGCTCGCAGCTTCAGCGAATGCTTACTCAATAATGAAAGCTTCCTAAGATGCCTTTACGGCATTTTCGGACAAGAGGTCGCGGGCTAAACTTCGCGCAACATGGTCAACGGCGAGCGCCTCGTCGATCCCGGCCGGCTCGCCAAGCAGACCGCGGGCGGCGGCGGCTTCCAGGGTCGCCTCGACCAGCGCGGCAATGGCCGGAAAACCGATCCGGCCGGCGATGAATTCCCCAACGGCGACCTCATTGGCGGCATTCAGCACCGTCGGCGCCGCCCCGCCGGTATCCAGAGCGCGCCGCGCCAGCGCCAGGGCCGGAAAGCGGGCGGTATCCGGCGCCTCGAAGGTCAGTTCGCGGACCCGTGCCAGATCGAGCCGGGCGGCCGGGCCGTCGATGCGCTGCGGCCAGGCCAGGCAATGCGCGATCGGAATCCGCATGTCCGGCGCGCCAAGCTGGGCGACCACCGAACCGTCACGGAATTCGACCAAGCCGTGCACCACCGACTGGGGATGCACCAGGATGTCGATCTCGTCGGCCTTCAGCGCGAACAGATGGTAGGCCTCGATCAGTTCGAGACCCTTGTTCATCATCGTCGCGGAGTCGATCGAGATCTTCGGGCCCATCGACCAGTTGGGATGCCGCAGGGCCTGTTCGATCGTCGCCGACCGGATCTGCGCCTGCGTCCAGGTGCGGAACGGTCCGCCGGAGGCGGTCAGGATGATGCGGCGAACGTCCTCGCGCCGCCCTGCCCCGAGCGCCTGGAAAATCGCGTTGTGCTCGGAATCGACTGGCAGCACCGTCGCGCCGGTGGCTGCGGCGCGGCGCATGAACAGGCTGCCGGCACAGACCAGGCATTCCTTGTTGGCGAGCGCCACGGTGGCGCCGCGCTCGATCGCCGCCATTGTCGGCTTGAGGCCGACGGCGCCGCTGATCGCCGCCATCACCCAGTCGGCCGGGCGGCCTGCGGCCTCGTCGAGCGCATCCGCGCCGGCCGCAGCCTCGATGCCACTGCCGGACAAAGCCTGCTTCAAATCCGCATAGGCGGCGGGGTCGGCAACGACGGCCAGCCGCGCCCCGACGTCACGCGCGACCTGCGCCAGTTCGGCCGCCTTGCTGTCCGCCGTGACCGCTTCGACGCGGAAACGCGCGCGTTCGCGCTTGATCAGGTCGACTGTCGAGGCGCCGACCGAGCCGGTGGCGCCGAGAATGGTGACGCTGCGCATCATGCGCTCACCATATCAGAAGGCCGCGGGCCGGCGCCTCAAAGCCGCCCCGCGACAATCCGATCAGGCCGGCGGCCAGCGCGGCGGCCCAGAAGCCGTCGAGCCGGTCCATCACGCCGCCATGGCCGGGAATAAGCTGGCTGGCATCCTTGGCGCCGAAGCGGCGCTTGATCCACGATTCCAGCAGATCGCCCATCTGCGACAGCACCGACAGCACCAGCGCGATGACGGCGATCGCCAGGAGATTGGCAATGCCGAAGGCATAGGCCAGCCCGACCGCGATCAGCATGGCGCCGAGCGTCCCGCCGAGCGCGCCGGACCAGGTTTTCTTGGGGCTGACCGACGGCATCAGCTTCGGGCCGCCGATGGCGCGGCCGGCGAAATAGGCGGCGACGTCGGTGGTCCAGACGATGCCGAACAACAGTACGATCGCCAGAAAGCCGTAGGCCACGTCGGCGCGCAGCAGCAGTGGCGCCAGCAGCAGCACCGACGCATAAGCGGCGCCGGCGATGTACCAACCGAACCGCGACGGCGGCGCCATCGCCGCGCCGCGCACCAGCGCGGCCCATTCCCACAGTACCGCGAGCGCGGCGGCGGCCCAGAACAACGCAAACAGGAAGCCGCCGGTGTAAGCGATGATCAGCGCCAGCGGCATCATCACCGCGGCGGAGATCACGCGCAGCGCCAGATTGCTCATCGAGCCTGAGGATGTTCCGGACGGGCCGGGTTTGACCACGGCGGTCAGGATCCGGTCTTGGCGACAAGACCGCCGAAGCGGCGCTCGCGCTGCTGATACTCGCCGATGGCGGCCTCGAGCGCGGGGCGGTCGAAGTCGGGCCAATAGGTCGGCGTGAAGACGAGTTCGCTATAGGCCGACTGCCACAGCAGGAAGTTCGACAGGCGCTGCTCGCCGCTGGTGCGGATGATCAGATCGGGGTCTGGGACATCCGGCGCATCCATGAAGCCGCCGATCGTATCCATCGTCACATCGGCCGGCGCCAGACGGCCTTGCGCCACCTCCTCGGCAATGCGACGCGCCGCCCGCGCGATTTCCTGCCGCGCCCCGTAATTGAAGGCGACCACCAAGGTCAGACCGTCATTGCTCTTGGTCAGCTCTTCGGCGTCGGTCAGAAGCCGGACGATGTCGGACTCAAGGCCCTGGCGTTCGCCGACAACGCGGACGCGCACGTTGCTTTTGTGCAGTTCGGCGAGGTCGTTGCGGATGAAGCGCCGCAACAGGCCCATCAACTCCCCAATCTCGGCGGCGGGCCGCGACCAGTTCTCGGCGCTGAAGGAAAAGATGGTGACATAAGCGATGCCGAGCTCGCCGGCCGCGCGCACGGTGCGGCGCAGCGCCTCGACGCCGCGCCGATGACCCTCGACCCGGGGCAGTCCCCGCGCCGCCGCCCAGCGGCCGTTGCCGTCCATGATGATGGCGACATGACGCGGCGCCTTGAAGGGCGGTGTGGCGCTTTGCGGTAACTCTGCCTCGGACATGGGGCGCGACCTCAAACGGTGAGGATCTCCTTTTCCTTGGCAGCGAGCATCTGATCGACTTCGGCTATGCCGGCGTCGGTGGCCTTCTGGATTTCGGCGGCGTGACGGTCGTGATCGTCCTTGCTGATGTCGTGATCCTTCTCAAGCTTCTTGATCACGTCCATCGCGTCGCGGCGCACGTGGCGCACGGCGACGCGCGCGGCTTCGGCGTATTTGTGCGCGAGTTTGACCAGTTCCTTGCGGCGATCCTGGTTCAGCTCGGGGATGCGCAGGCGAATGGTCTGGCCTTCGGTCGCCGGCGACAGGCCGAGGTTGGAATCGACGATGGCCTTTTCGACCGCTTTCACCAGCGAGCGGTCCCAGACGTTGACCGAAATCAGGCGCGGCTCCGGGATGGTGACACTGGCGCATTGCTGCAGCGGCATCTGCGAGCCGTAGGCGTCCACCATCACCGGATCGAGCAGCCCGGTCGAGGCGCGGCCGGTGCGCAGGCCGGACAGTTCGCCCTTGAGGGAGGCGCTGGCGCCCTGCATGCGGCGCTTGATGTCGTTGATGTCGTATGTTGCGTTTGCCATGACGATCCCCCGAAACACGCGCGTATGGTGCGTTAAAAGCGAGTCAGGCGCGAACTGCGCCATCCGTATCAGCCGACGATGGTGGCGCGGCCTTTGCCGCGGAGCACGGCGGCGATGCCGCCCTTCTCCGCGATTGAAAAGACGATGATAGGCATCCGGTTCTCCCTCGCAAGCGCGAAGGCGGCGCCGTCCATGACGCGCAGGTCCTTCTCGATCGCCTCCTGATGGCTGATCTTGTCGTAGCGCGTGGCCTTGGGGTCTTTCTTCGGATCGGCGGTGTAGACGCCGTCGACATTGGTGGCCTTGAGAACCGCCTGGCAGTCGAGTTCCGCCGCGCGCAATACGGCGGTGGTGTCGGTGGTGAAGAACGGATTGCCGGTTCCGGCGGCCAGCAGCACCACCCGGCCCTTGCCCAGGTTCTTCAGGGCCCGCTTGCGGTTGAAGGTCTCGCAGACCGACGGCATCGCCAACGCGGAGAGCGTGCGCGCCTCGCAGCCGGCGCGCTCGACCGCGGCTTCGAGCACGAGGCAGTTCATGACGGTGGCCAGCATGCCCATGGTGTCGCCGACCGGACGCGGCACGCCGCGCTCGGACACTTCGACACCGCGGAAGATGTTGCCGCCACCGACCACGACGCCAAGTTCGACGCCGAGTTTGGCGGCGCTGACGAGGTCGGCGGCGACGCGCTCGACCGTCGTCTGATCGATGCCGAACTCTTTCGGCCCGGTCAGTGCTTCGCCGGACAGCTTGACGATGACGCGTCGGTAGACCGGATCACTCATGGGCTGCGATCCCCTTGTCTGTCGACGCGGCCGCGCGAGGCCATTCGTCTATTAGCCTTGCGTCCGCTCAGCCTTGAGCGGCGGCAGCGACTTCGGCGGCGAAATCGGAGGTCTGCTTCTCGATGCCTTCGCCGAGTGCGTAGCGCACGAACCCGGTGATCTTGATCGGTCCGCCGACCTTGCCTTCCGCTTCCTTCATCGCCTGCGCGACCGTCTTCTTGTCGTCGAAGATGAACGGCTGCTCGAGCAGGCAGACTTCCTTGTAATAGGTCTTGAGGCCGGATTCGACGATCTTTTCGATCACGTTGTCCGGTTTCCCCTGCTGCCTGAACTTGTCGGCCAGCACGTTCTTCTCGCGCTCGACCACGACCGGGTCGAGCCCCGATGGCTCCAGCGCCTGCGGATTGGCCGAGGCGACATGCATCGCGACCTGGCGGCCGAGCGCCGTCAGTTCGTCGGTGTTGCCGGTCGATTCCAGCGCCACGATCACGCCGATCTTGCCGAGGCCGTCGCTGACCGCGTTGTGCATGTAGGTGCCGATGACGCCCTTATCGACGGACAGCGCGGCGGCGCGGCGCAGCGTCATGTTCTCGCCGATCTTGGCGATGGTGTCGGCGATCGACTCGGCGACCGTGATGCTGCCGGCCTTGGCCGCGTTGATGGTGTCGATGTCGGTGCCGACATCGAGCGCCACGTTGGCGATCATCTTAACGAGGCCCTGGAACAGGTCGTTGCGCGCGACGAAGTCGGTTTCGGAATTGACCTCGACGACGACGCCCTTGGTGCCCTTCACGGCAACGCCGATCAGACCTTCGGCGGCGACGCGGCCCGCCTTCTTGGCGGCCTTGGACAGGCCCTTCTTGCGCAGCCAGTCCTGCGCCGCGGCCATGTCGCCCGCGGTTTCGTTCAGTGCCGACTTGCAGTCCATCATGCCGGCGCCGGTCGACTCGCGCAGCTCTTTGACCATCTGGGCGGAAATATTTGCCATTTTAAGCCTCTTTATTCGTGACCGCCCGCAGGCGATCCGGTCATCCCCTAAATGGTGATGACCGGCGCTTTTTCCCAATCGGGCGACGAGCGGACGCTTATTCCGCTTCCGCCGTCATCTGCTTGGCCTTGGCGACCCAGCTGTCGACGCGGCCCGGAAGACCGACTTCTTCGCCGACGTTATGCGCGGCCTTTTCGTTGAGTTCGGCCAGCTGCGAGTAGTGGAAGATGCCGAGATCGTTGAGCTGCTTCTCGATCGCCGGCGACACGCCGGGCAGCTTCTTGAGGTCGTCGGCGACGCCGCGCGGACCGGACAGCGGCTCGAAGCCGAGGTCGCTGATCGCCGGTGCGGTCGGCAGATCTTCCATCATCGGCTTCTCGGAGGCGCCGAGATCGACGCCCTGCGCGCCTTGCGAGCGCGAGATGCCGTCGATAGCAGCCTTGGCGATCAGGTCGCAGTACAGCGAGACGGCGCGGCTGGCGTCGTCATTGCCGGGCACCGCGTAGGTGATGCCGGCCGGATCGCAATTGGTGTCGACGATCGCCGCAACCGGAATGTTGAGCCGGCGCGCTTCCTTGATCGCGATGTCTTCCTTGTTGGTGTCGATGACAAAGATCATGTCCGGCACGCCGCCCATGTCCTTGATGCCGCCGAGCGAGCGGTCGAGCTTGTCGCGCTCGCGCTGCATCGTCAGGCGCTCTTTCTTGGTGTAGGCGCCGGCCTCGCCCGAGGCGAGCATCTCGTCGAGCTTGCGCAGCCGCGAGATCGAACCGGAGATGGTCTTCCAGTTGGTCAGCGTGCCGCCGAGCCAGCGCGAGTTGACGTAGTACTGCGCGCACTGCTTGGCCGCAGCGGCGATCGAATCCTGCGCCTGCCGCTTGGTGCCGACGAACAGGATGCGGCCACCTTTGGCGACGGTGTCGCTGACGGCCTGCAGCGCGCGATGCAGCATCGGCACGGTCTGGGCCAGGTCGACGATGTGAATGTTGTTGCGGGTGCCGAAGATGTATTGACCCATCTTCGGGTTCCAGCGGTGGGCCTGATGGCCAAAGTGCACGCCAGCTTCGAGGAGCTGACGCATCGTGAAGTCAGGAATAGCCATATTCGTTCTCCGGTTTGATCCACCGCGGACGATGTGAGCCCCGTGAAGGGACCACCGGACGGCCTTTTTGACCCATTGTCGGGGCCTAAAGCCAAGCGTCCGCGTGAGTGATGCGCGGCTTATATAGGCGTGTTCCGGCGGAAGCAAGGACGGTATGGCCCTGGCAGCTCAACCGGCGCGGGGTTCCGGCTCCGCGGCGGACGCCGGTTCTGCGGCCGGCTCCGGCGCCTTGGCACCCCATAGCACCGCGACGCCGATGAGGGCGGCCAGCACCGAGGCGGCAAAAACAGCGATTTTGGCGGCGGCGAAGTCGGACGGCACCGGGAACGCCTGCCCGGCGATGAACAGCGACATGGTGAAACCGATGCCGGCCAGCGCCCCTGCCCCGGCCAGTTGACGCCACGAATATTCCTTCGGCTTTACCGCCAGCCCCGACCAGACCGCCAGCGCCGACGCCAGCACCAGACCGAGCGGCTTGCCGATGACCAGGCCGGCCATGATCGCCAGCATCAACTGCTCATGACCGTGGATCACGTCCATCGACATCGCCACCCCGGCATTGGCGAAGGCGAACAGCGGCAGCACGATGTAGCTCGACCGCGAGCCGGCGTGGCGCAGGAGACGGTCGGCGGGCGACTCCAGCCGGTCGTGGATGGCGTCGATGGCGCGCAGCGCCGGCACCGACGGGCCGTGCCGCAGGATCTCGCCGGAGTGCTTGGCCTCCGCCGCCATGATGGTGTTGGCCTGGATCATCAGCGCCCGGAGATTGGCCGGCGGCCGCGTCGGGATGAACAGCGCCAGCACGACGCCGGCCAGCGTGGCGTGCAGCCCGCCGGCATAGACGCAGGCCCAAAGCGCGACGCCGACCAAAATGTAGGGCGTGACGCTATAAACGCGCCAGCGGTTGAGCAGCGCCAGCAGCACCGTGACCCCCGCCGCCGCCGCGAGGTAACCGAGATGCAGTGCGCCCGAATAGAACGCGGCGACCACCAGAATGGCGCCGATGTCATCGACGATGGCCGCCGCGGTCAGGAAAATGCGCAGTTCGACCGGCACACGGCTGCCCATCATCACGATCAGCGCGACGGCGAAGGCGGTATCGGTCGCCATCGGAACGCCCCAGCCGTGCGTCCAGGGGCCCGGCGGGATCAGCAGAATGTACAGCAACGCCGGCACCACCATGCCGCCGATGGCGGCGGCAATCGGCAGCGCCGCCGAGCGCAGGCTGGCGAGATGGCCGACGGTGAACTCGCGCTTGATTTCGAGGCCGACCACCAGAAAAAAAATCGTCAGCAGCCCGTCATTGATCCAGTGCAGCAGCGACATCCGGAACGCCGCCGTGCCGAAGGTGATGCCGAAATATTCCTGCCAGAAGGCCTCGAATCCGGGACCCAGCGGAGAGTTCATCAACGCGACGGCGGCGACAGTGGCCAGCAGCAGCAGCACGCCGGCCGATGGCGCCCAGCCGGCGAAGTCGAGCGCCGCGGCGCGCACGCGATGGCCGAGCGTATTCAGCAGCGCGTCGGCAAACGAGCTTTCGTCCCAGGCGCCGTCGTAGCGGCGGTTGTTGATGAAGAAGGTCGGCGTGATCAGGACGCCGCTGGCGCGCGAACTCTGCACGTCGGCATCGACGCGCGCCTTGGCCCGGCGCGCCAGTTCGGTATCGCTGGCCAATTCGCTGAGCGGCACGCCAAGGTCCTGCGCGGCCTGACGCAGGTCGTCTTCGGTCAGCGTCTCCGAACGCGTCATCAGCAGAATATGCGCGGCCCAGAATTTGTCCGGGTCGTCGCAGCATTCCATCAACTCGGCGGCGCGGCGGGCAATGTCGCTGCCGGTCAGGGGCCGGTGGCGGAAGGCATAGAGCAGCCGCTCGCCGAGCCGGTCGCGCACATCGGCGATGCGTTCGTTGGCCGCGCGGCAATGCGGACAGGCATAGCTGCCATATTCGACCAGCGAGATCGGGGCTCTGGCGGGGCCGAGGACGTGATCGCGGGAGGGATCGACCGGCCGATCGAGCCGATGGTTGTAATCGACGTCCGACACGGAAACCTCTTTCCTCGCCCACGCGGCGCCGCACGATCGTCCCTGTATCGCGGAGGGCAGTGATAACCGCTAGCCCCATCGGCCGGGGCTTACAAGGCCTCGGCGCTCACAGCGCCTCGACCTGGACCACGCCGGGTACCGCCTTGATGGCGCCCGCGATCTGCGGCGACACCTTGAAGCGGCCGGGCAGCTTCACTTCGACCTCGGCGCCGCGGCCGAGCATCAGCACCATGCTGACCTCGCCGTCGCCATTTGACCGGCTCTGGCCGATCGGCTCCAGCCGTTTGGCCACGCCTTCGATGGGCGCGCCGTCGCGCAGAAACACCCGCAGGCCCTTGTGGATGTTGGCCGCCGCCGCATCAAGCGGCTCAGCCGACTGGATGCGGGCGCGCACCTCGTCGCCCTGCACTTCCGCCGACAGCACCATCAATACCGCCGCGCCCGGCTCGAGCAGGTCGCGATACTCGGCCAACCCCTCGGAGAAAATCACCGCTTCGAAATGGCCGGTCGGATCGGACAGGCCGAAGATGCCCATCTTGTTGCCGGTCTTGGTGCGCCGCTCCTGGCGGGACACCACGGTGCCGGCGACCTTGCCCGCGGTGGCGCCGTTCTTCACTGCGCGGGCGAATTCGACCCACGGCTGCACCCGCAGCTTCTTCAGCACCGCGGCATAGTCGTCGAGCGGATGGCCCGACAGGAAGAAGCCGATGGCCTCGTATTCGCGGCGCAGCCGTTCCGACGGCAGCCACGGCTCGACCTGCGGCAGCACGATCGGCTCGGGCTTGCCACCGCCACCGAACAGTTCGCTCTGCCCGATCTCGGCGCCTTCGTGGGCGCGCTGGGCGCGGCCAAGCACCGTGTCCATGGCGGCGAAGACGCGCGACCGGTTGGTCTCGAAGCCGTCGAAGGCGCCGGCCGCGGCCAGGCTTTCCAGCACCCGCTTGTTGACGGCGCGCGGATTGATCCGCGTGGCGAAGTCGGCGAGGTCGTTGAATTTGCGCTCCTTGCGCGCGGTGACGATCGACTCGACCGCCTGGCGGCCGACGCCCTTCAGCGCCGCCAGCGCGTAGATGATGGTGTTGCCGTCGACCTCGAAGGCGATGTCGGAGCGGTTGATCGACGGCGGATCGAGCTTGATGCCGAGCCGGTCGGCTTCGGCACGGAATTCCGACAGCTTGTCGGTGTTGCCGGTATCGAGCGTCATGGTCGCGGCTAAAAACTCGACCGGATAATTCGCCTTCATGTAGGCGGTCTGGTAGGCGACCAGCGCATAGGCCGCGGCGTGGCTCTTGTTGAAGCCGTAATCGGCGA
>LNFM01008983.1_pt1 | contig 14795 bp, 13 predicted proteins | sample 596031 | NCBI WGS metagenome assembly LNFM01 (sample SAMN04254537, study PRJNA301005) | activated carbon metagenome | isolation source: dual media filters at the Ann Arbor, Michigan drinking water treatment plant | place: USA: Ann Arbor
ACCCCGCGCGATCACCTCAATCTACACCAGAAATTACACCACGAGCGCGGACGCTAACTTCAGCGAAGGCAGCTTCCTGCCGTTCGGCTTATGGTGACGGAACCTGCCAGCCAGCTTCTGCGCGTTTCTCGTCGGCAGCCGATATTCAGGAATCGACCCCAAAACGGCCACTTTTGAATGTGGGGTGTCTGCATCAAGTATTCCCCCCTAGGACGCCATGGAAACCCTAGCTCCAACAGATGGAACTAGACTGAGCCAGTCGCGCGGGGCAAGGCCACGCTCTTGACCCAAAAGCGATGCAATCGGTCCACCATGCGTGACGACGATCCCGCGTCCTTCAGGCAGGCTAGCCATAGCGGTAGCTATGCGCGCCGCGAGCTCGCAGGTGGTCTCCCCGCCGCCTGGGCGGAACTTATCAGGGGCCTCGATCATCCCGTCCATCGCATTGCCGCTTGCCCGGAAGATTGCGTTCCAGCTCTGGCCCTCCCAAGTCCCGAAATCGCGTTCGCGCCATGCCGGGTCGGCATGGATCGGGCAGCCAACATGTCGGGCGACTGCGACAGAAAGGCGGCGGGTGCGCGTTAAATCACTGTGGAGGATCCATTCTGGGCGCAAGGCAGCCAGTTCCTGCGCGAGCGGCCCGATCGCCGCCGCGCCCGTCCGGCTGAGGCCCACATCTGTGACCCCGTAGCAGCGACCGCGCCAACGCAGAGCAACTTCGGTATGGCGCACAAGCGTTATCTTATCCGCCATGACCGAGCGCCACCGCCGCCAACAGCAGGATCAACTGGCCAGTATAGGCCCCAAAGCCAAGGCAGTCGCCCGTGGTCCCGCCGATCCGACGTAGAAGCATGCCGCGAAGCCAGATGAGGAATATCCCGCCAGCAAGGACAGTAGCCAGAAGCGCACGCCCATCGAGAAAGGCGAAGGCCGCGAGCGCAGGAAAGGCAGTCATTGCGCCCATCACCACCGTGCGCGCAGTCACCGCGTTGCCGATATCCTTGGCGAGCCCGGTTCCGGCGGGCGCAGGGGCGATTAGCGCCATTGCCGCCACCACTAGCGCCCGTGCAAAGCAGGCCGAAGCGACAATCGCAGCGGCTGTAAGCAGTGGGTCGTCTGCCACTGGCAGGCTCATCAGCAGCACCGCACGCAGGGCGACAGCAAGGCCAAGGCCTAGCGCGCCATAGCTACCGATGCGGCTGTCCTTCATGATCCGGCGCACGTCTTCGGTCGTGTAGCCGCCACCGAAGGCATCGCAGAAATCAGCTACGGCGTCCTCATGGAACGCTCCGGTCAGCCGGGCCTCGATCATCAGCGCGATGATCACCGCGACCGCCAGCGGCAGGAACTGCGCAAGACCCAGCACTGCTCCCGCTGTCACCATTCCGATCAGCGTGCCCACCAGCGGAAACCAGCCGACGGCCCTGACGAGGCCCGCCTGCACCTGCGGCCCCTCGAGCCGATCGAGCACGGGCACCGGCACACGGGTGAGGAATTGCAGCGCCAGCAACGGCGGCGCCCATGGCGGGACAGGCGAAGGCGCCGGGTTCATCCCGTCACCTCGCTCAGCAAGGCGACCTTGCCGATCAGAGCTGCCGCGCTGTCGAGCAACGGCAGGGCGACCAGCGCTCCGCTGCCTTCGCCGAGCCGCATCTGCCAGTCGAGCAGCGGTGCAAGGCCAAGCTGCGCAAGTGCTGCCGCATGCCCCGGCTCTGCTGATTGGTGCGCGGCGATCATCATGGTTGCGGTGCCCGGGTAGAGCCGTTCTGCCACCAGCGCTGCGGCAGTTGCGACATAGCCATCGAGCAGCAAGGTCATGCGCCGGCGGGCACCTTCGGCGAAGCAGCCCGCCATGGCGATGATTTCGAAACCAGCCACCTCGGCAATTGCCGCACGGGGATCGGCGCCAAGCATCATGACGGCGCGCGCGGCGGCGGCGGTCACGATCGCCCGCTTGCGCGCCAGAATCTCGTCATCCGCACCCGCGCCGCGCCCGGTCGCCGTGTCGCTGTCGGCACCGGCGAGCAGCATGGTGAGGCAAGCCGCAGTCGTCGTGTTTCCGATGCCCATCTCGCCCAGCAGCAGCACAGCGACACCAGCATCAGCCGCTCGCCGCGCCGCCTTCTCACCCAGATCCCATGCAGCGGCAAATTGCTCTGCGGTCATGGCAGGGCCGTGCGCCAGCGAGCGTGTTCCGCCTGCGAGTATCTGCTGCGGGGGAAGGGCGGCTCCCGCCGGGGGAAAGGCTGCCCCGGCATCGATCAGCTCAAGATCGCATTCATGCGCTGCCGCAAGCGCGCTGCTGGTCGCCTTGCCCGCAGCAATCGTCGCCATCATCGCCCCGGTAACAGCCTGCGGCCATGCGGAGACTCCATCGGCCACCACGCCGTGATCGGCTGCGAACAGGATCAGGCGGCGCGGGTGCGTGACCGGGTCAAGCCGCTGCTGAATGCGCGCCAGATCGGTCGCCAAGGCTTCCAACCGCCCCATGCTGCCCTGCGGCTTGGCAAGCGCATCAAGATGCGCGGCAATTGCCTGGTCGCTTAGCATTGTGTTGCCCTTGCTCCACTCACCGCTCGATCACCATGGCTTCTACGGCAAGTCGAGCTTGCCACCCCGTCGTGTGGAGCAGCGGCAGTTCGGCTTCGGTCTTCGGGTAACCGAGGCACAATATCCCGATAAAATGCCAATCAGCTGGAACGTCGAGCAGGACGGACACTGTCGCGGGATCGAGGATCGAGACCCAGCCTAGCCCAATCCCTTCGGCCCGCGCTGCCAGCCACAGCGTGTGGACGGCGCAGATGGTCGAATAGACCAACGCCTCGGGCATCGTCTGCCGGCCTAGACCCGCGCCTTCGGCGGGATCACGCACGCAGTAGATCGCGATGACCACCGGGCATTCGGCGAGGCCATGGAGTTTGAGCCGCTGATATTCAGCTCTTTCCGCAGCATCATATTTCTCGCCCGCGGCAATTTGCTCGGCTTCGACATGGGCGACGAGGGCGCGGCGGCGCTCGGCGGATCGGACCATCACGAAGCGCGAGGGCTGGCTGTTGCCGACCGAGGGCGCGCGGGCAGCCTGCGCGATCAGCTTGCCGAGCACCGTTTCGGGCAAAGGATCGCTGCGAAACGCGCGGACATCACGCCGCCAGGTCAGCAAATTGGCGAGCTGCGCGCGAAAGGCATCGTCGAAATCGGGCGCCGCAGTCATGTCAGCCCCGCGACCCGGGCCAGCGCGGCGATATCGAGATGCCGCTCCAGGGCTTCGGCCAATTCGTCGAGCGCTTCATCCACCCGCACCGCATGATCAACCGCGTCTGACCCTGCGCCAAGCCGCTCGAGCCAGACGGCGCGCTGCGCGGGATGATCGAACAGGCCGTGGACATAGCAGCCGGCAATCCGGCCGCAGGCGCTGACCGCGCCGTCGGTCCGTCCATCGTGCAGTCGCAGCAATGGCGGCGCCGTTCGGCCGGTTATGCCGCAATGGATTTCGTAGCCGCGGAAGGCCGCGCCTTCGGCAAGGCTGACGCCGGTGGCTTCGGCGAGGCGCTTGTGCGGGGCGAGGCAGGTGGTGACCGGCAAATAGCCAAGGCCCTCAACCTCGCCCGGCGGCCCTTCGATCCCGTCAGGATCGGCGATCTGCGTGCCCAGCATCTGATAGCCCCCGCAAATTCCCAGCACCTGCCCGCCGCGCCTGATATGACCGGCCAGGTCAATATCCCAGCCCTGCGCCCGCAAGAATGCAAGGTCGGCGATGGTGGCCTTGGTACCGGGCAAAATCACAAGGCGGGCTTCGGCAGGCAGGGGCTCGCCGGGAGGCACCATCACCAACCGCACTTCGGGTTCGGCCGCCAGCGCGTCGAAATCGTCGAAATTCGCGATGCGGGAGAGCATCGGCACCGCGATCACGATCGATCCGCCGCTCACCGCCTGCCGGTCCAACACTACGGCGTCTTCCGCCGGAAGCCGCTGCGCCGCATCGATCCAAGGTACCACCCCGAGCCCGCGCCAACCCGACAGCTGTTCCGTCATAAGGTAGCCGTCCTCGAATAGCGCCGGATCGCCGCGAAAGCGGTTGATGATGAACCCGTGGATCATCGCGGCATCATCGGAATCGAGCACCGCGCGCGTTCCCGCAATCGCGGCGATCACGCCGCCGCGATCAATGTCTCCCACCAGAACGACAGGCACATCGGCGGCGCGGGCAAAGCCCATGTTGGCAATGTCGCCGCGCCGCAGATTGATCTCGGCCGGGCTGCCCGCGCCTTCGATCAGCACCAGATCGGCCTGCGCAGCCAAACGCTGATAGCTGTCGAGTACGGCTTCCAGCCAGCGCGCTTTTTCTGCCTGATAGCCGCCAGCGCTACGGGTGCCCTGCATTTGGCCCTGAATGACAATCTGCGATGTCCGATCCGATTGCGGCTTGATGAGCACCGGGTTCATGTCGCTGTGCAGTGGCACGCGCGCGGCCAAGGCCTGCACGGCCTGCGCACGGCCAATCTCCCCGCCATCGCTGGTGACGGCTGCATTGTTCGACATGTTCTGCGGCTTGAACGGCATAACCGTGAGACCGCGATTGGCAAACAGACGGCAGAGCCCCGCGACCAGCACCGATTTACCGACATCAGAGCCGGTGCCTTGCAACATCAGCGCAGCCATAAAATTACTCCCGCTACGATGGCTGCCAAAGCCCACAACAGTCGGCAAGCACGCCGCCAGATCACGAGCGCGCGGGTAAGATCACGGGCATCGGGGCGCGGGCCATCTCCCATAGTTGCTCGCAGCACCGGTTCACCGTCATAGCTTACCGGCCCGCCCAATTGCCGCCCGAGCGCGCCGGCCATGGCCGCCTCGGGCCATCCCGCATTGGGCGAGGCATGGCCGCGCGCATCGCGCTGCATCACGTGCCAGCCCGTGCGCCAGCCCCGGCCCGCGGCCAGCACCAGCAGCGCGCCGGAAAGGCGCGCGGGAAGATAGTTGAGCGCATCGTCAGCCCGCGCGCTCGCCCATCCAAAATGGCGATGGCGCGCGTCGCGATGCCCGACCATCGAGTCTGCCGTGTTGATCGCCTTTGCCGCCGCCAGCCCGGGCAGGCCTGCCAGCGCAAGCCAGCAGGCCGGCGTCACGATCCCGTCGCCAAAGCTCTCGGCGAGGCTTTCGATCGCCGCGGTGGCGATCCCGGCCTCGTCCAGCCCGGCGACATCGCGCCCGACGATCATGCCGACGGCAATGCGCGCGGTCTCCAGATCACCGGCTGCGAGCGGCACGGCCACGGCCTCGACATGATCGGCGAGGCTGCGCTGGGCAAGGCCGGTGGTCGCCGCCAACACCAGCATCGGCCAAAGCCACATGGACTGGAGAAGCGCATGCTGAACCAATGCCGCCGTGCCAACGCTTACCGCAACCAACAGCGGAAGCATGGCAGCGCCCATGATCCGCTGGCGGCGCGGTGAACCGCGGTTCCAGCGGCGGTCCAGCGCGCCAATCAGCGCCCCCATCCACATCACCGGATGGCCGACCCGCGCCAGCATCCAGCGCGGGTAGCCCCAGGCCCATTCGGCCAGCAAAGCGGCAGGCAAAATCAGCGTACCGCTCATCAACATGGCCCGCTCAGCACCAGACCGGGCGAGCCATCGGCGAGGGTCACGGCGTGGCTCGCCACACCATAAACGGCGGCGATGCGCTCTGGCGTCAGCACGGTAGCGGGCTCGCCGTCGGCGACAATCCGCCCGCTGTCCATCATGACCACGCGGTCGGCTACTCGGATGGCATGAGCCAGATCATGCAGCACGAGCACCACGCCAGCGCCACTTGTCGTCACCCGGCGCATCAGCGCGAGGCTATCGAACTGGTGGCGCGGATCGAGGTTGGCGAGCGGCTCGTCCGCCAGCAAGAATTCGGGCTGCCCCGCCAGCACCCGCGCTAGCAGCGCCCGCGCTCGCTCACCGCCCGACAAGGTGCCCACTACACGCGAAGCGAATTGCGCCGTGTCGGTCGCTTCTAGTGCATCGGCCATCGCCGTAAGGTCGGCTGCGCTTTGCCCCCAGCGGCCCTGATGGGGCAGGCGGCCGAGACTGACGAGGGTGGCGACATCAATGTCCCAGTTTACCTCAGCAACCTGCGGCAGGAAGCCAATCCGCTGCCCGCGTTCGCGCGCCGAAACGCGGGTCAGCGAAACCTCGCCCAGCGTTATCGCGCCGCTATCCGGCGCGCGCAGTCCGGCGAGGCACGCGAGAAGCGTTGATTTGCCTGCTCCGTTGGGGCCGATGATTGCCGTGATCTCTCCACGTCGTAGCGCAAGACTTGCATTGCTCAGCACGGCTTTGCGCGCATTGGCTGCGCCGAGGGTGACAGACACATCACGCGCTTCGAGCACCGCTGTCATCCGATCTGCCGCCGCATCTTGAGGAGCAGCGCGAGGAAAAACGGCGCCCCCAGCAGCGACATGGCGATGCCAAGCCGCAATTCGCTCACCGTCGGGGCGGCGCGCACCGCGCTGTCTGCTACCAGCAGCAGCAAGGCTCCTGCCAAGGCCGAGGGCAGCAGCACCGCGCTTGGCCGCCGATTGGTGAGCGGGCGGATAAGGTGCGGCACGATCAGCCCGACAAAGCCGATGATCCCCGAAGCCGCAACGCTCGCGCCCACGACAAGCCCGATGCCGATGACGATCTGCGCTTGCAGCACAGCGGGCCGCATCCCCAGCGTGCGCGCTGCAGCCTCGCCAAGGGTGAGGGCATCAAGCGCGCGGCCTGCACTGGCAATCACCGCCATCCCCACCACGATCAACGGCGCAGCCAGCATTACATCGTCCCAGCTGCGATCGGTCAGAGCTCCCATCAACCAGTTTATGATTTGCCCGGTCGCAAAGGGTGTGGGGGCAAGGCTGATGACCAGCGCGGTCAGAGCCCCCGCCAGCGAGGAGATAACAACTCCGGCCAGCGTGAAAACGATCACGCTGCCGCTTTGCCCGGCGATGGCGGACAGCAGCAACACCGCCAGTGCCGCTCCCGCCAGTGCAAAGCCCGACAGGACCATCGGCGTCGCCGCAAGGCCGAAGAAGATCGAGATGACCGCGCCCAATGCCGCCGTCGCCGACACGCCAAAAAGCCCCGGGTCGGCGAGGGGATTGCGCAGATAGCCTTGCATGGCCGCACCCGCCATTCCGAGTCCGCAACCGATCAGCAGTGCGAGCACAACACGCGGCAGGCGCAATTCGACGATGATTGGCCAGCGATCGTCGCCTGCGAAGAGCTCGGCAGGAGCAATCCAAACCTTGCCCGCCAAGATTGACAGGCCGGAGACAAGCACAAGCGCGACCAACAGCGCGGGAATGAGCAAGGGCAACCGCTGCGCTTTCACAGGTTGGCCCTCACCTCTGAAAGGCGATTCAGCGCCCGAATCATCACCGGACCTGCACAGCTCAGCAGCCGCTCGTCGAACTGCGCGCGAACCATCCTGTCATCGAAACGGCGCAGCACCCTGTGACCGGTCATGCGGTCGCCCGCAATCCCATCGGTCAGCAGCAGGCGCGGAGGGCGGGCGGCAAGATGTTCCAGCGGGAGGACATCCCACCGCTTGAGGCCATATTGCGCGCTCATGTTGCGAAATCCGGCAATGCTGAGCAGTTCGTTAGCAAGCGTACTCTCGCCCGGCACCAGCCCGCTGCCTTGCCAGATCAGCGCAGGCACGGGAGCGCCGCGCCCTCGCGCGCTGGCCTGCGCGCGGGCCACAGCCTGCTCGATCCGCCGCACCAGAGCTTCGCCGCGCGCAGGCTGGCCCGCAGCGGCGGCAACGCCCCGAACCTGTGCGATGGACTCGGCGACGCTTTCAGGCACCGTGAAAGTCTGTACGGGCACCTTCAGGCGCTTGAGCGCCGCAAGTGTCGAGGGCGAGACATGCGCGCCCGCCAGCACGATATCGGGCCGTAAGGCGATGACTTCTTCGGCAGTTCCCGACGTCGCGGCAAAGCGGCGAGCCGTTGCCAACGGGATCGATGTTGCTCGCGCGTCTTGGGAATAATGACTGATCGCCAGAATCTGTTCCGGTCCCGCTACCTCGACCAGCACCGCATCAATGCAGGGGTTGATCGAGACAATCCGCCGAGGCGCAGCCGCCAGCGGATGGGCGACAAGCTGGCTGAGGGCCAGCGCCAAGGCAGCCCAAAGGCCGCAAAGGGCGCGCAGCCAGGTCAATATTCGACGCCTTTTTGCGCCTTGAAGCCGGCCTTGAAGGGATGCTTCACTTCGGCAAATTCGGTCACCAAATCGGCCAGCTCGAGCAATTCCGGTTTAGCGCTGCGCCCGGTGATGCAGATATGCGTGGTGAGCGGGCGGTCCTTGAGGAAGGCGATCACCTCGTCGGCGGGCAAGGTATCGTCGCGCATCACGATGTTGAGTTCATCAAGCACCACGAAATCATAGGCCGGATCGAGGATCAATTGCTTGGAGCGTTCCCATGCCGCGCGTGCGGCCGCGATGTCGAGTGCGCGGTCCTGCGTGTCCCAGGTAAAGCCTTCGCCCATCACCTCGTAGGTAACCAGATCGGGATTGGCCTCGAAGAAATTGCGCTCGCCGGTTTCCCACTTGCCTTTGACATATTGCACGATCCCCACCTTCATCCCCCAGCCAAGGCTGCGGACCACCATGCCGAAGGCAGAGCTCGACTTGCCCTTGCCGTTGCCGGTGTGGACGATCAGCAGCCCGCGTTCGAGCGTGCGGCGCGCCTGCATCCGCTCGCGCGCGGCCTGCACCCGCTTCATGCGTTCATTGTGGCGGGTATAGTCTGGGGTGTCGTCGGTCATGAGTTGCTCCAGTCGGCAAGCGCTCGTGCGAGGTGCCGGGTTGTGATCGCATCTTCAGGCAGTCCGATGCGAAGCCGCGCCGGATCATCAGCGAACGGGCGGGTCAGGATTGCGTGCTGAGCCAAATGGTCAAACAGGGCCCAACCGTTGGCGGCCACGCAAGTGCGGAAAAAAGGCGTGCTTGCGGTGATCGCCAGCCCGGCAGCGGAGAGCACACGATCAAGGCGCTCGCCGCCTTCAGCGAGCCGCCGCCGCTGCAAAGATTGCCACGAAGTGTTGCGGTAGAACGCAATCCCAGTTGCTACGGCCGGTCCCGAGATCGGCCAATCGCCCAAAAGGCGGCGCAAGTGTGCTGCGATAGCGGGCGGGGCAATAACAAAGCCCAACCGCAGACCGGCCAACCCGGCAAACTTTCCGAATGAACGCAAAATTATAAGGTTCGGCCATCCGCGCGCAGCAAGGCTGAGATCTGGATCAGCATCGGCAAAAGCCTCATCCACAATCAGCCAGCCTCGGCATGCAGCGAGCCTTTTGGCGATGCTCTGCAGTATGTGCTCGGCAATTATCTCTCCTCCAGGATTGCCGGGGCGGGCCAGCACCATCGCATCGCAACTTGCGGCTGCTGCTATCAGCTCGTCGGGATTGCTCGCCAGCGTCTGACAGGGGTTCGGCCACATCGCTGTGTGGCCGCTATAGCCGGGGACCACTGCTGCGGGGCGCTGCGCGTTCAGCATTTGACCGATCAGACGGAGACCGAGGTCGCTGCCGGGCACCGCCATCGTCGCTGCCGGATCACTGCCGAAGCACTCGGCTGCACGGGTCTCCAGCAGCGCCAAATCATCGGGTGAGGGGAGGCGGGTCAAGGCCTCCCGAGGAATATCGACCGGAAAGGCCCAAGGGCTGATGCCGGTCGACAGATCCAGCCAATCCGGGCCGCCGAACAGTGCGCGCGCCAAATCGATCCGTCCGCCATGGACAGCGAAGGGAGCAATCTTGGCGTGCAGCTGGTCGGTCATCGGCGGCTAGATCTTCAACCGCACGCCGACGAAGCCCGCGCGCGGCATCTGGCCGAAGCGCAGCACTGTTTCATATTGCTCGTCGAACAGATTTTCGATCCGCGCCGTAAGTTCGAGATTTTGTCCTATGGGCATCATTGCGCGCAAATCAGCAAGGACATAGCCGGGCAGGCGAGTGGAATTGGAAGCGTTGTCGAACGCCTCGCTTACGTTGGTGACGGTAAACCCCGTCTCGAGGCCGAACGGCCAGCGGTAATCGACCAGCAGGCTCGAAGAATTCTCTGGGCGGCGCGGCAGGCGGCGGTCGAAATTAGGCGAGCCAGCGGTGCGGTTGCGCGTATCGACATAACCATGGCTGAACTGCACCTGCAAGGCATCCACTGGTTTCAGTGTCACGGCAAATTCGGCGCCGCGCGCGGTGGCAAGGCCGATGTTATCGTAAGTGCCCGATGGGCGGTTGCTGCAGATGCCCGTGCGCGGCAGCGGGCATGAGATGAACAGGATGAGGTCCTTGCTGTCCCGCTCGAAATAGGTGGCAGACAGCGTCAATCGCCCATCCACCAATTCCTGCGTGATCCCGGCATCCCAGCCTTGCGAGCGTTCCGGGTCGAGACCCGTATTGCCGAAATCGCTCAGCAGCTGGAACAGCGATGGCACCTTGAATCCCTCGGCGTAGCTGGCGCGAAAGGTCGTGCCAGTCGCCGCCAGATTGTAAACTGCACTCGCTCCGAATGTGGTCGCCCCGCCGAACCGATCGTGGTCATCGTGGCGGATCCCGCCTGTGACGGTGAACCCCTCTGCGATCGTGCCAACGACCTGGGTATATCCGCTGTAAATCCGGGCGCGCCCAAGGCTGGCCGGCGCACCGAAACTGCTGGACGAGAAGGTTGAGATTTCCTGTTCAAGACCAAAGGTGGCCTGCCAGCCCTTGGTGATGTCGACGATCCCCTGATATTCAAGCCGCTCGTTGCGTCCTTCGCCGCGAAAGGTTTCTGCCGGGGTGCCATCCAGCGCGGTGTTGCGACGATCAGTGTCGGTCAGTGCAAAGCCGATACGGTTGCGAAACCGTCCGCCGAGCAGCAAAGCATTAAGCCCGGTGTAACCGACAAGTTCGCGGGTTTCGCTTTCCTCGTTCACGTCGGAAAAGGCAAAGCGTGGCGGCGGAAAGCCATCGATGTTAAACGTCCCGCGCGAATACCATCCGCGTGCATCCACCGAGATCGTATCGCTCAGTGCCAGATTGAAATTGGCATTGGCACCAATGTTCTCATAGCCATCGCGCTCGCGCCCGCCGCGGCTTTCGGCAAAGTTGGAGATGCCGTCTGACCGGAACCACCCTCCGCCCACGCTGGCCGAGAGCGGCCCGGCCTTGCCCGACGCATTCGCCACCAAATTCACCGTGTCGCGAAAACCATATTCGCCGCGAGCAATGACCTGCAATTCCTCGCTGGGTTGGCGGGTCACCATGTTGACTACGCCAGCGATTGCCTGGCTGCCCCACAGCACCGATTGCGAACCGCGAAGCACTTCGATGCGTTCAATGTTGCCGGTCAGGAGGTTGCCGAAATTGAACCCGCCACCGGGCGAGGACGGATCGTTCAGCTTGACCCCGTCGATCAATGCGACGGTCTGATCGCTCTCCGCGCCGCGTATGAACACCGAGGTGTTGCCGCCAATACTGCCGTTGCGCGCGATTGTGACGCCGGGCAGGGTACGCAGGATATCGGCCACGTTCTGAGTCTGCCGCCGCTCGATTTCGGCAAGGTCTATCACGCTGACGGATTGGCCAACCTTGTCGAGTGATGTCTCGGTTCGGTTGGCAGCCGTGACAATGATTTCCGGGGCAGGCTCGCCTGCGTCCTCGGAAAGGACGTCCTCCGCCGCCGCTGGCAAGGGAACTGCTGTCAAGCCCAATGCAGATCCAGCGAAAAGCAACGTTTTGGAAAAACGGAAAGAGTTCAAACGTGTCAATACTACCTCCTGTCGTCACACACAGAAGGCGGGCGCCGGCCAACACGGCGCGCCATGACGCGGGCCCGCAATCGGACCGACCCCACCTTCGCTCATGTCGTCACGCGGAGGCATTGCTCCGATCATGTGGATGGACCCGTCCACACAAAGGATCGACTGCAGCAGGCAGGTCTCCTGGCTCCCAGATCATCGTCTCCTGCTCCGCCTTCCCAGCCCGAATGATTGGACCAGTGGCATAGTGGGGCAGGAACTCCCCGGTCACAGTTGCGGGCACAGCCCCGGCCTGAATGTCGCTGCCGAAAGCGGCGTGCGACAATGTCCCGGGTTCCCTTTTAAGCCCCTTGCGGAGCACCAGTTGCAAGTGCGAGATGAACTTCGGGCCAGACTTTCGCAAGCAGGAAATTCCAAAAATGACAGTGGTTCTGGTTCTGGGTGGTGCGCGATCAGGCAAAAGCCGCATTGCGCAGGAGATGGCGGAAGCCGAGGCTGGCCCACTCACGTTTGTCGCCACAGCTGAAGTTTTTGACGCGGAAATGGCTGACCGCATCGCTCGGCACAAAGTCGATCGGGGCGAGCGCTGGACTCTGGTGGAAGCACCCATTGATCTGCCGCCGGTTTTGGCAACCGAGCAAACCCAAAACGCTACGACCCTTGTGGATTGCCTCACGATCTGGCTTGGCAATTTGATGCATTATGAACGCGATATCGACGCCGCAATCGATGACATTGCCGCTGTCTTGCAACAGCCGCGGCGGCACCCCTTGTACATCGTTAGCAACGAAGTGGGACAAGGCATCGTTCCCGATAACGCGACCGCGCGCTCTTTTCGCGATCATGCCGGACGGCTCAATCAACGAGTGGCGGGCGTTGCGCAAAAGGTAATTTTTGTGACCGCAGGCATTCCGCAAACCCTAAAATAGCCAACAGCGCCCGCGCGCGATTGGCCGGTCCGATAATGCTCAACTCCGGAGACGAAGAAAGCCTGCCATGCCGTACGCAACCCAGCTGCGGCCATGAGCGGGGTCGCGGCTTAATCCCGAAAGCCGCCTTGGCAGCTTCCGGCGGACGCAGACTTTCATTCCTCTGAGCGTGAACGACTGGGTTTGGGTCGAAGCCGGTCTGCTCGCGCTGCGAATGGTGACCGTCCCAGAATCGCGACCTCCAACCCTTACGGCATTCTGTCCTCTGATGAGCCGCGCCGTCCCACTCCGAAACATGCCACGCTGTTCACCCGCAGTGGTGAAAATGACTAACCCTGAGGCCTGCGTGAAACGCAGATCAGAAGGGAAGGGGGAGGGGATGTGTGCCCGGGTGTTTGCCGGGTGCACATCAGGAGTGACGACGATGCTTATTCCCTTTTCCCGCCTCTATCTGAGCGATGCCAATGTGCGCAAAACGCGCAGCGAAGAAGACGATATCCAGCTTTCCGCCGACATTGAAGCGCGCGGCCTTTTGCAGAACTTGCTGGTCACCAAGAGCAAGAAGCGCGGCAAGTTTGCGGTGATCGCCGGTGGTCGCCGCCTGCGGGCCATCGAGATGATCGTCACGCGCGGTGCCTGGGCCCCCGACACCGAGATTGAATGCAAGCTGCTTGAGGGCAGCGAAGAGGAAGCTGGGGAGGCCTCGCTTGCCGAAAACTTCCAGCGCGTCGGGATGTCACCAGCTGAAGAATGCCGCGCCTTCCAGCACTTCATCAAGGAAGGCAGCGATGTTTCCGCGGTCGCCAAACGCTTTGGCCTGACCCAGCGTTTCGTTGAAGGCCGCTTGCGGCTAGCAAACCTTGCCGAGCCGATTTTCGAAGCACTCGCCAAAGGCGACGTCACCCTCGAGATCGCCAAGGCTTACGCCGCGACCGATCAGCACGAGGTTCAGCTGCGGGTCTTTGAGCAGATGCGATACGCCTATAACCCAAGCGCCGATGCCATCCGGCGTATGGTGGCGAGCGGTTCCATGCGCGGCAATGACCCAATCGCGCTGCTGATCGGCGAAGATGCCTATGTGGCCGCCGGCGGCAAGATCGAGCGCGATCTCTTCAGCGAAGCGGCAGATGATCGCTGGATCGACATTGAAATCGCCCACCGGCTTGCGGCCGAGAAAATGGAAGCCGAAGCCCAGCGGATCGCTGCTGAAACTGGCCTTGCCTGGATCAGCCCGGTGGCGTCGACCAATTCATGGCAGGCACGCAGCGAAATGGGCGTCAATGCGGTTCGCCTCCCGCCCGCGCCGCTTTCCGAAGAAGCACGTGCCCGAATTGACGCGATCGACGCCCGCATGGAAGAAATCAGCGAGATCATCGACGAAGGCAATGAAGGCGGCCCTGAAGGCGACGGGGCCGATTTCGGGCAGCTCGAGGCCGAGTATGAGGATCTCGATGCTGAGCGCAGCGACCTCAATAACCCGGTGCGCGAACTGCCCGAAGAATGGCGCAGTGAGGCCGGGCGGTTCTTGGTTCTCACCACCCGCGGCGAGATGGTGCTCGAGGCCGATTACTACAGCGAAAAGCGCCTGTCGTTCGAGACCGATGAGAATGGCAAGGTGACAGCGACGGCCGAAGAGCCGGTGTCAGGTTCCACCAAGCGCGGTAGCGCTGCACCTTCCAGACCCGAGGCAGTTGCGCCGGGCACGGAGAAGCCGATCAGCGCCCGTCTGTTCGACGAGCTTTCCGTGCAGCGCCGTAATATCCTGTCGGCATCCCTCCTCAGCGATGCCGGGCTCGCGCTCGACTTCGCCATCTTCGCGCTGGCTGACAGCCGCAGCTATGAAAGCCGGGGAACCTCGATCAGGGGCGGGCACCCCAGCGATCCGGCGACCGGAGAACTTCCGCAGTCCACAGCCGAAGGGATTCTCGCCGAGGCCGAAAGCGCGCTCGACAAGGCATGGCAGGAACATGGGTGTGCGGCGCAGCGCTTCATTGCCTTTCGCGAACTTGCCGACGAAGCCAAGGCGGCGTGGCTCGCCTATGCGGTGGCCATCTCGCTCGAAGCCAAGAAGGGCTATGGTTCGGAATA
>LNFM01008985.1_pt1 | contig 14789 bp, 14 predicted proteins | sample 596031 | NCBI WGS metagenome assembly LNFM01 (sample SAMN04254537, study PRJNA301005) | activated carbon metagenome | isolation source: dual media filters at the Ann Arbor, Michigan drinking water treatment plant | place: USA: Ann Arbor
GAAGTGATCGGCTCCGGCCCGTCCGGACGCAACAAGGCCCGGCGCACTGCGCCGGGCCTTTTTCATGGCGCCCGCGTCACTGCGTCAGGCGCAGCTGACCGATCTCCGCGGCGATGCGCTGGAACACAGGCACCAGTTCGGAGGCCGAGCGGACGTCGTAGTACATCGACGTCGTGGTGGCGCAGCGGCGCAGCAGGGCTGCGTCGCCGTTGATGACCCGGATCGTGTAGAGCCGGATGCCGTTGGCCTTGGTGTTGGTGCAGGCGAGTTCCGTACGGGCGTCGATGGAGGTGCCGTTGGTGGTCCAGCGGTTCTGCGTGTTGTCGCCGTCGGTGAGCAGGATGATGATCCGCTCGAGATCCGGTTCCTGGACCAGCGTGCGGGCGGTCGTCAGCGGCTGATTGGCCGTCAGCATGTGCAGTCCCCAGACGAGGCCGATCGTCACGTTGGTGTTGCCGGCCGGGGACATGGCGTCGACCTTCGCCTTCAACGCCGTCCAGTCTGTCGACAGGGGCATGATGCTGGTGAGGTTCGAGTTGGTGCAATTGCGCGCCGGGAACAGGGTCGCGGGCACGGCGGTGTTCGGCGTCGTGTCGGCGACGTCGTGGCTCTGGTCGCGGTCGGCGACGCAACCCGTCCAGGAGGAGGGCGTGATGCTGGTCCCGGCATAGGTCAGCCAGCTCTCGTTCCTGTAGCTCGTCCCGAGGCGGACCTGGACGTCGAAGGGAACGATGCCGATCCGGACGGCGTCCGGCTTGTTGGACACGATCGCCATGGTGTCGATCAGGTTCTTCGCGGCGGTCTTGAGCGCCGACATCTTGCCCGAGCTCGACATCGAGCCGGTATTGTCGAGGACGAGGACCAGTTCGATCTTCTTGGTGCGCCAGGTGGCGCCGGCGACGCCGCGGATGGTGAGGTCGCTGGCGCTGAGGATGTTGGGCATGGCCGGGTTGATCTGCCCGGTGCCGCGGACCTGCACGTTGGTGTTGTCCATCGTGGCGACGACCGTGACGTTGGTCATCTCGGACGGGTTGACGTTGCCCAGCACGAAGGCGCGTGCCGCGGCGCTGAGATCGGCGGGGGTCTTGCCGTCGGCGACGAGGCGGGCGACGAAGAGGGCGGCGGCGTCGAGGGCCGCCTGCAGGCGGGCCTGTTGCTGGCTCTGGCGGCTGAGGTCCACCGCCGCGCATATCATCATCATGATGGGATAGAGCGAGACGGCGAAGAGCACGGCGAGCGTGCCGCGTCGATCTTTCGTGAACCTCAGGATTTTGTTCCACATGGCGTGGCGACCCCCAATCTGCGACCGCGGCCGAGATTACGGGGCACGAAATAAGCTTTTGGAATCGCACGCGATTCAATTGTTTTAGTGTTTGCCGCGCGATGGTGACGGGTCGTTAACCGCACCAGGGCGGATTCATGAGGCGGCGCAACGGAACGTCGCCTTCCGCAGGGGTCGCGTTAGGTGAGGAGACGCCTGGTTGCTTCCGCAACGTCATCCTGTCGCATCAAACTTTCTCCGACGAGGAGGGTCCTGATACCCACCTGTCTCAGCCTTGATACATCCGATGAGACAAAAATCCCGCTTTCGCCGACCACGATACGGTCTGCCGGAATGCGGGGGGCGAGACGCTCCGCGGTCTCCAGCGTCACCTCGAAGGTGCGCAGGTTGCGGTTGTTGATGCCGATCAGCCGGGAGGGCAGGGCGAGGGCCCGGTCGAGCTCGGCCTCGTCGTGGACCTCGATCAGCGCGTCCATGCCGTAGCCGGTCGCCGCGGCAACGAGGTCGGCGGCCAGGGCGTCGTCGACCGAGGCCATGATGACCAGGATGCAGTCGGCGCCCCAGGCCCGGGCCTCGGCCACCTGGTAGGTGTCGTGCATGAAGTCCTTGCGCAGGGCCGGCAGGGAGCAGGCGTCGCGGGCCGCGGTCAGGAATTCCGGCGCGCCCTGGAAGGAGGGGGCGTCGGTCAGCACGGAGAGGCAGCTGGCGCCACCCGCCTCGTAGGCGCGGGCGAGGGCGGGCGGGTCGAAATCGGCGCGGATGAGGCCTTTGGAGGGGCTCGCCTTCTTGATCTCGGCGATCAGCGCGGTGCGCCCCGCGGCGATGGCCCGGTCGATGGCGCCGGCGAAGGGGCGCAAGGGCGACGCCGCGCGCGCGGCCGCGTCCACGACTGCGAAGGGGCGCTGGCGCTTCGCGGCGGCGATCTCCTCCAGCTTGTAGGCTTCGATCGTCTTCAGAATGTCGGCCATGGGATCACGCCGCGCCGGAGACGGCGACGAGCCGGTCGAGGGTCTTTGCCGCGGCGCCGGTGTCGAGTGCGGCGGTGGCCATGGCGAAGCCGTCGGGCAGGGTAGCGGCGCGGCCGGAGACGACGAGCGCCGCGGCGGCGTTGAGGGCGGCGACGTCGCGATAGGCGTTGCGGGCTCCCGTCAGCACCGCTCGGAGCTGGGTGGCGTTGTGGGCGGCATCGCCCCCCTTCAGGTCGCCCGGCTGGCAGAGGCCGAGCCCGACGTCCGAGGGGTGGACGGTGAAGCTGGTGATGCGTCCGCCCTTCAGCTCGGCGACGGCGCTGGGGCCGGTGCCGGTGACCTCGTCGAGGCCGTCCGAGCCGTGGACGACCCAGGCGTGGCTGGAGCCGAGATTGGCGAGCACCGCCGCCAGCGGGTCGACCCACTGGCCGGAGAAGACGCCGACCATCTGGCGCTTCACGCCGGCCGGGTTCGACAGCGGCCCGAGCAGGTTGAAGATGGTGCGGGTGCCGAGCTCCACGCGGGTGGGGCCGACATGCTTCATGGCGGGGTGATGGGCGGGCGCGAACATGAAGCCGATGCCGGCCTCGCGGATGCAGCGCGAAATGCCGGCGGGGGAGAGATCGATCTTGACGCCGAGGGCCATCAGGCAGTCGGCGGCGCCCGAGCGGGAAGAGAGCGCACGGTTGCCGTGCTTGGCGACGGGCACGCCGGCACCGGCGACGATGAAGGCGGCGCAGGTGGAGATGTTGAGCGAGTGGGAGGCGTCGCCCCCGGTGCCCACCACGTCCACGGCGTCGGCCGGGGCCTCCACCCGCACCATCTTGGCGCGCATGGTCTCGACCGCGGCGGTGATCTCGTCGACGGTCTCGCCGCGTACGCGCAGGGCCATGAGGAAGCCGCCGATCTGCGAGGGCGTCGCGTTGCCCGACATGATCTGGTCGAAGGCCGAGGCCGCCTCCTCGCGCGTCAGCGGCGCGCCGGTCGCCGCCTTGGCGATCAGGGTTTTGAACTGGTCCATCAGCGGCGTCCCTGGCTGCGGTTCCAAGCGGCCGCGAGGTCGAGGAAGGTGGCGATCATGCGGTGCCCGTGCTCGGAGGCGATGCTCTCGGGATGGAACTGCACGCCGTGCACGGGCCGCGAGCGGTGCATCAGGCCCTGGACGACGCCGTCCTCGGATTCCGCGGTGATCTCGAGTTCCGCCGGCCAGCCGGCGCGGTCGACGGTGAGCGAGTGGTAGCGCGTCGCCTGGAAGGGTCCGTTGATGCCGCGGAAGACGCTGCGGCCCTCGTGCGAAATGGTCGACATCTTGCCGTGCATGGGCTTTGGCGCGCGCACCACATGGCCGCCGAAGACCTGGCCCATGGCCTGGTGGCCGAGGCAGACGCCGAACATCGGGATGCGATCGGAGGCTTTCGCGATGAGATCGAGGCAGATCCCCGCCTCGTTCGGCGTGCAGGGGCCGGGGGAGAGCACGATGGCGTCGGGGTCGGCGGCGATGACGGCGTCGGCGGTGGTCTTGTCGTTGCGGACGACCTCGACCTCGGGCCTCGCGCCGCCGATGTCCTGGCCGCCGATATAGTGGACGAGGTTCCAGGTGAAGCTGTCGTAATTGTCGATGAGGGTGATCTTCACTGGCCCCTCCCGACCCGGGCCGCCGTCTTCACCGCCTCGTCGGCGGCGTGGACGAGGGCCTTGGCCTTGTTGACGCACTCGGCCTGTTCCATGGCGTTGACGCTGTCGGCGACGATGCCGGCGCCGGCTTGGACGTACATCTGCCCGTCCTTGACCACGGCGGTGCGCAGCACGATGCAGGTGTCCATGGCGCCCGTGGCGGAGAAATAGCCGACGCAGCCGGCATAGAGGCCGCGCTTCTCCTTCTCCAGCTCGTCGATGATCTGCATGGCGCGCACCTTGGGCGCGCCCGAGACCGTGCCGGCCGGGAAGCCGGCGGCGAGGGCGTCGATCAGGTCGTGCTTCGGATCGAGCTCGCCCTCGACATTGGAGACGATATGCATGACGTGGGAATAGTGCTCGAGGAAGAAGCGGTCGGTGACCTCCACCGTGCCGATCTTCGCGACCCGGCCGACGTCGTTGCGGCCGAGGTCGAGCAGCATGAGGTGCTCGGAGCGCTCCTTCGGGTCGGCGAGCAGCTCCTCGCCGAGGCGCTTGTCCTCGGCCGGCGTCGCGCCGCGCGGGCGGGTGCCGGCGATCGGCTTGATGGTGACGCGGCCGTCGCGCACGCGCACGAGGATCTCCGGCGAGGAGCCGGCGACCGAGAAGCCGTCGAAGGCGAGATAGTAGAGGAAGGGCGAGGGATTGACCCGCCGGAGTGCCCTGTAGAGCGAGAAGGGCGGCAGGGTGAAGGGCGTCGAGAAGCGCTGGGACAGCACCACCTGGAAGATGTCGCCGGCGGCGATGTACTCCTTCGCCCGGTCGACCATGGCGGAATAATCGGCCTCCGAGGTGTTGGAGACGAGGCCGGCCATGATCTCGGCGTGGTCGGGCAGGGGCGTCTGCCGCTCCAGCGGACCATCGAGGGCGTCGATGACGGCGCCGAGCCGGTTCACCGCCTGGTCATAGGCCTGCTTCGCGCCCTGGCCGGGCTGCGGCCGCACCGGCGTCACGACGGTGATCTGGTCCTTCACGGCGTCGAAGACGAGGACGACGGTCGGGCGGATGAAGAGGGCGTCGGCAAGGCCGAGGGGATCCGGCGGCACGTTCGGCAGATGCTCCATCCGCCGGACCATGTCGTAGCCGAGATAGCCGAAGACGCCCGCCGCCATGGGGGGCAGGGTGTCGGGCACGGCGATGCGGCTGTCGGCGAGGAGCTTGCGCAACTCGGCCAGCGGCGCGTCGGGCAGCGGCACGAAGGCGTTGCGATCGGCGCCGGGGCGGCGGTTGATCTCCGCCACCTGGCCGCGGCAGCGCCAGATCAGGTCGGGCTCCATGCCGAGGATGGAGTAGCGGCCCTTGATGGCGCCGCCCTCGACGGATTCGAGCAGGAAGGCGTTGGTCTTCGACCCGGCGATCTTCAGATAGGCCGAGACCGGCGTCTCCAGATCCGACACCAGCGTCGTCCACACCACCTGGGGCTGACCCGCGGCGTGGAGGGGCTGGAAGGCCTCGAAGGCCGGCTCGATCTGCATGACATCCTCGTCGTCGCTGCCGGCTCAGCGGGTCTCGACCGTGCCGCCGACCGCCCGGTTCAGCAGGGTGCGGTTGACGGAAGAGCCGAAGTCCCTCTGCAGGCGGGCGATATACTGGGCGAGGACGTCGTCCTCGATGGACTGCGAGAGCTGGTCGCGGGTGCGCTGGTCGAGGGTCGCATCGGCCGGCAGCGCCACCTCCGTCGTCACGAAGACGATGCGGTCGATGCCGTCGACGGCCGGGGCATTGGCGCTCTGGCCTTTCGCCGTGGCGAAGAGGATCTGGACCGCGCTCGCGCCCCAGACGCCGTCGGTGGCGGTGCGCTTGAGGGCCGGGGTGGTGCGGACCTCGACGCCGGCGGCCTGGGCGAGTTCGGCCAGCGGCTTGCCCTCGCGGAGCGCCGTGGCCATGACGTCGGCGGCCTTGCCGATGCGGATCTTCACCTCGTCCTCGCGCCAGCGGGCCTCGACCTGCGGGCGCACCTCGTCGAGGGTGCGGTCGCGCGCCGGCGTGACGGCGGCGACCTCGTACCAGACCCACAGGCCGCTCTCGCGGTTGTTGACCGGCTCGTTCTCGAGGCCGACCTCGGCGCGGAAGGCGGCCGGGAGGAAGTCGGAGGCGCCGGGCAGGTTCAGCTGGACCTCAGAGGGGTCGCGGCCCTGCACGTCGACGGCGTCCACCGTGTTGACCGTCAGGCCGACCCTCGAGGCGATGTCGGTGAGGGGCAGGCCGGAGGAGCGCTCCTTTTCGATGCGGTCGTGCAGGTCGTTGACGGCGTTGCGGGCCATGGTCATGGCGAGGGTCATGCGCGCCTGCTCGCTCGCCTGGCCCTCGTTGAAGGGGGCGACGGCGGTAACGCGCAGGAGCACGGTGCCGAAGCGGCCGCGCACCGGCTCGCTGATCGCGCCCTCGGCGAGGGCGAAGGCGGCGTCGCGCACGGCGGGGTCGGCGACCTGGGCGCGCGACAGGTTGCCGATGGTGAGGTCGGCGGCACTGACGTTGCGCTCTTTCGCGAGGTCGTCGAAGGAGAGCCCGCCCTTCAGCCGCTCTGCGGCGGCCTGGGCCTCCTCCGGCGTCGGGAAGGTCAGCTGCTGGATGGTGCGGCGCTCGTTGGTCTCGCGCAGACGGGCGACCTCCTCGGCCACCTGCGCGTCCGGCACCTGCTGGAAGCCGGCCTGCTCCTGCGGCGACAGGGTGAGCACCACGAGCTTGCGGTACTCGGGCGCGCGGAAACTCTGCTTGTTGGCGTCGAAATAGGCCTGCAGCGTCGCCGCGTCGGGGGCGGGGACGTCGCCGGCCTGGGCGGCGCCGAGCACCACGAACTGGGCCTGGCGCGTCTCGTTCTGGAAACGCGTCATGGCGTCGATCAGGACCTGCGGCGTGCCGAGGCGGTCGGAGACGGCGCCGGCGATCTGCTGGCGCACGGCGAGGCGGCGCTCCTGCTCGATGAAGCTCTGCTCGGTGAACCCGTACTGGCGCAGCACCTCGGTGAAGGCGGTGCGGTCGAACTGGCCGGTGGGCCCGCGGAAGGCGGGGGTGGCGAGGATGCGGCTGCGGATCGTGTCGTCGTCGACGCCGAGGCCGAGCTGGCGCCCGCGCTCGTCCAGCGTCGCCTCGGTGACGAGCTGGTTGAGGACGCGCTGGTCGATGCCGAACTGGCGCGCCTGGTCGGGCGTGATGCCGCGGCCGACCATGCGGCCGAGGTTCTGCACCTCGCGGTTGTAGGCGTTCTGGAAGTTCTGCACCGAGATCTGCGTGCTGCCGACGCTGGCGACCGTCGTCGCCGTGCCGCCACGGAAGATGTCGCCGATTCCCCAGACGGCGAAGGACAGCACGAGGATGCCCATGAGGGCGATCAGGATGAAGCGGGCGAAGCCCTTCTCGAAGGCGCTGCGAAGGCCGGTCAACATGCCGGTCGGGTCTCCTGAGGGCGGCAAACGATGGCCGCGAGGGGCTGAAAAAGTCGGCGGAGCATAGTGACGGCGCCCCGGAGGGGCAAGCATGGCAGGTGGTACCCTCCCGCATGTTCTGCTAGGCAGCCGGCCACCCCATCTTCACACCATCCAAGGAGATCGTCATGGGCGTGCGTCCGCTCGTCGCCGGCAACTGGAAAATGAACGGCAGCCGCGCCGCGCTGAAGGAAATCGCGGCCATGGCGGAGGGCTACGACGCCGGCCTGCGCGCCAAGGTCGACCTGATGATCTGCCCGCCGGCCCCGCTCGCCTTCCTCGCGGCGACCGCCGCCATCGGCACCCGCATCGCCATCGGCGGCCAGGACTGCCACACCGAGGCGTCCGGTGCCTTCACCGGCGAGGTCTCCGCCGAGATGCTGGCCGATGCCGGCGCCAGCGCCGTCATCGTCGGCCATTCCGAGCGCCGTCAGTACTTCAAGGAGACCGACGCGCAGGTCGCCGCCAAGGCCGCCGCCGCCAACCGGGCGGGGCTCGTCGCCATCGTCTGCGTCGGCGAGACGCGCGAGGAGCGGGAGGCGGGCAAGGCGCTGGCCGTGGTCGGCCGGCAGGTGGCGCGCTCGGTTCCCGACGACGCGACGCCCGAGACGGTCATTGTCGCCTATGAGCCGGTCTGGGCCATCGGCACGGGCCTGACGCCGACGGCGGCGGATGTCGCCGAGGTCCATGCCCTCATCCGCAAGAAGCTCGTCTCCCGCCACGGCAAGCAGGCCGCCGGCATCCGCATCCTCTACGGCGGCTCGGTGAAGCCCGCCAACGCCAAGGAGCTGATGTCGGTGGCGAACGTCGACGGCGCGCTCGTCGGCGGCGCGAGCCTCAAGGCGGCCGACTTCCTGGCGATCGCCGCCGCCTATCGCTGAGGACAGACGGGCATGACCACGGCCGGCGGCGGAAGCTTCAGGATCCTGCTCTGGATCGTCGCCGTCGGCTTCTTCATGCAGACGCTGGATTCCACCATCGTCAACACGGCCCTGCCGTCCATGGCGCGGGCGCTGGGCGAGAGCCCCTTGAGCATGCACTCGGTGGTGATCGCCTATTCGCTCACCATGGCCATGCTCATCCCGGCCTCGGGCTGGCTCGCCGACCGCTTCGGCAGCCGCAAGGTGTTCCTCGCCGCCATCGTCCTCTTCACCGCGGGCTCGGTCGCCTGCGCCGCCTCGACCTCGCTGACGCAACTCGTCCTGTCGCGCATCGTGCAGGGGGCGGGCGGCGCCATGCTGCTGCCGGTCGGCCGCCTCGTCGTGCTGCGCAATGTGCCGCGCGACCAGTTCCTCCCCGCGATGAGCTTCGTCGCCATTCCCGGCCTCATCGGCCCGCTGATCGGCCCGACGCTCGGCGGCTGGCTGGTGCAGGCGGCGTCCTGGCACTGGATCTTCCTGATCAACCTACCGGTCGGCCTCGTCGGCGTCGTTCTCACCGCGATCTACATGCCGGAGGGCCGCAACGAGGGCGTCGGGCGTTTCGACGTCGTCGGCTACCTCATGCTGTCCCTCGGCATGGTGGCGCTGTCCTTCTCGCTCGACGGCCTGACCGACTTCGGCTTCGAGCGGGCGACCGTGCTCGTGCTGCTCGTCTTCGCCTTCGCTCTCATCATCGGCTATTTCCTGCATGCGCGGCGGAAACCCGACCCGCTGTTTCCGCTGAGCCTCTTCCGCATTCCCACCTACACGGTCGGCCTCATCGGCAACCTCTTCGCCCGCATCGGGTCGGGCGCCATGCCCTTCCTCATCCCGCTGCTGCTGCAGGTGGGCCTCGCCCGCAGCCCGGCCGAGGCCGGCATGATGATGCTGCCCGTCGCGGCCATGGCGATGACGGCCAAGCGCGCCGTCACGCGACTCATCACCCGCTACGGCTATCGCCGCTTCCTCGTCACCAACACGCTGGTGCTGGGCGCGCTGCAGGCGAGCTTCGCCTTCATGCCGCTGCTGCCGCTGCCGGCGATGCTCGTCCTTCTCGGCTGCTACGGGGCGGTCAACTCGTTCCAGTTCACGGCGATGAACACGGTGACCCTGCGCGACCTCGATCCGGCCGGGGCGGGGAGCGGCAACAGCCTGTTCTCGATGGTGCAGATGCTGTCCATGAGCCTCGGCGTGACGGTGGCCGGTGCGCTGCTCGCCACCTACACGGCGCATTTCGCCGCAGGCGCCCTCGGCTCCGCCGTGCCGGCCTTCCAGGCGACATTCGTGACGATCGGCCTCATCACCACGGCCTCGGCCTGGATCTTCTGGCATCTCGATCCCGGCGTCACGGGCGGGGGCAGGGGGGTCGCTTCGGACGAGACTGGCTGAGGTCCGAGCGGCACCCCATATCCGCTCCGGCGCATCGGGGTAGGCAAGGGCGGCCCGATCGTGTAGAGACGCCCATTCTTCAGACCCAAGGGACCGTCACGCGGCCATGCAGTCCGTCATTCTCGTCGTCCACCTGATGATCGTGCTCGCGCTGATCGTCGTGGTCCTCCTCCAGCGCTCCGAAGGCGGCGGCCTCGGCATGGGCGGCGGCGGCAACTTCATGTCCTCCCGCGGCACGGCCAACGTGCTGACGCGGGCGACCGCGATCCTTGCGACCGGCTTCTTCCTGACCTCCATCACGCTCGCCCTGCTGGCGACGCAGGCGCGCGGCCCCCGCTCGCTGCTCGACCGGCCGGCGACGACGGCGCCCGCCGCGCCCGCGGCTCCGGCCGCCCCCGCGGCGCCCCAGGTGCCGCAGTCGGGCGGCGGCCAGGGCGGCACAGGCATGCTCGAGGGCCTGCGCGGCCTGTCCCAGCCGCCCGCGGCACCCGCCGCTCCCGCGGCTCCTGCCCCGCGTCCGTGACGGGTCACGTCACTTAAGCTGGGGACGGCGCCGGCGCGTGCCTCTCCGGCCATTGCCATCCGGCCGTGCGGCCTTCAAGCACGGTCAACCGAAACAGGGCCGGGAAACCGGCCCTTCTCTTTTGCCGGGGACAAGGCGCCGCGCGCCGCTCGTCCCGCTGTGCGAATCGCTCGATGCGCCTTAAGGAAGGGGCCCCATGACGCGGTATATCTTCATCACCGGCGGCGTGGTTTCGTCACTCGGCAAGGGTCTGGCCTCGGCGGCCCTCGGCGCGCTCCTGCAGGCGCGCGGCTACACGGTCCGCCTGCGCAAGCTCGACCCCTATCTCAACGTCGACCCGGGCACGATGAGCCCGACCCAGCACGGCGAGGTCTTCGTCACCGACGACGGGGCCGAGACCGATCTCGACCTCGGCCATTACGAGCGCTTCACCGGCCGGCCCTGCACCCGCGCCGACAACATCACGACGGGGCGCATTTACCAGGACATCATCACCAAGGAGCGCCGCGGCGACTATCTCGGCGCGACCATCCAGGTGATCCCGCACGTCACCGACGCCATCAAGGACTTCGTGCGCACCGGCAACGAGGGGTTCGACTTCGTCCTCGTCGAGATCGGCGGCACGGTCGGCGACATCGAGGGCCTGCCCTTCTTCGAGGCGATCCGCCAGCTCGGCAACGAACTGCCCGAGGGCGACAGCATCTTCGTGCACCTGACGCTGCTGCCCTACATCGCCTCGGCGGGCGAGCTGAAGACCAAGCCCACCCAGCACTCGGTGCAGGAACTGCGCTCCATCGGCATCGCGCCGGACATCCTGCTGTGCCGCTGCGACCGGCCGATCCCCGAGGGCGAGCGCAAGAAGCTCGCGCTGTTCTGCAACGTGCGCCCCTCCGCCGTGGTCGAGGCGCGCGACGCCGGCTCCATCTACGACGTGCCGCTCGCCTATCATCAGGCCGGCCTCGACGACGAGGTGCTGCGCGCCTTCGGCATCGACGTGAAGGGCGAGCCGGACATGCGGCGCTGGGACGACGTCTCGGCGCGGGTCCACAACCCCGAGGGCGAGGTCAACATCGCCATCGTCGGCAAGTACACGGGCCTGAAGGACGCCTACAAGTCGCTGATCGAGGCCCTGGCCCATGGCGGCATCGCCAACAAGGTGAAGGTCAATCTCGAGTGGATCGAGAGCGAGGTCTTCGAACACGAGGATCCCTCGCCCTACCTGCAGGACGTCCACGGCATCCTGGTGCCCGGCGGCTTCGGCCAGCGCGGCGCCGAGGGCAAGATCCGCGCGGCGCGCTTCGCCAGGGAGCGCAAGGTGCCCTATTTCGGCATCTGCTTCGGCATGCAGATGGCGGTGATCGAGGCGGCGCGGAACCTCGCGGGCGTGAGCGGCGCCAATTCCACCGAGTTCGGCCCGACGCCGGAGCCGGTGGTGGGCCTTCTCACCGAATGGCTGCGGGGGAACGAGCTGCAGAAGCGCACGGCGGCGAGCGACCTCGGCGGCACGATGCGGCTCGGCGCCTATACCGCGCACCTGAAGCCCGATTCGCGCATCGCGGCGATCTACCGCTCGGACGTCATCTCCGAGCGCCATCGCCACCGCTACGAGGTGAATCTCGACTACCGCAAGCGGCTGGAGGACAAGGGCCTCGTCTTCACCGGCCTGTCTCCGGACGGCGTGCTGCCGGAGACGATCGAATATCCGGACCATCCCTGGTTCATCGGCGTGCAGTACCACCCCGAGCTGAAGAGCCGGCCCTTCGAGCCCCATCCGCTGTTCCGCTCCTTCATCGAGGCGGCGAAGGCCCAGTCGCGGCTCGTGTGATGCGCCCGGTCGCGCTGGTCGTCTCGGCGGTGATCGTGACGGCCGGGGCGATCCTCGCCTATGTCTGGACGACCGGCGGGGACTGCGCCGGCGCGACCGTCCACCGGTCGGTCGCCGCCTGCACCGCCAGCGGGATGAGCGCCGCGCGCTGCACCGCGCTGATGGCGGAGGCCGATCGCCGGCTGTTACAGAGCGGCACCGTCTTCGACATGCGCCAGCAATGCGAGGACCGTTACCCTTCCTGCCAGCCCGCCGCCGGGGCCACCGGATTCGTGCCGCGCGCCTCGGGCTTCTGCCTCAGGCCCGGCTCGCCGGAGGCGGTCGTGCCGGTCTTCGGGCGCTAGTCCAGAGGTCTCCACGGGAGGGACGCGTGTCGATGAGCATCGCCGACTATCTGTCCGGCTTTCCCGCCTTCCTCGCCCATTTCATCCTCGCCGTCGGTTACCTGGTGGCCTACATCGCCATCTACACGGCAGTGACGCGCCACGACGAGCTGAAGCTGATCCGCGGCGGCAATGTCGCCGCGGCGATCGCGCTCGGCGGCAGCATCCTCGGCTTCGCGCAGCCGCTCGCCAGTTCCGTGGAGCATTCACTGTCCATCGTCGACAACGCGCTGTGGGCGATGGTGTCGCTGGTGATCCAGATCGCCGTCTACCTGCTCATCAAGCTCGTCTTCCCCAACCTCAACGCCCGGATCGAGAACAGCGAGATCGGGCCTGCGCTGCTGTTCGCGGCCCTCAGCATCGCGGCCGGCCAGCTGGCGGCTGCGGCCATGTCGACCTGAGGCGCGCGATGAGCGACCAGGACACACCCACCCGCAAGCGCTCTGTCCTGCTGACGCCCGTCGGCATCGGCACCATGGCGCTGCTCGGCACCGGCACCTTCGCCGCCACCAACGGCTTCGGCCTCGCCAACCGCCCCTGCACGACGCAGCAGGTCGCCACGACGCTGCTGCAGTGCCAGGCCATCGCGCCGGCGGCGACATGCGCCGCGGCCTTCACGGGGGGCGCCAGCGCGGTCGGGCTCAGCCGCATCGGAACCAACGGCACCTGGCGCGCCGAGCCGCTGCGCGTGGCGTCGGGCGGCACCTACCAGACGATGTCGTCGGCGGCCTTCCTGCCGAACAGTTGCCCGGCGCGCTCCTCGTCGTCCTCGTCCTCGCGCTCAGGCTTCTACTGGGGGGGCGGCGGCTCGTCGTCCTCGTCGGGTTCGGCCGCGAGCCAGAGCTCGGTCTCCCGCGGCGGCTTCGGAACGACCGCCAGCAGCTTTTCCAGCCGGGGGAGCTGACATGCGCCGCGTCGCCATGGAGGAGCGGCCGGGCTGGCGGGACCTCGCCACCGAATACGGCTTCGACTACGCCCATCCCGACGGCGAGCGCTACTGGGACGAGCGGGCCGCCTACCAGTTCACGCTGGCCGAGATCGAAACCGACATCGAGGCGGCCACGTCCGAGGTCGTCGCGCTCTGCGGCGAGCTGGCCGGCCGCGCCGTGCGCGACGAAGCCTATCTCAAGCGCCTCGGCGTTCCCTCGACCCACTGGCAATGGATCGCCGACAGCTGGGACCGCAGCGACCCGAGCCTCTACGGCCGCTTCGACTTCATCTACGGCGGCACGGGGCCGGCGAAGCTCCTCGAGTTCAACGCGGACACGCCGACGGCGCTCTACGAGGCGGCGGTGTTCCAGTGGCTCTGGCTCGAAGACCGGATCAAGGCCGGCGCGCTGCCTGCCGATGCCGACCAGTTCAACAGCCTCCACGACAAGATCATCGCCCGCTTCGGCGCCCTGAAGCGGATGGGCACCCTGCACATGACGGCCTTCTCGAGCGAGACCGAGGACCGCAAGACGGTGGAATATCTCGCGGAATGCGCGGCTGAGGCCGGACAGGCGGTGCAACTGATCGACATCGCCGACATCGGCCTCGACGGCGCCGGCCGCTATGTCGACGAGGCGGCGCGGACGATCCACGCCATCTTCAAGCTCTATCCGTGGGAATGGCTGATCCGGGAGCAGTTCGGCGCCAGCCTGCCGCAGGCGACCACCCAGTGGATCGAGCCTCCCTGGAAGATGCTGCTCTCGACCAAGGCCATCCTGCCGGAGCTGTGGAAGCTCGCGCCGGGCCATCCGAACCTGCTCGAATCCTATTTCGAGGACGATCCGGACGCCGCGCGCCTCGGCCGCGACCACGTCGCGAAGCCGATCCTGTCGCGGGAGGGGGCGAACGTCGAGATCCGCCGCGACGGCGTCACCCTGGCCGCCCCCGAGGGCCCCTACGGCGACATGCCGCGCGTCCTGCAGGCGCTGGCCCCCGAGGTCGTCTTCGACGGCATGCGACCGGTCATCGGATCGTGGATCGTGGACACCGAGCCCGCAGGGATCGGCATCCGCGAGGACGAGGGCCTCGTCACCGGCAACCGCTCCGCCTTCGTGCCCCACGCCATTGTCGGCTGAACTGCTCGGGTTGATCGCCGGCCCCGCGTCTGCGAGAACCACGGCCCGGCCGCGCCCGCGGCGCCAGAAGGGACGATGACGTGATTGCAGCTCTCGAACAGGCGACCGTCGACGTCGGCGGCCTGCGCTTCGGCAACCGTCTGCCGCTGGCCCTCATCGCCGGCCCCTGCGCCATGGAAAGCCGCGACCACGCGCTGGAGGTGGCGGCGGCGCTGAAGGAGATCACCGACAGGGTCGGCATCGGTCTCGTCTACAAGTCCTCCTTCGACAAGGCGAACCGCACCTCCGGCAAGTCCTCGCGCGGCATCGGCCTGAAGGCGGCCCTGCCGGTCTT
>LNFM01008986.1_pt1 | contig 14788 bp, 16 predicted proteins | sample 596031 | NCBI WGS metagenome assembly LNFM01 (sample SAMN04254537, study PRJNA301005) | activated carbon metagenome | isolation source: dual media filters at the Ann Arbor, Michigan drinking water treatment plant | place: USA: Ann Arbor
ATTTTTAACAAATCATAATGAAACAAGGAACAGTAAAATTTTTTAACGAAACCAAAGGATTCGGTTTTGTAAGTGAAACGTCCACAGGACAAGAGTATTTCGTTCACGCGTCAGGTCTGGTAGATCAGATCCGCGAAAACGATGCTATCACCTTCGAATTGAAGGAAGGAAAGAAAGGTTTGAATGCAGTAAACGTTCGCGTGACTAATTAATAAACTAATTTTTTTATCAAAGCCACCTCGATTTTCGGGGTGGCTTTTTTATTGCCTCAAAGTTGATCTATTGTTACTTTCCCGAAGTTGAAGTGCCGGTCCCCACAAACGTATGAACCAGGGATTTGTGGGAATTTAAATATTAATCCCTATCTTTGCCCATTAAAATTTATAACAAATCACAATGAAAGAAGGAACAGTAAAATTCTTTAACGAAACCAAAGGATTCGGTTTTGTAAAGGAGACATCCACAGGTCAAGAGTATTTCGTACATGTTTCGGGTCTTGTAGACCAGATCCGTGAAAACGACTCAATCACATTTGAGCTGAAGGAAGGAAAAAAAGGTTTGAATGCAGTCAACGTTCGCGTTGCTAACTAATACAACTAATTTTTCAGACAAAAGCCCCGTACATCGGGGCTTTTTTGTTTTAAAAATGGAAGGTTTAATTTCAGATTATTATAATTTTATCTGAATATCTAAACTGAATTGCCTACAACCCCCGAAGCCTCCGCCTTATGAATCAGTATCTTTCAATTATCAATATCCGTACGGCCATTGCCCTGGCTATATCTTTATTGGTTTCTCATATAACCTTTATCTACAGTTTTCAATATAACTATGACCTTTCACTCATCAGTATAGCTATTATTTTCCCACTTGTGTTCACTATCCGGAGTGCGTTTCGAAGGCGCGAGAAAGCGCTGGAATATTTATCGCAATTTAAGGCAGGTCTCATCACGGTCGATCATTGTTTCCAGGAGAGTAAAAAAATAGAAGATGCAAAGAAGCAAGAGATACAAAATATACTAATTCAAAGTAGCGCTTCCATGATTGACTATTTAGGAACGAAAACTTGTACGAGAGAAAAGTTAACGGAAGATATTGGTAAAATATTTCTATTTATAAAGGCTAACTCGGAGACTATCGGGAACGGCACGTCCTTGAAAATTTTTCGGTTTATGAAGGAGGTGTATGGCAGTTCTGAAAATATTATGGCGGTAAACCAGCACAGAACACCCATTGCCATCCGGGCCTATTGCCTGATCTTTATATACATTTATCCTATCATCTATACGCCTGCCTTATATAATAAATTACATGATGGTATTTCGCTCAACGAATCGTGGATGATTTATGCGTTGTCTGCCATCTCTACCTTCATTCTCATTTCACTTTATAATGTGCAGGATCAGATGGAGAACCCCTTTGATCAACATGGGCTGGATGACATTAGGTTAAATGATTTCCGCCTTTAATTCTCTGACGATAGAAGCGGTTCTCTGGAAATAACAGTACTTTTATTTTTATGGAAGAAAAACCACCTAAAAAGAAAAAACCTGGCCGGGGAAGAGAGACACTTTTCCGGTCTACCTATCAGAATCAGAGCAACCTTATTCAGATGGCGGATAACAAAGCCAATATTATCATCAGCATAAACACGATGATCATATCCTCCATTATCGCCATTACAGGTTATGGTGCCGTGGCAGGTAAAATTGATACGTATGAGTCAAGTGTGATTATTCCTATCGTCATGATAATGCTCTCATGCCTCGTTTCAGTCATTTTTGCTATTCAAGCCGCACGGCCAAAATTGATTTCTGCCAAAGCGGAAGGTACAGGAATGCAAAAGTCGAGCTTATTGTTTTTTGGGATTATAGCCAGACACACACAGCAATCCTACTTACAGGAGATGAAAAACCTACTCGACTCAGATACGGATCTTTATGAACACATGACCATCGACTTGTATAATCAAGGTCGCATTCTCAAGCGTAAATACAACTTGCTTGTATATGCCTACCAGGTTTTTATGTTTGGCTTTATCTTTAGTGTGCTTGTATTTCTCGGGTTTCTTGCGTTTTGAAAACGAACCCGTTGTCTAAGTGTATTGGATAATCAGTTGCCGAATTTGAAATTTGGTAAGAATGATATGTTTTAAAATTGTTATCCAACCAGTGCTAATACATAATCATAGATAGCACTCACAAACCCAATCGCCACAATACCTGCGAAGCAGATAGAGAGCGCTAGTTTCTCATATCCGGTCGATGTTAAATTAGGAATAGGCGTTTCGTTTTTATTAATGAACATGGCCTTCACCACCAGCAGATAGTAGTAGAGTGATACCGTGGCATTTAACACAGCAATGAATACCAGTATGTAGAAACCTTTGGAGGCTGCAGCGGTGAATAAAAAGAACTTACCAAAGAACCCAGCAACGGGAGGAATGCCCGCCAGCGAGAACAAAGCCAGCAACATGATCAGACTTAATCTTGGATTAGTAGAATAAAATCCATTGAAGTCGTCCATGTTTTCCTTGCCAGTATTGTTAGTGACAATAGAGAGTACACCAAACACGGCCAGATTGGAAAGTGAGTAAATCAGCATGAAGTAGACAATGGTGTTCATTCCCAAAGCATCACTGTTTACAAATCCTAACATCATAAAACCAGCTTGCGTGATGGATGAAAATGCCAGGAATCGTTTCAGATTTTTTTGACGCAGCGCAAATAAATTACCGACTACCATGGTGGTGATCGATAAGAAGTAAGCGGTCATCGTCCACACTTTGGGTTGCGAACCGAACACCCGATACAACACTAAGGCAAGTGTGAATAACGCTGCACCTTTGGAAACAACAGAAAAATAAGAAGTAACCGGCATGGGCGAACCTTCATACACATCGGCTGTCCATAAGTGAAAGGGAACCAAAGAAAGCTTGAAGCCTAATCCTGCGATGAAGAAGATCAATGCCATAATGGATAAGGTACTGGCATCCGTCAGTAAAGCCATTTCTGAAAAATGAAGTGTTCCATACACGCCATACATGAGTGAGAGTCCAAAGAGTAAAACAGCAGATGACACTGCGGATGACATCAACAGTTTGATGCCGGCTTCCGCAGAACGTCTCAGATTTTTATCAAAGGCAGCCAATATGGTGAGTGGGAGTGTGGCGAGTTCAAGTCCGAGATAAAGCATCAGAAAATCTCCGGCTGAGATCATGAAGTACATTCCAATCAACGTAGAGAAAATCAACAAATAGAATGCACCGGTCTTGGATTGGTTTTCTGGTTTGTTTAGCCATCCGGTAGATTGTAATAAGACAATCAGAGTAGAAACGTTAAGAATGTTCTTGAGAAACATGCGCAGTTCATCATGGATATACATGCTGCCAAACAGTGTGGTGTTCTCAGAAGGAAAAAATCCTATGATGGTGATGATCGCAAAAAAGACAATGGTGAAGTTGATGACGGCTCGTTTATTCTCCTTCTCGGATAAGTCAGCAATGAGTTGATACAAGACCATGAAGGTCAGTAAGACTTCGAGGCGCATGATGGATAGGGTGTACCAGTTCATGATTTCAGTTCGTTAGGGTTTGAATCATCTGAGCAAGCGGTTCACGGATCAGATCCGATAACCAGAAGGGGGTCAGACCAATGATGGCAATGGCGATGACAAGGGTTACACCGCTGATCTTTTCAAACCACTGTGCATCCTTCAGCTCAAGATAATGACTGTTGGTAATAGGACCGAGCAATAGGGTTCCTACTACTCTTAAAATATATACGGCTGTGATGACAATGGAAGAGATCGCGACAATCGTTGCCACACGATGGAACATATCCGTGTGTTGGAACGCTCCAACGAAAATAGTCATCTCCGCCACGAAGCCACTCAATCCGGGTAAACCGAGTGAAGCCAAACCGGCAATCACGTAGATGACCGATAAGAAAGGAATCACTTTCATCAAGCCACCCATTTCATTGATCATGCGGGTGTGTGTGCGGCCGTAGATCATGCCAATCAAAGCAAAGAAGAGGGCCGTCATTAAGCCGTGAGAGATCATTTGTAAGATGGCTCCGGTAGTAGCGGTTTCATTCATCATCAACAAAGCGAAAAGCACCAATCCGCAGTGACTCACTGATGAATAGGCATTGATATACTTTAAATCTTTTTGCCAGATGGCACCAAAGGCTCCGTACACTACGCTGATGGAGGTGAGTATAATAAAGATCCAGGCTAATTCATGAGCTGCTTCGGGAAGCAGATACATTGCCACGCGAAAGCAACCATAGCCTCCGAGTTTCATCAATACTCCTGCGTGTAGCATGGACACGGCAGTAGGAGCTGAGGCGTGACCATCCGGTGACCAGGTATGGAAAGGGAACAAAGCACCCAACACACCGAATCCGATGAACGTGAACGGAAAGAAAAACAATTGTGCATCCAGGGGGATATTAACTTTTGCGATTTCAGTAAGATCATAAGTGAGTCGACCCCCATCCGGGGCGGAGTTGAAATAGATGCCCAACAATCCAACCAACAATAAAGCCGATCCCCCCATTAACAGCAGCGTAAGCTTCATGGCGGAGTATTCTTTTGGTCCGCTACCCCAGAGACCAATCAACAAATACATGGGGATCACAGCCATCTCGTAAAATAGAAACATCGTGAACAGATCCAGCGAAATGAAAAACCCGAATACTCCGCCAGCGAGGATAATGAGTGATATGAAAAATTCTTTGGGGAGATGATCGACTTGCCACGATGCGAATATTCCCGCAAAGGTTACAATCGCTGTTAACATGATCATTGCCATAGAGATGCCATCGATACCAAACTTGAGCTGGATGTTGAACGATTCATACCACATCGTGGTGGAGACGAACAGCATCTCGTCCGTATTCCCAGCGTTTCGTTGCTGATAAAAGAGATACAAGAGGATGAAAGAAAATGCCAATAATGCACTCATACCGATAGCCGACACCAATCGAACTTTCGTAGTATCATTTACGAAGGCAATACCAACTATCGTTAGCAGCGGGATGATCAATAGGATAAGTAGAGGGTTCATGATCGGTCGCTAGTTTAAATACATGACAAGAAATACCAAGAGCAAAACACCGGAAGTAAAATACCAGATGTACCATTGCAAGTGTCCGGATTGCATTTTTTTAATCGCACCTGAGAAGTACACCGTTGTGTTCCCAATCAGGTTCATGGTTCCATCTACAATATGTCGGTCGAACCAGGCAACAGGGCGTGAGATGAAATTGAAAATCACTTTGTGGGTAATGAACAAATAGATTTCATCAATATAGAATTTGTGGTAAGCCATGGTATAAATTCCTTTCAGGCCAGTGCTGATGGATTCTGGTTTAGAATTTTTCTTTGCGTAGAGTACGTAGGCGACACTGATCCCTACGACAGCAATGAGAATAGAAGGTCCTGCGATCATCCAATGAAATTCAGTATGCAATGGATTTCCATCGCTGGTTACTAAATCATGGAAAGGAACGAAGCCCGAGAAGACCGAAGCTACTGCAAGGAAGATTAATGGGATCGTCATCGTTGCAGGAGACTCGTGTGGAGTGTGATGATATTCGGGAGTGTGGTTCCAGAAAATATTGAAGTATAAACGGAACATGTAGAAGGCAGTGATACCCGCTACCAGCCACTGCACTGCGAAGATGATTTTATTATGTTCAAAGGCTGCCACCAGAATTTCATCTTTACTGAAAAATCCTGAAAGTGGAGGAATGCCTGCAATGGTAAGGCACGCAATCAAGAATGTAATGTGTGTGATGGGCATATACTTTTTTAAACCTCCCATATCGGTCATGAGGTTGCTGTGCACCGCATGGATAACGGAACCCGCACCCAGGAAAAGTAATGCTTTGAAGAAAGCATGAGTGAACAAGTGGAACAGGGAAGCCATGTAACCTAAGCCTTCCGTTCCGTAACCCGATACACCTAGGGCAACCATCATGTATCCAATCTGCGAAAGCGTGGAGAATGCCAGCACTCGCTTAATATCGAGTTGTGTACAGGCGATCACTGCCGCAAACAACGAAGTAAAACTTCCGATGTAGGCAATCACTTCAAGTGAATCCGGAGACGTGTAACTATAGAGCGGAAATAACCGGGCCACTAAGTAAACACCTGCTACCACCATGGTAGCCGCGTGGATCAATGCCGAAACAGGCGTAGGACCTTCCATCGCATCGGGTAACCAGATGTGAAGAGGGAACATGGCAGACTTACCGGCACCCCCCATGAAGATTAATAGCATTGCCCAGGTGGTTACAGACAAGCCCATGAACACAGCCGTAGTGGGTTGAGTAATTGCGAGTCCGTTTAAATCAGTGAGTGCAATGAAATCAAAGGTGTTGGTGTAGAAGGAGAGAATCAGAATACCTAATAGAAATCCCAAATCAGCAAAGCGCGTTACGATGAATGCTTTCTTCGCAGCAGCAACAGCTGATGGACGTTCGTAATAAAATCCAATCAATAAATAAGAGGATACGCCCACCAATTCCCAGAAGATGTACATCTGAAAAATGTTAGTGGCTAATACCAATCCCAACATAGAAAACGTAAAGAGTGACAGGAATGCGTAGTAGCGGGCAAATCCTTTCTCACCTTTCATGTAACCCAGGCTATAGATGTGAACCATCAACGACACTGTCGTGATTACTACTAACATCATCACCGAAAGTGGATCAAGCAAAATACCAATGTGAATAATCAAAGAATCGGTGAATTGCAACCACAATAATTGAAATGCTTCAATCGCTTGAAAGCTTTCGCCAACGCGATGCCCGAAATAATTGAATGCTGTGAAGTAGGAGAGTAGTGTGATGACCAGCAATCCTGTAGTGCCAAGCAATCCGGATAGTTGTGGCTTCATTTTATCGCCCATCAACCCGATGAAGAGAAAGATCAGGATGGGGAGAAGGAGGATTAGTATTGTATAGGAGTAATTCATAGTTCAAGATTTTAATTGACAATGAACAGTTGACAATTGACAATAATCTGATTGTTAATTATCCGTTGTCCATTATCCATTGAATTCAATATTTAAGTTCATCAACATCGTCTACACTCACCGTATTAAACTGACGATAAATATTTATGATCAGGGCAATGGCAATCGCTGCTTCGGCAGCGGCAATGGCCATCACAATCAAGGCGAAGAAGTGTCCTTCCAACCGGTTTGGAAACAAGTAGTGGTTGAAGGCAACGAAGTTGATGTTCACGGCATTCAGCATAAGTTCAATGCCCATGAGCATGGTGATCAGGTTTCTGCGGATGAGCACGCCCATCAATCCGACAAAGAATACAATCGTGCTGAGCACAATCATGTAGTCAAGTGGTATTTCAGCTTGCAGGTTCATACTTTCTTTTTTTGTGCAATAAAGATGGAGCCAACCAAAGCGGCCAATAGCAAGACGCTGATCACCTCGAAGGGTAATGCATAGCCCTGTGCATCGGTGTTCATCAGTTGAAGACCAATGGTGCGCATGTCTGTGCCAACAGCAGTCTCTGTTGATGCCTTGAATGTAAATTGTAGGATGGTGAAGCCTGCTAATGCGATTCCTATTAAGGCAGTGAGTGCGCCAGCAAGCAAGTGGCTTTTCTTTGGGCCTTCCAGTTTACTATCAATCTGGCTGGTTAATAAAATGGAAAAGATGATCAGTACCACAATACCTCCTGCATACAACATTAATTGCACAGCAGCGAGAAACTGAAAGTTCATCATGTAATACAAGCCTGCAATAGCTACCAGTACAAAGAGCAGGTAAATCGCGGCACGTAAAATTCTTCTGCTGAAAATAGATAGGATCGAGAATACTATAATGGCAGCAGCGAGTATAAAGAATATAATTTTAGGACCTGTCATTCTTTCATGGCTTTAGAGGATGAACCTGGTTTATTCAGCACTTTCGTAAGTTTGCTGCGATCGAACACTGCGTGTTCAAATTCCTGATCGAATTTCAAGGCAAACTCATCGCAGGCAGGAATGCACAGTCCGCAGAACGAACAGGTTTCCAGGTGATAAATATATTTGTCTAATATCTTCTTGGTGCGCCCGTCAGCGCCTTCTACTTTTTTGTAGATAATTTCTATGGAGCCATTGGGACATTTGCGCGCACACGTGTTACATACGTTACAAGTGTGTTTGTTATTTTCATCGTGAATCAACATCAACTCACCCTTGAAGTTATCAAACATCTTTAGAGTGTCTCGATTCTCCGGATATTTCTGGGTCACGACCGTACTGGGTCTTACAAAGTATGATCCGGTTACTTTCATGCCACGCGCCAGTGAGGTGACACCATCATAGATGTCATAAAAGTATTTGCCTATAGCTTTTATCGTTTTCAAAAGTGCCATTTCATGAGGGTTAAGAATGCGATAAGAATTAAGTTCATAAGATTAATAGGAAGAAGGTATTTCCATTCCAGTGCCAGCAACTGATCAATGCGCAAGCGAGGGAATGTCCACTTAAACCACATCATCAGGTAAATGACAAAAGCAGTCTTGCCAAAGAACCAGAATACAGGAGGAATGTAATCCATTACGGTGTTGAAGCCTTGCCACTGAAACAAATGGAAGGGAAGCCATCCGCCAAGGAATAACGTAGTAGCTACGGCCGCGATGATGAACATGTTCATGTATTCTGCAAGGAAGAAGAACGCGAACTTGATACCAGAATACTCGGTATGAAATCCGGCTGTCAATTCCGATTCCGCTTCGGCTAAGTCAAACGGTCCACGGTTCGTTTCTGCAGTTCCTGCAATCAAGAAAATCGCAAACGCAATCATGGCAGGAATGTGTCCTTTGAAAATCCACCACCCGTCTTGCTGAGATGCTATAATTTCGGAGAACTGCATAGAGCCTGCGAAGGTGATGATACCAAGCAAGGCTAATCCTACAGACAATTCATAACTGATTACCTGAGCACCACTGCGCATGGCACCAATCACGGAGTACTTGCTGTTGCTGGCCCATCCGGCAATGAGAATTCCAATCACACCCATGGAAGAGATGGCAAGGACATATAGAACACCAATGTTCAGATCAACGGCCTGCAATCCTTTCGCAAAAGGAATGGCACCAATGGCCATGATCGAAGCTACGATAACAATAAAGGGAGCGATATTGAACAGGAGACTATCGGCATTGCGGATATAGATTAATTCTTTCAATAGAAGTTTGATCAAATCGGCAATGGTTTGGAAAATTCCTCCGGGTCCAACCCGATTAGGACCCATCCTGTTTTGCATTCGTGCGCAAATTTTGCGTTCCGCATACACCAGGTACAATCCTAACACAGCGTAGAATAATAAAATACCAACACCGAGCAACACCATAGAAATCAATCCTGCCCAAAAGGGAGTAAGATTCTCATTGAGGTAGCTGGTGATGGATTCGATGAATGGGGTGAAGTCGTACATACAATTATCGGTCTATGTCGGGTATAACTAAATCCAGTGAACCACTAATGGCAACGAGGTCGGCAATCTTATGGCCCTTGGCGAGTTTATTGATCACGAACAGGTTTGAAAAATTAGGTGTCCGGTAATGAATACGTGCAGGCGAAGGGCCGCCATCACTCACGATGTAAACACCTAACTCTCCACGAGCAGTTTCTACACGTTGATAGTATTCTCCTTTCGGAGCTTTCACGGCTTTCAACTCCAGCATGGTTGGTCCTTGCGGGATATTGTCAACCAGTTGTTCGAGGATACTCAATGACTCCCACATTTCTTTGATTCGAACTACGTAGCGTGAATAGGTATCGCCTTCCGGTAATGTGATTTCATTGAACTTTACAAAAGGATAAGCGCTGTAAGGGGCAATCTTTCTAATATCACAAGAGAAGCCTGAGCCACGGCCGCTTGGGCCTGTTACGCCATAATCAATAGCGACTTCTTTACTCATCACACCAATGCCATGGGTACGTTCGCGGAAGATGATGTTACCGGTAAGCAACTGATCGTATTCAGGAAGTTTCTTGCGGAAGTAGGTGATGAATTCTTTAATCCGTTTCTGAAAGTTGGGATGCACATCAGCCATCAATCCTCCGGGAGTGATAAAACTTTGTGTCAGTCTGCTGCCGGTAGTCTCTTCGAAGATGTCGAGGATATGTTCCCGGTCGCGTAAGCCATAAAAGAAAGTGGTGAGAGCGCCTAGATCCATACCGAAAGCACACCACCATAGTTGGTGCGAGGCAATCCGTGTTAGTTCAGCAAAAATAGTCCGGATGTATTTTACTCGATCACTTACTTCAACACCCATCGCATTCTCCACACAAAGCGCAACGGCTTCATTGTTGATGTGGGCAGAGAGGTAATCCATGCGATCCGTTAAGTGAACTAGTTGCGGATAGGTGAGTGCTTCACTCATTTTCTCAATGCCGCGATGAATGTATCCGCAATGAGGTCGTAGGTATTTTATTTGTTCGCCCTGAAGACAAACTTCAAAACGCAACACACCGTGCGTAGATGGGTGCTGAGGACCCATGTTAATGATGTACTCTTCTTTATCTCTCAGGTCGAAATCAAGTAAGGTCTCTTCCATACTGGTTAGCGTTCAAAAATGAAGGAATCTTTATAGTCTTTGCGAAGCGGATAGCCCACCCACTCATCATCCAGAAATAATCTGCGCAAGTCAGGATGATTTTCAAATTTGACTCCAAACAAGTCGAACACTTCGCGTTCGAGGTATTCAGCGGCACTCCATAAATCACTTACGGTAGCGACCATCGGATTTTCCTTATCAGTAAGAATGACTTTCAATACAACTGTATGACGATATTCCGTAGAAGTAAGATGATAGATTACATTCAATCCGTCTTTGCGATCTGAAGCGGTAAGACTGAATAGATAATCCATTTTAGTCTGCGGATTTTCCTTCAACATCTTCGCTACATCATGAAGCTTATCAGCCGGAAGGATGAACTCCGGAAACTGCTTGCTGATTCCAGGTTTCTGATCAGGAGCCAGTGCAGTAATTAAGGTGGTTAGCTCTTCGGTTTGCATTCTCCTTCTTCAGTTAGTGGTTCTTGTTTTTCGGTAGCGGGCTCAACATAGCGTGAGTGATCTGCTGTCGTACTATCAATATGATGACTGATCAACTCAATGCCGGCCTCTTTCGCGATGGTTTTCATTTGGATCTTCCGTTGCAATTGCATCACTCCATATAATAAAGCCTCAGGTCGGGGCGGGCAGCCGGGGATATACACATCCACAGGAATGATCTGATCCACACCACGTACAACAGAATAAGAGTTGTAATAAAACGGACCGCCAGACACGGCACATGCGCCCATAGCGATCACATATTTCGGATCAGCCATCTGATCGTACAATCTTTTGAGAACAGGTGCCATTTTTTTTACAATGGTTCCGGCCACGACAATTACATCGGCTTGCCGTGGTGAGGCTCGATATACTTCAATGCCAAAGCGCGCAAAGTCATGGCGAGGTGCACCTGTGGCCATCATCTCAATACCGCAACAACTGGTTGCGAAGGTGAGAGGCCATACCGAGTTAGACCGGCCCCAGTTGATAATATTATCAAGGGTAGAAACGATCACCGGACTTCTGGATCTTTTGAGCTCCTCCAACGTTTCGTTATCGTTAAACTCATCGTAGGGTATTGATTTTATATCAGGTTTCATCTTGGTCGTTTATTATTGCCTACTGCCTATTGCCCTTTGCCTATTTCATTCACTACTCCCATGTCAATGCATTTTTCTTCCAGGCATAGAGCAAGCCCAAACCCAGAATGGTGAAGAAGATGAGTATTTCAATAAATGCGGTAAGTCCGATTTCGCGCATCACCACGGCCCAGGGATAGATGAACACGGTTTCTACATCGAAGATGAGGTAGATGATGGCATATAAATAATAACCCACATGAAACTGAATCCAGGTGGGTCCTTCGGTGGGTATACCACACTCATAGGGTTCGGATTTGACCAATCCAGGCACACGGGGCGCAGCGTAATAGGCAAAGGCGATAGCGCCTCCAACCAAAACTGCCGCGGTAAGAAAAAAGGTGAGTAATGCGTAGGGTTCCATAGTCTCAGGTTGAAAACGCTTTTGATTGCTGCGTCTTTGACGAGTTAAAGGACGCGACTAGTACTAAATCAGGATATGATTTAGCTTATTAGCAAAAATGACTTTTATCAGTCTTTTGCAGAAATCGACTATCTGATACCGCGTAAAGGAAGCCTGACTCTCTATAATATATAGAAAACCTCAAAAAGTTGTTGGTGGATTTATGACTTTAATCTCAGGGATTTCGCTTCGCGAAAACAAGGCATGCCACCATTGCCTGAATAACTCCATAGGCAACCCAGGTAAATACCATTAAAGGCGAAACGTTAATAGCACTGAAGGTTAGCCAAAGTACCGGCACAATGGCCACCAGGCCATAAGAGAATGCAACTTTATAGGCGCGCATAAACGTAGATCCTGTAAAGATCTCTTTTGAGATTTCCCAGAACCAATACATAGCGGCACTCAATATAAATGGGTGTACATAAAACAAAAGATCGGTGCTGAAGGAACTGGAGCGGAAAACCGGGTTATAATATTCTTCCATCAACGCTGGAAAGAATGCGATAAAACCATAAAGCAGTCCTATACTGATTATCAAAACCAATGCGCCTGCAATAAGTATTGAAGTTATATTTTTCATATTTCTTAGTTTATTAAAATTATGTAATCTCTCTACAATTATAAATGTACTGGTTCGGAATACCAGATAACCTGATAAAAATCATAATTCACGCTGATTACTGACAGTTCTCAGGGTCATCGATTGGGCTAATTTTCCACTATTAAATTTAAGCCTCATGAAAAACCAACCAGCATATATCAATACAGACGGAAATTCAGCGGTTGCCAACATTGCATACGCTTTTAGCGAAGTGGCGGCCATTTATCCCATTACACCTTCTTCCGATATGGGAGAGAAAGCGGATGCCTGGTCGGCAGAAGGCCGAAAGAATATTTTTGGCGAACGGGTTGATGTCGTGCAAATGCAATCTGAAGCGGGTGCTGCAGGTGCTATACACGGTGCCCTTACAGGAGGAGCCATGGCTACTACGTTTACTGCTTCGCAAGGCTTAATGCTGATGGTGCCGAACATGTTTAAGATCGCAGGCGAAATGATCCCTACAGTTTTTCACGTTTCGGCTCGTTCATTGGCTTGCCAGGCGCTCTCCATTTTTGGAGATCACTCGGATGTGATGGCTACCCGCGGAACGGGTTTTGCCATGCTTGCTTCGGGCAATGTGCAGGAAGCACAAGACCTTGCCGTGGTTTCGCATCTGGCGACCTTGGAATCCCAGATTCCCTTTCTTCACTTTTTTGATGGCTTCCGCACCTCACACTCAATTCAAAAAATTATTCCCATTGAATATTCCGTTTTGCTCGGGATGTTGGAGATGAAGTATGTAGAAGCTTTCCGTAAGCAGGCACTGAAACCGGAAGCTCCTATGTGCAAGGTAGGCGCACAAAATCCTGATGTGTATTTCCAGGGACGCGAAACTGTTAATAAATATTATGATGCCTGCCCGGGTATTGTAAAAAAGTACATGAAGTTGTTTGCTGAGAAAACAGGTCGCTCTTATAAACTCTACGAATACGTGGGTGATCCAAAGGCAACTAAAATAATTATCTCGATGGGTTCTTCCATTGATACCATTGAAGAGACCATCAATTACCTGATTAAGAAAGGTGAGAAGGTGGGTGCCGTTAAGGTAAGACTATATCGACCTTTTGCGCTAGAAGATTTTCTGGAAGTGATTCCGGCCAGCGTGAAAAAAATCGTAGTGTTAGATCGCACCAAAGAACCAGGCTCATTGGGTGAACCGCTGTTCTTAGATGTTGTAGCTGCCTTACGCACACGTAAAGATCTTCATATCATTGGTGGCCGCTATGGCTTATCCTCCAAAGAATTTACACCCTCTATGGTGAAAGCTGTGTTTGATCATCTTGAAAACAACGGCTGGCATGGATTTACGGTAGGTATCAATGACGATGTTACCAATCTTTCCATTCCTGTAAAAGAAGATATTGACACAGAACAAGAAGGAATTGTTCGGTGCAAGTTCTGGGGTTATGGATCTGATGGTACAGTAAGTGCCAATAAAAACTCTATCAAGATCATTGGTGAAAGCACAGACCTTTTCGTGCAAGGATATTTCCAATATGACTCCAATAAATCTGGTGGTTACACCGTATCGCATTTGCGATTTGGTAGAAAACCCATTCAATCAGAATACTTATTAAACAAAGTTGACTTCGTAGCACTGCACCGTCCGCAGTACATCGGGCAATATGATATCCTGGAAGGCATAACCCAAGGCGGCACATTCCTGATCAATAGCAGTCAGAAGCCCGAAAATATTTTCAGACTCTTCACCCGCGACATGCAGGAAACTATCTGGAAGAAAAAAATAAAAGTGTTTGCTATTGATGCATCTAAAATCGCGAAAAGTGTAGGTCTTGGGGGCCGCATTAATTCAGTGATGCAAACGGCCTTCTTCAAAGTTTCAGGTGTAGTGCCCGAGGCAGAAGCAATAGCACTCATTAAAGAATATATTGAAAAGCAATTTGCCCGTAAAGGAAGAGAAATAGTTGAAATGAACTGGAAGGCGATTGATGTTACCTGTGCGTCCATCATTGAAGTACCCATCCCAACCACTGCTGAAAAGTTTGCTGAGATTACCGATGTAGTGCCTCCGGATTCAGATGATTATGCAAAATTC
>LNFM01008987.1_pt1 | contig 14787 bp, 5 predicted proteins | sample 596031 | NCBI WGS metagenome assembly LNFM01 (sample SAMN04254537, study PRJNA301005) | activated carbon metagenome | isolation source: dual media filters at the Ann Arbor, Michigan drinking water treatment plant | place: USA: Ann Arbor
TGGCCAGCCTGGCGCGGGACCTGGCCGCGCCCGCCGAACCGACGAGGGCTGCGGCATGACCGGCGCCGCGCAGATGCTGACCGTCCGGGTGCCGCTGGCGATCCGGAAGCCGCGGGGCGGGCGGAAGCTGATCCTCACGCCGAGCGGCACCACGAACCGGAGCCCCTCGGCTGCGGACACCACGTTGGTCAAGGCGCTGGCCCGGGCGTTCCGCTGGCGGCGGATGATGGAGACGGGCCGCTACGGCACGATCGACGAACTGGCGGCCGCCGAGAAGATCAACTCGTCCTATGTCTCGCGGCTGCTCCGCCTCACGCTGCTGGCGCCCGACATCGTCGAGGCAATCCTGAACGGGCGGCAGGCGGAGGGTATCACGCTGCCGGGGCTGATGGAGCCGTTTCCGGTAGAGTGGGAGCGGCAACGATCACATGCCAACGCGAAAACAACGGTATAGAGCCCGACCACGGGGGCAGTTGCGCTGGCTTGCGCGTGCCGGAGAGGCGCCTCTGCCCTTCGAGGTAGCGCCGGATGCGGACGAATTGGCAAGCTGTCCGGCAATCTCCCCTCCCATTCCCGTGCATTCGCATTTACGCTTCCCCAACAGTCGTGGGGCGGGATTCGCGTAATGGACGTATTTGAGTTTCGGGACCAGCTCGTCGGCGAGTATGAGCGATTCACCCGGTCCTTCGTCAAGATTAAGGCTAATGACATCCAATTCCATGTGGACGCTGAATACGCCGCAGGTCGTTACTGGCCGCAGCCCATGGTTGGGCTTAACCCCGCCTTCGTTCCGGGCGGCGATATAGGAAAATTCGTCGCCGAAGGACTGCTTCACTCCGAATGTGAGCGCATATTCCGCTTTGGAAAATCCGAACAGGGCGACGTCGGCACGGCGCTCACACTGCACAAGCACCAGGAGCAAGCGATTCGAGTGGCAACGCGCCGCGAATCCTATGTCCTGACCACCGGCACCGGCTCTGGCAAATCGCTAGCCTACTTCGTGCCGATTGTGGATGACGTGCTCCGGCGTCGCGCCGCCGGCGGCGCCAAGGGCATCACAGCCATCGTGGTCTATCCGATGAACGCCCTCTGCAATTCCCAGCTCGAGGAGTTGGAGAAGTATCTGTCCCTTGGCTATCCGAAGGGCGGCGAGCCCGTCACCTACGCCCGATACACAGGGCAGGAGAATGACGAGGCTCGGCAGAAGCTAGCGGCCAACCCACCCGACATCCTCCTCACCAACTACGTGATGCTTGAGCTGATGTTGACCAGGCACTCGGCGCCCGACCCGCAGGTGATGGCGCAAGCCAAGGACCTGCGCTTCCTGGTCCTCGACGAACTGCACACCTATCGTGGACGGCAAGGTGCCGACGTTGCGATGTTGGTGCGCCGCGTCAGGGATCGCACGAGTCCGAATCTGCTCTGCGTCGGCACCAGCGCTACCATGGCGACCGAAGGAACCGCAGAGGATCGACGCAGAGCGGTTTCGCGCGTGGCCTCGCGCCTTTTCGGAGCGGAAGTCCGACCTGAGAATGTAATCACCGAGACGCTCTACCGCGTCACCGAAGATGCCGCTTCAACCGATCAAGCGAGTCTTGCCGCCGCGATTACGGCAGGAGTTCCTGACGTCAGCGACCACACAGTGCTGCGTCGCGATCCCATCGCGGCCTGGGCGGAAACCACTCTCGGGCTCCAGCGTGAGGACGGCCGCGCTGATGGTCGGTGGGTTCGTACGACACGCCCCAAGACGCTGGCTGAGGCTGCCGAACTTCTCGCTGCGGCCAGCGGCCAGCCTGCCGCCCAATGCCTCGACCATCTGCGGCAGCTGCTACTGCTGGCCTACCGCACGCACGGAACGGATGGACGGCCGATCTTCGCGTTCCGGCTTCATCAGTTTGTCGCTGGTGCGGGGGATGCATTCACCACACTCGAAGCTGCCGGCAAGCGCTACATCACTCTCAACGGCCAGCAGTTCAAACCAGGTGAGCGCGACAAACCTCTCTTCAACATCGTCTTCTGCCGATCGTGCGGGCAGGAGTACTACCCGGTATGGGCGACCATATCGAACAAGCGGGTGGTGCGGATCGACCCACGCGAACTGGGCGACCGTTCGAGCGATGACGATGAGGGCGGCTCCATCCACGGCTATTTCATGCCGGATCCCGTAGGGGAGTTTAGCGCCGACGACCCTGATCACTATCCCGATGAATGGCTGGAGACAGCAGCAGACGGGAGCCAGCGTGTCAGACAAAACTTCCGATCAATGCGTCCCGTTCCACTGCGGGTGGCTGCGACCGGTGAGGCAGATGAGCGAGGCCTGCCGGGTTGGTTCATTCCCAAGAGTTTCCGCTTCTGCCTGAACCAGCAATGCGACGTCGTATTCGACGGCTCTGTCCGGAGCGAGACCGCGAAACTTGGTTCCCTTTCGGCGGAAGGGCGATCCAGCGCTACCACGGTGCTGACCGTGGCAGCCATGCGACATCTTTTGAAGGAAGCCTCGCTCCCGGCCGCGGCAAAGAAGCTGCTGGGGTTCACCGACAATCGGCAGGATGCGTCACTACAGGCGGGCCACCTCAACGACTTCGTGATGATCTTGCTGCTACGCGGCGCGTTGCTCGCCGCTCTGCGGAACCAAGCGGGCGGCCTGCTTACTGATGATGTGCTGACTCACCGCGTGCTGGAGCACCTCCGTCTCGTGCCGTCTGATTTTGCCAGCGCCCCAGATGCGAAGGGTGCAAAAGCAGAGCAGGCCAGGAAGGCTCTTCGTGACGTTCTCGGCTACCGTCTCTACTTCGATCTGAGGCGGGGCTGGCGTTTCACGCATCCCAACCTCGAGCAGCTCGGCTACCTCTCGATTGGGTACACCTCTCTCGCTGAATGTGCAGCCGATCAGGCGGAGTGGACAAAATGCCATCCGCTGCTCGCGGCGGCTTCACCCAACGTGCGAGAGAAGCTGCTGCGTGACCTTCTTGACCGCATGCGACGCGGTCTCGCGATCAAGACCATCTACCTCGATGCGGATCATCTGGAGCAGGTGCGCAACCGCTCCTTCTCCGAACTTCGCGAGCCATGGGGCATGGCCGAGGACGAGCGCCCCACCACCGCGGCGGTCATGATTGCCAGGCCACAGCCCGCTACAGGCCGCATTCCCGTTCCGACGATACACGTGTCTCACCGCTCAACTTTCGGCCGCAAGATCAAAGCGAAGAGCACGTGGGAAGCAGCCGCTACCGCCTTTCCGCAGAAGATCGACGAGGCGACCTACAACGAGATCATCGACGGGATGCTGGATGTCCTCTCCATCTATGGGCTCGCGGAGCCGATTGATGTGGAGGGGGGCCACAAGGGCTTTCGCGTGCCTGCATCCGTCATCGAGTGGCGGATCGGCGACGGCACGGGTGGCGATAGCACCAACCGCTTCTTTCTGGACCTTTATCACAACGTCTCGGAAATGCTGCGCGGGGATGATCGCTTCCTTCATACGCTGCAGGCACGGGAACATACCGCGCAGGTAGATGCAGAAGAGCGTGAACGCCGCGAAGAGCGTTTCCGCAGCGCGCAGCTCCCGGTGATGTTCTGCTCACCCACCATGGAGCTCGGCGTGGACATCTCCACGCTCAACACAGTCTATATGCGCAACGTCCCGCCGACGCCGGCAAACTACGCGCAGCGCAGTGGGCGCGCCGGCCGAAGCGGGCAACCGGCACTGGTCATCACTTACTGCGCAGCACGCTCGCCGCATGACCAGTATTTCTTTCGGGACCCTGCGCGGATGGTTGCAGGGGCGGTGAATCCGCCTGCGATCGACCTCGCTAACGAGGACCTGATCCGGTCGCATATCCATGCGGTCTGGTTGGGTGAGACCGGCCAGAAGCTCGGCCCCTCCGTCCAGGACGTTTTAGACAAAGAAAAGGTGCCGGAGCTTCCGCTTCTGCCCCAAATCGCATCGCAGGTGGATCAGCCCTCGGTACGTCAGAACGCGGCAGCGCGAGGCATTTCCATCCTCCAGACCCTGCATGGTGAACTCTCGACTGAGAACGCGCCGTGGTTCACGCCAGATTGGCTTTCCCACGTCATTGGCTCCGCACACCTCAACCTCGATAGCGCTTTCGATCGATGGCGGACTCTGTTCAACGCGGCTCAACGTCAGATGAACCTCGCACACGAGGTCCAGATGAACGCGGCTGCTGATGAAAAGACGCGCCGCGAGGCCAAGCAGAGGTACGATGAGGCGCGGATCCAGCGCGACCTTCTACTCGATAGTCGGACCGGTATGTCCTCAGATTTTTACGCATACCGCTACTTGGCTTCCGAAGGCTTTCTGCCCGGCTACAATTTCCCACGCCTGCCACTGCTGGCCTACATCCCCGCACGTCGCGAAAAGGTTGGTCGAGACAGCTTCCTGTCCCGGCCCCGTTTCCTGGGCCTGTCAGAATTCGGCCCACGATCAATCATCTATCACGAGGGTTCGACATACCGAGTTCGTAAGGCGATCCTGACGGTCAGTGATGCGGACAGCGTCTCAACCTCGTCCCGGCTGACTGTGCGCCGCGGGCGCCTTTGCCCAGCCTGCGGCTATGGCCATTTCGACGCCGAGGCTGATCACGAGAAGTGCGTGAACTGCGGCACACGGCTTGATGGAGGAATTCCTGCGCTTCTCGACCTCTACCGGATCGATCAGGTCAGCACGCGGCGCGCAGACCGTATCACATCGGACGAGGAAGAGAGGCAGAGACAGGGCTACGAGGTGATCACCACACTCCGCTTCGCGGAGCAGAATGGCCATCGCCGATTCACGCCCGTCGCGTTCAGCGAGGCAGGGGACAAGTTACTCTCGGCATCCTACGGCCCCGCCGCAACGGTTTGGCGGATCAACCTCGGTTGGAGGCGTCGCAAGAACAAGTCGATCTTCGGCTTCAATATCGACGTTGGATCAGGGGACTGGTCGCGCGACGAGCAGGCGCCGGACGATTCAATGGACGACGCGCCAACTGCCAAGACCGTGCAGCGGATCATTCCCTTCGTCGAGGATCGGCGGAACGTGCTGGTGGTCCGGCCCGCTGTGAACCTGGATGCCGACGAAATCACAACCCTGACCTACGCCCTCAAGCGTGGGATCGAGGGGGTGTTTCAGTTGGAGGAAAGCGAACTCGCGGCTGAGCCACTTCCGGACCGGGAGAACCGCAATGCCATCCTACTCTACGAGGCCGCGGAAGGTGGCGCTGGGGTGCTCAGCCGGATTGTGTCGGACCCAGAAGCCATGCGTCGCGTGGCTGTTCGCGCTTTGGAGATTTGCCACTGGCGCTCGAAGTCCGGCTCCTGGACAGGGTTCGACGACCTCGACAACACGGACACGGATTGCGAAGCGGGGTGCTATCGGTGCTTGCTCTCCTATTCTAACCAGCCAGACCATGAGCGGATTGACCGGCAGAGCCGTGCGGTTCTGGACCTCCTCTGTCGCCTGACTCGTGCCGCAGCAGATGCTGGCAGCGCCGAGGGCGCGGACGCGAGTGATGCCTTTGATGCCCTCCTTAACCAATGCGGGTCAGGGCTCGAACGGGCCTGGCTGACCGGCGTGCGGGATGGCGGCTTCCGCCTTCCGGATCGGGCGCAGCCGTTGCTGTCAGAATTCTCGACCCAGCCAGACTTCGCCTACGACGATACCAAGGCCCTCATCTACGTGGACGGGCCTCATCATCAGCAGAAAGCCACCAAAACTATGGACGAAAATCGGCGGCGGGCGCTGCGAGACGCTGGCTACAAGGTCGTGGTCTTCACCGAGGATCAGTCAGGCTGGCCGGCCATCTTTGGGAAGTATCCCTTCATCTTCGGGCGGGGTGCAGCATGAGCACCGCCATCCCAAATCCGGCGGAGCAATTCCGTCCCGGCAGTCTTGTGTCAGCTCGTGGCCGAGAGTGGGTCGTGCTGCCTGGCGGAGCAGGCGCTGACCTTCTGCGTCTCAGGCCCCTCGGCGGTGCGGAGGAGGATTCCACCCTGATCTACCTGCCGCTGGAACCCGTGGCGCCGCATGCAGCAACCTTCCCGCCGCCGGATCCTGCGAAGACCGGGGCGCAGGCAGCGGCGCTGCTACTTCGCGATGCGTTGCGCCTGAAGCTGCGAGCCGGCGCCGGGCCCTTCCGATCCTTCGGCAACATCGCGGTCGAGCCACGCGCATACCAGCTGGTGCCGCTGCTGATGGCCCTCAAGATGGACACGGTCCGCCTCCTGATCGCCGATGACGTGGGTATTGGGAAGACGATCGAGGGCGGCCTGATTGCACGCGAACTGCTTGATCGGGGGGAGATCAACCGCATCGCCGTTCTGTGCCCTCCGCACCTTTGCGACCAGTGGCAACGCGAGCTTGCGTCGAAGTTCGGCGTTCAAGCCGAGATTGTCCGGACCGGGACCGCGAGCCGGCTTGAACGTGGGCTTCCACAAGGGCAGTCGATCTTCGACGTACACCCCTTCACCGTAGTCTCGCTCGACTACATCAAGTCCGACAGGCGCCGGGCCGAGTTCATCAGGGCTTGCCCAGAGTTTGTCATCATCGAGGAAGCGCACGCTTCGGTGGGCACAGGTGCTGAGTCGAAGAACCAGCGCCTCTCGGTGCTGCGCGGTCTCGCAGAGCGCCCGGACAGACACATGGTCTTCCTGACGGCGACACCCCATAGCGGGGACGACACGGCTTTCCACAATTTATTGTCGCTCCTCCACCCGGACTTCCGGGCCCTGCAGGGCATGACCGATGGGGCTGTTCGGCAGAAGCTGCGGGAGCGCTTGGCGCTCCAGTTCGTCCAGCGACGTCGAGCTGATATTGCAGAGTGGCGCGATGCCGGCAGCGTTTTTCCGGACCGTCAAACCGCAGAGGCCACCTATGTGCTCTCAGGCGAGTGGGGCCAGCTGTTCGACGAAGTGCTCGACTACGCCCGGACCATGGTGAAGCGAACAGAAGGACAGTCGGCACTGCGTCAGCGTATGTCATGGTGGGCAGCGCTGGCACTTCTCCGTTGCGTATCCTCTTCCCCGGCATCCGCGATGATGGCGCTGACCACCCGTCTTCGAGCAGTCGAAGGCGCCAGCGAGGCCGACCAGATCGATGCCCTCGACGAGCAGGGAGCGGACGCAGTCTTCGACGGCACTGCCACCGATAGCCTCACGAGCGAGGAGGCGGCACCAGCAGGACTCACCGACGAAGCCGACGTTACCCCAGAGGATGCGGCAGCACTTCGCAGTCTGTTCGCCCGCGCCGAAACCCTGCGCGGTCCGAAGCGCGACCCGAAGCTCAGGCTGTTGATTGCGCGCGTTGAGGCTCTCGTGGCTGAAGGTTTTCGCCCCGTGATCTTCTGCCGCTTCATCCAGACTGCGCACTATGTCGGCGAGCATTTGAAAGCGGTTCTCGACCCGGCCAAACAGCACGTTGAGGTCATCACTGGGCAGCTTCAACCCGAGGACCGCCTCGCCAAGATCGCCGAATTGGCGGTGGTTGCCGATGGGAAGGTGCCGGTGCTGGTTGCGACAGACTGCCTCTCCGAAGGCATCAATCTCCAGGCGCTATTCTCGGCCGTCGTGCACTACGACCTGTCGTGGAATCCCACCCGACACGAACAGCGAGAGGGCCGCGTAGATCGCTTCGGGCAACCGGAGAAGAATGTCCGCGCCCTCATTCTGTACGGGGAGAACAACCCGGTCGACGGAGCCGTGCTCAAGGTCATCGTCCGCAAGGCCGAGCGCATACGCAAGGAGCTGGGTGTCTCCGTGCCTGTACCTGCCGACACAAACAAGGTCACCGAGGCAATCCTGCAGACCGTACTCCTGCAGTCCGGCCGCGTTGCAGCTGGGTTGCGGCAGGCTGCCTTCGATTTCGGTCAGGCGGAGGCAGAACTCGACACGGCGTGGGAGAGCGCCAAGGAGAACGCTCGCCAAACGCGAACAGTCTTCGCGCAGGCACGCCTCAAGCCAGACGAGGTGCTACCAGAATGGAATAAGGCGGTCGCCGCACTTGGGGGGGAGGAAGACGTCAGGCGCTTCGTGCGACAGGCGTGTGAGCGCCTCGGCGCGGCCATGGAAGACCGCAAGGAGGGCCGCTTCCGCCTGCCTGCCGAATACCTCCCGGTGCAGGTGCGTGAACGCCTCGAGGGCGCGGGTGTCCGCGCCAAGACCATCAGGCTGACCTTCCGCCATCCCGCTCCGGCCGGATTCGAGGCCGTTCACCGTACTCATCCGCTGGTCGCCGCCCTGGCGGACCACATTGCCGAACGAGCGCTGGCGGAAGACGTGCCCGACATCGCCGCGCGGTGCGGCGCCATCGTCACGAAGGCAGTGCAACGCCGAACCACCATTCTCCTCCTCCGCCTGCGATCGCAGATCGGTATCGAGGAACGTGATGGCACCCGGTGGCAGCGCGTCACGACGCTGCTGTCCGAGGAAGCGATCGGCGTTGCCCTCGCCGGGTCCGATCCGCCGCGCCTTCTCGAAGATGCCGATGCTCTGAGTTTGCTCGCGGCCGAGCCTGTCCGGAACATGGACAAGGCTGAGCAAGAGTTCGAGGTACGAGAGGCGTTGGAAGATTTGCCTGGCGCGATCCCCGCTATCGAGGCGATCGCTACCATCCGCGCGGAAGCCTTGCTTGCCGATCATGTCCGCGTACGTGACGCCTCTGCTGGGAAGGGCTGGCGTCCCTCCGTCGAAGCATGTCTCCCCGCGGACATCGTCGGTCTCTACATCCTGGTCCCGGCATGATGGACGCCGTTCCGTCTGCGCCCGCGCCAGCATCTCGGTCGGCCGGTCCCGGCACCGGGATTGAGACCGCTTTCTCCGCCATCCGCGTTGAAGGCGGCCTGTTTCCGGCTGAGTTTCTGCAACGGGTAGCCAAGCAGGACGTGCCTGGCCAAACGAACGCAGCCTATGGCGTGCCGCCTGGTCGCACCCTGCGCGATGAGATCGGGCGCTACTGGACCATCGCCGAGGCGCTGTGGGTGGAATATCGTCGCGATCGGCTGCGCGAGGACCTGCCGGCCGTCCGCACCGGTGTGGAGCGGTGGCTGGCGCGGCTGCTGCGAGAGGTGCTCGGCTACACCGACTTGGCGATATGCCCTGAGCCGCGCATCAGCGACCGTACTTTCCCGATCCGGCATCTCGCACATGGCGGCGTCGTGCCGGTGCTGTTGACCACACACTCCCACGCGCTCGACCGCGCCGATCGTGCTTTCGGTGACGACGGCCGGCGTCGCGCGCCGCATGCGGCGATGCAGGAATACCTGAACGCTGAACCCGCCGCCCTGTGGGGGGTGGTCGCCAACGGCAACCATCTGCGTCTCCTGCGAGACAACCCTTCGCTGACCCGGCCCGCTTATGTCGAGATCGACCTCGAGCGCATCTTCGAGGAGAGCCTGTATCCGGACTTCGCTGCCCTGTTTCTCATGGCGCATGCAAGCCGAACCGCGCCTGGCGCCGGCGGCATGTCCGGCTGTTGGCTGGAGCGCTGGCGTCTTGAGGGGGCGAAGACCGGCCAACGCGCGCTGGAGCGCCTGCGCGCCGGCGTGACCACGGCACTGCGTGAACTTGGCTCGGGCTTTGTCGAGCACCCGCAGAACGACGGCCTTCGCATTGGGCTGCGTGACGGTACGGTGAGCGCCGACATCCTGCATCAGCAGCTGCTGCGCCTGGTCTATCGCCTGTTGTTCCTGTTCACGGCGGAAGAGCGCGATCTGCTGCATGCGCCCGATGCCACACCCGAGGTCCGCGCCGTGTATGCGCAGGGCTACGGGCTCGGCCGGCTGCGCGAACGCGCGCGGCGACGTCGCTATTATGACAACCATTCCGATCTCTGGACCGGTCTGACCGTCACCTTCAAGGCGCTCGCCCGAGGCGCGCCACCGCTTGGACTTCCGGCACTTGGCGGCCTGTTTGAAGACGAGCAATGCCCGCTGCTGGATGGCTGCGCGCTGCCGAACAAGCGAATGCTCGCCGCGATCTACGCTCTCGGCTATTTCGAGGACGGTGGCAGCCTGGCACGGGTGAATTACCGTGACATGGGCACAGAGGAACTCGGCTCCGTCTACGAGAGCCTGCTCGAGCTGCACCCCATGGTTCAGGTTGAGGTAAAGCCCTGGACCTTCGGCTTCGTCGGTGATGCGGCCGCGGGTGATGCGCGTGCAACCGAGCGCCGCCTCTCTGGCTCCTACTACACGCCAGACAGCCTGGTCATCGAACTGCTCCGTGCAAGTCTCGACCCACTGATCGAGAAGACCCTGGCGGCGAACCCGACCAATCCGAAGGAGGCCTTGCTTCGGCTTCGGATCATCGACCCCGCTTGCGGTTCCGGCCACTTCCTACTGGGCGCGGCGAGACGCCTCGCGGATGCGGTCGCGCGGCTCGACATGGAAGGCGATCTGCCGGACGAGGCGGTGCGCCGGCGCGCCCTGCGAGAGGTGGTGCGTCGCTGCATCTACGGCGTGGACCGCAACCCGCTTTCGGTCGAGCTCTGCCGAACGGCCCTCTGGATCGAGGCCATCGAACCGGGCCGCCCGCTCTCCTTTCTCGACGCCCATATCCGCTGCGGTGACGCCTTGGTCGGCGTCACCGACTTCAAGCAGTTGGCGACGGGGATCGCCGACGACGCCTATGAAGCCTTCGTTGGTGATGACAAGGCGGCCGCCACAACCCTGCGGAAGCTGAACAAGGTCGAACGGGATTCGCCGCCGTCCTCCATGGATCTTGGCTTGCGCCTTCCCACAGATCTCGCGGCTGGGCTCGATGCGCTCTCGGCAGAGCCGGACGACGATCTCGCTGCGATCAAGCGCAAGCGCGAGCGCTTCGAGGCGCTGCGCTCAGGCCCGGTTGGCTGGCGGCTCAAGGTGGCGTGCGACATCTGGACCGCTGCGTTCTTTGCCGAGAAGCAGATGGGCGAGATCAAGGGCCGGGAGCTCTGCCCGACCACGGGAGCGGTTTGGCGCTACCTGCAAGGCGGCACGCTCTACGGCCCCCTCGTGGCGGAAGCTGACCGTCTCTCCCAGCACTATCGCTTCTTCCACTGGCCGCTGGAATTCCCCGACGTCATGCGCGATGGGGGCTTCGACCTGATCTGCGGCAATCCCCCCTGGGAGACGACCAGCCCGGACGCCAAGGAATTCTTCGCAGCCTACGATCCGCAGGTGCGCTTCATGTCGAAGGAGGAGCAGACCGTCGCCTTCGAGGAGCTGAAGCAGAACCCAGGAATTCTGACGCGGTGGGACGCGTACCGGCGTTCCCTCTACACGCAGACCAACTTCTACAAGGGTAGCGGTCGCTACCGACTCTACGCGCCGGGCAATCTCGGCAAGGGCGACCTCAACGTCTACCGCATGTTCGTCGAGACCGCGCTGGACCTCACCCGCTCCGATGGCTGCGCGGCGCAATTGGTGCCCGAAGGGCTCTACAGCGGAGCCAATGCCGCGGCGATCCGCGGCGCGATGTTCGAACGCTTCCGTCTGGATCGGATCGTGGGCTTCGAGAACTCGCGCGGCATCTGGTTTCCCGATGTGGATACACGCACCAAGTTCTGCCTCTACGTCGCCTGGCCGGGTGGCAAGACCGAGGAATTCCGTGCCGCGTTCCGCGTGAACTCGGAGCAGAAGCTGGCGGATGTAGCGGAGGGCCGCTTGCTTTCCATTCCCGTCAGCATGGTGCGTGAGTTCGCCCCCGAAGCGATGGCGGTCATGGAGATCGTCGCGCAGCAGGACATCGACATCTGCCGAAAGATGTACGGCCGTTTTCCGAAATTCGGCGAGCGCATCCCCGGCCAGCCGAACCGGGTCTACATGCGCGAGGTCGACATGGGGACCGACCGCGAGTTGTTTCCAGAAGGTGCCGAGGGCCAGCCGCTGTTCGAGGGGCGGATGGTCGACCTCTACGACTATCGGGCGAAAACCTATGTCTCCGGTCGGGGGCGTTCGGCAGTATGGCGTGACATGCCCTTCGGCCAGCCAGGCAAGGCGGTGGTGCCGCAATGGCGCGTGCCGCCGGAGATGGTGCCGGACAAGCTGCTGGGGCGGATCAGCCAGACCCGGATTGGCTTCTGCGACGTGGCAAGCCCGACGAACGAGCGGAGTCTGATTGCGACGCTGATCCCGCCGAATGCCGTCTGCGGCCACAAGGTGCCGACCATCGTTTTCGAGGCAGGGGACAGGGCCTGCATGCTGCTGTGGCTCGCGGTAGCAAACAGCATGGCTATGGACTTCATTGTGCGGAAGAAGGTCGCGCTGACCATGTCCTACACGGTGATGGACACGCTTCCCTTTCCGCGGGACTGGCGCACAACGCCCGCCGCCGAGGCCCTCATCACCCGCGCCTATGCGCTCGCCGCCTGCGGTGAGGAGATGGAGGACTTCCGACGCACCGCACCAGGCTCGCCGGGCATTCCGACCGGGCTTGTGCCCGTGGAGGATACCGCGCAACGCGCCCAGCTGATGGCGGAGATCGACGTGCTGGTCGCGCGCGAGGTCTACGGCCTCGACCGCGACGACCTGCTGTTCCTGCTCGACCCGGACAACATCCTTGAAGCCGATTCCGGCGTCGAGACCTTCAAGGCGCTGCGCAACCGGGAGAATCGGGAGCATGGCGAGTATCTGACCCAGCGCCTCGTCTTGGAGGCCTGGGATCGCCTGCCTGCAGCGAGCGATAGCGCCGTCGGTGGCAAGGGGCCTGGCGATGTCCGCACTTGACCTGACTCCGCTCGATCAGATCGCCGAATCAGATCTCCAGGCGCTGGTGAGCAACGGTGCGTCTGAGACCATCAGCCTTGAATTCAAGGAGACGACCTACGGCAGCGCCGACGACGATAAGCGCGAGTTCCTGAAGGACGTGACAGCACTCGCGAACACGAGTGGCGGGCACGTCATCATCGGTATGGCGGCAGTCGACGGCGTGGCGACAAGCCTTCAGCCGATCACGACACCGTCGGCCGATCAGGAGAAGCAGCGACTGGAGAACATGCTGTTGGCGGCAGTCGAGCCGCGCCTGGTCGGCCTGCAGATGCGAGAGGTTTCGGTCACGGGCGGCTATGTGCTGGTGCTTCGCGTGCCACGGAGTTGGAACCCGCCGCACCGTGTCACCTTCAAAGGGCTGAACCGCTACTTCTTTCGCCACTCCTCGGGCGTATATGAGCCAAGCGTCGATCAGCTTCGGGCTGTCTTTTTGGGAGGCGCAGAGCGGGAGCGCCAGCTTCTCGAATTCCGATTGGATCGGCTGAGCAGGCTGCGAACCGGTGAACGAGGCCCGCGCGTTCGCGGGGCCGGAAAGCTTGTCGTCCAGGTCGTCCCCTTCGTGGCGCAGCAGCAAGGCTTCGCATTGCCGAGCGCCGAAGTCGCATATCAGACCTTTCGGCCGCCAGCCGCCAGCGCTGGCCTCGAATGGTTCCATAACTTCGAAGGCGTAGTCATCTACTCCGCAAGCGGACAGCAGGCTGACGGTACCACCACGTACACTCAGATATTTCACACGGGCGCTGTGGAGCTGGTTCGTGGCGGCTACGTCTTCGACCGAGATTTCGCAGGCGCGACATGGCGCTTGATCGGTACTCAAGCAGTAATGCGCGACTTGTTCGGCAGCGTAGCGCGCGCCGTGATCGGCTTGCTCAAGTGCGGCGCCGAAGCGCCATTCGTCGTGATGATTTCGCTCCTCGACGCAGCGGGCGCTCGGCTAACAGTCACGGATCACGATCTCGACGAGGCCCGTCCTCTTGATCGCCCCGATCTCCTCTTTGCACCGGTGGTCGTCACGGCCGATGATCTCCAGGGCGACTGGTCTGCCCGCCTTGCTCCAATCGCGGATTCCTTATGGAATGCCTTTGGTTATGAGACGTGTCATGTCTTACGTGATGCAAGCGGCACGTGGACCGGACTTCCGGGCGGGTGGCGATGATCCGCGTGGCTCCGCGGCGGAGCTACTCCGATCCCTCAGGAAGCCCATGCAGCCGCTGGGCGATCACGACATTCGCAGTCTGAGCGACCAGGGGGTTCATGTTCCGAACCTCCAAACGACGGCGGAATGTGCTCTCGCCCAGTTCCGCCGCGAGGCGTCCGAGCAACTCATCCAGGAAGGATGATGCAGCACCGTTGATCCCGGCAAAATCGATGATCAGCGGTGAATCGAGGTCTGGCAGCAGGGCCATGATTTTCCGCCTCAGCGCCGCTGCCGGTGCTCGGGCCCGGGCACTGACAACCTCATCTCGAACCAGCAGACCAGCAGTCTCGACGGCTTCAGCCTGCTTTCCGATGAAGTCGAGTGCAGTTCCTGCGATGAACGTGTTCCGGAGGTCGATGGGCCGGTCGAGGTGGCAAGTGAGGACCACACCCGTCCCGAGCGCACCCGGCACCTCGACATAGCCCTTGTCCTGCCCAGCGAGGATGCGAAACATCGCATTGCCCGACCAGACATGCAGGTCGCCCCCATTCTCGACCACGATCTCCCGCGTCCCGGCTAGGCCGTTGCCTTGGCCAATCTTCGGGTCACGCGTCACGCCGCGTTGCAACGCCTTGGCGATCGCCTCCCCATCGCTGCCGGTGGGGTTCGACGACGCCAAGGATTGCCGGATGCCAATTCCCTGATCGACGACCGCCAGTTCAAGCCGTTGGCGCTGCGCATCAATGCGGGCGTAAAAGACGCCGGGGGTGGCGGCCGAGGCGTGGAGTTCGACATTGTCGGTGACTTCGTTCGCCGCCCACTCGATGGCAGGGATGACGGAGCGCGGCTCGACCGCGTGGCGCAGCACGAGGTCGCAAAGGCTGTTGACCGCCTCGTTCACCTTGG
>LNFM01008988.1_pt1 | contig 14787 bp, 8 predicted proteins | sample 596031 | NCBI WGS metagenome assembly LNFM01 (sample SAMN04254537, study PRJNA301005) | activated carbon metagenome | isolation source: dual media filters at the Ann Arbor, Michigan drinking water treatment plant | place: USA: Ann Arbor
AAGAAAAATTTTCCGATGATACCGTCCATAAAAACGACCGGCAAAAATACGGCAACGACAGCTAAGGTGGCGGCGATGGCCGCAGGAAGAACTTCGATCGCACCATCATAGGCAGCTTTCGATGGCGTTTTTCCCATTCGGTAATGTCGCACAATGTTTTCTAACAACATAATCGCGTCATCGACGACAATGGAAATAGCTAGCGTCAACGCTAACAAAGTAAAAAGATTTAATGTGAATCCCGAAAAGTAGAGGACAATTCCCGTCCCGACAATGGATGTCGGAATGGAAAAAAGAATATTAACCGCTGCCGAAAAGCTTCCTAAAAACAGAAAGCAAATAACAATGGTGATCAGGGCCGCAACGATCAGTTTTTCGATTGTCAAATTAAAGGTCGATTCCGTATTCAGCGTATAATCGACGTTGATACGGTAATCGTATCCTTTTGGAAATCGATCTTTTAAAGATTCAAGCTTGGCAAGGACACCCTTTGCGACTTCAATTTCGTTCGTGCCCCGCTGCTTTCGAATTTGCATCGCGACGGCTTGCACCCCGTTCACTCGAGCTAGCCTGCGGATATCAGAGAGTCCATCTTCTACGGTCGCAACATCTTTGATCTTGAATTCGCGGTCAAAAATCCGCTGCCCGCCGCGACGTAGAATGGTAATGTTTTTTATGTCTTCAATGGTACCGGCTTCGCCCAGCCAACGAACTCGGAGTTCTCGTTTGTCGCTACTGAACTGACCGGCCGCACTTTCTAAATGCTCTGAATTCAACGCCTGAACGACGTCATCGATCGTCAACTGATTTTGCTCAAGTTTAAATTTATCGAGCCAAATTCGAACATTCGGCTCACTAAATCCACCGATGGAAACTTCGCCGACACCAGGCAAAAACCGAAGCTGATCCAACAGAAATTGGTCGGTCCAACCTAAGACTTTTTTAAAATCATCTTCTCCAAAAACAGAGATGATAAGGATAGGGTCTTCTTCTGGGTTTTCTTTCCGAATGGTCGGTGGTTCAACTCCCGTTGGAAGGCGTAGCCGACCAATCGCGGTCTGGACCTCTTGAAGGACGACATCCACATTTCGATCGATATCAAATTCCAGTCGTACGCTACCACCACCTTGGCGAGCCGTGGACTTCATTTCTTTGATACCTTCAATCGAAAGAAGTCGTGTTTCGATCGGATCAATCAATTCAGTTTCAATAATTTCAGGGGCCGCACCATCATAAGTAAACGAGACATTCACAATAGGAAAATTCACGTCTGGCATTTGACTGATCCCCAGACGATTCGCACAAATGGCACCGAAAACAATCAGTGCGAACATAATGACCCAAGCAAATACTGGACGTTGAATAGATAATTTTATTAGATTCATTGAAAAAGCGTAGCACGCTCAAAAACCTGATGTTGAGTCAAATCGAACAAGGTTCTCGACTTGAGTACGAAGAACACTCTTCATCTTCACCGAATTGTGACATTTAACAATTCTTCTGGCGCAAACCTTTCAAATTAATCTTTTTTAACTTTTGAAATGGAATAGAGCTGACCTTCAATTTCGTATTGAATCGAAGAAACTGACAAATCCTTGAGCTTGCCTTGACTGATCGATTCACCATCTGTGCCGTAAAGCACGATTTGGCACGAGGCCTTGTCTCGAGCTAACGCCATGACCTCTGTATCTTCGACACCAAACACCTGGGACAACAATTCAAGATTATCTGAAATGGCCCAGCGTTCTAAATCTGCATAGACTTGGCTTCCAGGATAAAATTTTTCAACTGACGTTTCTTCAGTGACCTTTCCGCGCTTGAAGACGGACGTACCTGAGACATCCACAATGCGTGCCATTTCAGTTAATTCGTTCTCTTCACATCGATCGCTTGCGAATGTAACTGATGAAATGGAATTGATCAGGGCAAAGCAAAAAGTAAACATCTTTAATTTCATAATTTCTCCTAAAACCTAAATTTATTGCGGTCCATTTTTACTTCACCGCCCTTCAACTTCCCACAAAAATCGAACATAAGCTGGCGTGAGGATCATTAAAAAATAAAAGTTGTCGAACTAGTTTACAAACAGGAGTTGTTTACTCGGTTGGTTCCTCTCCATATCGGAATCATTCAAAATCGAGTAATTTTTAGCGTGTTTAGTGAAATGAATTATTAAATGAATATGGAGAATAAAAATGAACTGTAAAAGTTTAATTAAAAAATCTGTTCAGGTGATGGCTGCAGTTGTCCTGACAGCTTCTGCATTCGGGCAAAATGCTGTTCCGCAATACCCAGTGATCAAAAGCCCTGCGTCCTCGGTCAAGCGAGACCTTGCACCGAACGGTGTGGTTTTAGTTCGGCAGGTGTTGGCTGATTTGCTAGCCGGCGACTACGTTGACACAATTGAAGTGACGGCAAAGGCCGTTCAATCCAACGCAGCTCTTCAGGTATTTGTAGATCAGGAAGACTTAACTGCAGGTTCGCCGGTTCAACTGTCCGCGTCCCTAAGAACCTATTCATTCGCAATCAACAGATTAAATGGAATTGATTATAAGCGGATCTCGATCCGTTCTGTTTTTGGTTCAAGCCAGATCACAAAAATAGTGGCTCGCGTGTCAGATCCTAATTCAGACGGTGGAGACATCGATCTTCCGCCACCGCCGCTGCCTCCAGGATTTGGAAATCCACCGCCACCGCCACCACCTATTTTTAACCCACCAGTCGTGGCTCCACCGCCATTTTTTGATTCGAATGCGAATTGCTCAACGCAAAGTAATGGATTTCGCTTTTCTGGTTTGTCAGAAGGTGAAGTTGTTCAAATTTGCCAGCAATCGAAATTCAACACCGGAACGAATGATGGTGAGTGTTTAGCGAATTCACATTGCAAAGCTCCACGGATGACGTGCAGCACGAGCAGCAATGGGCTTGCGATCACAGGTTATGATTCGTCGTCAACTGTGCGAAAGTGTAAAGCTCATCCGTCTTCTTCCGACAGCGAATGCGAAGAGTATTTACGATGTGAAGGTGGCCAGCCTGGACCGTCTCCGGTTCCAACACCAATTCCAGGAACATGGTTCAACCCATCACTTCCTTGCCAAACGAAATCACGAGATATGGTGACTGGCGAATTACATCGATTTTCATCCATGCACATGGAAACTGTGATTCAGGTTTGCCAAGACTATCCACGTCTTGATAAAGAATCGTGCCGCACAACGGCCGTTTGTCAAAACAGCGGCGGCGGGCATCATAATCCACCACCTCCGCCTCCTCCACCATTCCCTGGACATCCAGGATTCCCTGGTCACGGCGGTGGACACGTGGGACCACTTCCACCACCGTTCAATCCGAATGCGTGCGAAACATCAAGCCGTGGATACAGCTTTGTTGGTTCAAGCGAAGACTCTGTGATCACGAAGTGTAAAGCGCATCCTTCGACAAATAATTCTGAGTGCGTGTCGAATTCTTTTTGCCCGAACTTAGGACCGTGGACCTGCAAAACAGAAAGCCGCGGCTATACATTCCGTGGTGATTCAGAAGAAAACGCAGCTTCAAAATGTCGGGCGCATCCTTCAACAAATAATGGCGAATGCAACGCGAACACACGTTGCGGTCCACATCACATGATGTAGTTTTTTTGAGGGGATTTGACGACGTGTTGAATCCCCGTTTCTTTGATCTTAATTGAGGCGCTTGTAGGTAAACTCCATGTCGATAGCGTTCAAAAGCTTTTTCATAATTGTTTTTCTGTCGCTTGCAATTTCGGTTGCATCCGCACGTTCGTGCTTTGATTTATTCCGATCTCAACAAGTTCAGTCCCTTGAGTCCCGTTACTTGTATTCCCTTGACGCTCATCGAAGTGAATCCAAGCTTTCGCAACCCGAAACATTAGCGCATGTTCACATACTTTTACAGGACGCGCTGGCGGCTTTAGACATTTCAAAACTACCAAATCGAATTCATTTCGCAGTTTCAATTTCGAAAGATGATCACATTCATGTGACTTCGAAAGGTCTGAATCAAAGACAACACGACGAACTCTTGAGCCAAGTTAAGAAATTTCAAATAGATCAAATCCTCACAAGAATTCCAAAATTTTTTCGAAACAAATACTTTGAAATCCAGCTTGTTAAAAACTCAACTACTGTCAAAGCCTTTCTATCGTATCAATTTGCAAAGGACATTTCATTTCCAATTAAAAGTCATTTCTTAACCGGATTTGCGACGGTGGATTCAGAAATAATTCGCCGCTACAATCCAGCAGAAAGCCGCCCGGGAGATCTAGTCAATCTTGCATTACAGCAACAAAATCTATCGCAAGAAACTCTGGCCACGTGTGGGGTTGCATCGATTTGCAAAGTCTTAGCAAAACGAAACATTCCCCTGGATGAAACCGATGTCATCCAGACGTCACAAAAATTTGGAATTAAAAACTTTTTGGATGTGCTTGGTGCCGAACCTGGTTTTGAACTTTGGCAACTTTCAGAAGTGCTAAACCAAATCGGAAAAAAGTATGGCTTTACGGCTCAATACCTTGAAGTTCAAGGGTCGCACGATAAGAGCAACTTCATGAATTTGATTGAAGAATCACTTGCGAACAAAAACCTCGACATCATTGCAAATTTTTATTCGCCGGTGATTGGGCGCCCCGGAGCTGGACATTTTTCTCCGATCGCAGGACTTAATTTGCAGACTGGAGAGGTGCTGGTTAGTGAAGTTAACTTAGCTATGAATCCTTCGTACTGGGTCCACGCCGACTTACTGTTCCAAGCGATGGGACCGCAACAACTCCAAAAACAAAAACGTGGCTACATCGTCATCACTTGGTCGATACCCCAATAAGCAGTTACATTTCATTACCGCCGCCGGTGAGAATTGGGCACAAGTTTGGATCGATGCAGCCCAGCCGAACTTTTTTAAAAGTAATCCGCTTTGTTTCATCAATGGTCCAAACGTCAACGATACTATCTAGGTTCATCGAACCCCAAACCGTTGCATGTGCGCTTTGAATCTGGAACAATTCGCTGGCAACCATCATGAGCGGACTATCGAAGGAATGATTGCGACTCGTGTGCAGCAGTTCTTCAAAGGCAGCGGCCGACGCAGAATAACCGGTCGCAGATATCGTCGAATCAGGAGGTATATTTGGCGTGTCGATGATCATGTTACATTTCGTATCTGTACCTAATCCCCAGACTCCTCCGCAAATTTCTTTCGTATTCAGGTTGGCGAAGTCTTGCGGGACGGTTGTTGGGAAAACTCCCGGGGTGCCAAAACCAACATTAAAACGGGTCTTCCCTTCACTTCCGAAGCCGACGACTTTAAGAGATGTGTGATAAGTCCCAAATTCAGCAAAAAATGAATGTTGAGCGGTGAACATAGCAGACATGCTCGCTTTAGCTTCGCTCTCATTGGCCTTCGCTTTAAATTTTTGATATTGGGGAATTCCGATTCCAGCCAACAAACTAATAATCGCAACCACGATCATCAATTCGACCAAGCTGAAGCCCTTTTGGCCCAAGGTTTTCTTCATATGTGCTCCCACCAACGTACCGCATTTAGAGATTTTGGCTATCATTAGAATATCGGAAAACCAGCTAAAACAGAATTTCTTCGATTAAAAAAGAATCCAATTGTCTCATTTAAAGAAATCAGTAGGCCCCGATACCAAACTAAATCAGTGGTAACCGGAATCATCTCAATTTAGAACAACTGTCACACTGACATACAGGCGCTCACACCATCGACCGTTTTTTGTCACCAAAGTGAATCCATTCCATACAGCGTGGTCTTCGAGTTGCAAAACTCTACTTCGAATTGGTGATTTTCAATAAACGAAGGGGACCAAATGAAACTGAACAAACAACTGTTTCTAGGATTTTCAACCATGGGTCTGATCACGGCGCTCGCGTTTCAAAACTGTCAAGGTGATACCAAATTTGTGACAGTAGAAGAGATGAGCTCTTTTGCTGTGGCCTCTTCGGAAGATGAGCTTTTCGATCTCTTACAAGAGTCAGAATCACTGCAAAAGAAATTGTCTGCTTATGATATGAATGCAGATACAGAATCAGAAATGCTTCAAAAGAAAAATGATGTTGTTGCAAAACTGAAGTCAAAATCAGATCTTATCGTTAAGATGATTACGGTCGATGGCATCGCGACGAACAGCACTCGCGTTCTGAAGGAAATCGACATTCTTTTGAATTCCCTGTCAACAGCACGCGATATTCAAGTCACCTATGATTCTATTCGTCGTGACAAGCTTTTAGATTTAAAATTTTCGAACCTCGTTGAAGCTTTGAGAATTGATTTCGGTCAATTTAAAGCTATTACTGAAGTTCGCCTTGATGGAATTGACAAAAAGATAACGGATTGGGGCGCAAAGCAAACAGAACTAAAAAATGCATTTGAAAGCTTTCGTGTCACGACACTAGCAGAAGATGCCGCGATCAAAGTGTCTATTAAGTCCTTACAAGAAATGACAGAAGCTAAAATCTTGGCGCTAAAAGAAGATGGAAAAAAATTAGCAGAAAGAATCACGGCTCAGGAAAAAGCTTCGGAAGAAGCAAAGCTTGCTCTACAAAAAGTTACTGATTTACAAAATAAGCTTTGCAAAGTGGACGAAAACGGAACGGCCATTATTGTGGCTGGTTGTCTGACGATAGAAGCCGTGAAGTGCGACACGTTAATCCCGAATCCAACCCAAAATGCAGAAGCTGTTCGTCAATGTCAGCTGATGGTTGATGTAGCCAGAAATCACGATCAGCAATTGCGAGCCCTGAAAGAAGTAGACCAAAAGCAAAATGAATTGATCACTGGAATCATTAGCGACATCAAGAATTTGAATACTCAAGTTCAAACTGCTGCTGGTGCACTATCGAATCTTTCAAGTTCAATTCAAATCCTGGCTGGAAAAGTAGCTGATATCGATGATCGACTTATGATCGTTGAATTTAAAGCAAAGCGCGCTGAAGCGGCGGCTTCAATCAAATCGAAGGCTCACTTTTACCTTTCTTGGACGACACGCCGATCGGCGGACATTCACCGAGAATTTTGTGATCAAGGAACGAAGTCCTCTCTGAATAATTTTGATTACGAATCTGCCAACCAACAATGGGCTTATTGTCATGAAAAACTAAGCGTCCTTAATCAAGCTCGTGAACTCGCTAACATCGCCTTAGCCTTTTCAAACGATCTTGAATCCGTCAACGTTGAGACAAAGTGTAACACTCTCATCACTTCAGCAGGCAACAAAGCGGCAGAATCCATCGGCCAAACTGAATTACTACAAGATACTGTTGCAAAAGAAATCATGCAAAAATGCACTCAAGGCGGAAGCGTTTTGGCAAAAGTTATGATGCTCAATGCTGTGAAATTTTTAAACCAGTTAGGCCCGGACCACAGAACTTATGCTTACATGGGAAAGCTAGCCCCAATCGCCTCAATTATTTTCATGGGAGATGTTTGGGAAAAAGTTTCTGCAACAACTAAGGAACAGTTTGAAAATATTGATCCGACATCGCAAAGTTTAAAGGATACTTATTACGGACAAGTGGAGCGCTTGTTTGTGAACCGGTACATCGATCACGTCTTCCGTATTAACGGCGAATTTCCTTCAGACCCAAATTCAATTCAAATGCCTTCAAAACTAGGTCAAGTTTTCACTCACGCTCAGATCACGGCTGCAAGCCCAGTGGGATCTAATAATGGAAGTCAGTACATGGCGCGCTTGAAAGCTTTGGAAGTGGACTGTTCTGAATGTGGTTTCACGATGCAGGCTCGCAACACGCCATCACGTGGGGTCGGAAAGGCTCGCTATTCATTTCCAATCGACGCCCGTAGCACGATGTGTCCGATTGATGACCATGTCATCTTAGAACAAAATGGATCTTTTTATGGATATCACATTTCGTACAACCACGTTGTTGAAAACTTTAGGCCCTTCTTGATCGATGGAAAACATTCTGCGATCGTTGCGAATCGCGCGGCTTTAGCTTCAGGTGAATTTTTACTTTCAAGCCGTCGCATCCAAGTTCCACGAGCAGGTTTTGAAACGGCTCAGATTCCAACACGCGTCTTTTTAAGAGCAACAAAGCCTTACGGCAACGCTTACAATAGACCAAATTGCGTGAAGTTCACATTGATCAATGGATTGAAAGACAACGAATGGAGAAAACCTGCATCCCTCGGTGATGCAAATGGACTGGCACACTATTTATCTGGCTTTAATCCAGAATTCATCAGCAACGCGTGTGCAGCAAAAGATTTCCCGATTGAAATCTATGCCTCTGGTCGCCCAGGCCGACGTTCTCCAGCAAGTTACAACGAAGATCGTGACGGCCGAAGTAAAGTCAGCCTTCTTCGTCAAGCATGGTCACAACCAGACGGAGCCAATGCTTCAAGCACGGCTCAAAAAATGGTTGTTGCTGGTGCCACGCAGCTGACATCGGATTATTTCATGTACGCGAATACTTCAATGAACTATGCAGCTTCGGTATCCGTCAGCAAACAAGCTCCATTTTTTGCTCCTGTTGGCGCACAAATGAGTGGTACAGAGTTCATCCGAGAATACGACACCACGGCCCCACTCGCTGTTCAAGAATGTAACTTCTGTAAACGAGACCAGGATCTTGCCAATCTAAATCCTGCATGTGATCCTGTTCGCATCAATGATTTGTCGTTATAGAATAATGGTCAAACAAACCAATAGAATCTTTCAAACAAGGAAACATAACCTGATGTTTCCTTGTTTTTTTTCATTCTTTGTCCTTGCCTTCATGTCTATTACAACGACAGCCCAACAAACTTCACCCTTGGTCGGCTGCGTGGTGACGAAATCCAACATTCAAGGCCGACTGAGTTCAAAGGACAAAAGTCTCGTTGAAATTCCTGCGGATGAGATCGTTTCCTTTGTTGGAAAAAACAAATCTGGAAACTTTTATCAAATACGATATCGTGATCAGCTTTTGTGGGTGCCAAGCCTCAGTGTCAAACACGTGGGATTAGAAAAATGCCAAGTGGCTAAAGAAGTCATTCGTGCCGAAGAAAATTTAAAATTTAGGTTATTTTTGGGATCTTTTTTAAATTCAGATTCCAAAGCACTTAAGAATTTGCTGATTTCAGTTCCGAATCCTTCTAGTGTCGCAAGCCTTCCAAACCCTATCGTGACTGATGTCAAAAAAGGAAGTGGATTCGAAATCGGCGGTTGCGGTCAACAGGCAGTTTGGAAGTTACAGGTATCAGCCTGCGCTGGTTATTTAAGAGAATCTTTCACCGTGATCAGTCGCCCGAATCCCGCTCCACCGTCTGACACCATTTCGCTCGACTCTCTTTCAACTGTCGAAACAGATTACCAGTTTCAAGCGATCACAGGAGACTTAAGTTCAAAATATGATTTTCAAATAAATCGAAAAAATATTTTGTATGTTGGGCTCGGAGTTCAAAGCGCCTATTACTTAGGTGACGCCAAAGGCTTCGAATACAGGACGGGAACTGTTTTTAAAGCCGAAAGTACAACAGTTCCATTTGGACCCAAAGGTTTTGTGATCAAGCCTTTTATTCAAATAGGCTATGATTATCGATTCCTATCAGGAAGTTTCATTCAAAGCATAGGACTTGAACTTGACGTTAAATCAACCGGTGATTTCGGAATCAAATTAGGTTTTGGTATTTGAGTCCCTTTTGGTTTAAACCGGTTCTTTATTTTATTCCAAACAGAATCAATGTCTTCGTAAATCATCAACATCGCAGGAATAATAAAGAGTGTTAGTAGCAGAGATGTTAAGAGTCCCCAACCAAGTGAAAATGCTAAAGGCTGCGTGAATCCTGATTCGCCACCAATCCCGTAGGCCGTCGGAAAAACTCCGATCAGTGTACAACTTGCAGTGAGTGAGATCGCTCGCAACCTCGATGCTGCGCCTTCGATGATCGTCTCCACTATTGAAGCCGAATCGCCCTTACGTTTGAAAAGTCCATTAATGTGATGAACCATAACAATACTATCATTCACGGCCACGCCCATCGTACCAATAAGTCCAATCATCGTCATAAGACCTAGCGGCAGATCATGCAGCTTCAACGCCCAAATCACTCCGATCAAAGCGAACGGAATCGGAAGGCCGACAATAATTGGTTGCGTCCATGATCTTAGGGTTAAAGCCAAAATCAAATAAATCAATATGCCCGCCATTAATACGACTTGCAGGGTCCATTCGCGACCTTTTTTATCCTGTTCATTGGCATCAATCGTTTTGATATCTAGCTGTGGAAATTGAGCTGAAATTCCAGCAAGCACGGTGTTCAGTTCTTTTCGAACGACCTGTTCATTCGTTTTTTCACCGTCAAAACGGAAATCTAAACTCAAAACCCGCTCGCCGTCTTTATGAGAAATCTTTTCTGAATATCCCGTGGCAGCCCAAGATCCGATTTGAGACAATTGCACGCGCCCTCCGTGTACCGGAGATTGAATCGCGAGTTGATTCAGGGCTTTCTCATCCGGATTCAAAATTTTATTTGGTGCAAGGTACACGTTCAACCACCGTCCGGATTCACGTGTTTGCGCAATTTCAACAGTGCCGGTGAGAGCCTGAATTTGAAATGCCATTTCGTTTTTTGAAAATCCAAATTGCGCCATGGAAACCGCTGAAGGATTGAAGCTTAATTTTCGCGGCCCCATTTCCGTATCATCTTTTGCAACGAATTCTTTTACAAACCCTGATGCCGTCACCTTTGCGATCACTTCTTTTTCGGCATCTTTAAAAAGTCGTTCGTCGCGTCCTTTAATTTCAATGGTCGCTAGATTCACGCGTCGGTCTTGCGAGCCACGCACGGATGTTTTCGCTGTCACTTCAGAAATCTTGTCCGACTTAAATCCCGCCAGAATTTCATCGGTTGCTTTTTGGACATCGGCTCTTAAGTTCTTTGTGTCTGTGATGGTTCGATTTAAAACCAACCGGATCGTCGCATAACGAGGACCTCGATAAACTTTGCTATCACGCCAAACCCAGCCAAGGTTTGTTTCAATAAAATCAATCTTCTCTTTTGAAATGGCTCCCAAAGATTCATGCAGTGGTTTTAATTCTGCTTTCACGGTATCAAAATCATAGTCCTCATTGAAAACAACAAAAACTTCGACTTGCGGCGCATTCACTGACAACATGAAATCTTGCGGCATTTTGCTGGCGGCGATCAGGGAAAAAACCAGAAGTGCGACGGATAGCGCTCCGTAAGCGTAGCGCCATCGCAAAATATGGCGAAGAATCCATTTGTACCCCCGGGCCATCCAGTGAAAGAAAGCAACGCCTTTTTCGCCTGCAGGCTTTCGAACATAGTGCTGCAAGTGATTCGGTAGAATAAAGAACGTTTCAAGCCAACTTAAAGCCAAAGCCGTCGCGACAACAATTGGAATCGCCATAAAAACGACAGACAATTCACTGTCCAAGATAACAATCGGTAAAAACGCACAAATGATCGTCGCGATGGTTCCGCTGACAGGAACAATCAATTCTTTTGAAGCTGTCGAAGCGGCAAGTTTCGGATCCATTCCTTCACTGAGAAGTTGGTTGTATCGTTCCGCAAAAATAACGGCATCATCCACCAAGTTTCCAACCACCAGGATCATCGCGATCATCGAAATAAGATCAATGTTCACGCCCGCTAACTTCAAAACGATAAAGGTTCCAAAGTACGAAATCGGTAGACCAATGGCAGTCATAAGGGATGTCTTCCACCCCATGGCAAGTCCTAACATCACTAAGACCAAAAATAGTCCGCCAATTCCATTTGCTAGCAAAACATCGATTTGCTGCTGAATAAAATAAGGTCCATCGTATAAAATTTCTGTGGTGATTCCCTCAGGAAGCTGAACCTGCTCCAGTGTCTTTTTCAGATCGGCAAAGGCTTCCATGGCATCGCGAGTGTCTGACTTAAAAACTGTGACCTCAACGGCCTTCTCCCCGTTCAATAAAAACTGATACTTTCCATTTTGTTCGATATCAAACCGTACATCAGCCACGTCTTTTAATAGCAACCTCTGTCCGGTCGAATTAACTTGAACGGGAAGATTTTGAATATCTTTGATGTCCAGGGCTTTGTCTTCAAATTCAAGAAGCCAATCTTGTCCATTGACCGAATTGTAGCCGATCACCCGAGAATCAATGTGGCTTTGAACGATCGATCGCATTTGTAAAAGGCTCACGCCCGTCGATTCTAATTTTCTTTGATCAAAGCGAATGAAAACATGAAACGGTCGCAAACTGGCTTCCACATCAACGACGCCGCCCACAGACCTTAACCGACTTTGCAACGAATGAAGAACCCGGTGATGAGTCCAATTTTTTTCATCGATTCCTTTTATGGAGATCGAAGCAAGAAATATTTTGCTGTCTCCGGCGCGCTCCACACTGATGTCACGAACCTGAGGCGGCAGAAGTCTTAAAACAGGCTGAATTTTCGACCTGATCTCGTTCATTTTTGCATCCAAGTCTTTCACCGACATTGGAAACTTCAAAATGATTCGTGCAAAACCCACTTCAGAGCTTGACGACATTTGCTCCACGTCGGGAAGATCGCGCAGAGATTCTTCGATCGGGTATGTGATCAGCCGTTCAATTTCAGAAGCCGATCCTGACGGATAGCTCAGTGATAAAACCACCGTGTTGAACTTAAATAGCGGGTGCAAATCTCGCTTCGTGTTTGAGAGTGCCCAAAGTCCGACGACCACAAGACCTATTGAAAAGATGTTAATCAATTTCGTTTTTTCAATGCATTTATCAATGAGAGTTTCAATTATTTTTTTCATCTTGATGAATCACAACCCTTTTTCTTCTTCACACAAATTTTTCGTCGACGATAATGCCAGGTAACCAATCGTCAATGCCTTCCACGTAGCTGCAGATTCAGAAACTATCGAGGCTCGCATCTGAGTCCACGACTGTTTCTGCCTCAGGTAATCCTGGAAATTGATCCGCCCCTGCAGAAATCGGGATCGGTAGTCATCATGAATCTTTCGCATCAGGTCCACTTGCTTTTGAATTAGTTTTAACGAAGCCATTTGAGTTTTGAGAGAGTCTTTCAATTGAAGAAGTTCAGCATTTGATTTTCTTTCCGAAGTTTCAAAATCAAGTTGGGCTTTCAGTTTTAAAACATTGGCCTCCGCTTGGGCTCGCTGAGCCACAACATCATTTAAATTGAGTTTCAAAGCCAACTCAATAATTTGATCATCTTGAGTGAAGTCCAATGCTGCAACATCGCCTGAATTTGTATTTTGTCTGTAATTCAAATTCAGGCTCGGCCACGTTTCATGTTTTGCAAAATCAGCTTGGTATTGACTTTTTTGCTGCGCCAGATTGATCTTCTTTTGCGTCCACGTCGTTCCATCGCTAACGTCAAGTAGTCCAAGCACAATCCCATCGAAAAACCGAGCCGGGTCATTTTTGATTTTTAAATTTTTAAAGTCTAATGAATTTCTTAACATTGAGCCGGCATTCAGAATCACTCGCTCCAAACGAAGCCTTGCTGCGAGGACTTCGCGCTCGGCGCTTAACAGCTCGCTCTGCGATCCCAAGTATTCAACTTGCGAAATCAATCCGCGCCCTTTGATCCGGTCCATGGTTTGATTCAATTTCGTCGAATCGTCTTGTAGTGACAAAGCTCGAGCCGCGTCTTGCTGAGCCGACCATAAGTCTAACGCAAGCCCAACGGAGTTTTCACAGGCCAATCGATGCTCGATCTGAGCTTCGATTTCGAGCGATTTTTTTGTGGCATCTTGTAGGTGATCTAATGCTCTCGATTGAAATCCCAATCCATTTTTCCAAAGATCCAACGAGAGACCCAAAGATTCTTCAGATTGAATCTGAGTGGCGCTCGGTAAGTCGCTTGAATTTTTTTGATCGACTGAAGCTTGCAGACTCAGCCCCCACGGTGTTTTCTGCTGGACAGAAAGTCGCGTCCCCGTCGTCGATCCTCTCGCTGTGCCAAGCCCCGCTTGATCCAGCTCGCTTGTTTGCCGGTACGGTGCGAGCTCTAGAGTTGTCAGAAAGGACTGACGGTTTTCATCTTTCTGCAGATTCGAAAGCTTCAAAGACTGCTGGGCCTTAGCTCGATCAACGCTGTCGTCATAGATTCTTTTAACAAGCTCTTCAAAACTTACTGTTTCAGTGGCGTTTACCGAAGACATCCAAAATAGTGCACTCAAGACAAAGCAAAATTGAAGAATCAAAAAAGAGAACGTCCTCTTTTCGAAGAATAGATTAGATTTTATGAGGTTCATGTCGATCCTTGAAGTTTGGATTAGTCCTATCACAAACAGACTAAAAAAGCTGAACTCAGAAGCGAATCTTGAGTCTTTTAAACTAGAACGAACCATTTTTTCACGACTGTCTAAGCCGTCGCCTGCCGGCGAGGTAATTTTTACTCAGAAACTTTTTGACCCCAAAACTGGTGGCATCAGACTTGCGAACAACAACTCCGAACCGCAAATGAATCGTTGGCTGCCTCGATTACAACCATTTTCAGCAAGCTGAACTATACTTTTGCAAATTTACAGGGGGAATAATGAAATTTTTGGCACCACTTCTTTTGATCGCTGGATTCACAACCACGGCAAATGCACAAAATTGTGAAAAGTTTGCAGACCCAGCACGTCGGGCTGAATGCTACGCTCACTACGGACCACCGAACCATCATTACAATCCACCACCGGTGTATCACCACCCGCCCAAAAAGCCACCAGGAGGCCATTACTACCCACCTCCAGTGCACCATTATCCGCCGCCAGTTCATCACTAC
>LNFM01008991.1_pt1 | contig 14784 bp, 12 predicted proteins | sample 596031 | NCBI WGS metagenome assembly LNFM01 (sample SAMN04254537, study PRJNA301005) | activated carbon metagenome | isolation source: dual media filters at the Ann Arbor, Michigan drinking water treatment plant | place: USA: Ann Arbor
GCCCCATGGCGCGGGTCCGTCTTTTCACGTCTAGGGAACGCGTATCGACGGTCGAAATGGTTAGAATCCACCCAACCTGCACGTGCAGCGCACCGGGAACATCATGACCGCGTCCAAGGCCGAAGAAGCTCCGGAAGATGTAGCACCCAAGACGGTGATGATCGTCGACGACGACCCGTTGATACTCACCACGATGCGCGACGGCCTGCAGCGGGCAGGATACGACGTCTGGTCGGCGGGCTCGGCCGAAGAGGCACTCGACCTGACCCGCGACGCCATGCCGGACGCGGCGCTGGTCGACATGCGCATGCCCGGCATGAGCGGGCTCGAACTGGCCGAGACCCTGCTCGACCGCGCACCGGTGGCGATCGTGTTCCTCTCCGCCTATGACGACCTCGAACTCGTGCGCGAGGCGGCGACGCAGGGCGCCTATGGGTACCTGGTCAAGCCCGCGCTGATCCGGCATATCGTCCCCGCGATCGAGGCGGCGATGGTCCGGGCCCGCGACGTGGCGCAGATCGAGGACGAGCAGGAGCGCCTGCGCGGCGCGCTCGAGGGCCAGCAGGAGATCAGCGTCGCGGTCGGCATCATGATGGAACGCCTGCGCATGTCCCGCAACGCGGCGTTCAACTACCTGCGCAGCGAAGCGCGCAGCGAGCGCCGCAAGCTGCGCGACGTCGCCAACGAGTACATCGCGGCCGAGGAACGGCTGAACCGCGCCGACGACTGACCCGCGCGCGCGGCCGGCGTGCGCGCCCTCGCCTCCCGGGCCTTCGCCTTCCGCGGCTGACCGCTGCGCGCGCCCGCCAGGCGCCCCGCAACCGGCAATCCACGCCCTGCGTCCCGCCGAATGACCTAAAGGTCTGGCCGGGCGTGCCGTTACCCGGATTGTTGCCGAAAGGCGACCCCGTGATCCGTGGCCGGCCCCATACCGCCGGCCGCCGCCTTCGCTGGCGCCGGCGCCAGCAATCCATCCAGAACACGTTCGAGGACCCATTCGATGGCCGCTCCCCTGCCTTCGCCCCAGCCGTCGCTTGCCGCCCGCCTGGCCCTGACGCTGGGCTGCGCCGCCACCGCGGCGGCAGCGGCCGCCGCTGCCTGGGGCCTGTGGCCGGCGCTCGCCGCCGCGGCCGGTGCCGCGGCCGGGTGCGGCGCCGGCGTACTGCTGGCCGTGAGCCTTCTGGAGCGCAAGGATCCGGTCGAAGCGCAGCACCAGCGCGAAGCGCAGGCCGATGCCGAGCGCGCGACCACGCACCTTGCGCAGGCCCAGGCCAACGCGATCGAGGTGACCCGGGCCGCAGCGCCGATCTGGGCGCGCCATGTCGAAACCGCCCGCCTGCAGACGCGCGAGGCCACCGAATCCCTGACCGGCAGCCTGTCGGCCCTGGTCGAGCGGCTCGACGCACGGCGCGCCGGCAACGACGAGGCCGAGGCGACATCGGCGATCAACGATTCGGAGCGTACGCTGCGCCCGGTGGTCGGCACGCTGCAGTCGTTCGTCGAATCCCGCGATGCGCTGGTGGGAGAAGTGGCCAAGCTCGCGGCCTTCTCCAGCGAACTGAAATCGCTCGCCGGAGACGTGGCGGACATCGCCAGCCAGACCAACCTGCTCGCCCTGAACGCGGCGATCGAGGCCGCGCGTGCGGGTGAACACGGACGCGGCTTCGCCGTCGTCGCGGACCAGGTGCGCAAGCTGTCCAACCAGTCGGGCGAAACCGGCAAGCGCATCACCGCGAAACTGGACACCGTCAGCGGGACGATGCTCGCGCTGCTCGATTCGGCTCAGCAGAACGCCGACGCCGACCGCCAGTCGGTGGCCGAGACCCGCGCGACCATCGAGTCGGCGCTGGCACGGCTGTCGCAAGCCGTCGGCAGCCTCACCGAGAGCTCCGCGCAACTGCGCGCCGACCGGGGCGAGATCGGCATGCACATTTCCGAACTGCTGGTCGGGTTCCAGTTCCAGGACCGGACCAGCCAGATGCTGTCCAAGGTCACCGAAGACCTGAACGGCCTCGTCGGCGCGATCGATCCGGGTGCGGCGCACCTCATCGAGCCGCGGCGCTGGCTGGAGTCGATGCGCGCAGGCTACGCGATGAGCGAACAGCACGCCAACCACGATGCGGTCAGCGGCACCCGATCGGGTGCCGGCCCGGCCAGCAGCCTCACATTCTTCTGAACACGGACGGAGACCTGACCTTGGGCAAGACGATCATGATCGTGGACGACTCGTCCAGCATGCGGCAGGTGGTGGGCATCGCACTGAAGACCGCGGGGTACGACGTGCTCGAGGGCTGCGATGGCCGCGACGCACTGACGAAGCTCGACGGGCGCAAGGTGCACCTGATCATCAGCGACGTGAACATGCCGAACATGGATGGCATCACCTTCCTGAAGGAGGTCAAGAAGCACGCCAGCTACAAGTTCACGCCGGTGATCATGCTGACCACCGAGAGCCAGGAAGCCAAGATGAACGAAGGCCGCGCCGCGGGTGCGAAGGCCTGGATGGTCAAGCCGTTCAAGCCGGCGCAGATCCTCGACGCGGTGTCCAAGCTGGTGTTGCCATGACGGCGGCCGACCTGCTCGAAGACATCTCCTCGGCGGTCCTCGCAGCGTCGGCGCGGGACGCCGGCGCGGCACCGGCGATCGACCTGCCGGCCGAGCTCACGATCTACCACGCGGCGGCGACCGGCGCGCGCTTCGCCACGCGGCTGGCCGAAGGCGGGGCACTGGAACTGGACGCCTCCGCGGTGACCGAAGTGGATGCAGCGGGCATCCAGCTGCTGCTCGCGGCCCGCCGGCACGCGGCCGCATGGGATCGCGCCTTCTCGCTGCGAAACGCGACGGCGGAACTGCGGTCGGCCCTGGCGCTGCTCGGCCTGTCGAGCCTGTCGTCCGACGTCGCACCGGAGGCCATGCCATGAACATCCTCGACCAGGCCGCAGGTACCTTCTTCGCGGAGGCACGCGAGATGCTCGTCCAGATGGAAGACTGCCTGCTGCGCCTTGAGGCGGATCCCGAGGACCGCGACACGCTAGACGCGCTGTTCCGCTCCGCCCATACGATCAAGGGCTCCGCCGGGCTGTTCGGCTTCGATCGGGTGGTCTCGTTCACGCACGAGGTCGAGACGGTGCTCGACCGGGTGCGCGACGGCAAGATCGCGCTGGCCGCCCCGTTGGTCGCGCTGCTGCTGCGCGGTGCCGACATGATCGGGCAGTTGATCGGGCAGGTCGAATCGCCCGCCGCCGACGACGGTGGCGCTGCCGCCCGCGAGGCCGAAGAGAAGGCGTTGCGCGCGTCGCTCCAGGAGACGCTCGGCCAGGCGGCCGACGCCAGCGCCGCGCCGGCGACGCATCCTTCCGCCGGCGGCGCCGCCCTGCAGGACGTCGGTACCTGGCACATCTCGGTGCGCTTCGGGCGCGAGATGTTCCGCAACGGCATGGATCCGCTCGCGTTCATCCGCTACCTCTCGACGCTCGGCGACCTCGAGCCGGTTGTGACACTGGACGATGCGATCCCCGCGTCGGAAGACTTCGATCCCGAGACCTGCTACCTGGGCTTCGAGATGCGGCTGTCGACCGGCGCCACGCGCGAGATGATCGAGGAAGCCTTCTCCTTCGTGCGCGAAGACTGCGAACTGCGGCTGGTTCCCCCCGGCAGCCATGTCGATGCCTACCTTGCGCTGATCGAGCAGCTGCCGGAAGCCGACCCCCGCCTGGGCGAGATACTGGTCTCGTGCGGCGCGGTAACCCGCGCGGAACTCGACCACGCGCTGGAGACGCAGGCCCGCACGCGTGCGGCAGGCGACGTACCGGCGCCGATCGGCGCGGTGCTTGCCAGTGAAACCGGCGTGCCCGCACAGGTGGTCGAAGCCGCCGCGGTCCGGCAGGTGAAGACGCGGGAGACGCGCGCGGAAGAGTCGCGGCTGCTGCGCATCAGCGCCGACAAGCTCGACGGGCTGATCAACCTCGTCGGCGAACTCGTGATCGCCGGGGCGGGTGCGAACCTGCTCGCGCAGCGTGCGCGCGACAGGCCGCTCACCGAAGCGACGCAGACCGTGCTGCGGCTGGTGGAGGACATCCGAAACAGCGCGTTGCAACTGCGCATGGTGCAGATCAGCGAGACCTTCAACCGCTTCCGCCGCGTCGTGCACGACGTCTCGAAGTCGCTCGGCAAGCAGATCGAGCTGACCATCTCCGGCGCGGACACCGAGCTGGACAAGTCGGTGGTGGAACGCATCGGCGACCCGCTGATGCACCTCGTCCGCAATGCGCTCGACCATGGCATCGAGACGCCGGAGCAGCGGCGCGCGGCGGGCAAGCCGGAAACGGCGCGGGTCTCGCTCAACGCATTCCATGATTCCGGCAGCATCGTCATCGAGGTGCTCGACGACGGCCGCGGCCTCGACAGGGAGCGCATCCTGCGCAAGGCCGTCGAACGCGGCCTGGTCGATGCCGGCGCACAGTTGAGCGAATCCGAGGTGATGAACCTCGTGTTCGAGGCCGGCTTCTCCACCGCCGAGCAGGTGACCGACCTGTCCGGCCGTGGCGTGGGCATGGATGTCGTACGGCGCAACATCGAGGCGCTGCGCGGGTCGGTGTCGCTGGCGAGCCGGGTCGGCGAGGGCACGCGCGTGACGATCCGATTGCCCCTCACGCTGGCGATCATCGACGGCTTCCTGGTGGACGTGGCCGGCGGCTCCTACGTGCTGCCGCTGGACCTGGTCCGCGAGTGCGTCGACCTGCGCCCGGAAGCGGCCGAGCAGATCGGCGATGCCCCGCTCGGCTGCATCGACCTGCATGGCGACGTGCTGCCCGTGGTGCACCTCGCCGCCTGGTTCGGCCGGCCACCGGCGGCCTCCAGCCGCCGCAGCGTGGTGGTCGTGCGCTTCGGCGAGCAGCAGGCCGGGTTGATCGTGGACCGGCTGCTCGGGGAGTTCCAGACCGTCATCAAGCCGCTCGGCAAGCTGTTCGCCCACCTGAAGGGCATCGGCGGGTCGACCATCCTGGGCAGCGGCGAGGTCGCGCTGATCCTCGACGTACCCGCCCTCGTCGCCTCGGCCGCACGCGCCGCCCACGCAGTCCGGAAGGAGGAAACACCGTGCCTGACCCGTTCATGAAATCCGGTCCGTCGTCCGAAACGCTCGACGACGACATCCCCGGCGGCGACGAACCCGCCCAGTACCTCACCTTTTCGCTCAACGGCGAGATGTTCGCGGTGACCATCGACCACATCAAGGAGATCATCGAGTTCGGGCAGCCGACCGAGGTCCCGATGATGCCCGGGTTCATCCGCGGCGTGATCAACCTGCGCGGTGCGGTGGTGCCGGTGATCGACATGAATGCGCGTTTCGGGCGCGCCGCCTCCGCGATCTCGCGCCGCAGCTGCATCGTCATCGTCGAAGTCCAGGCGGAGGACGGCGCGCAGGACATCGGCATCATGGTCGACGCCGTCTCCGCGGTGCTCGACATCCCGGACGCCGACATCGAACCGCCGCCGTCGTTCGGCGCGCGCATCCGCGCGGAGTTCCTCCAGGGCATGGGCAAGGTCGGCGGCCGGTTCGTGATGATCCTGAACCTGGCCCAGGTGCTGTCGGTCGACGAGCTCGCGCATCTCGGCGAAGCACTCGGCGCCACCGCCTGATCCACATGGCCCGGCGCATCAAGGCGGCCAGCGCCGCCACCGCCACCGCCACCGCCGCGTGTGCCACGTCCGCCGCGGACGATGGCGCGATACGCATGCCGCAGGCGGTCTGCACGCTGTGGCCGGTCGATATCGGTGGCGGCGAGCCCCGGTCGATGACGCTCGAAACCCTGCGCCAGGTGGCGATGCCCGGCGGCGAAGTGCCGCTGATGCCCGGGGAGCTGTTCTTCGGCAGCGCACCGGCGCGCCTGACGACGCTGCTCGGCGCATGCGTGTCGGTCACCGCATGGAACCCGGCGGCGCGCATCGGTGGACTGTGCCATTTCCTCTACCCACGGCAGGCAGCATGCACCGGCCGTCCCGACGGGCGCTACGGCGAGGAAGCGCTGGCGCTGCTGGCCGATGCGATCTGCAACGCCGGGCTCGCGCTTGCGGACTTCCAGTTCAAGGTGTTCGGCGGCGGCGGGGTGCTCGGCGCGACCGAGGGACCCTCGGCGCTGGACATCGGCGGACGCAACCTGGAATGCGCCCGCGGCTGGGCGCAGTCGCACGGGCTGCGCTTCGCGGCCGAGCATGTCGCGGGCAATCACTACCGGCGCCTGTCCTTCGACCTCGACACGGGCAGCGCCAGCGTCTGGTCTTCGGCCAGCGTTTCCCTCGCATGGGCCGGTGCGGCCGAAAAGGAAAGCCTGTGAACGGCATTGCACGGAAAGTCCGCGTCCTGATCGTCGATGACTCCGCGGTGGTCCGCGAAGTGATGACGCGCGCGCTGTCGCAGGATCCGCAGATCGAAGTGATCGGCGCCGCCGCCGACCCGATCTTCGCCCGGCAGCGAATGGAGCGCGACTGGCCGGACGTGATACTGCTCGATGTCGAGATGCCGCGCATGGACGGCATCTCCTTCCTCCGGCAACTGATGGCCGAGCGCCCGACGCCCGTCGTGATCTGCTCGACGCTGACCGAGAAGGGCGCGGCCACGACCATGGCGGCGCTGTCGGCCGGCGCAGTGAGCTTCGTCACCAAGCCCAAGCTCGGGCTGAAGGACTTCCTCGGCGCGGCCGCACGGGAAATCGCGGCCGCGTTGAAGACTGCCGCCGCCAGCCGGCCCCGGCGCTCCAGTGGCGCCGCCGAACCCGCAAAGGCAGCAGCGCCCGCCTCGCGTGCGTTGCCGGGTTCCGACGCGCGACCGCCGGCCAACCCGGCAACCCCGCGGGGCGCGCCATCCGCCACCACGGGCGGCGCAACCGGCGATGCCGCCAGCGCGATGGCGAAGACCACCCACATGGTGATCGCCATCGGCGCCTCCACCGGTGGAACCCAGGCGATCGAATCGCTGCTCACCCGACTGCCGCGGGTGATTCCCGGCATCGTGATCGTCCAGCACATGCCCGAGCGGTTCACGGCCTCGCTCGCCGAGCGGCTGGACCAGCTGTGCGAGGTGAACGTGCGCGAGGCGAAGACCGGGGACCGCGTGGCGCCGGGCGTCGCCCTGATCGCCCCTGGCGGCAAGCACATGACGATCCGCCGGTCCGGCGCGTACTACGAGGCCTGCGTGATGGATGGCCCGCTGGTCAACCGGCACCGCCCGTCGGTGGACGTGCTGTTCCGCAGCGTCGCACAGGTGGCCGGGGCGAATGCGATCGGCATGATCATGACCGGCATGGGCGACGACGGCGCACGCGGCATGCGCGAGATGCACGATGCCGGCGCACGCACGTTCGCCCAGGACGAGGCGAGCTGCGTGGTGTACGGCATGCCCAAGGAAGCCGTGCGCCTGGGCGGTGTCGACGATGTGATTCCGCTGGACCGATTCCCCGGGGCACTGGTGATCGCAGCACGCGCCTGCATGGCCTGACCCGATCAAGGAAGAAGCATTCAAGCAACCATCCGCCGGACGGCCCACCCCCCGCCGCCCGCCGGAATCCGCACCCGATGCGGATCCACAACGAGGAGAACTGCATGCGCCTGGTCAGACTGATTTACGCGAGCCGGTCCGCACGCCCGCTCGGCATGCGCGAGATGGTCACCCTGCTCGAGAAATGCCGGCAGAACAACCATGCCCAGGAGATCACCGGCATGCTGGCATTCAGCCGCGATGGCTTCCTGCAGGTCCTGGAAGGCAGCGGCCAGCGCGTCAACGCCCTGTACCACCGGATCGTCGCGGACCCGCGCCATACCCAGCTCACCCTGGTCAGCTTCGGCGAAGTGGTGGAGCGCGAGTTTCCGGACTGGAACATGGCGGCGCTCGACGTGGTCGGGATCGGCGCCAGCCGCAGGGCCGCCGCGCTGCTCAGGTACGGTACGTCCTCGGTGTTCGATCCGTTCTCGATGAGCGCCACCGCGGCCCTGCGCCTGATGGTCGCCTGGCGCAGCGAAGTGGTGCCGTCCGCTGGCGGCGAATCGCGGATGCCGGCCGACGCTCCCCAGATGTCCTGAACAGGCGTATTCTGGTTTTGCGTGGATGAAGCAAGCAACTCGAAACCATGCGTCACCCAGGTGACGTAGTGATGGCGGGCATGCCATGGCGCACGGCATGCCGCCCCGGGGAATCGCGCATGCCGGAAGGTACGGGACGAAGTCGGGTAGTCAGCATTGCTCGCGGCCTCGACGAGGGCCAGGGGCGCGCGCTGCGTGCAGCGGAAGAGGCCACGGCCAGGCTCGACGCGATGTACCGGCTCATTCCGTCGCCATTGATGGAACTGGAGCCGGCGACGCTCAAGGTCCTGCGCGTCAACCAGCGCCTGCGTGACATGCTCGGCCTGCCGCGGGATGAACTCGCGGAGGCGACGCTTTTCGAACTCGTTCCCCTGCAGGACCGGGCGCCGCTGCGCGCGGCAGTCGCAGCCTTTGCAGGCGGTGCGCGCGATCCGTTCGTGCTGCGCACCGCGTTCGGCATCGAGCAGCCCGAGGGTGCGCCCCGGATGTCCGTATCGCTGTCCCTGCAGGCGGTGGACGGCCCGGGACATCGCCTGCTGTCCGTGCTGGCGGTGGTCACCGAGGGCGAAACGGCCGGGGTGGATGGGGCGCGGCTGGCCCGCGCCTGCGAGATCGCCTCGATCTCGGTGATCGAGCGCGACATGCATTCGGGCCGCTTCACGCGGGTGAACGGCCCGTTCTGCCGCATGGTCGGCTACGGCGAAGCGCAACTGCTCTCGATGACGCTGGAAGACCTGACGCCACCCGAGGAACTCGAGGTCGTGCGCGGGCGGGTCAACCAGCTGATCGCCGGCACCGTCGACGAATACACCGCGATGAAACCCCTGCTCTGCGCCAACGGCAGTCGCTGCTGGGTGCTCGGCACGATCTCGAAACTGCCCGGCGAGCATGGCGAACCCGACCGGCTGATCACCGTCTACATCAACGTCAACGACGTGGTCGCGGCACGCAAGGCCCTCGAGGCCAGCGAGTCGCGCTACCGCGCACTGGTCGACACGATGCCCGACGGCGTGAAGATCGTCGATTCCACCGGCGCGGCCGTGTTCGTCAACCGGGCGATGGTCAGCCTGTTCGGTTATCCCGCCCGGCACTGGGTCGATGGCGGGCAGCAGGCCGTGTCGGCCGCGCTGGAGGCCGACGGCATCGAACTGCAGCGCCGCTTCTGGTCGTTCCATGAAGCCCACGGCGAGTTCGACGATCGCCCGTTCGAATGCGACTGGACCTGCCGCGACGGACGCCAGGTCACGATCGAGCAGCGGGCGGCCACCCTGCGCAACGAGCGCGGCGAGGTGACGGGGGCGCTGGTGCTGCTGCGCGACATCACCGAAGAGCGCCAGGCCCGGCTCGAACGCGAGCGGGTCGCCGCGATCGTCGAGGCATCCGAGGACGCGATCTTCAGCGTATCGCAGGGCCACGTGGTCGAAAGCTGGAACAGCGGCTGCGTGCGGCTGTTCGACCTCAAGCCCTGGCTGACGGTGCTGCGGCCGCTCGACAGCCTTTTCTCGCGGCAGTGCAGCGCGCTGCTCGGTGCACTGGTCGACCAGACGATGGCGGGCGAACCGGTGCGCAACATCGACTGGCCCGGCGCCGCCCCGGGCAAGGCGCGCTGGGTGGTGTCCATGCACCCGGTACGCATGCGCGATGGTGCCATCCGGTCGGTGGCAGTGGTCGTGCGCGACGTCTCCGCCGAGCGGATGGCGACGCAGGCGCTCGAAGACGAACGCGCGTTCATCCGTACCGTGCTCGATACCCTGCCGATCGCGGTGTCGGTGCGCGACTCGCTCGGCCGCGTGCTGCTGGCGAACCGGCGCTTCGACGCCCTGTTCGACATCGGCGGGCGTTCGACGATCGGGACCAGCTATGCCGACCGGCTGCGCGATCCGGCGGATGTCACGGCCCTGATGCGCGCCGACCAGGAAGTGCTGCGCACCGGAAAGCCGGTGACCTACGAACGGCGCATCACCCTCGCCGCGGGCCGCCAGGCCGACATGCACACGGTCAAGGTGCCCATCCGCGTGTCGGGCGAGATACGCATCCTCACCGCATCCATCGACGTGTCCGAGCGCACCCAGGCACAGCACGAACTGCGCCGCGAGCGGGCGTTCATGCGTACCGTGATCGACACCGACCCGACGCTGATCAGCGTGAAGGACGCACAGGGCCGGTTCCTGCTCGCCAACCGCGCCATCGCCGAGGCGCTCGGGCTCACGGTCGAACAGCTGGAAGGCCGGCGCCTGTCGGAAGTGCTGCCCGATGCGGACAGCCATGCCGGCTTCGCGTCCCACGACGCAGAGGTGCTGCGGCTGCAGCGGCCGGTCACCCACGAAGAATGCCACCGCGACGCGTCGGGCACGGAGCGCTGGTTCAGCAGCACGCGGCTGCCGCTGGCCGGCACGGATGGCGAACCGGTCGTGCTCGGCGTGTCGACGGACATCACCGGGGTGCGGCAGCAGGCGCGGCGCATCCACGAACTGATGAACTTCGATCCGCTGACCGGGCTTCCCAACCGGATGCTGATCGAGGACCGGTTGCAGGTGGCGCTGGCCAACGCCGAACGCGACGGCGCCCGGGTGGCCGTCATGTTCGTCGACCTCGACCATTTCAAGACGGTCAACGACTCGCTCGGCCACCCGGTCGGCGACCGGCTGCTGGTCGCGGTCGCGAAACGCCTGCGCGCCGCCTTGCGCGATGCCGATTCGATCGGACGCCTGGGCGGCGACGAGTTCCTGCTGGTGCTGCCCCATGTCGAAGGCCCGGAAGCGGCCGCGCGCGTGGCGCGCAAGCTGCTGAAGGCGCTCGAGGAACCGTTCGACATCCAAGGCCATTCGCTCACCGTCAATGCGAGCATCGGCATCGGCATCTATCCCGAGGACGGCACCACGCCGCACCTGCTGGTGCAGAATGCCGATGCCGCGATGTACCACGCGAAGGAGCAGGGCCGCGCCGACCACCGCTTCTTCACGCGCGAGCTGAGCGTGCGGGCCGCGCGCTCGCTGGCGATCGAGCACGGCATCCGCCGCGGGCTGCGCGACGGCGAATTCGAGCTCTGGTACCAGCCGGTGTATGCGCTCGCCGATGGTTCGGTGGTCGGCATGGAAGCCCTGATCCGCTGGCGCCGGGCGACCGGGGAGCTGTGGGCGCCGGGCGACTTCATCGGCATCGCCGAGGAGCGCGGGCTGATCGGCCAGCTCGGGCGATGGGTGCTCGAGGCAGCATGCGCGTTCGCCGCCGCGCGGCGCCGAGCCGGCCTTCCGGCCCTGCCGATATCGGTCAACCTGTCGCCGCTGCAGTTGCGCCAGCCGGGGCTGGCGGCCATGGTCGACGGCACGCTGCGCGAAGCCGGCGTCCCGCCCGGGATGATCGAGCTCGAGGTCACCGAGAGCTCGATCATGCATGACATCGGCGCGGCGATCGAAGTGCTGAAGCAGCTGCGTGCGCTGGGCGTGCGCATCGCGGTCGACGTTTTCGGCACGGGGCATTCCAGCATGGCCTGGCTGCGCCAGCTGCCGATCGACAAGCTGAAGATCGACCGCGCCTTCGTCGCCAACCTGCCGGCCAACGAGGTCGACACGGTGATCTTCCGGACCATCGTGTCGATGGCCCGGACGCTGGGCATCGAGACGGTGGCCGAAGGCGTCGAGACACGCGAGCAGTTCGACTGCGTCCGCGCGCTGGGATGTGGCCTGGTGCAGGGCTACCTGCTGGCGAAGCCGATGCCGGAGGCGGACATCGGTGCCTGGGTCGATCCAAAGGCGCCGCAGGGAGGCCCGGACGTCGCCGCTCCGCAGGCCCTGCCACCCGCCGGGTAGCCGCGCCCTTCCGGCGATACACTATCACCGGACCCCAGCCCGACGGATTGACATGACCTCACCGAACCACCCGCCGCGCACCGGCGGACAGATCCTTGCCGACCAGTTGCGCATCCATGGCGTCGACCTCGCGTTCGGTGTCCCGGGCGAAAGCTACCTCGCCCTGCTCGACGCGATGCACGACCACCGCGACGCGATGCGCTTCGTGATCTGCCGCCAGGAAGGCGGCGCCGCGAACATGGCCGATGCCTACGGCAAGATGACCGGCAGGCCGGGCATCTGCATGGTCACGCGCGGCCCCGGCGCGACCAACGCATCGATCGGCGTGCACACCGCCTTCCAGGATTCGACGCCGATGATCCTGTTCATCGGGCAGGTGGCACGCGACTACATCGACCGCGAGTCGTTCCAGGAGATCGACTATCGCCGCTTCTACGGCCCGTTCATGAGCAAGTGGACCGCGCAGATCGATTCCGCGGCCCGCGTGCCGGAGTACGTCAGCCGGGCTTTCCATGTCGCCACCTCCGGCCGCCCGGGTCCGGTGGTGCTGGCCCTGCCCGAGGACATGCTCACCGAGACCGCCTGCGTGGCCGATGCGGCGCCCTACCAGCGGGTGCAGGCCAGCCCGTCGGCGGCCGACCTGCAGTCGCTGCACCAGCGACTGGCCTCGGCGCAGCGGCCGTTCCTGATGATCGGCGGCAGCGGCTGGACCGCGCAGGCGGTCGAGGATATCGCCGCGTTCGCCCAGGCCAACCGGCTGCCGGTCGGCTGCTCGTTCCGCTGCCAGGACCTGATGGACAACCGCTCGCCCAACTATGCGGGCGATGTCGGCGTCGGCATCAACCCGGCGCTGGCCGAACGCATCAAGGCCTCGGACCTGCTGCTGGTGGTCGGCCCCCGGCTCGGCGAGATGGCCACGCAGGGCTACACCCTGCTCGACGTGCCGCGGATGAAGCCGGCGCTGGTGCATGTGCATTCCGGCGCGGAAGAACTCGGACGCGTCTACCAGGGCGACCTGCTGATCAACTCGGGCATGCCCGAGATGGCCGCCGCGTTGCGTGCGCTGCCCCCGGTCGCCGCCGGCACGTCGGCCGCGTGGAGCGACTGGACCGCCAGCGCGCACGCCGACTACCTCAAGACGCTCGAGCCGGTGTCGCCGCCCGGTGACGTGAACCTGTCCGTCGTGCTGCGCCAGCTGCGCCAGCGGCTCCCCGACGATGCGATCGTCACCAATGGCGCGGGCAACTATGCCGCGTGGCTGCACCGCTTCTTCGACTACCGCAGCTACCGCACGCAGCTCGCGCCCACCAGCGGTGCGATGGGCTACGGCGTGCCGTCCGCGGTGGCTGCGGCACTGGTGCATCCCGGCCGGGTCGTGGTGTCCTGGAACGGCGACGGTTGCTTCATGATGAACGGGCAGGAGATGGCCACCGCCGCGCAGTTCGGCGCGAAGGTCGTCTTCTGCGTCGTGAACAACGGCATGTTCGGCACCATCCGCATGCACCAGGAGCGTGAATACCCGGCACGCGTATCGGGCACGGAACTGAAGAACCCCGACTTCGTGCAGCTCGGCAGGGCCTATGGCGCGCACGCGGAACTGGTCACCCGCACCGACGATTTCGCCGCGGCGCTGGAACGCTGCCTGGCACATGACGGCCCGTCCCTGATCGAGATCCGCACCGATCCGGAAGCGATCACCCCGCGAACCACGCTGACGGCGCTGCGCAACGCGAAACGCTGATGCAGGCCCCGGGCCTGCGCCTGTGGTGCCGGGCATGATGCCCGACCCGGTCACGCTGGGCGTCTGCCTGGTCGCCATCTTCGCCATCGCGTTCATGAAGGGCGCCTTCGGCGGCGGCCTCGCCGCGCTGGGCATCCCGCTGATGTCGCTGGTGCTCGATCCGATCTCGGCCGGTGCACTGATGGCGCCGCTGTTCATCGTGATGGACGTGGTCGCGTTCCGCTACTGGAAACCGTCGACCTGGTCGCGCGTGGACCTCGCCTGGCTGGTGCCGCCGATGGTGGTCGGCATCGGCGTCGGCTGGTGGTTCATGAGCCTGATGAACCCGTACTGGGTGGCGATCGTGGTCGCCGTGGTCACGCTCGGTTTCGCGGCGCAGTGGTTCGCCGGCGGCAGCCGCATCGTGGTGCGGCCGCGCTCGAAGTGGCGGGCGCTGCTCGCCGGCGGCGCCTCGGGCGTCACCACCATGGTGGCGCACAGTGGCGGGCCGCCGGCGGCGATGTACCTGCTGTCGATCGGCCTGTCCAAGTCGCTGTACGCCGGCACCACCAGCATGTACTTCACCGTCGCCAACGCCGTGAAGGCCGGGCCCTGGCTGCTGCTCGGCCAGCCGGACGCGAAGCTGTGGATCCTGATCGCCGCCTGCACCAGCGTGATCCCGGCAGGCGTATGGGTGGGCTGGAAGCTGCACCAGCGGCTCGACCAGCGGCAGCTCTATTCGCTCTGCTACGTCCTGCTCGTCCTGACTTCGCTCAAGCTGCTGTGGGACGGCATCCGGGGGCTGGCGTCACAGGCATGACGACTGCGGACAAGTTCCGAGCGGGCCGCGGCCCGAAAGCGGGATAATCCGGGACCACCTTGCACCGGATCGGAGCAGCCATGCGTCGTGTCACCTTCACCCAGTACCTCGTCGAACAGGAACGCAAGCGCAGGACGGTGCCCGCCGAACTGCGCCTGCTGCTCGAAGTCATCGCCCGTGCCTGCAAGGCGATCAGCCATGCGGTCAGCAAGGGCGAGCTCGCCGACGTGCTCGGCGCCGCCGGCACCGACAACGTGCAGGGCGAGGCGCAGAAGAAACTCGATGTGATCTCCAACGAGGTGCTGGTCGAGGCGAACTCGTGGGGCGGCAGCCTGGCGGCGATGGCCTCCGAGGAAATG
>LNFM01008995.1_pt1 | contig 14781 bp, 12 predicted proteins | sample 596031 | NCBI WGS metagenome assembly LNFM01 (sample SAMN04254537, study PRJNA301005) | activated carbon metagenome | isolation source: dual media filters at the Ann Arbor, Michigan drinking water treatment plant | place: USA: Ann Arbor
GAGGACCGGCAGATGCGAGCGGTGCTGCGCGAATACATGCCCTTCTACAACGGCGCTAGAATCCACTCATCGCTGAACTACGTATCGCCTGCGACGTATGAACAGCAGGTCCCATGACCCGGTGTCAACAAAACCGGGGGAAGATTCCCGTCCTCGTTCGGCGTCCGGCCGCACAGCTTTTACGTTGGGCCCGAAATTGATGAAATCCTTCGCCGGAGTAGAATTGTCACCGGAGGCAAACATGAATCAGACTTTTACAGCCGTCGTAAAGAACGATGGCGAGTGGTGGATTGGTTGGGTTGAGGAGGTTCCAGGCGTCAACTGTCAGGAGCGCACCCGCGACGAGTTAATGAAAACGCTGCGCGTCACTCTTATGGAAGCACTGGAGATGAATCGCGCGGATGCCCGGGAGGCAGGAGGCAAAGGCTACGAAGAGCTAAGCATTGTCGTATGAAGCGTCGCGATTTATTGCGACACCTTTCTTCCCATGGTTGCTCCCTTCTCCGGGAGGGCGGGAGCCATTCGTGGTGGCACAACCCGTCACTGAATAAGCGCAGCGCCGTTCCCCGCCATGCAGAAATCAATGACAACCTGGCGCGGAAGATCTGCAAAGACCTTGGAGTACCGCAGCCGTGACACGGCCCACCCGGCGCTGGTTCAGACCGTCCGCCTGCGGCGCCCGGCCGCACAGCTAATTCGATAAATCTCAACACGAAGGCACGAAGAGCACGAAGAGCACGAAGTTACACCATGAACGACAAGCAATAACGCATTTCTACGCAAGGTCTGTTTTTGGTGTTCACGGCCGACAAGTGCAAGGGTGCGTTGAAACGGGGCATCCAGCTCTATCTGCCACGAGTTTCTTCGTGCTCTTCGTGACTTCGTGTTGAGATTGTCGTCTTGTCGGTTCGCGCCCAATCGTAGCGACTCCTACCAGCATCCTTACTCAACCCAGCCGGATCGGCAGCGAACGCACCCGCTTGCCGGTAGCAGCGAAGATCCCGTTGCAGACCGCCGGCGCGATCGGCGGCGTGCCGGGCTCACCGACGCCGCCCAGGTGCTCGATGCCGGAATCGACGATATACACCTCGATCTTCGGCGCATGCGCCAACCGCACGGCATCGTAGTTGTAGAAATTGGCCTGCTCGACCCGGCCCTGTTTCATGGTGATCTCGCCGTACAGCGCTGCGCTCAGACCGTAGATGATTCCGCTTTCCATCTGTGCCACTACGTTGTGCGGGTCGAGCGCGAAGCCGCAATCGATGGCGCAGACCACCCGCCGCACCCGCGGAATGCCGTCGACGACTTCGACTTCCGCCACCTGCGCCACGATCGAGTGAAAACTCTCGGCCAGTGCGATGCCGCGCCCGACGCCCGGGGGCAGCGGTGCGCCCCAGCCGGCGTTTCCGGCCGCGGTCTCCAGCACTTTCAGGAAACGCGGCGCATGCGCCAGCATGGCGCGGCGGAATTCGTAGGGATCCTTGCCGGCGGCGTGGGCGCACTCGTCGAGGAAACACTCGGTGAAGAAGGCGTTGTAGCTGTGGCCGACGCTGCGCCAGAACCCCACCGGCACCGGCTCGTGTGCAAGCACATACTCGACCAGGCGGTTGGGCATGGCGTAGGGCAGGTCGAAGGCGCCTTCGGAAGTAGTCTTGTCCTTCATCAGATCGGAGGCCGCAGCCGGCATCAGGCGGGCGGTGATGCCGCCGGTGCAGGACTGGCTGACGATCCGGTTGTGCCAGCCGGTAAGCCTGCCGGCGCTGTCGAGCGCGGCGCGAAAGCGCGCCGCCGCCATCGGCCGATAGACGTCGTGCTGCGTGTCTTCCTCGCGCGACCACAGCAGTTGCACCGGCGTGTCCGGAATCATTTTCGCCAACATCACCGCCTGCATTACCACGTCCACCTCGGCGCGCCGGCCGAAGCCGCCGCCGAGGTACGGCGTGTGCACCGTGACCGCCGCGCTGTCGAGCTCCGCAGCTTTGGCCGCGAACCAGCGCACCAGCGTCGGCGCCTGGCTGCCGACCCAGACCTCACAGGTCGTGCCGCCGCGGACAACCGCGGTGCAGTTCAGCGGCTCCATCGCGGCGTGGGCGAGATACGGTACGTGGTAGTCCGCGGCTACCGCGACTGCCGGCGCGGCCAGCGCGGTTTCGACATTGCCCACCGATTCGTAGCTGCGTGCTTTGCCGCGGCCCAGCAGTTCCTGGTAGCGCTGGCGCTGCACTCCGCTGTCGTGTGCCGCGTGCTCGCCCTCGTCCCAGGCAATGGCAAGGTCGGCCAACGCCGATTGCGCCCGCCACCACCTGTCCGCGACCACGGCGACCGCGGCCGCCGAAGTGCTGGTGGCGGGAAGCGCGTACACGCCCCGGATGCCAACGCGGCCTTTGATCCTGGTGTCGTCGAATGACTTGAGCGCTCCGCCGAACACCGGGGATTGCGCGATCGCGGCGTAGAGCATGCCGGGCAACTTGACGTCGGAACCGAACTGCGCGCTTCCGTCCACTTTCTCCGGTATGTCCAGTCGCGATTGCGACTTTCCGAGCAGGACGTAGCGCGCCAGATCCTTGAGCGGCGCATCCTGCGGGATTGAAAGTTGCGCCGCCTCCAGCGCGAGTTCGCCGAAGCCGGCACGCTTGCCGCTCGCGGCGTGTATCACCACGCCTTTCTCAACCGTGCACTCGCCCGCCGGCACGCCGAAGCGTTGCGCTGCGGTCTCGACCAGCATCGCCCGCGCCGCGGCGCCGGCGCGGCGCATCGGCATCCAGGCATCGCGCACGCTGGTGGAGCCGCCGGTGGCCTGCACGCCAAGCACTTCGCCGAGCTTGAACTGCGTCAGCCGCATGATCGCCGCCAGCCAGCTGTCGTCGTCCGGCCGCACCGGCACGCCGTCGCCGATCATGGTGGCATTGCCGTAGAGCGGATCCACAGGTGCCTGCTCGAAGCGCAGCAGCGCCGGATCGGCGTCGAGTTCTTCCGCCACCAGCATCGGCAACGTGGTGGTGATGCCCTGGCCCATTTCCTGGCGCGGCACCTGCACCACGATCGTGCCGTCGGTCCCTACCTTGATCCAGCCGGTCAGCACCGTCTGTTCCTTGCCGGGCTTGAGCGCGTCCGGCGGCGAGAGCTTGTCGCGTTCGCGGTAGAACGCCCAGGCGCCGACAACGAGCGCACCGCCGGCGACACCGGCGGTGATCAGGAAGCGGCGGCGCCATTTGTTGCGGGGTTGGCCGGATGTGGACTTGGCAGCACTCATGTTGATCTCCATGCGTTAGCAGGGTATCGAAAACTGCAATTCCAGGACACAACCTCAACACGCGCCGCGAGCGGCACACACCCCTGCGGGTGCATATGAGTGTTCCCTTGAGTCACGAAGTACTCGAAGTGACACGAAGAGAAGCCGGTTCGAAACCTATGATTCGCGAGCCCCTTTTGTATTACTTCGTGTTCTTCGTGTCCTTGGAATCTTCGTGCTGAGATGTTGATCTCGAGTTTTTCAACAGCCTGTTAGGTGCACCCGCGATACGGCGCCGCGAGAATCATAGCGGCGGTAGTTCCACACCGATCTGTTCAAGGATGCCCCTGGGGGCTCCTCCGAGAAACGGTTCCGGAAAGATGATCGTCAGCTTGTCGCCGACGATGCGGTAGTAAAAGTAGTGTTCGGGTATGCGCACCGTTTTGCCGGTGGGCGGGATCGGGTCCATGCCGGGCATCGCCCAGGTACCGGTATGGGAGCCGCCCTGGTCCCACTTGATGGCGTAGTTGCCTTGGCCCCGGTCTTCGATTTCACGGTACTTGTAATTCCAGTCCGGGAAGCCGGTGTAAAGCGCAGTGAGCATTTTCAGCGCCGGTTGCTTGTCGAGGATCCGGGTCGCGGAAATGAACTTGAGTTCTTCGGCCATGGTGCTGGCGATCCTGCCGATGTCGTGGGTGCGCAGGCCTTCGACATAATCGAGCAGGACGGGCGGGATCGGTTTTGCCACTGCTGAGTTCCTTTTCGGCTGCGGGTGCTTGGGGTCAGAAGGCCAGCGGCACGCCGGACAGGCTGGCGTGGAAGTAGAGCGCCGCACTCCAAATGGCTATGCCGATGACGATCGCCAGCAGGTCGTTCAGCGGCGAACGCCGGGTCTGTGAAGGCGTCGCCCCGCGCCGGGTTTGCGACCACATGGCATAGAGCGCATACAGTCCGAAGCCGCCGAAGAGCAGCAGCCCGGCGAGATCGCCGTTGGCGAGCAGGTGGGCCAGCGCCCACAACGCCACGCCCCAGAGCATCGGATGCGCGGTGACACGCTTGAAGTTGCCGGGTACGTAGGCGGACACAAGCGAGATGAATGCCAGTGGCGTGATCCAGAAGGCGGCGGATCTTCCCCAATCTGGAGGTGTCCACAGCGCGACGGTTTCGCTTCTACCCATGCCGATCACAATCATCACGAAGCCGGCCAGCGACAAAGCCGTGTACAGGCCCTTGTAGGGGCCGGCACCGATCTTTGCGATCAGGGCTTCGCGCTGAACCCGCAGGCTGCTGAACCCATGCACGCCCAGAAAAACCACCAGACCAATCACGAGCCAAACCATCGTCTGCCTCCTTTGGTGCTGTAAACGAAATTAGCAGGGTGTTGAACATCGCAAAACCAGGACACAATCTCAACACGAAGGCACGAAGAACGCAAAGTGACACGAAGAAAAGCCAATGCGAAACGAATGATTTACCTGGATCTGTCGAATTTCTTCGTGTCCTTCGCGTCCTTGGAGCCTTCGTGGTAAGAGGTTGATCTCGTGTTATTCAACAAGCTGTTCGTGCCTAGCGCCGGTACTTCCCGGAAACCAGATCGCGGACCACGATGCCGAGCCCGAAGGCGAGCATCACCACGCCACACCATGCCATCCACATCATCGGTGTCTCCACCCTGTTGCGCACCTGCAGCGTCACTTTCGACACCGGCAGTGCCGGCGTCCCGATTTCTTCCAGCAGCAGCACAAAGTTGCCGACGTAGGCCGCTTCCATCGGGTCCAGCGTCACCCGCACCGAGCCGGTGCCGGCAACGTCGAAACTGCGCTCGAACAGACCGAGGTCGCCTTCGAGCACACTTAGCTGGTAGCGGTTCTTCTCGGGTCCGTCCGATTCGCGCGGCCCCATGTCGAAGGTCAGGCGCAGCCGGTAACGGTTCAGGTCCGGGTCGAGCGCGATGGTCAGCGGCTTGTAGCCCATGCCACTGCGCAGCCGCAGGATTGCCCCGTCCGGCAGCGTCCAGCGGTTGGCACGCTCGGTCAGCACATGGCTCTCGGCATTGGTGCCGCTCAGATATTCGCAGTAGGCGAAATAGGCCGGGCCGAGGATGAAGCCCAGGACGATCAGCAGGGCAGTGGTCGGTTTCAAGCAGCGTCCGCCTTCACGCCGACCGGAGTGCCGCCGTAGCGGCGATCGACGAAGGCGACGATCTCGGGTTCCATGTTGCGGGCCGGCACCGGATCGATGCCGAAGTAACCGAAGCGGTCCTTGCCCCGCACCAGAGTGGCGAAGTTCATGTCCCCGCGTTGCTTGACATGCGGTGCGACGTAACGGATGGCGTAACCCATGCGCCGGCCATTCGACCGGTTGGGCGGTGAGCCATGCAGGATCTTGATGTGGTGCAGCGACATCTCTCCCTGCTCGAGCGTGAGGTCGACGGCCTGTGCTTCATCCACGTCCTCCGCGATCTCTTCGTGGGTGAACAGCATGTTGGTGCTTTCGGGTGCGGACTTCCGGTGCGAAAGCGGCGGCAAAGTCTGGCTTCCCGGAAGGACGCGCATCGCGCCGTTGGCGACGGTGCTGGGGTAAAGCGCAATCCAGGCCGAGACCACGTCGTCCGGTTCCAGGCCCCAGTAATAGGAATCCTGGTGCCAGGCGACGAAACCGGGGTCATTGGCTTCCTTCACGAACAGGCTCGAACCCCAGCAAAGGATGTCCGGGCCGAGCACCGATTCGACCGCGTCCAGTATTTGCGGATGGAAGATCAGCCGGTAGAGCTGGGTGAGCTTGAGATGGCCCTTGTTGCGGATCACGTGGCCGGCGACCAGACCGCTTTCCCGCTCGAAATCTTCGATCCCGTTACGCACGTCCTCCGCTTCCTGCGGCGAAAGCGCCGGCACCGGGAAGACATAGCCTTTTTCACGGTATTGCGCGACCTGCGCCGGATTCAGTGGGTTCGACATGCGGTGACTCTCCCTGTTTCTGGGCTCGTATTGTAGTGCCAGTTGGGATACCGGTCTGGCCTTGGTTGCGGCACTGGCTTACCATCGATGCACGGACAACAATGATGCGTGCGGCAGAGAAGATTGGGACAATCAAGCGCACGGTGAGGGAGGAAGGCGTGATGTACAGAAGAGTCCATTGGTACGGGGCGTGCTGCCGGGGCTGGGTTGCGTTTCTGGTATTGCTGGCGGCCGGGTTGCTGCCGGCGTCGGCGCAAACCGCCTTCGATCTGGTCATCAACAATGGCCGGGTGATGGACCCGGAGTCCGGACTGGATGCGCCGCGCTCGATCGGCATCCGCGACGGTGTGGTGCGGGCAATTTCCGGCACGCCGCTCCAGGGCCGGCGGGTGATCGACGCCGCCGGGATGGTGGTGGCGCCGGGCTTCATCGACCTGCATTGGCACGGCACCCGCCCGGAGAGTCATCTCTACCAGGCGATGGATGGGGTGACCGCGTCCTTTGAACTGGAGATTGGCGTGGCCGATGTCGACCGCTGGTATGCGGAACGCGAAGGCCGCGAGCCGATCCATTACGGCGTCGCCGTCGGCCATGTGCCGGTGCGCATGAAGGTCATGGGCGACGACGGCGAGTTCCTGCCGAAAGGTTCGGGCGCCAAGGCCGATGCAAGTCCTGAGGACCTGGCCGAGATCAAACGCCGCATCGAGAACGGGCTGAAGCGCGGCGCGGTCGCGGTCGGCCTCGGCATTGTCTACACCCCGGCGGCAAACGACTGGGAACTGCTGGAGGTATACCGGCTGGCGGCGAAGTACCGCGCCTTCACCCATGTGCATGTGCGCGGCGCATCGAGCGCGGCTGGCGCCGGTGCGGACCGGGAACGCGGCCTGCTCGAAGCGATCGCATTGTCCGCGGTGTCGGGCGCGCCGACCCACATCGCCCACATCCAGAGCAGCGGACAGGCTTCGACCGAACGCATGCTCGGAATCATCGCCGAGGCCCGTGCCCGCGGCGTGGACGTCACCACCGAGTGCTATCCGTATACCGCCGGCGCCACCCGGATCGAATCCTTCCTGTTCGATTCCTGGTACGACAAGCCCGACGCCGAGTATCGGAAACTGCAGTGGTCTGCCACCGGCGAGCGCCTGACCGCGGAGACTTTCCGCAAGTACCGGGAGCAGGGCGGCCTGGTGTTGATCCATGCCAATACCGAAGAAGTGGTGACCGCCGCGGTCCGCCACCCGCTGACCATGATCGCCAGCGACGGCTTCGACGTCGCCGAAGGCCAGGGCCATCCGCGCTCGGCCGGGACGTTCTCGCGGGTGCTGGGCCGCTACGTGCGCGAGAAGCAGGCGCTCGGTTTGATGGAGGCGCTGCGCAAGATGACGCTGATGCCGGCGCAGCGGCTGGAAGCGCGGGTGCCGGCGATGCGCAACAAGGGCCGCATCCGCGTCGGCGCCGATGCCGACATCGTGGTGTTCGATCCGGATCGCATCATCGACACCGCGACTTTCGAGCAGCCGGCGGCGTTCTCGGTCGGCGTGCGCCATCTTCTGGTGGGCGGCGAAGCGGTGGTCGAGGATGGCGCGCTGCGCCCGGATGCGCGGCCGGGCAGGCCGGTGCGCGCGGCGATCACCGGCGACTGAGTGCCGGCGGAAACGCCAACGAACTTTTAGCGCGACCGCGCCGGCCGGTCGCGCGACGGGATGCGGTACATGTAGATAGCGAGCAACACGCCGAATGCCGTCAGCGCGACCTGCAGACGCGGATCCCTGACGAAGAAAATGATCGAAGTCGAGAGCGTGAGCGTCATCAGGGCGATCGAGTAGATCTTGGTGCGCCAGGGAATACTGCGGTAGCGCTGCCATTCGCGAATGATCGGGCCGAAGCTGCGGTTGTTGAGCAGGAAGTTGTAGAAGCGGGTCGAGGCGCGGGCATAGCACGCCGCGGCCAGCAGCAGGAAAGGCGTGGTCGGCAGTACCGGCAGGAAGGCGCCGATCACCCCGAGCACCACGAATACGCTGCCGGCGATCACCAGCAACACCCGCACGGTCATCGAACCGTGCTTGCGCATCTCCGCGCTGTAGTCCTGCTTTTCCATGCCGGGAATTCTGCCGCCTTCGATCGATGCCGGCACGTTAGTGCACGCGGGATGGCGCGGTCAATCGCGCCGCGTTCGCAGCCCGGTCCGGTTCGCGTAGACTGGCGACTGGCTTGGGATTTCAAGAATAACCGGCTGGGCACTTACAAGAGCAGGAAGAATGGACGCGACGGTTCTGGCGATATTCGCCGTGGTTTACCTGGGCATGATCCTGGGCGGCTTGCCCTTCCTGCAACTCGATCGCACCGGCATTGCACTGCTGGGCGCCATTGCGTTGATCGGCGTCGGTGCGCTCAGCCTCGAAGAAGCCTGGGAGGCGATCCACGCGCCGACCCTGATCCTGCTGTTTGCCTTCATGGTGGTCTCTGCCCAGTTGCGCCTCGGCGGTTTCTACACCTGGGTCACCCACAAGACCGGCCACCTGCCGCTGGCGCCGCCGTACCTGCTGGCGGCGCTGATCGTGATGGTGGCGGCGCTGTCGGCGGTATTCAGCAATGACGTGATCTGCCTGGCGATGGCGCCGGTGCTGATCGATGTCTGCCTGGCGCGGCGGCTCAACCCGATCCCGTTCCTGCTGGCGTTGGCTTGCAGCGCCAACATCGGTTCGGCCCTGACGTTGATCGGCAATCCGCAGAACATGCTGATCGGCGAAAAGCTGCAGATGTCCTTCGCCGGCTATCTGCTGGAAGCGGCAGTGCCGGTGGCGCTGGGGCTGGTGGTGGTCTGGGCGGTGATCGCCTGGGGCAACCGTGGCGCCTGGCAACTGGCTCTGGAAGAACCGGCGACCTCGGCAGTGCCGCCGCATCCGGAACCGGCACCGCCGGTTGATTACTGGCAGACGGTCAAGGGCCTGGGGGTCGCGGCGGTGGTGTTCCTGCTGTTCCTGTTCGGGCCGGCGCCGCGAGAAGTGGTGGCATTGACCGCGGCCGGCGTATTGATGATGAGCCGCAAGCTGCATTCGCACAAAATGCTCGGCCTGGTGGACTGGCAGTTGCTGGTGCTGTTCGTCGGCCTGTTCGTGGTCAACCATGCGATCGGGCAAACCGGGATGATCGGCGACGCGGTCGCGTACTTCGCGAATCTGGGTGTGCACCTGGAGCAGCCGGGCACGCTGTTCGTCACTACGTTCGTGTTGTCGAACATCGTCTCCAACGTGCCGGCGGTGATGCTGCTGTTGCCGCTGGCCACGCATGAAATGGCCGGCGCACTGCTGGCGCTGGCGAGCACGCTTGCCGGCAACCTGCTGATCGTCGGCAGCATCGCCAACATCATCGTGGTGGACGCCGCGGCGCGGCGCGGCATCCGCATCGACTGGAAACGCCATGCCCGGACCGGCGTGCCGGTGACGCTGGCCTCGCTGGCGATCGCCTGGCTCTATCTTTGGGCGCGGATGCCGGCGTCACTGAGCGCCTGAGCTTGAGCCGGCGACCGCCGGACTTACGCAACACATTCTTTCTCCTTACAAACTGCCATGCCTTCGGCATGACTTACGGTGCGTTGCTCTGCGGCGCCAATGCGGTTTGTAACGGCAGCGTTACCCTTCGTGACAAATCTTGACGCTCCAGGGTCAACTGGCTGGTGCACCCTACGTTTGTCGGACTGACGCGCTGCGTCCCGTTTCAGGAAAGCAGGCGCGGACTGCGCGGCAGTGTTCATGCCGCGCGCACCGAACGAAGGAGCGAGCCATGAGCGAGAAAATCCATCTGGGCGCATTGACTGCAATCTTCACCTGTCTGTTGTCTTTCACTGCGGCCGAAGCCAATGCACAAACTGCCGGGACCGCGGCGGATGCAACGCTTGCCGGTAACGAATCGCCGCTGCCCTGGCCGGCGCAGATTGCCACCGCTGACGGCAAATTCCTGGTCTATCAGCCGCAATTTGAAAAATGGGAAGGCGACCGGATCGACGGCCGCGCCGCGGTGTCGATACAAGGGCAGGACGGCGAAGCCGACGGCTTCGGCATGGTTTGGCTGTCCGCACGTACCACCACTGACCAGGCCGGCGGCACGGTCACGATCCGCGACATCTCGCTTTCGCGCGCGGAGTTTCCGACCGCGGAGGCGCGCAGCGCGGAGTACCTGGGTACGCTGCGCCGGCAGCTTGCGGCGAAATCCTGGAAGGTGCCGCTGGATCGTTTGCAGGCCGACCTGCAGATCGAACGCGCCACCCGCGCCGCCAGCGCCCAACCGCTGAACAATGACGCACCGGAGATCATCTACAGCGACCGCCCGGCGATCCTGGTGCCGGTCGACGGCGAGCCGGTATTGCGCGACCTCGCCGGCACCGGCCTGCAGCGGGTCATCAACACCCGCGCACTGATGGTGTATGACGATGCCGCGGCACGTTTCTATCTTTACCTTACCGATCGCTGGCTGTCCGCGAGAACCCTGGCGGGGCCGTGGACCGAAGCCGCAGGCCCGCGCGACGACCTCGGCGAAGCCCTGCGCCTGGCCCGCGAGGAAGGCGAAGTCGATCTGCTCGACGACGAGGACGGCGCCGAGGCCTCTCGCCCCGCCGTCATCCGTGTCAGCACCAGGCCGGCGGAACTGCTGCAGACCGACGGCCCGCCGGACTACGCGCCGGTCGAAGGCACCCGGCTGCTGCACGTGAGCAATTCGCCGAACAGCATTTTCATGGACCTGCGCACCCAGCAGCACTACGCGCTGATCTCCGGACGCTGGTACCGCGCGCGCAGCCTGCGCGCCCCGGATTGGGAGTATGTGCCGGCCACGGTGCTGCCGGCCGATTTCGCCATGATCCCGGAAGACCATGCGACCGCCGGCGTGCGCGCCGCGGTGCCGGGTACGCCGCAGGCACGCGAAGCGGCGATCGCCAACGAAGTGCCGCAGATCGCGGCGGTGATCCGCAGTGCGGCCGGACTGGAAGTCAGCTACGACGGTGACGCCGCCTTCGACCCGATTCCGGGTACCTCGCTGTATCGTGCAGTCAATGCGCCGATCCCGGTGATCCGGGTCGCGGACGACAGTTTCTATGCGCTCGACAACGGAGTCTGGTTCGTTGCCTCCAGCCCTTACGGGCCGTGGGCGGCGGCGACCTACGTGCCGCCGGCGGTGTACGCGATTCCGCGCAGCTCGCCGCTGCACTACGTGACCTATGTGCGGGTGTATGACGCCACGCCGGAAGTGGTGTACGTCGGCTATACCCCGGGGTACCTCGGCTCCTACGTTTCCAGCGACCACGTGGTGGTGTACGGCAGCGGCTGGCATCACCGGTCCTGGATCGGCAGTACCTGGTATGCCGCTCCGGTGACCTGGGGCTTCGGCTTCGGCTTCGTAAGCAGCTGGTGGTATCCGTGGCGGCCGGTCATATCGGTGGGCTGGGGCTGGCCGTACTACCGACCCTACTACCGTCCGTATTGGGGGCCGTGGCATCACCGGGCGGCGCATCATCATCGGCACAGTTCGAGTGTGACGGTGATCAACAACGTCAATGTCGGCAGGCGCGGGTACATCCATACCAACGTCAGCAACGTCTACGGTCGCTGGGATCGCAAGACGGTGGTGTCGCAGCGGCAGAGCCTGCGGGTGGCGGATCGCCGCGCGCCGATGCATGCGGACCGGTCGCGCACGAATCTGCGGCCGGGCACCGGCTATATCGAGAATGCCGCCGGGCGCCGCCAGTTCATCGATGGTCGGGCCGATCGTCCGCGCACCGAGGGTCGTAACGATCGCCGCGACTGGCAGAACCGCGACGACGACCGGCGCAATCGTGCCGGGCTGCCGCAGGTTCGCGCCAATCAGTTTCGCAACGATGCGACTCGCAACGACCTCAGCCGCAGGGACCAGATTCCTGTTGATCCTGTGGGCCGTGCCGACCGTCCGCAGGCCCGTGCCGATCTGCCGCAGTTGCAGCGGCGGGAGGTCCGGCGGGAGCAGGGTGGGCCGCGCGATCGTGCCGAACTGCCGCGGATCCAGGCGCCGCAGCGGGCACAAGGCAATGCTGCGCCTGAGCGTGGCGAGCGCCGGCAGCGAGCGGAAACACACGCGCCAGGTCAGGCACCGTTCAATGCACAATCGCCGCGGGTCCGCAGCGACGGACCGGGGCGGGAGCAGATCCAATCCCGGCAGCTACGGGCGGAGCAGAACCGGCCACGCACGGAATCCGGCAGCTCCATTCAACGCTCGCCGCAGGCGATCCAGCGCCAGGTCGAGCGCCGGGCTGCGCCGGTCCAGTCGCCGCCGGTGGTGAGGGCGCCTGAGCGCCAAGGCGCCGAAGTCCGGCCGCAAACGCAGCGCACGGAAGCGCGGCCGCAGATGCCGCGGCCGCAGGCTTCGGCAGTCGAGCGCCGTCCGCAGATCCAGAACAATGCGGTGCGCAGCCCCATGCCACCCTCGGTGCGTTCGCAGGCGCAGGCGGCAGAACCGCGCCGGCAGATGCAGGGCGGCCCGGTTCGCAGTCGGGCCGAGGCCCGCGGCGGCGAGGGGCGGGTGCCGCGCGGTGGTCCGGCCGGTATGCGCATCGATCGGTGATGCCGGGCTGAAGTTCTTGCTTTGCCCAATCGGCCGCGCTGCCATACCGACTGCACTTAATTGGGATTCGAACAACAGTTCACCAGACAAGCAGTAACCGCCAGGGACGCAAAGGACGCCAAGGCAAAGACGAACGCGGGAAAAGGGCCGCAAATCATCAGCGATCACGGCGCATGTGCCTTTGGGATTCCTTTGCGTACTTCGCGTCCTTGGCGGTTAACGTCGATTTCGAACCCGCGAACGCCACGAACGTCTCCCCGTCTAGGGTAGAACTTTGACCCGGTTCACGAATTCCAGGGTGTAGGCTTTGCGGTAATCCGTGTCCGGTTTCAGCAGTTTCGCATCGCGCATGAATTCGAAGGTCTGCTGCCAGCGCGCATCGGTCATGGTGAACAGGCCCGATGTTTTGGCATCGCCGCCTTCCACCACGCCGTATTCCTTGAGCTTCGCCACGCTGAAGGCGAGCTGGTCGTCCTCGACCTGCGGGTTGTCCTTGCGGATGAGCGCGTTGCCCGGCGCGGGATTGGCGAGGTAGCTTTTCCAGCCCAGTGCGGAGGCCTCGATGAAGCGCCGGATCAGTTCCGGTTTCGCCTTCACGGTTTTCTCCAGCGTGACGAGGGTCTGGGCGTAGGGCGGGTAGCCGTACTGCGCCAGATGAAAGATCCTCGGCTTGATTCCGGCCTTTTCGATCGCGTACGGCTCCGAGGTAATGTAGCCCTGCTGCGCCACCTTTTTGTCCACCAGGAACTGCTGCACCGAAAAAGCGTAGGGCCGTTTCTGCCGGTCGCTGAAGCCGTACTTGGCCTTGAGCCAGGGCCAGAACGTGGTTTCGCTGGCCTGGCCGATCAGCAGCGTGCGGGTCTTGAGATCCTCGATGCGCTGCACGTCCGGGTGCGCGATCAGTCCGGCCGGGTCGTACTGGAAGTTCGCCGCCACGGTGATCAGTGGCAAGCCCTGTTCCACCGCGTTGAGCGTGGCGATGTCGTAACCCATCACGAAATCCGCCTTGCCGGCCAGCAGCAACTGATAAACGTTCACCTGCGGCCCGCCCATGCGGATGCTGACGTCGAGCCCGTGCTTGCGGTAGATGCCCTCCGCCTGCGCCTGGTAGAAGCCGCCGTGCTCGGCCTGGGCATACCAGTTGGTCAGGAACACGACTTTGTCGAGGGCGTGGGCCGAGAATCCGGTGCACAGGAGTAACAGAAAAGCGAGGCGGGCGAATGTTTTCATCGGCTTTGGCTCCGGCACGGGCGACCCGGGTTCATGCCCGCACCTGCGGCGGCGAAATTCCGCAGCGGCGCGCGTTCTTTGTTCGCGGTGTCATGGTCACGTCAACGGCGCCATCACTGACCAGTCCGGTCTGAATGTCAGGATGCCAGCTTGCGGCAGAAACAGTAGACGAATTTTTGTTCCTTGCCGGACGGGGTATGGTGCGATTCCCGCTCATGGCCGAGGAGCTGGAACGGCTCGCCGAACTCTGCATGCAGTTCGTCGGCGCTGTAACGCATTACCGGGAGGCCGCTGCACTGGGTCGGGCCGTCTTCTGCGAAGGTGGCCACGATCACCAGGCCGCCCGGCTTCACCGCGCGAAGTACCGCCCGTACATAGGCGTGACGAGCTTCTTCGCCGGTGAGGAAGTGAAACACCGCGCGATCGTGCCAGACGTCGTAGCCGTGCTCCGTAAAATCGAACTCGAGCACGTTCGCTTCCATCCATCGGACTGCCGCGGCCCGGGAACCGAGCCTGGATCGCGCGGCGGCCAAGGCCGCGGCGGACAGGTCGAGAACCGTGACATTGCTGTAACCGGCGGCAAGCAGGTCATCCACCAGCGTGGAAGCGCCGCCGCCGACATCGATGATCGAGGCCGACTCCGGCACGCCGGCATCCCGGATCAGCTTCATGGACAGCGCGGCATGTTCCTGGAACCAGCTTACTTCGTTGGCGGCCCGCGTGGCGTAAACTTGTTCCCAGTGCTGTTTCGATTCCATTCGGCTTGGTCCTGAT
>LNFM01008996.1_pt1 | contig 14781 bp, 12 predicted proteins | sample 596031 | NCBI WGS metagenome assembly LNFM01 (sample SAMN04254537, study PRJNA301005) | activated carbon metagenome | isolation source: dual media filters at the Ann Arbor, Michigan drinking water treatment plant | place: USA: Ann Arbor
CCGTGATGGCGCTCACCGCCGCCTTCATGCGCTTCACATAGCCGCCGTGGTCGGCGCCCCAGATGTCGATCATGTCGGCAAAGCCGCGCACGAATTTGTCGTGGTGATAGGCGATGTCGTTGGCGAAGTAGGTCCAGTTGCCGTCCGACTTCTTGAGCGGCCGGTCGACATCGTCGCCGAACCGCGAGGATCGAAACAGCGTCTGCTCGCGATCTTCCCAGTCGTCGGGTACCTGGCCCTTGGGCGGCTCGAGCCTTCCCTGGTAGATCAGGCCCTGTGCGGTGAGCGCCTCGAAGGCGCGATCGACCGCGCCGCTCTCGACCAGCGCCCGCTCAGAGGAGAAGACATCGATTTGGACGCCGAGTGTCTCGAGGTCGGTGCGGATCTCGGCCATCAGGGTGGCGATGGCGAAGCTGCGCATCTCGGGCAGCCAGTCGGCTTCGGGCTTGTCGATCCAGCGCGCGCCATCGCGCTTGGCGATCGCGGCACCGACATCCTTGAGATACTCGCCCGGATAGAGGCCTTCGGGAATCGCCCCAATCTCTTCGCCCAAGGCCTCCTTGTAACGGAGGTAGGTCGACTGGCCGAGCTTGTCGACCTGGGCGCCGGCGTCGTTGATGTAGTATTCCTTGGTGACATCAAAGCCCACCTTGTCCAGCAGGTTGGCCAGCGCATCGCCCACAACCGCGCCGCGCGCGTGCGCCACATGCAGCGGACCGGTCGGGTTGGCCGAGACATACTCGACATTGACCTTATGACCGGCGCCCAGCTGCGAATCGCCGTAGGCGACGCCGGCCGCCAGGCACTCGCCCAGCCGCGCCCGCCAGAAGGCGTCGGTGATTTTGAGGTTGATGAAGCCCGGCCCCGCGACCGCGCCGTCGACCACGTCGGGATTGGCTTTCAGCCGCTGCAGCAGCGGCTCGGCGATGTCGCGCGGCTTCTTGCCGGCGGCCTTGGCCAGCACCATGGCGGCATTGGTCGCGATGTCCCCGTGCGCCGGATCGCGCGGCGGCTCGGCGGTGATGGCTGAGAAGTCGAGCGAGGACGGCAGTTCGCCGGACGCCTGCATGGCCTCGAGGGCGCTCACGACCACGCCGATGAAATGACGGTAGGGGTTCATGGCCGAGGGTATTGCCCATTCAGGGCATTTTGTCATCCGCGGGCCGCCGGACCTACTCGTAAAGGTCGAACAGGCGCCTGTGCTCGTCGAGGGCGAAGCGATCGGTCATGCCGGCGATATAGTCGGCGACCAGGCGGGCACGGGCCTGGGTTTCGGCCTGCTCGGCGCGCTCGCGCCACGGCGGCGGCAGGCAGTTGGGCTCGGTGAACAGCAATCCGAAGAGGTCGGCCACGACACGGCGCGCCTTGGAGTGCGACGTGTTGAGCCTCCAATGCTCGTACATGCGCTTGTAGAGGAACGCCTTCACGGTACGGTCGGTCGCGGCCATGTGCTCCGAGAAGGCCACCACCGGCCGGCCCAGCGCGCGGATGTCGGCCACCGATTTTGGCGCGTCAGCGGCAAGCCGGCGCCGCGTTTCGGCCAGCACGTCTTCCACCATAGCGTTGATGACCCGGCGCACCGCCTCGTGGATCAGCCGCGCCTGGTCGATGCCGGGATACTTCTGGGTCACGATCGAGAACATCTCGCCGACCAGCGGCAGCTCCTTGAGATCGGCCACCTCGAACAGGCCGGCGCGGAGGCCGTCGTCGATGTCGTGGTTGTTGTAGGCGATGTCGTCGCTCAAGGCCGCGACCTGCGCCTCCGGTCCGGCATGGCCGGTCAGTTCGAGGTCGTGGTCCTGGCAATACTCGACGATGGCGGCCGGCAGTTGCGACAGCGTGCGGCCCGGCTTGATCAGCGGGCCGTTGTGCTTGACTGCGCCTTCCAGCGTTTCCCAGGTGAGGTTGAGGCCGTTGAACTCGGCGTAGCGCTCCTCGAGCTTGGTCAGGATGCGCAAGGTTTGCGCATTGTGATCGAAGCCACCATAGCCCTTCATGGCGGCGTGCAACGCCTCCTCGCCGGCATGGCCGAACGGCGTGTGGCCGAGATCGTGGGCCAGCGCCACCGCCTCGCCCAGATCCTCGTCGAGGCGCAGCACGCGGCAGATCGTGCGGGCGATCTGGGCGACTTCCAGCGAATGGGTCAGCCGCGTCCGGTAGTGATCGCCCTCGTGATAGACGAAGACCTGCGTCTTGTGCTTCAGGCGACGGAACGCCGTCGAATGGATGATGCGGTCGCGGTCGCGCTGGAACGGGCTGCGGCTGGGCGAACTCGGCTCGACGTGCAGGCGGCCCCTGGACTGCCAGGGCAGGGTGGCAAAGGGCGCCAGGGCCTGGTTTCGCCACATCTCGTCAGCCACGCCTATCCTCTCCGGTTGCGGCGGGTTTTACGCCCTTCAGGCCCTGCCAACAACAGCGTGGGTCGCTAGGAATGCATTACTTGATCAATGTCACAGGTACTTTCGAATGGGCGATCACGTCCTGGGCGACCGAGCCCAAAAGAACGCCGGCGAGGCCGGTATGGCCACGCGTGCCGAGCACGACGAGGCCGGCACCGACCTTCTTCGCGAAGTCCGCCACGATCTCGCCTTGCCGGCCGACACCGATATGAACCTTGGCCGGTACGGCCGCCTTCCTGGCAATCTCAACGGCGGATGCAAGGGCCTTCTGCCCTTCCTCGCGCTGGTGGGCATCGATCTGCTCGCGGGAGACAAAGGCCGCTACAGAACCGCCCAGGTTGGGTTGAACGTTGAGCAGATGGAGTTCCGCGGCGAGACCCGAGGTGACCAGCTCGAGCGCATGCTGCACAGCCAAGTCCGAGTAGGCAGACCCATCGACCGCGACCAGAACCGCCTTCATCTTCGCCATCGCCGTTACCCCTTGCCGTTGGTGGCATCGTCGCTCGCCAGATCGACGGGCTGGTCGCCGCGGCGACGCCGGGCCCGAATCTGAAGCAAGTAGCCAAGTCCCACGGTAACCACGACGCCACCGATCTCGAACGCGATCTTGGCATGAGGAAACGCCCCAACGAGCCATTCAGCGTATGCCGGATCGCTGACGATCGTATTGCCCGCGATCCAGCCCAGCAGGCCGCCGCCCGCGATGACGATGATCGGAAAGCGATTGAGCAGTGCCATGAAGACCTGGGCACCGAACACAACCAGTGGAATGCTGATGAGCAGGCCGAGCACGATGAGGACGGTGTCTCCCTTGGCCGCCGCCGCGATGGCGATGGCGTTGTCGAGACTCATCACCGCATCCGCGATGAGGATGGTGCGGACGGCGCCCCACAGAGAACTCGCCCCCTTCACGCCCTCGCCATGACTTTCGTCACCCTGCACGAGTTTGATGCCGATCCACAGGAGCAAAAGGCCGCCGATCAGCTTGAGGTACGAGATCTGCAGGAGCTGGTCGACGATCAGGACGAAGATGATGCGCAGAATGATTGCGCCGCCCGTACCGATCGCGATGGCCGGCCACCGATAGCGCTTTTCGAGATTCCGGCAGGCAAGTGCAATGACCAGCGCATTGTCGCCAGCGAGAACGATGTCGATCAGAACGATCTGCGTCAGACCGCTCCAGAAGGCAGGCGTAAACTCAAATCCCATCGCTTCCGCTTCTCTCTCGCTTCAGTTTCTCCGCGCGATCTTCATTGTCTTTGTCGATGGTGTTAATGCAGCCTCCGCCGGGGGGCAAGCCAAACCGGACAGACCCAGGGAGAAGACCGCATGGCGAGCAGTGCCGGTTACAACAAGATGTTTCCCGTCTCGTGGACGGAATTGCACCGCGACGCCCGTGCTCTGGCCTGGCGACTGGCCGACCTCGGGCCGTTCAAGGGCCTGGTCGCAATCACCCGGGGCGGGCTGGTCCCCGCCGCCATCATTGCCCGCGAATTGAACCTTCGACTGATCGACACGGTCTGCTGCTCGACCTACGAGCGCATGGACCGGGGCGGCAAGGTCGAGCTCCTGAAGGGCACGACGGCCGAGCAGGAACAGGGCAAGGGCTGGCTGATCGTCGATGACCTTGTCGACACCGGCGTCACCGCCCGGGCCGTGCGGGCGATACTGCCGCAAGCGCATTTCGCCACGGTCTATGCAAAGCCCGCCGGCCGACCGACCGTGGACAGCTACATTACAGAGGTGAGTCAGGATACCTGGATCCTGTTCCCCTGGGATCAGGAGGCGGTGATGGCCAAGACCGTGCTCGAATTGAAAGGCAGCCAGTGATGAAGTGCTACGTCATCCCCTCGCCCAAGGGCATCGACTCGCTGACGCTCGCCGAGCGACCCGACCCGACGCCCGGTCCGCGCCAGGTGCTGGTGCGGGTGCGCGCCACCTCGCTCAACTACCGCGATCTGCTCACGATCGAGGCGCAGTACGCACGCTCGGCGCCCAAGCCCGACCTGGTCCCGCTGTCCGATGGCGCGGGCGACGTGGTGGCGGTCGGCCCCGGCGTCAGCCGGGTCAAGGTCGGCGACCGGGTCGCCGGCTGCTTTATGCAGAAATGGATCGGCGGCGCGATCGACGAGGCGGCACAGGCCTCGGCGATGGGCGGCGCGATCGATGGGATGCTGACGGAGCTCGCGGTGCTGGAAGAGGACGGCGTGGTCCAGTTGCCCGCTGGCTTGAGCTTCGAGGAGGGGGCGACCCTGCCCTGCGCCGGCCTCACGGCATGGCATGCGCTGGTCGAGATCGGCCAGATCAAGGCCGGCGACATCGTGCAGATCCAGGGCTCGGGCGGCGTCTCGATCTTCGCGCTGCAGTTCGCGAAAATGTTCGGCGCGCGCGTGATCGCGACCTCGAGCTCGGCCGCCAAGGCCGCACGATTGAAGCAGATGGGGGCCGAGGCTGTCATCGACTACAAGGCCACGCCCGACTGGGACCAGCAGACGCTGAAGCTGACCGACGGCCGCGGCGCCGACATCACCGTGGAAGTGGGCGGCGCCGGCACGCTGCCGCGTTCCTTCCTGGCGACGCGGCTGGGCGGCCGGATCGCCGTCATCGGGCTTCTGTCGGGCATGGCGCAGGTCGACCCGATGCCGATCCTGCGGCGGAACCTCCGCGTCCAGGGCCTTTATGTCGGCAGCAAACAGATGTTCGAGGGCATGAATCGCGCCATCGCGGCGAATGGCCTCAACCCTGTCATCGACAAGGTGTTTCCTTTCGCCGAGGCAAAGGCGGCGTATAAGCATCTCAAGAGTCAGAATCATTTCGGCAAGATCGTCATCTCACACGCCTAGGAGGTGCACTTCACCATGATCAATCGTCGTCTGTTCGGTGCGGGCCTGCTCGCCGCGCCCTTCGCCCAGTCTGCCCTCGCATGGCCCGCCATCGCCCAGGCCTGGCAACCCTCCGGACCTATCAAGATGGTCGTGGCCTATCCGGCCGGCGGACCGACCGATGTGATCGCGCGCATCGTTGCCGCCGACATCGCGGGGCCGCTCGGCCAGCAGGTCGTCGTCGAGAACCTGTCGGGAGGCGCCGGCTCGGTCGGCACGCGCGCCGTTGCCAAGGCGAAGCCCGACGGCCTCACCATCACGTTCGGCAACAACCAGACGCACGGCAACAACATGTTCATGCTGAAGGAGCCGGGCTACGACGCGGTGAAGGACTTCGCGCCGCTCGCCGGCGCCGGCGCCTTCGAGCATGTCTTTGTGGTCAAGAACGAGTTGCCGGCCAAGACCATCCAGGAGGTCATCGCGCTCGCCAAGGCCAAGCCCGGCGAGTTGAACTACGGCTCGACCGGCATCGGCTCGGGCTCGCACCTTTCCACCGAGCTTTTCATGGCGCGCACCGGCATCAAGATGACCCACGTGCCCTATCGCGGCGCGGCCCCCCTGGTGCAGGACCTGATCGGCGGTCGTATCGACATCTCGAACTCAACGTTGCCCAGCGTGCTCGCCCAGATCAAGGCGGGCCAGATCCGTGCCATCGCGATCGGCAGCGCCAAGCGCAACCCCAAACTGCCCGAGGTCGCCACGCTCGAGGAACAGGGCGTGACGGGCGCCAACGCCTCGTCGTGGGCCGCTTTCTTCGCGCCGGCCGCGACGCCGCAGCCTGCCCTTGACGCTCTTTCCGCGGAGATCCTGAAGAGCTTGAAGAAACCCGAGGTCGTGGAGAAGATCGGCAATCTCGGCTTCACCGTCGAGCCACGCGATCCGGCCCAGTTCAAGCCCTACCAGATGCAGGAGATCGCAACCTGGGTGAAGATCGCGAAGGACGCCGGCATCCAGCCGGGGGAGTAGGTCAGCGGCATGAAGAACCTCTGGTCCGACCAGGACGCCAACGCCGCGATCGCCAGCCACGCCGCCAAGGGTATCAACGAGGACCTGGCGCTGCGTGTCTACACGACGCGGCTGCTGGGCGGCGAGCCCAGGCTCGTGCTGCACGGCGGCGGCAACACCTCGGTGAAGACGCGGATGGCCGACATCACCGGCACCGACATCGATGTGCTCTGCGTAAAAGGCAGCGGCTGGGACATGGGCACGATCGAGGCGCCCGGCCTGCCCGCGGTGCGGCTTCAACCATTGCAGGAGCTGCACGGGCTTCAAGCGCTCAGCGACGAGGACATGGTCAACGTCCAGCGCAGCAACCTGCTCGACTCCAAATCGCCCAACCCCTCGGTCGAGACGCTGCTGCACGCCTTCCTGCCCCACAAGTTCATCGATCACACCCATTCCAACGCCGTACTGGCGCTGACCGACCAGCCCGACGGCGAGGCACTGGCCGCCGATCTCTATGGCAAGCGCGCCGCGCTGGTGCCCTACGTGATGCCGGGATTTGCGCTGGCCAAGAAGTGCAGCGAGGTCGGCAAGGAAAATCCCGACGTCGAAGGGCTGATCCTGCTGAAGCACGGCATCTTTTCGATGGGCGCCTCGGCGGAAGAAGCCTATGCGCGCATGATCGACCTAGTGACCCTGGCCGAGAAGCGTCTGGCGAAGGCCACGCGCAAGATTTTTGCCGGCGCCAGCCTGCCCAAAGAGATCGCCAGTGCCGCGGACGTGGCGCCGATCCTGCGCGGGCTGCTGTCGTTGCCGGCCAAGAGTGGTGGCCGCGAGGCGGCACAGCGCTTCGTGTTCGAGTTCAGGACCGGGCCGGAGATCCTGGCCTTCGTCGGTGGCAAGGAGATCGCGCGTTACAGCCAGCAAGGGCCGGTCACGCCCGATCACGCGATCCGCACGAAGAACCTGCCGTTCATCGCGCCTGCGCCCGAAGCCGGCAAGCTCGACGCGTTCAAGACCGAAGCCAAGGCGGCCCTGGAAAAATTCGCAGCCGACTATCACGCCTATTTCACGCGTCACAACGGTAAGCTGGTAACGGCCAAGAAGGAGCTCGACCCGATCCCGCGCGTGGCGCTCGTCCCGGGCCTCGGCCTGTTCGGCATCGGCAACACGTCGAAGGACGCCAAGATCGCGGCCGACCTCGCCGAGACGACGGTGGCGGTGATCGCCGACGCCGAGCGGCTGGGCACCTACGAGTGCATTCCCGAGCCGGATATCTTCGACATCGAATACTGGTCGCTCGAGCAGGCCAAGCTGAGCGCTGCGGCGGAGAAGCCGCTGGCGCGGCGCATCGTCGTCGTCACCGGCGGCGCCTCGGGCATCGGTGCGGCGACGGCCGCCGCCTTCGCCCGCGAAGGCGCCGAGGTCGCCGTGCTCGACCGCGACGTTTCCAAGGTGAAGGGCTTTGCCGTGGCCTGCGACGTCACCAAGCCGGCCGAGGTGCGCGCCGCCTTCGACAAGGTTGCGGCGACATATGGTGGCGCCGACGTCGTGGTCTCCAACGCAGGCGCCGCCTGGCAGGGCAAGATCGGCACGGTCGACGAGAAGACACTGCGCGACAGCTTCGAGCTCAACTTCTGGGCGCACCAGAGCGTGGCGCAGAACGCCGTGCGGATCATGAAGGCACAGGGCCTGGGCGGCTGCCTGCTGTTCAACACCAGCAAGCAGGCGGTTAATCCCGGGCCCGACTTCGGCCCCTATGGTCTCCCAAAGGCTGCAACCCTTTTCCTGATGCGCCAATATGCACTCGACCATGGCGCCGATGGCATCCGTTCCAACTCGGTGAATGCCGACCGCATCCGCTCCAACCTGCTGACCGACGAAATGATCGCCCAGCGCTCCAAGGCGCGCGGGCTCAGCGAAGCCGACTACATGGGCGGCAACCTTTTGGGCCTCGAAGTGACGGCCGACGACGTGGCCCAGGCCTTCGTGGCGCTCGCCAAGGCACCCAAGACGACCGGCAGTGTGACCACCGTCGATGGCGGCAACATCGCAGCGGCGCTCAGGTAGCAGCACGAGTTGCCAGCGTCTGATTGAGCTCCCCGCACGCCGGAAAGCCAATGACAGCGGGTTTTTCGCCCGTTCATTGTGGACACCCGAATGTCACGCGTGTTGTCCGAGGCGCTGTCCACTATTCGGAGACAAGCCTGATTCCACTGGCTCTTGCGCATCTCTCGCTCGCCGCGGGCAGGTCGTGCCGAACATGAGATCGGCCGGCGCGATCCGGGCGCCAGCCTACAGGAAATATAGGCCATTTCCTGCAGAAACGGCGTTCCCCGGAGCCCTCACCCCTCTGGCAGCCCGGCCCGACGAAGGCCTTGCATCAGGTGATCGCGGTCCTCGGCCCGGGCGAACGGCAGGCTCATGAGCGAGGCGAGCGTCGTGCCCGGTCGCGCGCGCACGAGGTCGGCCGCGACCGTGCGCGCCTCGGCGAGCCGGCCGGCCTGTGCGAGGCTCGCGGCATAGACGATCATGCCCAGCCACCAATCGGGCAGGACCTGCACGGCGCGGGCGGCATCATCGACTGCCGGCCCGTAGCGCCGGGCGAGATAGTGGGCCAGCGCCAGGCCGAAATAACGATGCGGGTTCAGGGGATCGCCGGGATTGATCTTGAGCGCGCGCTGGTTGTTGGCGATCGACTCCTCGGCGGCACCGGCCCAGGCCAGCACGGTGCCGAGCGTGCCGTAGGCCAGCGAAAAACTCGGATTGATGTCGAGGGCGCGCCAAAGCGAGACCGTGGCGCGCTCGTGCCGGCCCGCCATCAGATGCGCAAGCGCCTGCACCCAGTGGGAATACTCATCCGCGTCCTCCGACAGCACGGCACGCTGCGCCAGCGAGGCGACGCGCTCGGAAGCCGCGCCATCCCACGGGATGTAGCCCCTGTAGGCCTGATGCCAGGTCGCCGCGGCAAGCAGCCGGCACGCCTCGCCGTTAGCCGGATCGACCTGCAGCGCCTTCTCCGCGCTCGCCACCGCTTCGGCCAGGCCATCGGCCGTGGCCCGGTAGAGCCTCTCCCTGGAACGCGCCAGCAGATCGCCGAGCGGTGTGGCCGACGGCGCCTTGCGCGCCGCCGCCCTGCCTTCGCTGACGATGAGCTGCACCTGCACCGAGGCCACGACGCACTGTGTGAGATCGTCCAGCAGTTCGAAACCGCCGCCGGCCGCACGGTCGAACGTGGCCGCCCAGAGCTGGCGGCCGGTGGCGGTCTCGGTGAGCTGCACCGAGAGCCGCAACCGGTCGTCGGACTGGCGCAGGCGGCCGCTCACCACGTAGTGGACGTCGAGGTCGCGGCCTACATCGCGCACGTCGACCACGCGGCTCTTGTAGGTAAACATGGTGCTGCCGGCGATGACCCAGAAGGCGCGGATACGCGACAGTCCCGCTATAACGTCCTCGCTCAGCCCGTCGGCGAGGCGGTCGAGGTCGGCGTTGTCGGCGTCGCCTGACGCCTCGAATGGCAGGAGGGCGATCGACGCCCGCGCATCCGCCCCGGTGTCGGGTGGGGCACCGGCGGAACTGGGAGCAGCCGGCTCCACCGCCACCGGCACGTCGACCGCGTAGCCGCGCCGCGGAACGGTTTTCAAGATCCGTGGACCGGACTTGCCCAGGGCGCGACGAATCTCGCTCACACATTGCGCGAGCGATTCGTCGCTTACCGTGACGCCGGGCCATACCGCCTTCATCAACTCGTCCTTGGCCACGATGCGCCCGGCGTTCTCCAGCAGATGGCGCACGACGTCGAAGCTCTTCGGTCGCAACGCCACTTCGCCGGCAGGCCCGAGAAGACGGGACCGGTCGAGGTCGAGGGTGAACGACTCGAACTGAAGAAGCTTGGATGCCATCGCTTTGCGCACAGGCAAGGCAGGTCGGACCCGCCTGGAAGTTTCAAGATAATTTAAGCGTCTCCTGATGTCGCCTTCAAGACGCGTGCCCGGCGGTGCCCTATCTCCCCGGCCGCAACGATGGAGACCTCAAGATGGACAGACTTGCCACATTCACCTGCAAGGGCCACGACGGCATCGTGCTGTCCGGCGCCCGGACTGGCGATCCCGACGGCGAGCCGGTCGTGTTGCTGCATGGTTACAGCGATTCCTGGCGCTCCTACCTGCCGCTCATGCGCGAGCTGCCGCGCTCGCTCTGCCTGATCGCCTTGTCGCTGCGTGGGCACGGCGACTCGGCCAAGCCCGAAGGTCCTTACGGCACAGAACCGATGGCACGCGACGTCGTGGCCGCGATGGACCAGCTCGGCATCGCCCGTGCCACGGTCGTTGGCCATTCGATGGGCAGCCTGGTCGCCCAGCGTTTCGCCCAGGAGCACACCCAGCGCGTCAACCGTCTGGTGCTGATCGGCGCCTTTGTCACGCTCAAGGGCAATCCCGGCGGCGAGGCGCTGTGGCGCGACGCGCTGGCCGGCCTGACCGATCCGGTCGATCCCGCCTTCGCGCGCGCATTCCAGGAGAGCTCGCTCGCCCGGCCCGTCCCCGCCGACTTTTTCGCGGGCGTGATCGACGAGAGCCTGAAACTACCGGCCCGGGTCTGGCGCGCCGCGTTCGACGCCATCCGGTTGGAAGATCGCAGCGCCCTGCTCGGCCGCATTGCCGCCGAGACCACCATCGTCTGGGGCGATCGCGACGCCTTCTGCCACCGCGCCGAGCAGGACCGGCTGGCGCGGTCGATCCCCCGCGCACGGCTGCTCGTCTACGAGGGCACCGGCCACGCGCCACACTGGGAAGAACCGGCCCGCGCTGCGGCCGACATCGCGGCGGCAATCGGCGCCCCTCGACGGGCGGCTGCCTAGACAACTCGAAAACCAAGGAGACGATCGTGATCAAGGACCTGCAAGGAAATGCACTGAACGGCGCGACCGCCGAGGCGGCGGCGCTCTACAACCAGGCCCTGGAGGCCTTCAACCTCTATCACGGCGATCCGATGGCTCTGCTGGCTCAGGCGATTGACGCCGCACCGCGCTTCGCCATGGCCCACCTCCTCAAGGGACATCTGTTGGGGCTTGCGACGGAACCCGACGCGACTGCCCAGGCCCGGGTCACGATCGGCGAGATCAAGGCGCTCTACCTCGACGATCGCGAGGCGGGGCACCTTGCCGCCTTAGAACACATGGTCGCGGGCGACTGGACCCGGGCGGCAGTGACGCTCGACCTGCTCGGCATACGCTTCCCGCACGATCTGGTAGCGCTCCAGGTCGGTCACCAGATTGATTTCTTCCGCGCCAATGCCCGCAACCTGCGCGACCGCATCGCCCGCGCGCTGCCGGCCTGGTCCGCCGATCTGCCGGGCTACTCCATCCTGCTCGGCATGCTGTCCTTCGGCCTGGAGGAAACCGGCGACTATGCCCGCGCCGAGGAAACTGGCCGCCGCGCACTCGACCTGCAGCCACTCGACTGCTGGGCGCACCACGCCGTCACCCACGTCATGGAGATGCAGGGCCGTGCCCAGGACGGCATCGACTGGATGAGCGCGCGCCGGCCCTATTGGTCGAACGACGCAAACTTTTTCAAGGGGCACAACTGGTGGCATCGTGCGCTGTTCCACCTCGATCTCGGCCAGGCCGACGACGCGATGGCACTCTACGACGGCCCGATCCGTGGCAACCGCAGCGCGGTCGTCCTCGACCTGGTCGATGCCAGCGCCCTTCTGTGGCGCCTGCACCTGTCGGGGTACGACGTCGGCCTGCGGTGGACCGAGTTGGCCGCAGCCTGGGACGCGCACGCCGACGGACGCACCTACCCCTTCAACGACTGGCATGCGGTCATGGCCTATCTCGGCGCCGACCGCATGAAGGACGTGGCGCGGCTTGCCAAGGCCTATCACGAGAACGACAGGGCCGGCGGCGAGACCGCCGCCTGGGGACGGGCGACGGCGCGGCCGCTGATCGAGGGCTTCGGCGCCTTCTGGCACGGCGATTACGGCACCGCGATCGAGCTTCTGCACCCGGCACGCTTCATTGCCAACGGCTTCGGCGGCAGCCACGCCCAGCGCGACATTATCGACTGGACGTTGATCGAGGCCGCGTTGCGCGGTGGCCTGCGCGACGTGGCCGAAGCGCTCGCGCAGGAACGGCTGGCACTCAAGCCGCACAGCCCGATCAATCGGGCGTTCCTGGCGCAGGCTCGCGGCAAGACCAGCGCGCCGCCGCTGGCGGCTTGATACACCCGGCGTGGCGGGGTCGGACGCTGCCGATCCCGCCGTCCCGCTCACCGCACCCCTGCCCTGCGGGAATGGCCTTCCCCGCAGAGCCCTGCCGTGTTCACCTCGCGACATGCAGATCGAGCCCCTCGGTCGCCACATCGGCGGCCGCCTGACCGGCATCGACGCGCGCCGGCCGCAGACCGCGGCCGAGATCGCCGCCGTCGAGGCCGGCATGGACGAGCACGCCGTCCTGGTACTGCCCGGCCAGGACGTCACCGACGAGCAGCAGCTCGCCTTCACGCGCAACTTCGGCCCCCTCGAGGAAGGCGCCAACTCCACGGTTCGCGCCAGCGAACTCCGCCTCGCGCCGGCCTTCGCCGACGTCTCCAATCTCGACAAGGACGGGGCCAAGCTGGCGCGCGACAACAAGCGCCGCATGGCCTCGCTCGGCAATCGCCTCTGGCACTCCGACGCCTCGTTCCGCGCCATCCCGGCCCGCTATTCGCTGCTGAGCGGCCGCATCGTGACGACCGATGCCGGCAACACCGAGTTCGCCGACATGCGCGCGGCCTACGACGCCTTGGATGCCGAAACCAAGGCCGAGGTCGAGGAGTTGGTCTGCGAGCACTCGCTGATCTATTCGCGCCAGCAGCTCGGCTTCACCGAGTTCCTGCCCGACGAGCGCGTGTCCATGAAGCCGGTGCTGCAGCGACTTGTGCGCACGCACCCCGTGACCGGCCGCAAGTCCCTCTACCTGTCGGCCCATATCGGCGCCATCGTCGGCTGGCCCCGGCCCGAGGCGATGGCCTTCATCCGCGACCTGATGGAGCATGCGACTCAGGCGGCGTTCGTCTACGTCCATCGCTGGACGAAGCATGACCTGGCGATCTGGGACAACCGCACCACCATGCACCGCGTGCGCCGCTTCGACGATCTCAACATCGTGCGCGACATGCGCCGCACCACGACCCGAAGCGACGGGCCGACGGTGGCGCAGCCGGCGGCCTAGGGACGGGCCTCGAACTCCGAATCCTTCTTCGGGATCAGGTCGTAGGGCAGCGCGAAGCCCGGCATCGCCCTCAGGCGATCCCGCCACGCCGCCAGATTCGGGCGCTGGTCGATCGACAGGCCGCCTTCGTGCGCGAACACCATGCGGCCCCAGCAGCCGATGTCGGCGATCGAGCAGGCGCCGCCCACCAGCCAGTCGCGTCCGGCCAGCGACTTGTCGGCGAAGTCGAGAGCCGCCTCGGCCTGCGGGCGGAAGTAATTCACGATGTCCTGCGACACGTCGGGGCGGAAGCGGGCGAAATGGCGGACGCGCGCCACGTTGGTGATGGCGTCGTTCTCCCACGACAGCCACTCGCGGGCCTGCCAGCGGTGCTGCTCGGTCTTGGGCTCGAAGTGCCCGGTGGTGCGCGCGAGATAGTCGAGCACGACGTTCGACATCACGGGTGAGGCCGCGGTGGCGCAGCACCGGCACCTGGCCATAGCGGTTGATGGCGAGGTGGGCCGCCTCCTTCTGCACGCCGTTTTTCAGGTTGACGGTGCGAAAGGAGAACGGCAGGCCGCTCAGGGCCAGGAACAGCATCGGCTTGTAGCTCGAGCTCGAGGTGAAACTGCCGTGCAGAACGAAGCGCTCATCGCTCATGGGGGCTCCTGTGGCGCTGGCCGGGGCCAATTCGTACTCTGTCCCCGTCCTCGGAGGAAACGAACATGACGATGCTCAAGCGCCGCAAGGTCGGCCGGACCAAACTCGAAGTCACGGAACTGGGCCTCGGCGGCGCGCCGATGGGCGGCTTTCGCGCCACCATTACCGATGCCGAGGCGGTGAAGCTCACCGACGACGGCTACGATGCCGGCATCCGCTTCTTCGATACCTCGCCCTACTATGGCTACGGCCGCAGCGAGCTGCGCATGGGCGCGGCGCTCCGTGAAAAACCCCGGGACAGCTACGTGCTGTCGACCAAGATCGGCCGGATCATGCATGCGATGAAGCCCGGCGAGAAGCCGCCGGCCGACTTCCGCGAAAACGGCCTGACCGGCTTCGCGCCGGTCTACGACTACACCTACGACGGCGTCATGCGCTCGCTCGAACACTCGCACATGAGGCTCGGTCTGCAAAAGATCGACATCGCGCTGATCCACGACGTCGATTTTTGGACCACCAAGGACCGCGCCGTGCTCGAGGAACGCTTCAAGACGGCGATGGACGGCGGCTATCGTGCGCTCGACGAGCTGCGCAAGGCGGGCGTGATCTCCGCGATCGGCGTCGGCATCAACGAGAGCGACACCAGCACGCGCTTCATCAAGGCCGGCGACTTCGACTGCATGCTGCTGGCCGGGCGCTACAC
>LNFM01008997.1_pt1 | contig 14778 bp, 12 predicted proteins | sample 596031 | NCBI WGS metagenome assembly LNFM01 (sample SAMN04254537, study PRJNA301005) | activated carbon metagenome | isolation source: dual media filters at the Ann Arbor, Michigan drinking water treatment plant | place: USA: Ann Arbor
TCGACCAGCACCGTCCGCAGTAGGACCGCCACCCATCGACGCGCCCCGAAAACGCGTCAATCCCCGAACTGCAAGTACTTCGCTTCGCGTTGCCGCCACGCTGCGGTGTTCACCGCCACTTCCCGGTCGGTGAAGGTCGCCAGTCGATCTTCGATGGCCGCCGTATCGCCGTCGCGCATCATGACGGCGAGCACGTCCTGCGCCGCCCGAATCGCCGCACGATGGGTCTGCGACGGATAGATGCCGAGCTTGAACCCCATCGCTTCGAGTTGCTTTTTCGGCAGCGCAGGGGTTTTGCCCCCCTCGAAGATATTGGCCAGGGCAGGACCTTTCAATTGCGGCGGAACGGCCGCCAGTTCCTCGATGCTTTGAGGCGCCTCGACGAAGCCGACATCCGCCCCCGCTTCCAGATACGCGTTGACCCGGTCGATCGTGGCCTGCAACCCTTCGATGGCACGCGCATCGCTGCGCGCGATGATCACCATGTCGGCATCACGGCGCGTGTCGACGGCAGCCTTGATCTTGCCGACCATCTCCTCGACGCTGACGACCGCCTTGCCTTCGTAGTGTCCACACTTCTTCGGCGCGACCTGATCTTCGATGTGGAAACCGGCCACGCCCGCACGCTCGTACTCGCGCACGGAACGAATCGTGTTGATCGCATTGCCGTAGCCCGTGTCGATGTCGGCGATCACGGGAATGTCGACGGCATCGACGATGCGGCAAAGCGTCTGCACGTTTTCTGTCAGCGTAAGCAGCCCCATGTCGGGATACCCTTGCGAGCGTGAGATGCCCCCGCCGGTAATGTAGACGGCTTCGAACCCCGCCACCTGCACGAGGCGAGCAATCAGAGGATCGTAGGCGCCGGGAACGATCGTGTAGCCGGGACGCGCGATCAATTCGCGCAGCTTCTTTCTCGTACTCATGGTTCGATACTCCTCGCTGTCATGAATGGCTTGGACCCATTGAACACCCGTCGTGGATCGGACCCCGGCCCTGCCTCCTTGTGCACGGGCGTCTCCGAACGGACCCTGCGTTTCCTCGATTGCTGCTCGGCGCGGCTCGCTGACCTCGCTCACTTCGACGGCGCCGCCGCCATCATCGCAATCAGCTCGCCGATGTCGTGGAGATCATCCATGCCGCGCACCAGTTCGATCACCCGTTGAATCCGAGCGGGATCGAGGCACGACTTGACGACCTGCCGGAACTTGTCGTCGATGTCCTCGGGTGCGAGCGGATTCTCGGCGCTGCCGCGGCGGTTGAGAATCTCCGTCTCGAAGGATCGTCCGTCGTGTGTCGTCACGTTCACGCGGGCGCCGTGGCGAAACGCCGCACCCATCGCCTCGATCTGAGGATCGATGTGGGCACGCACGCGCGGGACCAGCGCCAGCACTTCGGGATCGCGCAGACGCTCCTCGCGGTACTGATCCACGAAGGCCGTTCCATCGAGCGCGATCATCGCCATGCCGTAGTAGAGATTCATCTGCGCCGCCGTCACGCCTTGCGCCTTGTACTCCCAGGCGCAGTGGACGTAGGTCGCCTGGCTGAGGCCCGCGTCGATGCATGCGATGTCTTTAGCTCGCAGGCCGTGATCACGCATGATCTGCGCCAGGCCATCGAGCGCCGTGTGTATGCTCGTGACCGCCGCATAGGGCTTGTAGCCGACGTTTCGTGTTTCCCAGACGCTGCCCAGACCCGCCGTGAGCTTTTCCGGAAGCGGTTGATCGGAATGCGTGACGAGATAGCCGCCGTACGCGGCTTCGAGCACGTCTTCGATGCCGGTGAAGCCGCGCTCGGCGAGCAGGACGGCGTACACGCCGCTTTGCGCGGCGCGCCCGGAGTGAAAGCGCTTCACCATCGCACCTTCCTGTGCGGCCATCAAACCGCATGCCTGCGAACCGACGATGCCGAACGCATGCAGTGTGTGGTGAGCGTCGAGCCCGCGCATGCGAGCGGCGGCTGCAGCCGCCGTAAAGGCCCCCGAGGTACCCTGCGGATGAAACCCCTTCAGCAGGAGCCGCACCGTTGCGGCGTTGCCGACCCGCGCGCCGACTTCGTAGCCGCCAACCATGGCCGTCAGCAGATCCCGCCCGCTCGCCGTGCCCCTGGCTTCGGCCATCGCCAGGGCCGCCGGCAGCGCAAGCGAGCCCGGATGAATGATCGACTCCTTGTGGATATCGTCCAGTTCGAAGGCGTGCCCCGCAGTCGAATTCACCAGGGCTGCGTTGGCGATGGAGGTCTTCTTGCCACTGCCGTAGATGGACGCCTGCGGCGCACAACCCTCCGCTTCGACCAGCGCCTGCACGTGCTGCGTCCAGGGCAGCGTCACCCCGTGCAGACAAACTCCGATGCTGTCGAGCAGAGACAGCTTCATGCGTTCCACCACATCGGCCGGAATGTCGCTGAATTGCAGCTCGGCACTGAAGCGGGCAAGGTCTCGCGTGGCATTCGCGAGTAAGGGTGCTTGGGATGCGGTCATGATCGATCCTATTCGGCGGTACGCCCCCCCGACGGGCAACGAACGCGATGCGATGCGTGCGCGGTAATCGGCGGCTCGGGTGTCAGGCGCGCGGGGCCTCGTCCAATCGAACCACGATGCCCTCCAGCTCCTTGCTGGGTGCAGCGTACCGCTGCATCACGAGCGGATCGTGGCCGGGCACGATGTGCTGAAGCGAGTCGGACAGGCGACGCAACGTCTCGTACCCCTTCATCACGTCGCTCAAGTTAAGCGTTGTGGGAAACACCCGATAGTTCTCGAAGTGTTCGTAGTAATGGCTCGTATCGGATGCGAGCACGACCCAACCGCGCTTCGTCCATACGCGCATGCACTGCACGCCTGCCGTGTGGCCGCCGATCTTGTGCAGCGAAATGCCCGGGGCGATGGTCGACTCGCCGTCGACGAAGTTCACGCGACCGTCGAACACCAGCCGTACCATGCCGCATACCTCATCGGGCTCGTAGCTGTGACCGAACTGGCGATACGCCATGTGGCGGCCCGTGGCATACGCCATTTCCGCTTCCTGCAGATGAAAGCGGGCGTTCGGAAACGCATCGAACGTACCGACGTGATCGTAGTGCATGTGCGAAAGGACGATTTCGCTCACGTCCTTTGCCGCGAGCCCCATCATCGACAACCCCTCGGAAGGCGCTCGCAGGTACGTGCGGGCACGCTTCTTCGCCATGGATTCGGTAAACCCGGTGTCGACCACGATGCTGCGTTCTGCGTTGCGCACCAGCCACACGAAGTAATCCATGTTCATGGGCGCGTCGTGCGGGTCGCCACCCACGAAGTTCGCGGGGCGGTTGACGTTGCGCGTCGCGTACTTGATGGCGTAGATCTCGTAGGGTGTGATGTTCATGCAACTCTCCTCCGTGTTCCCGACTTTCAATCCGATGGCAGGCGCAGCGTATCGACCGACATGGCAACCATCGCACCGTCTCGAATGGCCGTGAGGAAGTCGCCGGGGCGATAGCAATCGCCCGCCAGTTCGTACGGCACCCCGGCCGCTTCGAGCACCTCGACGACATCGCGCACCGGCCTCGGTCCGATCGCGATCAAAAGCACGTCACCCATCTCGATGCTGCGCCGGACATCCGTCTTGCCGACTCGCAGATTCATGACCCGGCCTTCGAATCCGTCGATCTTCGCTTCGGTCAGCACTTCGCCGCCCTGGGCACTGACCCGTTCGATCAGCTCGAAGCGGTTGTTGCGAGCCATCCCTTGCGCCACGACCGCCAGCGTTTCGACGATGCACACCCGCGCCTTGCGTGCAAGCAGCAGGTCGGCTGCCTCCATCCCCACCATTCCACCACCGACGATCGTGACCCGTGCCCCCGCGGCGATCGACTCGGGCTGTGCAAGGTAATCCCACGCATGCACGAAACGCACGTCCGACGCGAGCTGCGAGAGGTCGAACGGTGCCGGGCGCGGCACCGCGCCGGTCGCGACGATCGCGAAGTCCGGCGCGAACGCCCGCACCGTGGCCTCGGTGGCATTTACGCCCGTGCGCACCGACACACCGAGCGCCTTCACCTGCTGCCACCGGTAGGACCAGATGGGTTCGACCTCGCGCTTGTCGGGCGCCGCCATCGCGAGTTTCATCTGCCCGCCCGGCTCGGATCGCTTTTCCCAGACTTCCACCTCATGGCCGCGCGCGGCGAGGACGCGCGCGGCTTCGATCCCGGCAACACCTGCACCGAAGACGAGCACGCGACGGCGCTTGTCTGCCTGCACACGCCGCTCGGGGAAGAGTTGCGGCTCGGCGAACTCCAACGCTTCGAACTCGGTGCCGATCACGGGATTGTGCACGCAGGCGACATCCTTCTCGATCGTCAACCGCTCGAAGCAGACGTTGCAGGCGATGCAGCCGCGGATCGGCGCAGTGACCGTTCCGAACGCCTTCGCGCACCAGTGAGGATCGGCATAGAGCGCTCGTCCGAGCGAAATGAAGTCCGCCGAACCGCTCGCCAACACGGCTTCGCCATCTTCGGGATCGACGATGCGGCCGGCAACGAAGCACGGAATCGATACGGCCTGCTTGATCGGCTTCGCATAGGGCGCCAGCATGCCGCGCGGGAAAGAAGGCGGCTGGATGCAGTACTTCGAAAGCTGCGGGCTCTCGTTGCTGCCGCCGGAGAGATCGAGCGCATCCACCCCGGCGCGTTCCAGCGCCTTGGCAAGCTCGATGATGTCTGCATCGCTGTAGCCGTCCGGTACGTACTCCGTGCAGGACAGGCGCACGATGAGTACTGTACCGGGCAGGGCATTGCGCACGCGATCCACGGTCTCGAGCAGAATCCGCATCCGATTCTCGAGACTGCCGCCGTATTGATCCGTGCGCTTGTTGATGCGTGGCGTGAAGAATTGTTGAAAGAGATAACCGTTGCCGGCATGGATCTCGATGCCGTCGTAGCCCGCCCGCACCAACCTGCGCGCGGAGGCGACGAACTGCTTCTGGATCTCGACGATCTCGCCGACTGCGAGCGGACGCACCGCGTCGCCCGTGTTCGGGTTGTGCCAGGGCGACGGACCCACCGGCTCCATGTTGAGCACGAAGCGGCGCAGGAGCGCCCCGCGATGATTCAGCTGGGCGAACACGCGGCAATCGTGGGCGTGGATCGCCTCGACGAGACTCGCGAGCCCGGGAATGAATCGGTCGTGGTACACGCACAGAGAGTTGTGATGCGGTCGCGCGTGTTCGGTCACGACCATCGCCTCGGTCATGATGGCGGCGACTCCACCCTTGGCCCGCTCTGCGTAGTAGAGCTTGTCGCGCTCGGTCGACAGGCCGTCGGTGGTGCTGTAGTTGGTGCCCATCGGCGCCATGATGACGCGGTTCTTGAGCGCGAGCTTGCCGATGCGGCCGGGCTGGGCGAGGAGCATAGGATCTTGGATCGTCGAATTTGATTGGATGTTAATGGAGATCCGGGAAAAACGGGACGGACCAAGCTACCGGAGTGAACGGTGAGCGACCTGGCCGCTGGGTACATCCGAGCATGAGGAGTGAAGCGTGAAAGAAAAGCCTTGCACTTCCCTGGGTCGCTGTACAGCAGCGCCCTTCACCTTTCACCCTTCACTGCTGTATTCACGATCGAGAGTACCGCCTCCCCATACCGCTCCAGCCGCTTCGCCCCTATCCCCGAAATGTTCGCCAATACATCGAGCGAGGTCGGCGTCACCTGCGCGATGGCGATCAGCGTCGCATCGTGCAGGATGACGTAGGCCGGCACCCCTTGCCGCTTGGCCTCCTCGGCACGCCAGCTCTTGAGCCGCCCCAACAGCGAATCGTCGACTTGCGCAGTTAAATTGGCTCGCATGCGCTGGCGGAACTTGCGTTCGGTCGTGCGCTCCGGCGCACGGCGCATCTCGACGGCACACTCGCCGCGAAGGATCGGTCGCGCAGACTCGGTCAGGCGCAGCGCGCCGTAAGCTTCGTGATCGACGGCAACATGGCCGAGGGCCACGAGCTGGCGCAGGATGTTGCGCCACTGGGGATCATCGATATCGGCACCGATACCGAAAACGCTGAGCTTCTGATGATCCCAGCGGGCAATCCGTTCGTTGGCGCGACCGCGCAGCACGTCGACGACGTGCACTGCACCGAAGCGCTGCCCCGTGCGGTAGATTGCGGACAACGCCTTGCGCGAGGGCTCGGTCGCATCCCAGGTGTGCGGCGGGTCGATACAGGTGTCGCAATTGCCGCACGGGGAGGATGGTTCACCGAAGTAGGCAAGCAGTCCCAAGCGTCTGCATTGCGCGCTTTCGCACAGGGCGAGGAGCGCATCGAGCTTGGCCGTGGCGACTCGCTTGTGGGCATCACCGGCGTCGGACATCTCGATCAGCCGCCGCTGCTGAACCAGGTCGGCAAGCCCATAGGCCATCCAGGCGTCGGCAGGCAGTCCGTCCCGCCCGGCGCGCCCCGTTTCCTGGTAGTAACCTTCCACGCTCTTCGGCAGATCGAGATGAGCGACGAAGCGAACATCGGGCTTGTCGATCCCCATCCCGAAGGCGATCGTTGCCACGATCACCACCCCCTCTTCGCGCTGAAAGCGCGCCTGGTTTTCGTTGCGATCCTCCGTCGTCATGCCCGCATGGTAGGCAAGCGCGTTGATGCCATTGCTGCGCAGCCAATGCGCGGTTTCTTCGACCTTGCGCCTCGACAGGCAGTACACGATGCCCGCATCGCCCACGTGATCCGCCGCGATGAAGCGCAGCAACTGGTTGCGCCCATCGACCTTGTCGACGATGGTGTAGCGGATGTTCGGCCGGTCGAAGCTCGACACGAAGATTCGCGCCTCGCCGAGCGCCAGCCGCTGCACGATCTCCGTTCGCGTTTGGGGATCGGCGGTGGCCGTGAGCGCCACGCGAGGGATATCGGGAAACCGCTCGTGCAGTATCGAGAGCTGCAAGTACTCCGGACGGAAGTCGTGCCCCCACTGCGACACGCAATGCGCCTCGTCGATGGCGAAAAGCGCAAGCTCGGCGCGCGAAATCAGGTCCAGGCAGCGTGCCGTCGTGAGGCGCTCGGGAGCCACGTAGAGCAGATCGAGTCGTCCCCCGACGAAGTCCTCCTCGACGCGGCGAGCATCGTCGATGCCGAGGGTCGAATTCAGGAATGCGGCCTTCACCCCGAGTTGTGCCAGGGTTGCCACCTGATCCTGCATCAACGCAATGAGCGGTGAAACCACGACCGCCGTTCCTCGTCGCAGGAGTGCCGGCAGCTGATAGCAGACCGACTTGCCGCCGCCGGTCGGCATGAGCACCAGGGCATCGCCGCCACCGCTGACGTGATCGACGATCTCGCGTTGCGGGCCGCGAAACTCGGGATGGCCGAAGACGGTGCGCAGGGTGGCGAGTGCGGGATCTGCATCTGCCATACGATCTCGAACTGCGCCCTGCGAATTCGTCATCGTCCGCCCGAAGCGCGAATGCCGGGCAGCTTCTCTTCGTCCTTGAGTGCGCGCAACGATTTGCGCCAGGCATCGAGGGTGTACGCGATGTCCGTGTCGGTGTGCACTGCCGACACGATGCCGCCGCGATAGCCCTTGAGATCCACGCCGTTGTTCAGCATCGCGAGGCGCAGCTTCGACAACATGCGTTCGTCCTTGCCCTTGAGGGCCTCGATGGTGAGCGTGCGTGCATCGAAGTCGGTTGGCCGAATCGGCTCACCCAGCGGATTCGAATGCAGATGAAAGAACGAATGCTCGCCGTAGATGGCCCAGGGGATGTTCTCCTCTTCCAGGATCTCGTTCATGCCCGTGCGAAGCTTCGCGGCCGTGGCCGACGCTCGTTCGCAAGCGTCGGTATCGCGGATGATGTCGAGCGTCGCGATGCCCGCCGCGGCGCTCAAGGGGTGGGCATTGTGCGTGCCCTGATGATTGATGCGCTCGCGCTTCGCTGCAGCGGCCGCTTCGAAATCGAGCCAGTCGAGAATTTCCCTGCGCGCGCCCACGGCGCCGCCCGGCATGCCGCCGGCGACGATCTTCGCCATCGTCGTGATGTCGGGCGTAACGCCGTACAGCGCCTGCGCCCCGCCCCTGTGAACGCGAAAGCACGTGACGACTTCATCGAAGATGAGCAGCGCACCGTGACGCGTCGTGACCTGACGCAGCGCGTTGAGCACTTCCGGCGAGGTCGGAATCATCCCCGAGCTGCTGCCGATCGGCTCCATGATCACGGCGGCAACGTCCTTGTTGTGCGCGAGCACTCGCTCGATGGCAGCGACATCGTTGGGCGGCACCAGCGAGGTATGCGACGCAACCTCGGCCAGCACACCGACCGACGCACTGCCGTCGAGATGGTCGTTGACGCCGAACGACACCTGGTCGTGCCAGCCATGGAAATGGCTTTGAAAGCGCACGATGCGTCCGCGCCCGGTGGCGGCACGCGCCAATCGAATCGCGAGCTGCGTCGCCTCCGTGCCGGACGACGTGAAACGCACCCGCTCGGCCGACGGGACGAGCGCTTGAATCCGGCGCGCCCATTCGATCTCGAGTTCGTTGGCCGCGGCCAGATGCATGCCCTTGCCGAGTTGGGTCTGAATGGCCGCCACGACCTTCGGATGCTGATGACCGAGGATCAGCGAGCCGTGACCGCCGTAGTAGTCGACGTACTCGTTGCCGTCGACATCCCATTTGTGCGAGCCGTACGCATGATCCCCGTAGATGGAATACGGCCAGGTGCGGCGCGAATCGTGAACGATGCCGCTCGGCAGCACGTCACGCGCCTGCCTTGCGAGCGCTTCGGCCTTCGGCGTGCGCGACCGATAGGCGGCAAGGATGTTCGATTCGGTGTTCGATCCGTCGGCCATGTCGAGGCTCCTCGGGTTGCAATGCTTGTCGTGATGCCGGCGAACGCCGGCAAGCACTGACGCGGCGCGAATCGCGGACGCGTCAGCGAATCTGGATCGGCCTGCCGCGCATCGAAGACTTCTCGATCGCCTCCAGCACCGCGACGCCATTGACGATATCCGCCGGGGACACGAGAAACTTCTCGCCGGCCGCAACGGCCGCGGCGAACGCCTCGAGTTCCGCGCGCTCGCGATCGACCGCCGGAAAGCTCATCGTCTGCGCCGGACCGGACAACCCCCGCGCGACGAGTTCGGTATCGCTGCGCAATTCGAGCCAGCCCTTCGTGCCCACCGCCTGCACGCGCCAGTAGTCGCCTGTGACGAACACGCTGGTGAGACAGCCGCTCGCTCCGTTCGCGAACTTGAGCAGCATCGTGGTGGTGTCGTCGATGTCGATCTCGTCGGGCAGGCACAGCTTCTGCGAACTCGCATATACCGTCGCAACGTGGCCTGCGATGCGGATCATGCAATCGAGCGCGTGAACCCCACGCGCCGTCATGCCGCCGCCGGGCGCCTCTTTGCGTGTGGAGCGCCAGTAACCGGGCTTCAGGCCGTGACCGGTGCCGCCCGAGTTCTGCCCCTCCACATGCACGACGCGGCCGATGTCGCCGGCTTCGATCCGCCGCATCATTTCGACGAAGGAGGGCGCGTAGCGCCGGTTGAATCCCAGCACCAGCGTCACGCCGGCTTCCTTGCAGGCATCGATCGCACGCTCGGCGCTCGCCCGCGTGAGGGTAAACGGCTTCTCGACGAAGACGTGCTTGCCGGCCTTCGCGGCCTGGACGATCTGCCCGGCATGCTGGCTGTGCGGCGTGGCAAGGATCACCGCGTCGATCCGAGGGTCCTTCAATACGCGGGCGTACGAAGAGACGACGTGAATACCGCGCTTCTGCGCGAGCTCGGCGTGCTTGCCGGGATCCCGCGAGATGCCGGTCGTGATACGCAGGGCGTCGCTATCCTGGACAGACTCCAGCAGGCGCTGCCCCCAGCGCCCCAGACCGTACATCGCTGCCTTGAGCATCCTCCGGCCTCCCTGTTCAGATTCGGATCAGCGCTTGCCGTGCACGCGCGCGGCTTCTGCCCGTGACATCCCCGCCAGCACGGATGTCGTGACCTTCTCGTTGAGCGCCGCGACCTGCTCTGCGCCGGCAACGATGTCAGCTGCGATGGCCGCCGGAATGACGATGGCCCCGTCGTGGTCGGCGAGCACGAGATCCCCGGTGTTCGCGGTCACCATGCCGCCGACGCCGCGAAGGTCGATGGGGGCGTCGATCGCGGTCATCGCGAAGCGGCCGACGAAGCGCAGTGCATGCGAACCTTTGGCCAGCACCGGCAAAGCGCACTGAGCGATCTCCTCGCCGTCGCGCACCATGCCATCGACGATGACGCCGCTGACGCCTCGCCGCTGCAGGGAGAGCGCAAGTCCGCCGCCGAGCACCGCGGCATCATCGTAGCTGCCTGTGGCGTACAGCAGCACGGCACCGGCGGGCACCCGGTCGTCCAGACTGTCGTAGAGCGGATCGCGCCCCGTGGGCATGGCGAGCCGGCCCGCGGCGTTGAGTTTGCGGCCTTCGATGCAAAAGGCGATGCCTGCAAACTTCTGCGCTCGGCCGATCGCGCACAGTTCCTTCGCGAGCACGGGCGGCACCAGTGCGCGCTTGTCGAACTCGTCGGCGACATCGGCCACCGACAGGCGCCACAGCCGGGCTACGAGGGTATCGGATGCTTGATTCATCATTGCAGCAAAGAAGATGGATTGATCGCGAAGGGGGCCAGGAGCACGATCGATTATAGGCACGATTGCATCGCGGCAGAGGCAACCCCCGACAAATTCGGGAGCACCCACATGCTATAGTCCCCGCGCAGCTTTTGCCGTCGCGACGTGGAGGAGATGCCCGCATGGGACGTACGCTGTTCGAGAAGATCTGGGACCGGCATGTCATCACCGAGGGGCCGGGCGGCGATACGCTCCTCTTCGTCGACCGCCACTATCTGCACGAGGGCTCCTTCCACGCGTTCCGGGCTCTTGAGCGCGCTGGCCAGCCGGTGCGCAGCCCACGCCACTGTTTCGCCTTCGACGACCATTACGTGCCGACCGCCGATCGCCACCTCGGCATCGCCGGTGTCGCCGATGCCGAAGCGCGCGGCCTGATCGAGTACCTCGCCCGCAACGCGGCGACGCACGGCATCCGCCACTTTGCCATGGACGCCGCTCAGCAGGGTATCGTGCATGTCGCCGCGCCCGAACTGGGTCTGACGCTCCCCGGGCTCGTCCTCAACTGCGGCGATTCGCATACCTCGACGCACGGTGCATTCGGCACACTCGCTTTCGGCATCGGCGCCTCGCAGGTCAAGCAGGTGCTCGCCACGCAGTGCATCTGGCAGAAGAAGCCGCGCAGCATGCGGGTGACCATCGACGGCACGCTGGGCGCAGGCGTCACGGCAAAGGACGTGATTCTCGCCGTCATCGCGAAAATCGGCATCGGTGGCGCACAGGGACACGTCGTCGAGTACGCGGGCGCGGCAGTGCGTGCGCTGTCCATGGAAGCGCGCATGACGATGTGCAACATGTCGATCGAAGCCGGTGCCCGGGCGGGCATGGTTGCGCCCGACGACACGACGTTTCGATACCTCGCAGGCCGGCCGTATGCGCCCATGGGCGCGGCCTGGGATCAGGCCTTGGCGTACTGGCGCACCTTGCCGAGCGACCCGGATGCGACATTCGATCGAGATGTCGCCCTCGACGGCAGTGCACTCGAACCCATGGTCACCTGGGGGACCAATCCCGAGGAGGGTGTCGCCGTGAGCGCGACCGTGCCGGATCCGGCGATGCAATCCGATCCTGCGCGGCGCGAACGCATGGAAGCCTCGTTGCGCTATATGGGGCTCACGCCGGGTACGCGCATGACCGACATCGCGGTCGATCGCGTCTTCATCGGCTCGTGCACCAACGGTCGGCTGGAGGATCTGCGCGCCGCGGCGGCGATTGCCAAAGGGCGCAAGGCGAAGGTGCCGACCCTGGTGTCGCCGGGATCGCGCACGGTGAAGGCGGCTGCCGAGGCCGAAGGGCTCGACCAGATCTTTCGCGAAGCCGGTTTCGACTGGCGCGACGCCGGCTGCTCGATGTGCGTCGGCATGAACGGCGATCAGGTGCCCGCCGGCATGCGCAGCGCTTCGACCTCGAACCGCAACTTCGAAGGCCGCCAGGGCAAGAACGCTCGAACGCATCTCGTGGGGCCCGCCATGGCCGCAGCCGCTGCGGTGACCGGACGCATCACCGACGTTCGCAGCTTGTAGAAGGACAAGAGCGCATGGAACCCTTCACGAAAATGACCGCCACCGCGGCACCGATCGACATCCTCAACTGCGATACCGATCGCATCATCCCGGCGCGCTTCCTGCGCAAGCCGCGCGAGCCGGGCTTCGAGCGCTGGCTCTTTCACGACATACGCTTCGATGCCGAAGGCAACGAGCGCCCCGAGTTCATCCTCAACCAGCCCGCGTATCGGAACGCGCGCATCCTCGTGGCCGATGCGAACTACGGCTGTGGTTCGTCGCGCGAAGCTGCCGTATACGTCATGTACGACTACGGCATCCGCAGCGTGATCGCGCCCTCGTTCGGCGACATCCACTACGGCAACGCCTTGCAGAACGGTTTCCTGCCGATCGTGCTGACGCACGAGGAATGTCAGCGCTTGCGCTCGCAGTTGCACGAAAAGCCCGGCGCTGAAATCAGTGTCGACCTGCCCGCACAAACGGTGACTGGTCCCGACGGCACCCTGTACCGGTTCGAAATCGATCCGGCCGCGAAGGAGCGGCTCGTAAAGGGGCTCGATGACGTAGGCCTGGTACTGCAGCACATCGAACGCATCCAGGGATTCGAGGAACGGTATTTCGAGGAGCAGCCTTGGGTCAAAGTGTGACTCGATACCGGGCAATGAGCCCGTATCCGTTCGCGAGGCCGAATGCTCAGTGCGCAGATCTCGCGGGCCAGGAATTCGAGTACGCCGACACTCACCATCCGATCCACTGACATAACCCGCGCCCCATCACCCACGCGAGGTCGTCGCCCTTCAGCCATGGGATCTCCTGCGTGAACATCGTGACGCCCTGGCGATAGCTGCACGGCAGGCGTGACAGATCGGTGCCCCAGAAGGTGCGCTGGGGACCAAAGGCATCGAACACCTGCCGGATGTACTCGTGGGTGTACCGGTATGGGTAAGTGTCCGTCGTATAGCCGGGAAAGCAGCTCACCTTCGCCGCGACGTTCGGGCGCTTCGCGATGGCGACGAGCCTGTCGAAATCCTTGAAGGCTTCGTGGTCGCGCTTGCTGCTGTCGAGCGCGCAGTGATCCATCACGAGTTTCAAGGCCGGATACCGCGCAGCCACGTCGTCGATCAGATGCACCGTCGCGTGCTTCACGAGGACGAATATCGGCAGCCCCTGCCGCTCGCATTCGGCCCAGACCCAATCCATGCGACCTTCGGTCAGGATCGGTTCGGAGAATGGACGATGCAGCGAGAAGCGCAGCCCGAGCATGCCTTGAGAGCGCCAGCGCTGGAGTCTCTCCTGCGCGTCGGCAGCGTCCGGGTCGAGACGGCCCATCACGGCGAACCTTTCGGGGTGGGCACGCGCGGCGGCAACCGCCAGATCGTTGCGCTCTCCCTCCCAGGAAGGCGGCACGAGCACGGCGCGATCGACGCTCGCTTCGTTCATCTCCCGCAGCAGTTCCTCGGGGCCGAGCGGCTGCGGCCGATGCGCCTTGTGCCGACCCGGGGGCCACGGGCGCTCCGGCGTGTCCGCGGCCCAAACGTGCACCTGTGCATCGGCGATCAGCATCGTGTTCTCCTTCCCTCATGCCAGAACATCTCGCTCGATAAGGCGAGGTCCAGGCGATAATAGCTGCAAGCACCGTGAGCGGGATCGCGTTGTCATGAAATCCCGTCGCACACTCCGAGAACGACAATGACACCCGCGGCGTTTGGCGCAGGAGAAGGACTGACATGCACGACAGGATCGCATTCGTGGGCGGCGGCAACATGGCAAGCGCCCTGATCGGGGGGCTCATCGGGAACGGCGTGCCTGCAGCCTCGCTCAGCACCGTGGACATCATGGCCGAACAGCGCGAACGCCTCGCCGCGAAATTCGGCATCAAGGTTTCTGCAAGTGCAGCCGATATCGCAGTCGAGGCCGATACGATCGTCCTCGCGGTCAAACCGCAGAGCATGCACGAGGTGGCGAAAGGCATCGCTCCGTTGCTGCGGCAACAGCTCGTCGTGACGATCGCCGCCGGCATACGCACTTCGGATCTCGCGCGCTGGCTCGGCAACTACTCGCGCATCGTGCGGGTCATGCCGAATACCCCGGCGCTGATTGGCGCCGGCGTGTCCGGGCTTTATGCCTGCCCGGAAGTAAGCGCTGCCGAACGGGCGCGTGCCGAAACCATTCTGCAGGCCGTGGGGTCATCGATCTGGGTCGATCGGGAGGAACTGATCGATGCCGTCACCGCCGTCTCCGGCAGCGGGCCGGCCTATGTGTTCTATTTCATCGAAGCCGTGAGAAAGGCTGCGCTGGAAATGGGCTTCACGTCGGCGGATGCACAGAAGCTCGTGATGGGTACGTTCGAGGGCGCCGTGCGGCTGGCGCAGGCGAGCGACGAAGATGTGGCCGTCCTGCGGCAACGAGTGACTTCCAAAGGCGGGACCACCGAACGAGCGCTCGCGACGATGGAAACCGACGGTGTAGGCAACGGCATCGTACGTGCGGTACACGCTGCGATGACACGTGCCGGCGAGTTGGGCGACGAACTCGGAAAGGCCGAATAAATGTTTGCGCAAGCCGCAAGCTTCCTCGCCGAAGTGGTGATCGGGCTATTCTCCCTGGCCCTGCTGTTGCGCTTTTTCCTGCAGCTGGTACGTGCGCCGTTTCG